>ENA-OQHP01000019-OQHP01000019.1-human-gut-metagenome-genome-assembly--contig:-NODE-19-length-54132-cov-4.386390_pt1 | contig 54132 bp, 58 predicted proteins | sample MGYA00242563_ERZ504717 | MGnify/ENA primary metagenome ERZ504717 (study PRJEB26092, sample SAMD00036212) | human gut metagenome | host: Homo sapiens | study: EMG produced TPA metagenomics assembly of... | reverse complement strand
GTAGTAGTAGCATTCAGCGGGGGGCTTGATACCTCTTTCACTGTAATGTATCTGGCTAAGGAAAAAGGGTATGAAGTGTATGCTGCTTGTGCAAACACGGGTGGTTTCAGTGAGGAGCAGCTGAAGCAGAACGAAGAGAACGCTTACAAACTGGGTGCTGTGAAGTATGTGACATTGGATGTGACCCGGGAATACTATGAGAAGAGCTTGAAATATATGGTATTCGGTAATGTGCTCCGTAATGGTACTTATCCTATTTCTGTAAGTTCTGAACGTATCTTCCAAGGGTTGGCCATAGCACGTTATGCTAATGAAATAGGTGCGGATGCTATCGCACACGGCTCGACTGGTGCGGGTAATGACCAGATTCGTTTCGATATGACTTTTCTGGTATTGGCTCCGGGGGTTGAGATCATCACATTGACCCGTGACATGGCATTAAGCCGTCAGCAGGAAATTGATTATTTGAATGAACATGGTTTTGCCGCTGACTTTACAAAATTGAAATATTCTTATAATGTAGGTCTTTGGGGAACTTCTATCTGCGGTGGGGAAATATTGGACTCTGCGCAGGGTTTGCCCGAAAGTGCTTATTTGAAACAGGTGACCAAGGAAGGAAGCGAACAGCTTCGTCTTACATTTGAAAAAGGTGAGCTGAAGGCTGTTAATGACGAGAAGTTTGATGATCCTATCAAGGCTATTCAGAAAGTGGAAGAGATCGGTGCACCCTACGGTATCGGCCGTGACATGCACGTTGGGGATACCATTATCGGTATCAAAGGGCGTGTAGGATTCGAGGCTGCTGCTCCTATGCTGATTATCGGAGCCCATCGTTTCCTTGAAAAATATACGTTGAGCAAGTGGCAGCAATACTGGAAAGACCAGGTTGCCAACTGGTATGGAATGTTCTTGCATGAAAGTCAGTATCTGGAACCGGTAATGCGCGATATTGAGGCAATGTTGCAGGAATCTCAGCGTAATGTAAACGGTACAGCTATCTTGGAACTCCGTCCGCTTTCATTCTCTACTGTGGGTGTTGAATCGAAAGACGACCTGGTGAAGACCAAATTCGGTGAATATGGTGAAATGCAGAAGGGATGGACAGCAGAAGATGCCAAAGGCTTTATCAAAGTGACTTCTACACCTTGCGTGTTTATTATAATAACCACAAGGACGAAGAAATTTAATAAGTATGATTAAAGCAGGAATTATCGGTGGGGCAGGTTATACGGCGGGCGAATTGATTCGTCTGCTGATTAATCACCCTGATGTAGACATAAAGTTTATAAACAGCAGCAGTAACGCCGGCAATAAGATTACCGACGTACATGAGGGACTCTATGGTGAAACGGATTTGGTTTTTACCGACGAACTTCCTCTGGATGAGATTGATGTATTGTTCTTCTGTACGGCTCATGGAGATACAAAGAAGTTTATGGATAGTCACAATGTACCCGAGGATTTGAAAATCATAGACCTCAGTATGGACTACCGTATCAAGAGTGATGACCATGACTTCATCTATGGTTTGCCGGAACTGAACCGTCGTGCTATCTGCCATAGCAAGCACGTGGCCAATCCGGGATGTTTTGCCACTTGTATTCAATTGGGTTTATTGCCGTTAGCCAAACATCTGTTACTGAACGAGGATGTAATGGTAAATGCCATTACCGGAAGTACAGGGGCAGGGGTGAAACCGGGTGCTACCAGCCATTTCAGCTGGCGTAATAATAATATGAGCATCTATAAACCGTTTTCTCATCAGCATGTTCCCGAAATCAAGCAATCATTGAAACAGTTGCAAAACAGCTTTAATGCTGAAATAGATTTTATTCCTTACCGGGGTGATTTCCCGCGTGGTATCTTTGCTACTCTGGTAGTCAAATGCAAGGTGGAACTGGAAGAACTGGTGAAGATGTATCAAGACTATTATGCCGAGGATTCTTTCGTTCATATTGTAGACAAAAATATAGATTTGAAGCAGGTGGTGAACACCAACAAGTGTTTGATTCATTTGGAGAAGCATGGCGATAAACTGCTGGTTATCTCTTGCATTGACAACTTGTTGAAGGGGGCAAGCGGACAAGCGGTCCATAATATGAATCTCATGTTCAATCTGGAAGAAACCGTAGGGCTGAGGTTGAAACCGTCTGCTTTTTAATAAAGAAGAGTTTATGAAATTATTTGATGTATATCCTCTTTTTGACATAAACATTGTCAAGGGAAAAGGTTGTCATGTATGGGATGATCAAGGTACGGAATACCTTGATTTGTATGGTGGTCATGCGGTTATTTCTATCGGTCACGCACATCCGTATTATGTGGAAATGATAAGCAACCAGGTTGCACAGTTGGGATTTTATTCCAATTCGGTGGTTAACAAGCTACAGCAGGAAGTGGCAGACCGTTTAGGGAAACTTTCGGGTTATGATGATTATCAATTGTTTTTGATAAACAGTGGGGCCGAAGCTAATGAAAATGCGTTGAAACTGGCTTCTTTTTACAATGGTCGCAAACGTGTGCTTTCTTTTTGCAAAGCATTTCATGGACGTACTTCACTGGCAGTGGAGGTAACCCACAATCCGAAAATTATAGCCCCAATCAATGACAATGGGCATGTGACTTATCTGCCTTTGAACGATATAGAAGCAGCTAAAGCGGAATTGGCAAAAGGAGATGTCTGTGCGGTGATTATTGAAGGTATTCAAGGAGTAGGCGGTATTCAGGTTCCGGAAGTGAAATTCTTGAAAGAACTGAGTAAGGCTTGCGAAGAAGTGGATGCAGTACTTGTTTTGGATGAAATACAATCCGGCTACGGGCGTAGCGGTAAATTTTTTGCTCACCAACATGCAGGTATCCGTCCCGATATGATTACGGTTGCAAAGGGGATTGGCAATGGCTTTCCGATGGCTGGTGTCCTGATCAGTCCGAAATTCAAACCCGTATATGGACAATTGGGAACCACTTTTGGTGGTAACCACCTGGCTTGTGCTGCTGCTATCGCGGTGCTGGATGTTATGAAAGGTGAGAACCTGGTAGAGAATGCTGCCAAGGTAGGTGCTCATCTGCTGAAAGAATTGAAACAATTCCCACAGATTAAAGAGGTGCGTGGCGAAGGTTTGATGATCGGTATGGAATTTGACGAACCGATTAAGGAACTGCGTCAGCGTCTGCTGTTCGAACAGAAAGTATTTACCGGAGTCAGTGGTACGAATGTAATCCGTCTGCTCCCGCCTTTGTGTCTGACTATGGCTGAGGCTGATGAATTTATTGGACGCTTTCGTAAAGTGTTGGTATAAGCTGGAGATTCAAGAGGGATAATAATCAGCGAAAGAAAATAAGGTCTCGTCAGGAAACATTTCGGTTCCGGCGAGACTTTTTGATTTCATCTTCTTCAAAGTAATTTTATTTTTAGCTTTTCATAATACGTTCTTCTCCTTTTTTCCCTTATCTTTGTAGCTATAGACTTAATCTTTAATAATATGAAAGTAGCAATTATTGGTGCGGGAAATATGGGAGGGGCCATTGCTCGCGGCCTTGCCCAAGGCACTATCATTCCAGCGAGTGATGTAACAGTAGCCGATCCGTTCAGCGGAAGTCTGGAAACTCTACAGGCGGATTATCCGGAGATTAATGTGACAACGGAAAATCCGAAAGCGATAAAGGATGCCGATATCGTTATTCTGGCTGTAAAGCGTGGTTGATAGACCAAGTGTTGAGTGTGGTTCATTTGACTCCACGGCAAGTATTGGTTTCTATTGCAGGTGGTGTAACTTTCGAACAGCTGGTAAAGAGTGTAGGTCCGGAACAGACCATATTCCGTTTGATTCCCAATACTGCTATTTCTCAGTTGGAAGTATGACTTTGATATCCAGTCGTAACGCCAGTAAGGAACAAGAACAACTGATGCTGGATATCTTTAATGAATTAGGATTGGCTATGCTTATTCCTGAAGTCAGATGGCTGCTACTACGGCTTTGACTTCATGTGGTATCGCATATGTCTTGAAATATATTCAGGCAGCTATGCAGGCAGGTATTGAATTGGGGATCTATCCGAAAGATGCACAGAAAATGGTTGCCCAGTCTGTGAAAGGAGCCGCTTCCTTGATATTGAATAATGATACTCATCCCAGTGTGGAAATAGATAAGGTGTGTACGCCCGGTGGTATGACTATCAAGGGGATTAATGAATTGGATCACGAAGGGTTTGACTCAGCGATCATTAAAGCAATGAAGGCTTGTCTGAAATAGAAGTAACCTCATGGAAATGACGTGGATAACACGGTTCTCGTTTTTGTGTATTGTGTTATCTACGTTTTTATAGAAGGTACTTTTGCAGGTTTAGTATAAAAATATGCTCACTTTTTTGTTTCCGATTTCATATTTCATGTTATCTTTGCTATACAAGATCAGATCTAATGTGAAAGAGAAATATGATAAACACAGAATTGTTCAAAGAAGTGTCACCTTTGTCGGCCAAGGATTGCTTTATTTTGATAGAGCGTCAGAAATCGAATTTTAATTTTCCTATACATATACATCCCGAATATGAACTGAACTATATTGAGAATGCAAAAGGCGCACAACGCATTGTGGGAGACTCCATAGAAGAAATAGAAGAAGAGGAACTGGTGCTGGTCACCAATCCTCAATTGGAACATGCTTGGAGGGATTATAACAACAAGCCGCAGAATATCCATGAAATAACCATTCAGTTTCATTCCGATCTGCTTTCCGACCAGATTCTGAACAGGAACCAGATGATCAGCATTCGGGAACTTTTCCACCGTGCCCGTAAAGGAATCGTGTTCAGCAGGGAGACTATCGCAAAAGTCCGTCCGTTGTTGAAAACGCTGTCTTGCGAGAACGATAGTTCTATTCCTTGATAAAACTGCTTGTTATTCTTCATGAATTATCATTGGACAAAGGGATGCGTGAGCTGTCAACCGGGCAGTTTGCCATTAACTCTGTTTCCAAAGAGCATACTAACGAGAAGTTGAACAAGGTGCTGGATTATGTTCATTTTCATTTTTCGGAAGTGATCCGTCTTGCAGATGTGGCTAAAATGGTAAATATGAGCGAGGCCTCATTCTGTCGTTTTATCAAACAGCATACTTCCAAAAGTTTTATCGATTTCCTTACTGATATCCGCTTGGGGGCCGCTTCACGTGCTTTGGTTGATTCTTCCTTGTCAATAGCTGAAATAGGATATGATTGTGGCTTTAATAATCTATCCAATTTCAACCGTATCTTTAAAAAGAAAAAAGGAGTGACTCCTAAAGAGTTCCGTGATAATTATCGTAAGAACAAGACTATCATTTAAAAGGTTCGGCCGGAACTTTCTCATGGACTTGCCTGATTTTGACAGCACTAAAAGAAAGCGGATTTTCTGAAAGTTCGGGGATGTTGTAGGATTTGAATGCCTGGAAATAATGTTCCGTGTCTTTTTGCGGTACTACGAACGGCTTGTAAGTTTTTTCTTCTTTATTCGGATAGCCAGAACAAGGCTTCTCATATTGACGGTCTCTATTTTGATAAAATATCATAAGTATATGTTCGGATAGTATTGGTTTGTCTGTCGGTAAATTTCCATCTTTGCCTTTGGGTTACAACCTGGTAAACTTTGAATACTAACCTTAAAAAAGACAAGTGTCATGAAAAAGCTATCTTACCTTTTTGCCGTGGCGGCTTCCGCCGCTTGCCTCTGTGCCTGTACCGATGTTACCGATGTTCTTCCGGCAGAACAAATCCCGGCCGATGCACGTAGTACCTTGGGGGCCGACGTAGTTCTTCAGTGGAACAACGAAGAACAAACCATCGATGGTTTGGTGTGGCGCAGGCCGGCTGGTCCGACTATCTTTATGCCCACCGCAAGCGTCAGGAGATTATGGATGTGATGTTCGGACAGGACGGGCTTCGCCTCAGTATCCTCAGGGGCGAGGTATTCCCCCATTACGATGAAACCACGTTTAATATGGACGAGGATATCAATCTGTCTTTGGACGATCCTTTTTTCGATATTGATTTCAACCGTGATGAGAATCGTGTTGCCGAAGGATCGCACAGCGCAACGGACAGTTGTGGATCATGAAAAAAGCGAAGCAGGAATACGGTGTGGACAAACTCATCTTTTCCGTTTGGTCTGCTCCGGCTTATATGAAAAGCAACGGCAGTACCTCGCAAGGTTTTTTGAAACGCGGCAGCTACCAGGCCTTTGCGACTATCTTTCCAATTTCTGTGATGCCTACACAGCGGCAGGTCTGCCTGTCTATGCCATCTCTCCGGCCAACGAGCCCGAGTATGCGGCAAGCTGGAACTCATGCCTCTGGCTTCCCGGTACCACTACGCTGGGACCGTTCATTGTGAATAACTTGGGTCCCAAGTTGCGACAGACCCATCCCGAAACCCGGATTATCTTTGGCGAGAATGCCCAGTGGTCTGCCATTCTGGGCTTTATCATGGGCAGTAAAAATTATGTGCGCGACATTCTGAACCTGAATCCTAAAATCACCAACTTTCCCGTCATTGCCGCCGGACACGGCTATGTGGATCCTGTGACCGGGAAAGATCCTGCCATTGAACCGTTCAGTAAAGCCGAATCGAAGGGAATTCCCGTGTGGCTGACCGAAATCAGCGATCCTACGGAAAGTTATGATGCCACTATGACCAGTGGCTTGAAATGGGCGAAGAAGTTCCATCGTTTCTTGTGTGAGGCCAATACCGGCGCTATTGTGTGGTGGGCAGGTGCTATACCGGATGGCGGAACTACCGAGGGGCTGATTAACATTGAAAAGAACCGCGTGGACTATGAAGTGACCAAGCGTTGCGAGGTGTTCGGCAACTTCTCCCGTTACATCCCTGTAGGAAGCAAGCGCATCTCGGCGCAATATGATTTCGAACAAGGCTATATGGTGTCTGGCTATAAATATGGTGACAACGGTTACACGGTTGTAGCCATCAACCCTGCGGATCATGAAGTAGTTATTTCGTTGGCTCTTGAAAGCGCTCAGGTTTCCGGTGCTTTGCAAGGCTATGTCACCGATGACACCCGTAAATGGGAGCCGGTGGAAGCTGTTCAACCTGCCGATGGTGTCTATACCTTGACATTGCCGGCCCGTAGCGTGGTTTCCTATACCGGAACTGTGTTGAGTAGTTCGTCTTTGTAACGTTGATTCTGTTTTTATTTCTACGCTGCAATAGTTTTTTGTTCCGTCATTGTATTGCGCTGATAAACAGTAATATGCGGTGACGGAATTTCCTGTATCTCCACGAAGTGCTTTTTCGTTTTTTCCTTGCAGAAGCCGGTTCGTCGGATATCGGTTTCCATGTCGGTACGTAATCTTGATATATGTACGGCAGTATCCGTGCAAGGGGATGGGAGTTTCCATGCAAGAAGACTGCATCATTTGTTGCACCACTCGGCTGAACGTGCTTTTCACTCAAGTGGAGTGCCGTTGCCACCTGTGTGAAACGGTTGCTTCACCAAAGTGAAGCAATAAGTCATAAGACTGTTTTCACGGTTGTATCCTGTTGATAAAATACATCTATTGAAGTTTTGTCATTTTGTGTGTGGCGGTTGTTGTGTTGTACATTGATGAACGATACCGCCGCTTACCTACCGGTTGAGAGCCTTTATGGATGTTTTTTCACAGTAATTGGTTGATAATTAGAAGAATACTGTGTAGGAAAAATTTTATATCTCACGTTCAATTCAGATGTGTTTTCCATTGTCTTGAAGAATTTTTTTTTGATATTGATAAGATTTCATTGTTTAATGCTTGAATTGTATTTGTTCCTGCTTGCTTGAATTGCCATCTTTGCAATGTTAATTTTTAATTCAAATAACTATGAAAACAAAGACATTCTTAATTTCAGCTGCTATTCTTCCATCCATGGGGCATTACCGTTGTTTGCGAAAGCAATAACGTGTTGGAAATCTATTTTTAGTTAATTTTACAGCAATATTTTTTAATTAAACTCTAATACATTATTTATGAAACAAATTGCATTTACATGGTTGCTGTGCATACTTAGTATATGTGCCTATGCTCAGCAAATTACTGTTACCGGAACAGTGACGGATGCGGAGAATAATCCGTTGATTGGTGCGGCTGTTGTTGTAGTAGGAACTACGGATGGCGTGATTACCGATTTTGATGGCAAATATACCATTAAGGCCGCTTCCGGTCAGTCTTTGAATTTCTCTTATGTAGGTTATCAGGAGCAAACTGTTAAGGTTGATGGCCGCAGTGTGATTAATGTGAAATTGTCGGAAGGTGAATTGTTGGACGAGGTGGTGGTTATCGGTTACGGTACAGTGAAGAAAAGCCATTTGACAGGTGCGGTCGCTTCTGTTTCCGGTAAAGAGTTACAGGCAAATGTTGCACGTAGTGCTTCAGCTGCTTTGCAAGGAAGAGTTGCCGGTGTTACTGTGTCGGCTGCCAACGGTCAGCCGGGGGAAGGCTTGAATATTAATGTCCGTGGTATCAGTTCATTGAGTGCCACCAGTCCGCTTTATGTGATTGACGGTGTGTATGGTGATATCAATATGGTTGATCCCGCTGACATTCAGTCTATTGAAGTGTTGAAAGATGCTTCGGCTGCTGCTATTTATGGTTCTCGTGCTGCTAATGGTGTTGTATTGGTCACTACTAAAGGCGGTCGTTTGGAAACTCCTGCCCGTGTAACAGTGGATGCCTATACAGGCGTTCAGATGGTTGCCAAATACATTGATGTAATGGATGGTAATCAGCTTCGCGATTTGGCAAAGGCTACCGGTTATAGTTCGGCAGAAGGGTTGCTGAATTGGAATGGAGGTGCTGGAACAGACTGGCAGAAAGAACTTTATAACTCGGCTATGGTGAGCAAGGTTAGCTTGAATGTATCTGGAGGAAACAAGACTTCGACCTATAATCTGTCGGGAAGCTATCTTAACCAGGATGGTATTGTGAATACTACCGGTTATGAGGCATGGAACATTCGTGCTAAGAATACTTTTTCTTTTTTCAATAATCATTTGCGTATGGGGACTACGTTGATGATGAAATTCTATAAAAAGAAGTACGAAGATGTTTCATATACTCCGCTCTGACAGCTGTGCCTATGTGGAATGTATATGGTGAAGATGGCACTTGGGGTGTCGCTCCGGAATGGACCAGAGGAGATAATCCTGTGGGTTGGACAGAAGCCTATGATTACCAAAGACATGGGATAGACATTTTATTGAATGGCTATGCCGAAGTGGATTTGTTCTTGAAAGGATTGAAATATAAATTCAATGTAGGTATAAACAAATATACAAGACGTAATTATGCCTATAGTTCTCCTTATTATTTCAGTTCTACTTCACAAAAGAATGAAGCGGAATTGTCGGAAAGTACAGACTGGGAGAACGATTGGTTGATTGAAAATACAATCAATTATGATAATACGTTTGGCAATCATACGGTTTCTGCTTTGGTGGGTTATTCTGCCCAGCGTAACAATGCGCGTGGTTTTGGTGCAGGACGTAAGGGTTTCCCGGAAGGTTTCTCTGTGATTGACGCCGGTTCGGTTTCTTCACAAAATACATCGGGTAGCGCGTGGGCCAATACAATGATTTCTATGTTTGGGCGTGTGATGTATTCGTATGCCGATCGTTATATGCTGTCTGCTTCTGTTCGTCGGGACGGTTCTTCCAAATTTGCAGATGGAAACCGCTGGGGCACATTCCCGTCTGTATCTTTGGGTTGGAATGTGATGAATGAAGATTTCTTTGAAAATATCAAGGAAACCATGAATGAATTGAAAATTCGTGCCAGTTATGGTGTACTGGGTAATTTGAGCGGCATTGGCAATTATGCTACCCAGTCTGTTGTTTATAAAGGTATGAATAACATGATGGGCACAGAACTTTGGGAAGGTGCCATTACCGGTAAGGAATGGACTTCACCCATGAATGTGACTTGGGAAAAGACGAAGACCTTGAACTTGGGTTTGGATTTTGCTTTCTTGAACAATAAGTTCAGTGTCAGTGCTGATTATTTTATTCAGAAAACAGAAGATATGTTGTTGTCTATGCCGCAGTCTTTGAGTTTTGGCTTGAGTGGGAATCCTACAGTAAATGCAGGTACAGTAGAAAACAAAGGATTTGAGATTTCATTGAATCACCGTAATAATGTAGGCGATTTGTATTATCATGTAGGTGTCAATGCCACCTTTATCAAGAATGAACTGACGGAAGTAAACGGAAGTCGTGATGAATGGCAGGGATTCAATCCTCATGCCAAAGGAACGATCACTTATGCCAAGACCGGTCATTCCATAGGTTATTTCAATTTGATAAAGACGGATGGTGTATTCCAAAGCCAACAAGAAATTGATGCGTATGTGGATAAGAACGGTAATAAGATCCAGCCTAATGCACAACCGGGTGACTTGCGTTTCGTGGATTATAACGGAGATGGTAAGATTGACAATAATGACCGTCAGGATGTAGGCTCTGCTTTCCCGAAAGTTAACTTGGGTGTAAGTCTGGGTGCTGAATGGAAAGGTTTGGATTTGAATATGTTCTTTGACGGAAACTTTGGCAACAAGATTTACAATGCCCAGTATTATAGTACGGTTTATAATGAATCAACGGGAAACCAATATGCAGAACGCATGAACAGCTGGACTGAAAACAATCATTCTGACATTCCTCGCTGTTTGTTTGGTACTAGCGATCCTAATGGTACAAACTGGGGCTATACGGACCGTTGGTTGGAAAATGGTTCATTCTTGCGCTTGAAGACTTTGGAATTAGGTTATACGTTGCCCAAAGTATGGGTATCTAAAGCCGGTTTGCAGAATGTGCGTGTTTATACGGCTATGGAAAACCTTTTCACTATAACCGATTATAAAGGATATACTCCTGACTTGGGTATGGTAGATGCCGATGGTGCCGGTACATCAGGTGGTTCGGGTGTAATGACCCGTGGTTGTGATGACGGTCGTTATCCGATGGCACGTACTATCACCTTTGGTTTACAAGTAAATTTCTAATTAGGAATAAGTAATATTTGCAGAATATGAAAAAGAATTTTATAAATACATAGCTGCATTGGCTGTAGCTCCAATGTTGTTGTCTTCTTGTAGTGATGACTTTCTGAATGAGATTGATCCTAATCGTCAGACTCCGACCACTTTCTGGACATCCGAGGATAATGTGATGAAAGGCTTGTCCGCAGTTTATAATCCTTTCCGCCGTATGACCAGTGGATATTATGGTGGGTTGGAAGGCATCATGCATCTTCAGATGCGCGGTGACGACCTTTACCCCACTCGCGGAGAAGAACCTTATATTTGGGAATATTTGTCGTTTGTCAACACAACGAATACAAAGGATTTGAGCTGGGGAAACATCTATGAAGGCATTCAGATGGCAAACGAATTCATATATCGTGCGGCTACGGTTGATATGGACGAAACCAAACGTGAGCAAATGATAGGTGAGGCTTATTTCTTACGTGGATTCTGGTACTTCCGTTTGCGTACTGATTATCGTGATGCGGTTATCCGTACTCTCCCGCAGGATGCAGATCCGGAAACTCATGGACTGTCTAGCGGTGATGAAGTGCTGGAACAGGCTATTTCAGACTTTAAGGAAGCCAAGTCTCGTTTGCCTAAGCTTCGTTCAAGCGATGAGAACGGTCGTGTAACTCAAGGTGCGGCTATTGCCATGTTGGGTAAAGCTTATATCTGGAAAGGGGATTATCAGGCCGCTAAGGATGAGTTTGAAATTATAATGAATGGTTATGGTTACGATTTGACTCAAAAGTATGAGGACAACTTCCGTGACGATACGGAATTTAATGCTGAATCTATTTGGGAAATCAATTATGATGCCAAAGGTAATTCGGGTGACTCTTGGGGCAATGGCACTAGTGACGACTCGTTTATGGGAAACAACCTTGCTCATTATTTTGGTCCGACACTGAAAGGTGAGAATATTGGCGGTGGTTGGTATAAGATGCAACCTTCTCCCTATTTGATAAAAGAATTCATTTCCGAACAGCGTCCGGAAGGCTCTGATTCCAAATGGGATAAGCGTTTATACACTACGTGCTTCTTTAAATACTCTGATTTCGGTGATGTGAAACCGGATGAAAAATTCTATGGTGGTAAAGTGGAATTTGATGATATGTTTAAATGGACGGTACTGCCCGAAGGCGATGGCAAATATGGTATTGCCAAGCAAGGATATGCTCCTGCTTATCCGGTTATCGAGGGTGTTCAAGGGCGTTTCATGATGAAGAAGTTTGCAGCTTGGTGGGTTCCCACAGGATGTACGATGTATTCTAACGATGCCGGACGTATCAACAATTTACGTATTATGCGCTTTGCAGAAGTTTGTTGCTCCACGCTGAGGCTTGTCTGGAAACCAATGATGAAAGCGGAGCAATGAAAGATATTAACCGGATTCGTGTACGTGCCGGGTTGCCGGAGAAAAACTTGAGTGGAAAAGATGCTATAATGACAGAACTCCAGAAACAGAAATTGCTGGAATTTGCCGGAGAGAATATACGTTGGGATGATATGGTTCGTTGGTACGGAAATGATCCTGCTAAGTTGAAAGCTATCATGCACGAACGCAAGACCGATTCTCAACATTATGAATTGCTTTACGAAGAAAATGAAAGTGGTGAAAAGGAATTGGTAGGATATAAACCGACAGACCGCATTTCGGATACACAAGGATTTGACCATTTTGAAGCTAAATTCTTGTACTTCCCGATACCTCAGGCAGAGGTGGACGCTAATTTGAATTTGGAGCAAAAGCCGGAATGGAGATGATTGTATTGAACTGATAATTAAAAAGTATGAGAGGTGTGTCAAAACGTGGATAATGCCATCGTTTAGTTCGCAGGGGCGAGGTCCGCTCGCCCGAAAACAGTTTGCTTTGTGTCTTCGGGCAGGCAAACCCTTCCCCTACAACTGACGATGGGATAGGCCCGGTTTAGTTTTGACACACTCCCATAAAACAATGAAGCCAAATGAAAAGGAAAGGATATTATTTATGCTCTTTGTTGGTTATGATATTTGTATTTTTGTCATGTCGTGATGAAGAACAGGATTGTACCCAAGCTATGCAGGATATACAAAACCAGTTGAAGGAAAATGATTTATTGAAATCTGTTTCTCAAGAACGTGAACAATGTGTTTTGTTATTCGAGTCCAATAAGATAATTTTTCCGCAAGAGTTAATCCAAAGTGTAGATGTGGATGCGGAAACTGGAAAACGACTTTGACATTTGCCAATGGAAGCACTTATGTTATACCTACCTTAGGTACTTCGATTGACAACTTGATATTGAGTTCTACAGTCAATCCTTCCGGTTGCAATCCATTATCGGCCAGTGTAGTTGTAAAATTACCTGTATTGGGACGCATTAAACTGATTGTACACAGCAAACCGGGAAAGCATACGCCTGACGTGGAATATACATTTAAAGATGTGGGATTAAAACAGAATATTCCGGTATTGGGACTTTATCCCAATTATAATAACCAGATCACTTTAATTTATACGGATTTGCAAGGAAATGAACGTGCTCGGTCCAATCTAAAGCTTCAGACGAAAACATTGGAAAGCAGAAGGCTGCCTAAGGAAATCAGAGTGGTAAAGGCTCAATATGACCGAATGGAGCCAGGCATGAATTTGGTAAACTCCCCCGGACAGGATGAAACAGACACTTCTATCCCTTATATGATAGATGCAGACGGAGAAATCCGTTGGATTCTTGATTGGGAGAAGTCGGATGAACATCGATATATCGGAATCGGGTGCGGATTGATCCGGATGCAGAACGGACATTATATGACCGGTGACGGAAACCATCATCGGATGGTGGAGGTGGATATGATGGGAAATACAATTCATAATTGGGATATGCTGGAAAGGGGATACACTATGCATCATGCCATATCTCAAGATAAGCAAGGCAATATATTAGCGACTGTGAGCAAGACTTCCGCTAAAATCGCCAATGGGAAAGATGTACGGATAAATGATTTTATTATTATGATGGATCGAAAAGGGGAGATTTGCAAGAATGGGATTTGGTGCACATGTTGGATTCGGCTCGCTATGGAATGACCGATTATGATCTAACCTCAGACCCTTTTGCACAAAGTGCCAGTAATTGGGCGCATAATAATGGTATAGTAGAGTGGGGAGATGATTATCTGGCTACAGCTCGTTATCAAGGAATCTTTAAGTTTAATAAAGCTGGAGGTATTGAGTGGATTATATCGCCTCATGGGTATTGGAGAGATAAATACTTGAAATTATTATTGAATCCTCTTCATGCCGACGGGACTCCTATTACTGATCCTGAGGTGATAGCCGGAACGAAGAATTGTGATGATTTTGAATGGCCTTGGGGATGTCATACAGCTGTCCCATTACCTAATGGACACATTCTTTATTTCAATAATGGTTATGGGCGTAACTTCAAACTGGATTTTACAGACAGGAAAAATATTTATACTTGCGGCATAGAATATGAAGTGGATGAAGTGAACCGTACGGTTCGCCAAGTTTGGCAGTATGGAAAAGAGCGTGGTGCCGCGTATTTTACTCCGGCCCGTTCCGGGGTGCAATATTTGGAACAAACGGGTAACAGATTAATTTGTCCGGGAATGAGCAATGTGCTTAGCAATGGCAATCGTGGTGCACGCGTGACAGAAGTAGATCCTGAAACACAGGATGTTGTGTTTGAATTGGAATTGGAAGATGCGATTTACCAGCGGGTTTACCGTATGTCTCTTTATCCTGAGAACCAATAACAACACTGTATAGAATATGATTGATTTTTGATAAAATAGTATAATTCTAGATGCTTGGATAGCATTCTTTTACTGTAAAAGATGGATTGATAACAATGAAAAGAAAATAAGATATGAACGGATATTTCAAAAAACAAATAGAAGCATTGCGCCAACGCCATGAAGCGTTGTTGCAACGTCCTAATGAAATGCAGGAAGAAACGAACGGTGTCATCCGCCGTTATGTTTATCCGGTACTGACACGCCAGCATATTCCCCTGGAATGGCGTTATGACTTCAACCCTGCCACCAACCCTTGTTGTATGGAGCGTATCGGCTTTAATGCTACCATGAACAGTGGTGCCCTGAAATGGAACGGAAAGTATCTGATGGTGGTGCGTGTGGAGGGAGCAGACCGGAAGTCGTTCTTTGCCATAGCCGAAAGCTAACGGGGTGGACAATTTCCACTTTTGGAAACGTCCGCTGGTATTGCCCGATGTGGATCCGGCGGAAACCAATGTGTATGATATGCGTCTTACCGCTCACCAGGATGGATGGATTTATGGTATCTTTTGCAGCGAACGCCATGATGACAAGCACCGGCGGAGATCTGTCGGCGGCGGTGGCAAAGGCGGGAATCGTACGCACGCGCAATCTGGTGGACTGGGAACGGTTGCCCGACTTGAAAGCGGCGAGCCAACAGCGCAATGTGGTGTTGCATCCCGAATTTGTGAATGGGAAATATGCCTCTACACCCGTCCGCAGGATGATTTTATTAATGCCGGAAATGGGGGAGGAATAGGATGGGCGTTGATAGACGACATCACCCGGGCGGAGGTGAAGGACGAAATGATAATAAACCACCGTTATTATCACACGATCAAAGAGGTGAAGAACGGAGAGGGACCGCACCCCATCCGCACCTCCCAAGGGTGGCTGCACCTGGCGCACGGAGTACGCGGATGTGCCGCCGGACTGCGCTATGTGCTCTATCTGTATATGACCGCAGCCGATGAACCGTGGCGCGTCATAGCTGAACCAGCCGGCTATCTGCTGGCTCCGCTGGCGGGGGAAAGGGTGGGCGATGTGTCCAATGTGCTTTTCTCGAACGGATGGATAGCCGATGACGACGGTACGGTATACATCTATTATGCCTCCAGCGACACGCGGATGCACGTGGCGGTTTCTACGGTGGATCGCTTGGTGGACTACTGTCTGCACACGCCTGCCGACGGATTGCGTTCCGCAGCTTCAGTGGCGGCGGTGAACGCGTTGATAGATCGCAACGAGGCATTTCTGAACGGGTAAAATAGAAGGAATATAAAGGCATTGATAAGATAAAGTCGTTTTTAATGCGGAATGGCTGTTTTTTAGGTGGAAAGAGAAGTGGATAATGCCATTTATTTTCTTGTCGAAAGGGAATAAATGGCTAATTTTGTAATTATAAACCCAAAATAGATATTGTATGAAAAAGATTGCTTTATGGGCTATGTGCATAGCCGTAATGGTGTTGTCGGGTTGCCGGAAGGCTCCGGAATGGAAAGCGGAACATGTGTTTGTCATCGGTTTGGACGGATGGGGCGCCTACAGTGTGGCAAAGGCGGATATGCCGAACGTGAAGGCGTTGATGGATGCCGGATGCTACACGTTGAAAAAACGCAGTGTACTTCCTTCATCCAGTGCTGTAAATTGGGCTTCCATGTTTATGGGGGCAGGTCCTGAACTGCACGGGTACACGGAGTGGGGATCAAGAACGCCCGAACTACCTTCGCGTGTGCTGAACGAGCATGGCATTTTCCCCACCGTGTTCAGCGAGTTGCGCAAGGCGGCTCCCGATGCCGAGATGGGCGTACTGTATGAATGGGATGGTATCAAGTATCTGGTAGATACGCTGGCTTTGAACCATCATGCGCAGGCACCCGACTATAACACGCATCCTACGGCTTTGTGTGACATGGCCTGTGAGTATATTATGCAGAAGAAACCGGTGTTGAGTGCTTTCTGTTTCGACAACCCTGACCACGTAGGGCACGGTGACGGACACGATACTCCGGCTTATTATGCCAAACTGAAAGAACTGGACGGCTATGTGGGCCGTATTGTGGATGCCATCAAGGAAGCGGGTATTTATGAAAACAGCATCATTATTGTCACCGCTGATCATGGGGGAATCAATAAGGGACATGGCGGAAAGACCATGGAGGAGATGGAAACGCCGTTCATTATCGCCGGAAAGAACATCAAGAAGGGGGGAGCTCTCGAAGAGAGCATGATGCAGTTTGACTGTGCGTCTACTATAGCATCTGTTTTCAATCTGGAGCAACCGCAGGTGTGGATAGGACGCCCCATGACACAGGTGTTTGAATAAAAGATGAAGCGGATACTATGAAATTGCATATCGTTGATATTCTGATTATTTGTGCTTATCTGATGGTTATTGTCGCCATCGGGTTGTTTTTGAAAAAGAAGGCGGCAAAGAATATGGATTCTTATTTTTTGGGCGGAAAGTCGTTGCCGTTTTATATGTTGGGGCTGTCGAATGCATCGGGCATGTTTGATATTACCGGCACCATGCTGATGGTGTATTGGGCTTTTGCTTATGGGTTCAAAAGTCTGTGGATTCCATGGTTGTGGCCCGTGTTCAATCAAATTTTCCTGATGGTCTATCTGTCGGTGTGGCTCCGCCGGAGCAATGTGCTGACGGGCGCGAATGGATAAAGACCCGTTTCGGGCAGGGGCGGGGGGCTACGCTCTCGCATACTATTGTCATTGTCTTTGCTCTGCTCAGCGTGCTGGGCTTCTTGAGCTACGGGTTTATCGGAATCGGCAAGTTCATGGAGATCTTTTTTCCGTGGGAGGTAGTGTCGCAGTATGTGCCCTGGGATATTCCGGTACAATATGTGCCTCATTTTTACGGCATTTTCTTTACGGCCATTGCTACCTTCTATGTGATGCTGGGCGGTATGCTCAGCATTGTGTGGACGGATGTGGTGCAGTTCCTCATCATGACGGTGGCGGGTGTGGTCATTGCCATTATCGGGATGAACATGGTGGCTCCTGAAATGATCCGGGAATTTGTGCCTGCAGGGTGGGAGTCGCCTTTCTTCGGCTGGACGCTGGACATTGACTGGAGTGAACGGATGAGTTTGCTGACGGAACGCATGGCGGACGAGCCTTACAGCCTGATGGGTGTCTTTGTGATGATGGCGTTGCTGAAAGGGATTTTTATGAGCATGGCGGGGCCTCCTCCGAACTATGACATGCAGAAGATCCTGTCGTGCAAGTCACCCAAGGAGGCGGCGCTGATGAGCGGTTCGGTATCGGTCATTCTGCTGATTCCGCGTTATCTGATGATTATGGGGTTTGCGTTGCTGGCTATCTATTTCTTTAAAGTGGATGGAGGACTGGAACAGATGACGGCTGTCCACACGGATTTCGAAACAATTCTTCCTCACCTGATTACGAAGTATGTGCCGGTGGGGCTGGCGGGTTTGTTACTGGCAGGATTGCTGTCGGCATTCATGTCTACATTCGCTTCTACGGTGAATGCGGCACCGGCCTATGTGGTGAATGATATTTATCTGAAGTATATCAACCAAGGGCTTCCGTCAGGACACAGATACGGGCGAGTTACCTCGTTTCGGTACTGGTGGTGGTTATCAGTACGGTGATGGGCTTTTTTCTGAAGGACATCAACGAGATTTTCCAGTGGATTGTGGGCGCGTTGTTCGGCGGATATATTGCCGCCAATGTGTTGAAATGGCACTGGTGGCGGTTTAATGGTGAAGGGTATTTCTGGGGAATGACTTCGGGTGTGGTGGCTGCCATTGTGATGAAGTTCACGGTACCCGATTCGTTGGTACTTTATTTTTTCCCCGTGTTGTTCGGCATTTCGCTGGTGGGTTGTATCGTGGGTACGTACTCGGCACCTCCTACTGACGAGGAGACGCTGGTGAACTTCTATATCCGGGTACGTCCGTGGGGGTGGTGGAAACCGGTGGCGGCCAAGGCGGTAGCACGCTATCCGCAGGTGACGCGCAACCGCCATTTCAAGCGGGATATGTTCAATGTGGCGATTGGTATCGTGTGGCAGTGCTGTCTCACTATTGTGCCCATGTATCTGGTGGTGCGCGGTACGGGGGGACTCATTGCGTCGGTGTTGCTGCTGGTGGTGACCACCGTGGTGTTGAAATATACCTGGTACAGGCCGTTGTGCAGGGAAGAGAAGGAATATGATGAGTTGATGAAACGTATCGGAATGGACTGATAGACAAAAAAGGGTAAATGTGTCAAAACTAAAATGGCTACCTCGCAAAGTTACAGATCGTATTTATAACACTTAAAAAGGGTCGTATCAAGCTCTGTATTGAGTAATGATATGGCCCTTTCTTTAGCCTTTTAGGATGTTCAAATGCCAGATTATAAGTTCGTATTTTCAAAAACAGAGTTTTGACATCCTCTTTTTGTCTGTCAATATCAACCGGAAGGTTTAGCTCACTTCGGGCGGCTCCAGTATGCGGCTGGCGTACTCATGTTGTAGCGGTAGCTCGACACCTTGTTTCATCAGTATTCTTCCGGAGAACATTTTGTTGTCCAGTGGCAGCGGACGGGCATCTTTTCCGGTTTAGTTCCGTGATGCGGTATTGCTTGTCGGCTTTCAGCCTGTCCATGCGGAAACGGGGAACAATCTGATTGCAATAATGCTGAATCTTGTAGGCAAGAACACGGCATGTTTTTCTGTGGGGTGTAGAGCATCAGTGAGGAAACACCTTTATCATTGTAAGGTGAGATGAGACGGTATGATAAATTGTCCAGCTGTATCATCGGACGGATTTTCTTGTAGGTAATAATGGCTTCACGTTTTCGGGAACGGGCAACGGCAGGGAGGTGTTCGGAGTAGCTATCAGAATATCTTGTTCCTATACCCGGAGCGGAAAGGAAGAGAAGAGGCATAAGTTTGCCGGAAGTAGTTTTTTCATGGGATGGTATTTTTTTGAAGAATAATGATCTGTATGTTTGGAGTTATGCAAAAATGAAAGAAGTTTTTGGCATTTTATGATAGAATATTATTCATGTGGCACTATGTGCGCATTTTATGTAATTATGAGGTGCTTTGCCGCAATAAATATCAAGGAATCTTTTTATCTTTGCGAATATTGGTAATCAGTGCTTAAGTATAAAAAAGGTTATGGAAAAGAGAGATAAAGAGGAAATGAGCCGCAGGAAGTTTCTGAAGATAGTAGGCGTCAGTGCGGCTGCATCGGCGGCAGCCCTGTATGGTTGTGCATCCGAAGGGAAACCGGCTTCATCCGAGGCTTCTGTGTTGGGCGAAGTGCCTGTGGATAAAATGACGTATCGCGTTTCCCCCAAAGGGGAGCGTGTCTCACTTTAGGATATGGATGTATGCGCTGGCCGTTGAAACCTGCACCGGACAGCGATGGAAATGTGATAGATCAGGATGCGGTGAATGAACTGGTGGATTATGCTATCGCTCACGGAGTGAATTATTTCGATACATCTCCTGTTTATTGCCAAGGGTTTTCTGAAAGAGCCACCGGTGCGGCCTTGAAACGTTATCCCCGCGAAAAGCTCTTGATTGCGACAAAGATGTCCAATTTCCAAAACTATACTCGTGAGAATTCCATCAAGATGTACCATCAGTCGATGAAAGAATTGCAGACGGATTATCTGGATTATTATTTGCTTCATTCCGTAGGTGGAGGGGAAGGGATCAAGACTTTCCATGACCGTTATATTGACAATGGAGTTCTTGACTTTTTACTAAAAGAGCGTGAAGAAGGCCGTATTCGTAATTTGGGATGGTCATTTCACGGATCGGTGGAAGTGTTTGATTATTTGCTGTCGCTGGATGTGAAATGGGATTTTGTGCAAATTCAGATGAACTATGTAGATTGGCGCCATGCTTCGGGTAGAAATGTTAACGCGGAATATTTGTATGGAGAGTTGGCCAAGCGTGGAATTCCGGCTGTGATTATGGAGCCGCTGTTGGGAGGACGTTTGTCTAAACTGAACGACCACCTGGTGGCGCGCTTGAAGCAGCGTCGCCCGGAGAACAGTGTGGCATCGTGGGCGTTCCGTTTTGCCGGTACGTATCCCAACGTGTTGTGTGTGTTGAGTGGAATGACTTATATGGAACATTTGCAGGATAACCTTCGGACTTATTCGCCCTTGGAACCTTTGAATGAGGAAGAAAAAGAGTTCTTGGAAGAAACAGCCCAATTGATGCTGAAGTTCCCTACGATTCCTTGCAATGACTGCAAATATTGTATGCCCTGTCCTTACGGGTTGGATATTCCGGCAATTCTGGTGCATTATAATAAATGTGTCAACGAAGGAAATGTGCCTAAAAGCAGTCAGGATGAGAATTACCGCCGTGCACGGCGTGCTTTCCTGATAGGTTATGATCGTAGTGTGCCCAAACTGCGGCAGGCAAGCCATTGTACCGGATGTAACCAGTGTAATCCGCATTGCCCTCAAAGCATTGATATTCCCAAAGAACTGCATCGTATAGACGCATATGTGGAACAGTTGAAACAAGAGACTTTATAATGGAATGGATAAACATGATAAAATAAGGAATGCTTATGTTACGTAAAATAAGACTTGCCGCCGCCCTTTTGTTCTTTACAATGATCACGTTGCTGTTTTTGGATTTTACAGGAACTGTGCATGGTTGGTTTGGCTGGATGGCGAAAATACAGTTCCTTCCTGCCGTGCTGGCATTGAATGTGGGGGTGGTGATAGCCCTTGTTTTGTTGACTCTGCTTTTGGGGCGTGTCTATTGTTCGGTTATCTGTCCGTTAGGGGTGTTTCAAGATATCATTTCCTGGGTTTCGGGAAAGGTAAAGAAGAATCGTTTCCGCTACTCGCCTGCTTTGTCGTGGTTACGCTATGGGGTATTGGCAGTGTTTGTCGTCGCTTTGGTAGCAGGGGTGGTTTCATTGGCGGCGTTGATTGCTCCTTACAGTGCATACGGCCGTATCATTCTAACCTGCTGACACCTTTGTATCAATGGGGGAACAATGTACTTGCCTATGGGCGGAGCGTGTGGACAGTTATGCTTTTTATTCGGTAGATGTTTGGATGAAAGGTCTTTCTACTTTTGCAGTTGCAGTGGGTACTGTGATTGTGCTTTTTATTTTGGCATGGCGTGGAGGAAGAACTTATTGCAATACCATTTGCCGGTGGGTACAGTATTGGGATTCTTATCTAGATATTCTTATTTTAAACCGGTTATTGATACGTCTAAATGTAATGGTTGCGGACTTTGTGCTCGTAATTGCAAGTCTTCCTGCATTAATCCCAAAGCACATGAGATTGATTATTCCCGTTGTGTTGCTTGTATGGATTGTCTAGGCAAGTGCCGCCAAGGGGCAATAAAATATGTATCGGGCAGATGCTTCTGAAGAAACAGGCTCCGGCAAGTGAAGGAATTGGCAAACAGGTTTCTCAGGCGTCTTTAAACAAAGAAAAGGTAGATACTGCACGGCGTGGGTTCTTTACGGTTTCGGCTTTGATTGCTGCAAGTGTTGCCGTAAAAGCTCAGGAAAGAAAGTGGATGGCGGTCTGGCTCCTCTTATAGATAAGAAAGTTCCAAGCGTGCCACTCCTATTGTTCCTGCGGGAGCATTGAGTTTCCGTCATTTTGCGCAGCACTGTACGGCTTGTCAGCTTTGTGTGTCGGTGTGCCCTAATCAGGTATTGCGTCCGTCCGGTGATTTGAAACATCTGATGCAGCCCGAGATGTCTTACGAACGTGGATATTGTCGTCCTGAGTGTGCGAAATGTGCAGAAGTATGTCCTACTGATGCTATTCACTTGGCTGATCTGACAGAGAAGTCATCTGTACAGATTGGTCATGCTGTGTGGGTTGCTCAGAATTGTATAGTGAACACAGATGGGGTAAGTTGTGGAAATTGTGCCCGTCATTGTCCTACGGGGGCTATCTTGATGGTTCCTAAAGATGCCGATGATGAAAAATCACTTAAGATACCGGTTGTGAATACAGAACGTTGCATCGGTTGTGGCGCTTGTGAAAATCTTTGTCCGAGCCGCCCGTTTAGTGCTATTTATGTAGAAGGTCATGAGATGCATCGTATTATCTGAATGAAATAGAAAGGAAGATGGATGAATTAATCAGATTGTTGCATGAAGGCGGCTATTCCTGTGTTATCAGAAAGGAAGAGATCCGTACTTTACCCAACGCGGGGTAGCCGATTTATATGATTTGCTGAATCAGCATCCGGTCTTTTTGCATGGAGCGCAGGTTGCTGACAAGGTGGTAGGAAAAGCAGCTGCCGCATTGATGGTGCTGGGGGGTGTCCGGGAGGTTTATACGGATATCATCAGTGAGCCTGCATTGGCTGTATTGCACAAGGCGAATATTAGGTGGAGTGTGTTCAAATAGTTTCTCGTATTTGGAACAGAAACCGGACAGGTTGGTGTCCTTTGGAAACTCTTTGCTATGAGTTGGAATCGCCTGAGGCTATGTATCCGGTGATTCAGAATTTTGTGGAAAGGATGAGGGGCTTCGGAAGCTAACTTTGTGGTTCTTGTCTTGTTTCAAATGTGCTGATGATGCTGTACGTTCGGAGAGTAAACGTTTTGCATATAATCTTAACTAATGTTGTCTGTCAGATGGTTTTCTTCGAAACTTAATGAAATTTTGCTAGGAATTCTTAAATCTTCATTATCTTTGAAGCATAAAACAATAAGATTATGAGTGACCAGATAAAACAAATAGCTGAGCGTCTCCAGGGATTAAGGGACGTTCTGGAACTGACTCCTGATGAAGTGGCTAAAAGTTGCCAGCTTTCAGTGGAAGAGTATTTGGGTATGGAAAGCGGGGAGAAAGATATTTCTGTCAGTGCTTTACAGAAAATAGCCCGTAAATACGGTATTGCATTGGATGTATTAATGTTTGGTGAAGAACCTAAGATGAGTTCTTATTTTCTGACCCGTTGTGGTTCAGGAGTGTCGGTAGAACGGACCAAGGCGTATAAATATCAGTCATTGGCTTCCGGTTTTCGCGGGCGTAAGGCTGATCCTTTTATTGTGACTGTAGAACCGAAACCGGAAAATACTCCGATTCATTTTAACTCACATGAGGGACAAGAATTCAATTTGGTTATTGAAGGAAGAATGTTACTTAATATAAATGGAAAAGAATTGATCTTGAATCCAGGTGACAGTCTTTATTTTGATTCTTCTATTCCACATGGTATGATGGCATTGGATGATAAGACTGTGAAATTCTTGGCAGTAATATTATAATAAATTGAGATTAAAAAGACAGCGTTGTCATTGACTGCAACTATTTCTAATTTTTGGTTCTCAATTTTTTAATTGAATAAGATTATGGTAGAAAAATTCTTAGAACAGACCACATTTACCTCACAAGAGGACTTTATAAAGAATTTAAAGATTAAAATCCCTGAAAATTTTAATTTTTGGTTATGATATAGTAGATGCCTGGGCTGCCGAAGAACCCGATAAGAAAGCATTGTTATGGACTAATGATAAAGGGGAGCATATACAATATACTTATGCAGACTTGAAAAAGTATACGGATATGACTGCTTCTTATTTTCAGAGCCTTGGTATTGGTCATGGTGATATGGTGATGCTTATTTTAAAGCGTCGTTATGAGTTCTGGTACTCTATTATTGCCTTGCATAAGTTAGGAGCTGTGGTTATTCCTGCAACTCATCTGTTGACAAAAAGGATATCGTGTATCGTTGTAATGCTGCTGATATCAAGATGATTGTAGCTGCAGGAGAAGATGTGATAACAAAGCATATTATAGATGCCATGCCCGATTGTCCTTCAGTAAAAAACTGGTCAGTGTAGGACCGGATATTCCGGAGGGTTTTGAAGATTTTCATAAAGGTATTGAAAAAGCTGCTCCTTTTGTCAAACCGGAACATCCCAATACGAATGAAGATACTTCATTAATGTATTTCACTTCGGGCACTACAGGCGAACCTAAGATGGTGGCACATGATTTTACATATCCTTTGGGACATATTGTAACTGCCAGTTTCTGGCATAATTTGCATCGTGACAGTCTTCATCTTACCATTGCCGATACAGGTTGGGGGAAAGCTGTCTGGGGAAAACTTTATGGACAGATGATAGCAGGAGCCAATATTTTTGTGTATGATCATGAAAAATTTACACCGGCAGATATTCTTGGAAAGATTCAGGATTATCATATCACTTCTTTATGTGCTCCTCCTACTATTTATCGTTTTTTAATTAAGGAGGATATTAGTAAATATGATCTTTCTTCTTTGGAATACTGTACTACGGCGGGAGAGGCTTTGAACTATTCTGTATATGAAACGTTCAAGAAAATCACAGGTATCCGTCTGATGGAAGGTTTTGGACAAACGGAAACTACATTGACTTTAGGTACTTTTCCCTGGATGGAGCCTAAACCCGGAAGTATGGGGGTACCTAATCCTCAATATGATATAGATTTGTTGACACACGACGGGCGTTCTGCTGAGGATGGAGAACAAGGTCAGATTGTTATTCGTACAGATAGGGGCAAACCATTGGGATTGTTCAAAGAATATTATCGTGCTTCGGAATTAACGGAAGATGCTTGGCATGATGGTATTTATTATACAGGTGATGTGGCTTGGCGTGACGAGGATGGTTATTTTTGGTTTGTAGGCCGTGCTGACGATGTGATCAAGAGTTCGGGTTATCGTATAGGCCGTTCGAGGTGGAAAGTGCTTTGATGACCCATCCGGCTGTTGTGGAATGTGCCATTACCGGTGTGCCTGATGAAATCCGTGGTCAGGTAGTAAAGGCGACGATTGTCCTTTCTAAAACTTTTAAGGGTAAGGAAGGACCTGAGTTGGTAAAGGAGTTGCAAGATCATGTGAAGCGTGTGACTGCTCCGTACAAGTACCCGCGTGTCATAGAGTTTGTAGAAGAACTTCCAAAGACCATCAGTGGAAAGATTCGTCGTGTGGAAATCCGTGAAAAGGATAAATAATCAGTTGTGGACTGATCGGAGTTTTATTGGTAAAATAATTAAAAATGAAAAAGGTTTTACTTCTTGTGTTTTTAAGTCTGGCCTGGTTGTCAGCAAGTGCGCAAGCCTTGGTTCCTATTACATGGACAGCCTATGGTCTGACTTTTGAGGCTCCAAAAGGGATTTTGGTGGAGGAGGATACAGAGGAGACTTTTCTTCTGAACAATTCCAGGTTTTATATCACCATTCAGTCTTTGGATTCGGATGGTATGACAAAAAGTGACTTGAAGAGTGTATTAAAAGACTATGCCAATGATGACGGGGTGAAAGACCAGTCGGCTGTGCAGGAGTTTGAGTTACCACAGTTTTTCGGTACTTATTTAAAAGGAAGCTGCGAAACAGATCATTGTCTTTATGCTTGTCTGATGACTAAGGCGGCAGGTAGTGGATTTATATATCTATTATCTATAGCAAGGAAAATGAAAATATTGCCGAAAAATACTGAAAAGTTTTACAATGGAGGAATAAACAAAAGAGCGTTAATGCTTGTTTCTTAGATAAGAAAGCGTTCAAAATTTACCAGAAAATTACTAGATTATTAATAGCAAATGAAAGGACTGGCTTCGTGAGAAGGTAGTCCTTCTTTTTGTGTAGTTATGAATGTTTAGGGAATCTATGATTCATGTGTAATATGCTTTGCCGACATCAGAATATCAAATGATTTTGGGCCATAATAAGGGACATTCAGAAAATAATATAAGTTAGCCAACTAATTCGTAATACTTTAAGTATGCATTAGCTGGCTAACTTATTATTCTATGAATGTTTCAGGTTAAGGCATTAACGTCCGGTCCACCATAAGGGGGTGATGATATTATCTGAGCCTCCTAATAACTCTACAGCTTGTTTATAGCCTTCGGGGTCTGCATTCTCCAGACTGGAAGGATATCGCATACGCTGTGGATAAAATTCCCATTTCTGTCCGTCTTTCCAAGAATTAGGATTCCAGGCATTGACCATGTCTGAACCGGTCATTGAACTTTCGTTTGCAGGAATCTCAAAGAATGGTAATCCCAAACGGCGGAAATCCGACCACATTTCCAATACCAAATACGGAGTTTGTGCAATGAATTTTTGAGTGATAATTTTAGTCAGGTGGTCATTCAATGCTTTTCCATATAACGTTTTAGAAGCTGTAGGATATTCATAAGTAACAGTCTTCTGTTCCTTGCTGTATCCATCCACATAAGTCATTTGTTCAGCAGTAGGTTCAGTGGTATGATCAAATTTGACTGAAGTACCTACACGATTGTAGTTGGTGGAATTCAGATAATCATTCACATATTCGCTAACACCAAAGTATTCAAAACTAGCTTTAATACCGTTTTCATAGGCTTCTTTCGCTGTTGTTCCAGTGTTCCAACCATACAATGAAGCTTCTGCTAGCAAGAAATACGTTTCCCATGCTGCAAAGAATATGCGAGATTTGCCCTTACAGTAGTCTTTACCCAACATTGGAAGAGTACAGCCGGGGCCATATCCATTTGTTACCAGTTGGTTATAAGCCAAGGTTGGTGACCATCCACACGCGAACCAGCGGGATAACCATTCCAACAACGAGTTGCATCAATCTTTATTTCTCCGGGATTATCCTTGTTAGGAATCGGATTTCCGTTTTCGTCTACTGTGTAAAGAACGAAATCTTTAGCTGTCCTGTCATTATATTTATCTATGTAGTTCTCAGCATTTTCATCATCAGGCAGACAGAATATCTTTAATGCACGCGGGTCAAGATTTTCCGGCATACCATCCAGCCAATATTGTTTAGTAGGATTATCTGTATTAGCAACATAATGTCTGTCATATTTAATACCTAAATAATTAGCTGGTTTAACATAACTAGCCAAATCGGAACGTTGTTCTGTTACTTTAATACCACCTAAATTAGTCAGAAGATTGGCAACTGTTGAAGAAAGAACCTGATCGTCAAATGAACGGGTATATACTCCGGAAAAGACATCCCATCCATCATTTTCTTTTACTGCAAACATATCATCAGCCGTTAAAATCTTGTTACCTTTGGCTGCATCCTCAATTCGGCCTGTGCAGTTGCCTTGTCGATGTTTGATAAACGCATGGCCAGACGCATACGGAGTGAATTTGCATATTTCTGCCACTTCACAGGATCATATTTTACATTGTCAAACGGGTCGCATTTGCCTTCTGCCTCAACAGGTAGGACAGAGGTGTTGATAGCTGCTGCCGCTTCTTTCAACTCCTTTAAAATGAATTCATAATCATCTTTCTCTGAGTTGAAAACAGGATTTTCCCCTAGGAAACTTTCAATAGGATAAGGTCCGAAATTATCAACAAACTCACTGATAAGATAGGCACGCCAGATACGGGCAAACTGCTTTACGTTCGGGAAAAATTCTTTTTCATGTGCAGTGGTAGTGGCCGCTTCGAGCTGGTTTTCTACTGCTGTAATAGCCAACGTAGCATTTTTAATACTGGAACTGAGATCAGGATAATAATAAGCAGATGTGTAGTCATCACTATAGCGGCCTACGTTCAGAAAACTCATTTCTCCACAAATTCTGGCAGCACTAGCCCAATTATAGACTACTACACGTTCTGCGGTACCGGGATTCATCTGTGCCTGTCCTATAGAATTATTCAATGCATATTGAGGTTTTACATATTCCTCACCGGCGGCTGTGGGATTGGTATTGACTTCATCAAAGTCAGAGCAGGAAACTAATCCGGCGCAAAAGCCAAGCCCAAAATAATTTATTCATTGTTTTCATTGTTCTTTTTCTTTTTATGATTAGAAACCAAGAGTTACATTAAACAGGTAAGAACGTGATGTCGGAGCTGACGAGTTCTCCAAACCTGTTGCATTAGTACTTGTAGCATATACTGATTCCGGATCAATGCCGTCCAAATGGCTTGAAATCATCCATACATTATTCACGGTGAAACCAAGCTTAACCTGTTGGAACGGAGTCTTTTTCAACATAGATGACGGGAAACGATAACTCAAGGCGATGTTACGCAAACGGATGTTGGTAGCATCATAGATATAAGCTTCCGAAATACCGGCGCGGCCTGTAGCCAAAGCTTTGTAATAACGTTCTAAAGAAACACTTTGATCATTTACCTTATAACCGTTGCCATCTTTGATAACTCCCGCTACAACGATATCCTCACGTTTACCGCCTGGAGCAGTACATTCGGCAATACCACTACGTTGCAAGTTCATATTGGTGAATGAGAAAATATCGCCACCAAACGTCCGTCAATCAGGAAACTAAGTGTGAAGTTTTTATAATTAAATGTATTTGTCCATCCTAATAGGAAGTCAGGCTGTTGTTCACCAATCTTATGCTTGTCACTAGTGGCCTGTGGCAGTCCTGATTCATTGAGTAATAATTGTCCTTTAAATTCTCCTTCTTCTACTCGTTGATATTTGGTACCCCAGATTTCACCATAAGCACCTCCCGCAACTGCATAAACCTGTAATGCGTCAGAACCTCCTAAAGCATACTGCATACCTGGTTTTCCCGGTAATAATTCAATAATCTTACTCTTGTTCTGAGAGAAGTTCAACTGAGTATCCCAACTAAATTGAGCTGTTTCGATAGGGCGTGCATTCAACATGATTCAATACCGGTATTTTGAATGTTACCTGCATTTACTTTCATGTTATCATAACCGGAAAGGTTATTTAAAGGAATATTCATTAACTGGCGTTTTGCGTTTGTCTTGTACCATGCAAAGTCAACTCCTAAACGGTTATTGAAGAATTTCAATTCAGCACCGGCTTCCCAAGAAGTAATCAACTCGCTGCGTACATCTGCATCGTATTTGGTTTTTCCTTGTCCGGCAGTTGTATTGCCATTAGGGTCTGAACCAATACTATATGTATTATATAACTGATATGCATCCATATCGTTACCTACTTGTGCAAAAGATGCACGTGCTTTAGCATAAGTAAACCATTCGGGCATGCCTTTGCCTACTTACCCACCATATCACTGATCACCCATGACAATGAAACAGACGGATAGAAGAATGAACGGTTTTCTTTATTCAAAGCTGATGACCAGTCATTACGGAAAGTTGCATCCAAGAATGCCCAACCATTATAGTTGATCCCAAGAGTTCCATACAAAGAATTGATTTTTTATGAATATAGGTTTCGGTTATTGACAAATCTTTTTTGTCACCATTGGCTAAAGAGAATAAATCGGGCGCAGTCAATTTTCCCATAGAATTATCCAAACCTGTAGATTTTCTTTCCATTAAGTTACCACCAAAAGAGAAATTACCACCAAATTTTCCAAACAATTCATCTTTATGGCCACTGATCAAAAAGCTGAAATTATTTTCGAAGAACTTTTTCTCACTAGTGCTGTAACGGCTGTTCTTATTATTAGTAGGACTTCCTGCATACAATTTCTCTTCACCCTCAGTGAAATACATATCACTACCGGCTTTGATTTCAGCATCCAGCCAATCTGTAAATTTGTACTTCAATGATCCGTTCATCAGGAAACGATTGCGACTATCTTTATTGGGATTATAATCTTTAGACCAATAAGGGTTGATACCTCCTTTACTCCACCAGATCATTTCGCCGAATTCGTCTTTGACAGGGCTGGAAAAGTCACGGATGTCAATAGTCGTAGGCATATTGAAAATAGTATAAAATGCATTATTCCCACGTGCACCACTGATAGGGCGGTTTTCTGCGAGGGTATTGATGTATTGTACTTTTGCATCAATACTCCAACGATCATCTTTACCAAAAGTAGAAGATGCACGCAAAGTTAAGTTTGTACGGCTTAAGTTAGCACCCGGTATCATGCTGGAGTCATCCATACGATTCAATGAGGTGTAAATGGATGTTTTATCATACTGCTGCTGGAATGATATGCTTTCTGATAAGTTCACACCTGTATCAAAGAAATTTTTTACGTTATCAAAGATTTGCATATTTGCAGTTGTACCATCCCATTTTGTGTAGCTTTGCCCTGTTACTTCAGGTCCCCAGCTATAGCCGTTAGTTGAGTCGAACACGCCATTCTCACCTTGTCCAAAGGCTTTTTGGCGTTTAGGGAGCATAAATGTTGTCTCAGCGGAAACTGAACCAGAGATGGTGATACCCAAACCTTCACGCTTTGTTCCTTTTTTAGTTGTAATCAAAATAACACCATTACCGGCACGAGAACCATAAAGAGCAGCAGCTGACGCACCTTTCAACACAGACATGGACTCAATATCTTCAGCATTAATATCTGAAAGTCCATTACCCATATCCAATGTCGGGTTATCAATATCATTATTACTTGCTCCTGTAAAGTTATCCATTGGCACACCATCGACAACAATTAACGGCTGGTTCAAACCTGTTACAGAATTCGCACCACGAAGCTGGATTTTGGAAGAACCGCCAGGACCATTACTTGAACGGATAATCTGGACACCTGAAACTTTACCTGTCAAAGCATTTGCGAGGTTCGTTTCACGAGCTTCAAGTAACGCGTCACCTTTTACCTCCTGCATGGCATAACCCAGTGCTTTTTTCTCACGTTTGATACCAAGAGCAGTCACTACAACTTCACCCAATGTTTGTGTGTCATCCTGTAAGTTACATTCATGGGTTGTCCATCCCAAGGAATCTCTACTGTTTGATAACCTACAAATGAAATTTGAATGATATCCCCTTTTTTCACATTGGATAAAGAGAAGTCGCCATCAAGTCCGGTTATCGTACCATTAGTCGTACCTTTCACTACTACAGACGCACCGATAACGGTTTCACCTGTAGCGTCTACTACAACTCCTGTACAAGCTCCATTTTGTTGTGTGATTTTCACATCGGCAACGCGGGATTGGCGACCGCGTATGCTGCTCCTGTAGAGGCACCCATTAGGAACAGCAACATACTGACTGATTTTAGTCGTTTTAACATAGCTGTGATTTTTTTTAAAGTTTATTGAAAATCAAGTAATTCCGTTTCCTTAGTTCCTTCAGAACTACTCTTGCAGCTATTGTGTTGATATTCAATGTAGTTGAATATGATAACGACAAAAAGAAATTTCCATTTAAAGCCGTTAAAACAAACTTTAAATGGAAATTTTCTACTTCATTTCTACCCAAATCACTACTTTGCACAAAGAAATAAGGGAGTATTACATTCCGTAAAAGAATGAGAACTTTCAATAATTGGTGGGAAAGTTTTCATCTTACAAATGAAAACAGCATCGGCTCATTGTTTTAGAAAGTCCTTATCTTTTTCAAGAAGAATCAACTCTTTACTTACATATAAATAATATTTGCAAAATAATTCTATGTATAGTCCTGAAGGTCAAAATAAAACAATCCCCTTGTTTTTACAGGAAAAACAAGGGGAACTGTTATTCTTTAATTTTATTTTCAGTTCTTCGGTCCTTTGCCAAAATCAGGATTTTCTTTATCCATCCATACACGTTCGTCATGCAAAACTTGTGGATTTTTTGCATTTGTACCTTGATATGTATAACCTTGTGCTTTATATGCAGCGATAGTTATGTCATGTAACTGATCTGATTCCAAAGGCTCCATAACAGCAAATCTTCTAGGGATAGGATAAGAGTCACCCAATTGTTCGTCAAATTCCTTACGCGGTAAAATGGAACTATTCTTCATAGGAACACCAGAACGCATAATGTTAACATATTGATCAATCGGTGCATTAAAATAATGGAGATATTCTTGGATATACACTTTTTCCAAATCAGAAGCTTTATCTCCACTTAAATTATAAGCCTCTTTCTTAAGCAGTTCTGTCAGCCATTCCTCTTGCAGCTTAATGGAAACATCATGAGGGTCATTTACATAAGGACTGTCATAATAAGGTATATGATTCTGACCGGCAACATAATCATATCCTTTACTGAAGCAGTGATACCGTCTGTAAAATACTCTTGGGCACTTTTTTGTCCATTCCAAGTAGCTCCCAACAGGGTGAATTCAGCCAAGAAGAAATTGGTTTCCGCTGCCGAAAAATACAGACCATACCAGCCATATTGTTGAGTGTCCTGAACCGGAGTAACATCCGGAGCATCCGGATAAGTATATGTCAACAAACCTTTTACCATTTCTTGATTCCGGTAAGTACACGGATAATAGCTTTTCTTGGCACCAGCTGCCGAGTACAAAACAAACAATTGTCCTGTGGGGTCAAAATAATCCTCGTATTTGTCCATCTGTCCTGCACCTATTTCTACAGGAAGACCATAATAACGTACCCAAGGTTCACCTGGGCCACCCCATTCTTTAAAGACTTCTTTCCATTTTTAACCTCAGAAATTACATTCTTTTCTACAAAATCCGGCATTTCTCTTTTTTGATCAAAATAAGCCTGCACAACATTAGAATTGTAGTCATTCTTTTGGAAGAAATAAAGCAAACGCGGATCTTTGTTGTTTACCAAAAAGTCTATAAGATGTTGCGTACCTACTCCTACAGAAAAATCATTATTCCAATTGTTATCGAACTTACCCTTGTTATATACAAAGTCATCATCCGTAGTAGCAATTAAGCCAACAGGACTTTCTGCCACCTGTTTTACTATTTCAAAAGCACGGTTCCGGTCTTTGTTTATCAAACGGGCTGCAATTTTCAATTTCAAAGAATTGGCCAGTTTGCCCCATTTTTTCAAATCACCTTTATAAATAAAGTCCTGATTATTCAAAACATCTTTGATTTCGTTACTGCTCAGATAATTAATAGTCTGGTCCAGTTCTTTCAGCCATACTTCCAAAAGTTCCTCTTGAGTGTCATACTTAGGCAATAACAAAGGAGGATTGGTATATCTGGCTTGTTCTGCTTCTGTATATTGACGTGAGCCATATAGGTCGGCATCTTGGATACTTAAATAAACCAACAAAGGATTACAAAGATATTGGATATATTCATAAGTCGCTTTTTCCTCTTCAGGCAACTGGCTGATTTGATATCGAATCTCATTAGCATAACGAAGAACTTCGTTTACTTCATAACCACAACCATTGGCTTCATCAGTCGGACGATTTGAACGAGTTGTATTACCTCCTGATGAAACTGTTGTTTGCGACCAGGTAGAAAGATCATTAAATCCTCCAAACCACTGTGCATAATCTCCCGGTTGGAAAGAAGCCTCACATTTAGTGAACAGGAAACGAATATCAGGCTTTGTAATAGTAGACGGATCTGAATTTAATTCAGAGAATTCATCTACACAGGAAGTAAACATTACACTTCCTAAAAGCAGTGCGGCTGCTAAAGTTCTATATTTCATTGTTGATAATTCTTTTAAAGTTAACAATTAGAAATTGGCATTAATTGTAAATATGTAACTTGCCGTATAAGGCTCGAAACCACGAATACGGAACTCTGAAGCTGAATTAGAACGTACAGATTCCGGATTCAGGTTATTAGGTAATGAATTATACAGATATCCCAAATTACGTGCACTGAATGACAGGTTCAATCCTTTTGCACCCAGTTTGTGACTGATGCTATTAGGCAAACGATAATTTATAGTAATATTACGCAAAGCGATATAACTCAACTTGTGTACCCAAATGTCATCAATTGTCTGTGCTCCCCATGAATAATTATTTCCATACCATGAACCGGCATGAGTGGGTTCCAGTTTTCCTTCCTGTACCAGCTGTGCGTAAGACAGTCCGCTGACATCCATTTTTGTTCCATCCACCAAGGTTGCAATTGTTCCTTCTTTAAAAACACCTTCCGGAATCATACCATCAGTATATTGAATACCTTTGGAATCGGCATATTGACTAGTCCAAGTCATACCTCCATGTTCCGGGTCACGGTATTGCAAAGAGCTTTCTGTCCAACCGGCCTGAGTTCCGTATAAGTTACAGTAAGATGCCACCAAACCTCCAAAACGCATGTCCAGTCCGACATTCAAACTTAAATCTTTCCAAGTTAATGTTGTTGCTACAGATCCCAGAAAATCCGGTGTCATGTTGCCCACTACTTCCGCTGTTTTGCTTTGTGCTCTATATGCGCCTCTCCAGCTGTCATCCCACTCCAACAAAGGTACACCGTTTTCATTACGTGCCTGAGTGACATCTGACATCAACACACCATAAGACTCACCGACTTTTGCTACAGAGCCGATATGATAGTCGTATGCGTTTACATAACCGGACAATTCAATATAGTTGGCAACATTAGGATGCAAGGATACAATTTTACTTCTGTTTCGTGTATAAGTGAAGTCCAGATCCCACTGCCAGTCTTTAGTTTTGATAGGAGTGGTATTTAATGCGATTTCAATACCTGAGTTTTGGATATTACCAGCATTTACCAACTGTTGGGTAACACCGGAAATAGCAGGAACATTGATTTTCATAATCTGGTCTGTGGTATTTTCCTTATAATAAGTGAAATCCAAATTCAAACGATTATTAAAAGTACGGAAATCCAAACCTATTTCCCATGAATTCTTACGTTCCGGTTTAAGGTCGGCAATCTTCATCAGTTTGTCCAGTTCATTGGTATAGATATTGCCGTCATACATTTCCATTGTGGCAAAAGAATACGTCTGATTGACAGCGTATGGGTCTGTATCATTACCTACTTGTGCCCATGATGCACGAAGTTTTGCCAAGTTAATCCATGAAGGCATACTTCGCGGAAAGTTTCATTAATCAACCATGAACCTGATACAGAAGGATAGAAGTATGAGTGATTACCTGTACGATTGGCATATACCAATGCAGAAGACCAGTCATTACGTCCTGTAACATCCAAATAGACTTGATTCTTCCATCCTAAATTTAAAGCAAAAATGGCAGAAATAATTCTTTTGCTGCCCGATATGGTCGATTCGCTCTTTTTAGTCTTTTTTGAGTTCTCCACGAACCATTCTCCAGGCACCACCATTCCTCCGTCAGTTGATACTTTTGAATGTTGGGAAGAGGTGTTGTAATACTCAATCGTGCGAATCACCGAGTGAAAATCTTTTATCTGCTTGCTGGCAGTAAAGTTCCCCCTACGGTAAATTGTTCTTTTATATCTTGCGTAATACCATAATATCCTCCTTCGTTTGCATAACCGGAACCTAATTGCTTATCTTCTATAGAAGTATAATAACGGTTCATATTAGCGTCTGCTTTAAACTTCAGCCAATCTGTCATCTTTACATTTACTTCAAATGTAGGACGAATAACAGTTTCCTTCCGTACATAATCGTAATTATCTACTTTGAAGAAATAATTTTTAGCGCTGGAAGGAACCGAACCATATTGGTCACCATAGCTGGTACTGGCAATACCACCATGCTCACCTAAATATTTGTTCCGGAAATAATCTACGTCAAATAGCGGGTTAATCACATTGGTATTTGCATTGACAAACAATTCACCCGCATTCAGTTGTGCATTACGCGGTTTTGAGTTGGCAAAGCTAAAAGAAGCAGCAACATCCACCCAATCGTTCAACTTATGGCTAGCTTTCAACAACATGGAGTAACGTTCAAAAGTATTGTTTTCTGTTGTTGATTTGGCATTTTTATAAGATAAAGATGTATAAAATGATGTTTTTTCATTACCACCGCGAATAGAAACATTCGTGTTTGTATTGAATCCTAATTTATATAAATCCAGCATATTATTTTTACGTGGAGATAGGTAGTCCATGTACCATCATAATTGCGGATTTGAGAGCCATCATATCTAGGACCAAAACCAAAGTTGGGTACTCCTACTAACGTATGTTCTCCATTCTGATTTACTGTAAACTGATGTTCATCCCACATACTTCCATTTTGGTCGGCATCAGATTGTCCCGGCATGTATCCTGGACCATATAAAGTTTGAATATCCGGAGTCTTGAAAGCATGGTCAATACCAAATGTTTGAGAAACGCTGATACCCAGCCCTTGTGTACCCTTACCGGATTTGGTGGTGATTACAACCGCACCATTCAAACGCGGGAACCATACAATGCTGTTGCCGCAGCACCTTTCAATACTGATACAGTTTCAAAATCATCAGGATTTAAGTTTTTCAACTCATTACCATAGTCGCTGGCGTTGTTGGCACCTGCGTCCCAGTCTGCTGTCGTATTACCAGATACACCGTTATCCAGAATCACTCCATCCACCACATAGATAGGCTGGTTGTTGGAACTTAAGGTTGAAGCTCCACGAATCTGTATCTTGGTACCACCAAACAAACCACCATCTGATCCTGAGATTTCAACACCGGCTACTTTACCTTGCAATGCGGCTACCGGAGAAATGGTATTGGCAGCTTTTAATTCATCTCCCTTCACTTCAGTAACTGCATATCCCAAAGCTTTTTCTTCACGCTTCAATCCCAAAGCTGTAACCACAACTTCACCTAACTGTTGCGTATCATCTTTTAAGTTACATCAATAGGCTGTCCGGTCCATTTTACTTCCTGTGTCTGATATCCTACAAAAGAAATAACAATGATATCTCCTTTTTTTACATTTGACAAAGAAAAATCACCGTCAAGTCCGGTAATAGTACCATTAGTCGTACCTTTTACTACTACAGATGCACCAATGACAGTTTCACCCGTAGCATCCTTGACAATTCCTGTACATGTACCACTTTGTTGTGTGATTTTCACATCGGTAACGCCGGGATTGGCGACCGCGTATGCTGCTCCGGTAGAGGCACCCATTAGGAACAGCAACATACTGACTGATTTTAGTCGTTTTAACATAGCTGTGATTTTTTAAGTTTATTGAAAATCAAGTAATTACATTTTCTTAGTTCCTTCAGAACTATGTTTTTCAATTTAATTTAGATTAACGGTGCAAATATATAACAATTTTAATATATATAAAGAATCTATTGAAAAATATTTTTAATATGCTCTGATTTTTAACGTTTGAGATATCTGGAGCCCCCTATTTAAAGAGAGAACCGATAACTTTCACAGAACTTTCTTGAAATGATTTATATTGTTTTTTCATCGAATATTTACCGTTTGTTTGGTAGTCGGTAGAAAACAGGTAACGCATATTGGGATAAGAACCAAAGGAAAAGGTAATGCCAGGCCATGCCGTTGGTGTATTGCCAGAGAGAATATACCTTTTTTATATAGACAGTATTGCAGACAACAATCAAAAGATGAAAGGAAAGAAGGAATATGAAAGGAAGAACGGAAGAGGGAAAGAAGTCCAAACAAACTGTAGGCTGTAATTTTAAGTCCTTGAACTTGCCCATGTGACAACTTGCCCAAGGACAAGATTGTCCTTTGAGGAGATAGAAAAGTTGGAACATTCCTTGTCCTGCGGTGACAGAAACATTTCTGTTATCGCAGGACAAAGGAATTTACATTAATAAATAAGCGTACCTGAGATACACCAATAACTATTGCTTCCCCCTTCGGGAGCACCCTGCGGTATTTTTACGGTGATGCTGTGTTCACCCGCTTCCAGATCACCCAAATAGATGTATTCGGGATTGGTCACCGTACCCGGACACCAGTTGGAACGGCTCAAGTCGGAAGAGCTCAGTCCATTGGAGAAATTACCCGAACAAGGATTCCAGTTACGATAAGTTCCACAATCATCCCGCCAAGGTACGAAAGAGATCACCTTTTCACCGTCCAAATAGAGAGTATTCGGTTTCTGGTTGAACTCATCACCGCCTCCCCAACCGCCATGTCCCGTGGTGAGATAGTACAGACGGGCGTTCTTGGCAGGCTCCTTCAAGGTGAACTTTACGGTCAGAGAATCCTGACGCATGAAAATCGGATAAGGCTGTCCTGCCTGCTCCAGATAATTCACTGTATTGAACAGCGGAAGAGTATTATAAACCCGATGTTCTTCATCAGGATAATACTTCAGTTTCAACGACAGACGATGTCCTTTGGCATCCCAGTTGCCGATGTAAGCGCCAATCCAAGCTTCCCCTTCCAATTTTTCGGCCAGTGGGGTTACCTCCATTTTGTAAAGTACGGAGTCCACCCAGTCCTGTCCCTTCACCTTATTATAATTGAACTTGCGCACACCGAAACCGGTGAAGAAACGCATCAACTCTAAAGGCACATCATACTCCGCTGTGGAAATCAGCCCGTGGTAGTCCGTATTTTCCGAGCGGAAAGAGGGAACTTTCTTCAAATCACGTATGGCATCAAGAAAAGACAGCTGCTTGCCTTCCGGTATCAGAAAGACAGAACCGGTGCGGTCGTAAGCATCACCGTCCGAGTATTGGACAACTTCCGCAAAGACGGTACGATTCTTCACATAGTCGGGCAGCTTCACTTTCTTCAACAGGATGGTGCCGCCTCCGGCACTGTATTGTACGCCATCCTCCAGTACTTCGGGCAATTTAGCGTTGTTGAAGCAGATGCTCTGCTGGTCGAAGACCGGAATTGTGATAACTCCGCTTTGGTTGATGGTATATTGGTAGTCGGCCGCATCCATGCTTTCCCCCCACGACTGTGGCAACACATCCTTTCCTTTCTTCAGCGGGGTAATATGGGTGGCTTCCTGAATCATGTCACCGTTTCGCACGACTCTCAGTACCAATCCGTCAGGTACACCCACATTGCTTGCGGAGTACCACGAAAAGGGATGTCGTTGGTATACCACACCTCGATGGTGTTGGAATTGATGGATGTGCGCAAAATTTTGCAGTTCATCCTAAGTGTTTTCCTTCGCCCGTTTGCGTGAAACCTTTGCCGAATTCGAAGGGAGTGACCGCAGATATCACTTGTCCGTTAGGTAGTTCAGCTGCGGTATGCCTGCCGGGTGGTGTAGTCGATGTAACTGCCGGTTACAGGTGTTTTGTCTTCCGGGCGGGGATTGGGACAGTCGTTTTGCTCCGGCCATACGTTGGTCAATGATACGCGGTCACCGGACACGGTCATCAACAGATGTCCCGGCCGGGCTTTCCCTTTGTAATTCGATTGATAGGTCACCTCGATACCTTGTGCATTCTTCACTTTTCCAGGGTAGTTCTGCGCGCAGACCGTCCCGGTGCTAAGCAGGAAGCACAAGCCGATTCCTACGTTTTTCAAGATGGTTCTTTTCATTTTTTCTTATTTTAAAGTATGATATAACAATTCGTTTTACATGAAACACAAAATTCTCCCTTCACCCTATCCGGCTCGTTACCAGCGATCTGCCGTGTAGGAACGTCCGTAATGCCCTTTAACCGGTATGTAGGCAGTGGCATTTTTGTAGCCCTCGCGTTGTAATGACGGATGGGCTCCTTGGGTCAGTGCCTGTAGGCGGCGGTATGCGGTAGAACGGGTCATTCCGCAGACCTGCTGCATCCGGGCGCAGGTGATACTGCGATGATCTTTAAAATATTCACTCAGCAGCCCGTCCACTTCGATAGGCGACAAGTCCACCGTGTGCACCTTGTATCGTTCTCTTACAAAATGTGCCCGCTTATAATACTCTTCTTGAAACTTTTCTCAGGCTGGAAGTTGACTCCTGTTATCTGTACTGTGCCACGGGTCATCTTCTTAGGATTTTCACTTTCTGTGGAGCCGATACTGACAGAGAAATACCCTAATCCGTTGATATGGATTCGTTTGCCGTCACCTAATTTCTCGGACAGAATATCTATCAGTCCCTCTACCACTGCCGCCCAGTCCGAACGGCTTACTGAAGTATAAAGCGTAGCCTCGTGTATCAAGTCCTTCGAGTGGATGGTCTGCTTGTTGGTGTTTCTCACATGGTATTTTTTCTTTTCCCCGTCATTTGCCGGAGATTCATAGATATCAAATTTAATGTCTGACATAATGTACTATGTATTTGTTTTATTTATAGGATGTTATCGTGCAAACTTACAGAACATTCTGTTGCTTCACCTTAGTGAAGCGGCAGTTTCACCCGTGTGGCAATGGCTCTTCACTAAAGTGAGTAGCAACTTCACGTCAGTGAGAACCCAGATTCTTCCGGACGAAGGTACGGATTCTTTCGTCCTCTTGCAAAGATTCTACCATAAATGTTTCACACGTTGGATTTATTTTAATTTGTCGGGCAAAGTTCTTGCAAAACCCTGTTTTGCAGAACTATCTTCACACCTCAAATCAATAAAAAAACAGATTTAATGGAAAAAGAAAAAGACTCAAAACTGAAACAAGCCATGAAAGGGCTTGATTCGTTCCTCACCACTCATTATTCCTTTCGTTACAACCAAATAACAGAACAATGCGAATTTCATGACAAGCACAAGTTCGATAAATACCGTGTGGTGGATGAGCGAGAATTCAACACATTGGTATTAATGCAATAGAGGAAGGCGTGAACTGTATGGACCGTGATATGCGCCGTTATCTGGGTTCGTCACGCATTCCTTCTTTTCACCCCGTGACAGCCTATTTGGAACATCTGCCACACTGGGACGGGCACGACAGAGTAAGCGAGCTGGCACACTCGGTAAGCGATGAAACGCAATGGGTGGAGGTGTTTCATATCTGGATGCTGGGCATGGTGATGCAATGGAGCGGTAAAAACCGGATGCATGGCAACTGCCTGATTCCCATTTTGGTTAATCCCCTTCAGGGCCTGAAGAAGTCTACCTTTTGCCGGTCGCTCCTTCCACCAGCGTTACGTGGATATTATACCGATGACTTCGATGTGACCCGCGAGGGGGATACCCTGCGCAAAATGCGCTCTTTGGCTCTTATCAATATAGACGAATTCAATCGGATGGAAGAAGGTAAACTGGCACGGTTGAAGAATCTAGTCCAAATGAGCGGTCTTAGTATGCGCCGTCCGTTTCAAAGCAGCTATAGCCAGCAACCGCGCCTTAGCTCATTTATTGGCACCTCCAATTTTTGCGATCTGCTGACCGATTCTTCCGGTAACCGCCGTTTTTATCCGGTGATGACCAAAGGGAGTATCCGTTTGCCTCGCATCAATTATAAACAACTTTATGCTCAGTTAAGAGATGAACTAAAACATAACCGCCGCTATTGGCTCTCACCCAAAGAAGAACAGGCTGTCAGCTTGCGTAATGACGCATTTTTGCGCCGTCCCATAGAGGAAAGCCTCTTTTATAGCTGCTTCAGTCTGCCCCGGGATGGGGAGAAGTTTCAAAGATGGACTATCGGCCAAATTTATGAAGTGATGAAAAGGCCAGTCCTGAAACCATGCGTGATGTCAAGATGAGAGCCTTCGGAAAACATTTGGCTCTGATGGGAGTGAAGAAATTACATACCCGCTATGGTGACCAGTATCTGCTGAACCGGCTCTAACTGATAAACCATTTCAAGGAAATACTGAAAGTTCTGTCACCATATAATATTGAAGTCCAGCGATATGTGGTGACAGAATAAAAAGTATTACAATACAATATTTATTAATCCTATCCTAATTTAAATTTGACTATGGTAACGGGATGGTAGCTAGTAGAAACTGGTAGAAATCGCAAATTTATTTCCTGTTTGTAAATTCAAGGACAAAGATCATCTTAAAATTACCAAAGTACATATACTCTGATTATCAGATATATAGCTGCAAGAGTAGTTCTGAAGGAACTAATGAAACGGAATTACTTGATTTTCAATAAACTTTAAAAAATCACAGCTATGTTAAAACGACTAAAATCAGTCAGTATGTTGCTGTTCCTAATGGGTGCCTCTACCGGAGCAGCATACGCGGTCGCCAATCCCGGCGTTACCGACGTGAAAATCACACAACAAAGTGGTACATGTACAGGAGTTGTCAAGGATGCTACGGGTGAAACTGTCATTGGTGCATCTGTAGTAGTGAAAGGTACGACTAATGGTACTATTACCGGACTTGACGGTGACTTTTCTTTGTCAAATGTAAAAAAAGGAGATATCATTCAGATCTCTTTTGTCGGTTACATTACTCAAGAGGTTCTTTGGAATGGTACCCCTTTGAATGTTATTTTAAAAGATGATACCCAGACTTGGATGAAGTGGTAGTCGTTGCATTTGGAACGCAGAAGAAAGTGAATGTGACCGGTGCTGTATCTACTGTCGGAGCGAAAGAGATTGCGGCACGTCCTGTTAGTTCTACGGTTGAAGCTCTGCAAGGAGTTGTTCCTGGCATGAATATTTCAACAAGTAGTGATGGTGGTTCATTGAAAGGTAACAAAGAATTCAATATTCGTGGTACAGGAACTATTGGTAAAGGCTCATCAGTATCTCCTTTGGTGCTGATTGATGGAATGGAAGGGGATATTAATGCTATTAATCCACAGGATATTGAGAATATTTCTGTTTTGAAAGATGCTGCTGCGTCTTCTATTTATGGTTCACGTGCGCCGGGAGGTGTCATTTTGATTACTACTAAAAAAGGTAAGTCAGGAAAACCATCTATTAATTATAATAATAATTTCCGATTTAACTCTCCATTGAATATGCCTCATATGGCAGATTCATACAGTTTTGCATTAGCTATCAACGACCAGCTGACCAATGGAGGACAGTCGCCAATGTATAGTGAGAAGAAATTGCAACAAATTTGGATTATCAGCATGGTAAATCTACACAATATATGTGGGCTACGGATGCTGGACGTTGGAATGCATTTGATGACCCAAATCGTCAGGATGTTATGCCAACCGCTAATACTGATTGGTTGCATGAGTTGTTTGGTGATAGTTTTACTCAGGAGCATTCAATTAGTGTAAATGGTGGTACGGATGTAATGCAGTATTATATGTCTGCCAATTATCTGGATGAAGGAGGATTATTGAAATATGGGGATGATGGCAGACAACGCTATTCATTTACTGGTAAAATCAATGCGGATTTGGCAAAATGGTTGAAAGTAGGGTATAGTGTTCGTTTTAATCGTATTGATTATAGTTCCCCTTCCTTTGCAAGTGCCGGCGAGAATAAGGAAAATGTATTTTATTTTGATGTATGCCGTTATTGGCCTGTAATTCCTGTTGTAGATCCTAACGGTTTTTATACGCAGAGTCTAAAATTACCAATTGACTGAAGGGGGACGTTATAATACTCAGAATGACGTTGTGGCACAACAACTCCAGTTTCTTATTGAACCAATTAAAAATTGGAAAACCACTATTGAATTAAATTATCGTAGTAATTATAATTTCTCGCATACGGATTATCAAACGGTTTATGCTTATGATGTAAACAAGAACCCATATGCTATTGCCAACACAACTTCGGAGTAACAGAATATGCATATAAAAGCAATTTCTTTAATCCGAATATCTTTACAGAGTATTCATTGGAGTTAGAAAACGGGCATAATATGAAAGCAATGGTCGGTTTTCAAAGTGAGTTGTTTAAACAACGTGATATTACTGCAAAACAAAATAACATAATGTCTGGCATTCCTACTTTAAATACAACTACGGATAATGCACGTGCCAGTGGTGGCTATCAGGAATGGGCAACAGCCGGTTTTTTTGGTCGTATCAATATGATTACAAAGGTCGCTATCTGGTTGAGGCGAATCTGCGTTATGACGGTTCTTCACGTTTTTTACGCGATCAACGTTGGAATTGGTTCCCTTCTTTCTCTTTAGGCTGGAATGTGGCACGTGAGGCCTTTTTTGAGAAGTATACTAATGTTGTCAATACATTGAAAGTTCGTGGCTCATGGGGTGAACTTGGTAATCAAAATACAGATAATTGGTATCCTTTTTATCGCATTATTGATTATAAACAAAATAATGGCGGTTGGTTGGTCAATGGCTTGAAACCTAATACTGCAGCCGAGTCCAGTCTCGTTTCGGCATTGTTAGGTTGGGAAAAGACCCAAACTTTAAATATTGGTTTTGATCTTGGTATGCTGGACAATCGTTTTAATTTGAATTTTGATTATTTCCAGCGTAAGTCAATTGATATGGTTGGGCCGGGACAGGAATTACCAACAATCTTAGGTATTGCCGTTCCAAATGTGAATAATCTGAATATGACTTCGAAAGGTTGGGAATTACAAGTAAGCTGGCGTGATCAGATACGTGATTTCAGATATGGTGTCACATTGGCTTTATCCGACAACCAGGTTGTAATTGATAAATATCCTAATCCGTCAAAAGATTTAGGCCAAACATATTATGATGGGGCACATTTGGGAGATCTTTGGGGATATCAGACAATAGGAATAGCTAAGACTCAGGCGGAAATGGATGCGCATCTGGCGAAGGTGGACCAATCTTCTATGGGTTCCAACTGGGGAGCAGGTGATATAATGTATGCCGATTTGGATGGTGACGGTGTGATAAGTGCAAAAGATAATACAGCAGACAATCATGGAGATAAAGTTTTGCTGGGTAATAAGACACCACGATATAACTTTGGCTTGAATTTGGATGCGGCTTATAAAGGCTTTGACTTGAAAGTGTTCTTCCAAGGAACATTGAAACGTGACTATATGCCGGGATCGGGTGCTGAAGTATGATGTTTTGGGGAGCTGTAGGGTATTGGCAGACCAATTTTTTGAGCCTCACTTAGACTATTTCCGTCCTGCTGATACAACGAGCCCGCTAGGAGCGAATGTCGACGGGTATTATCCACGTCCTTTAGAAAGCGACAAGAATCGTAAAGCACAAAGTCGCTATATGCAAAATGCTGCTTATTGTCGTTTGAAAAACGTAACGTTGGGATATACTTTACCGGCAGATTTGACTAAAAAATTCTACGTGAATAATTTACGTTTCTTTGTGTCTGCAGAGAATCTGTTTACTATAACCAATCTGTGTGATACTTTTGATCCTGAAACAATAGGTGTAGGCAATTGGGAAGGATGTACTTACCCATTGTCAAAGACTATTTCATTCGGATTAAGTGCAACCTTTTAATAAAATAAGATCTATATGAAAAATTATATTCAATATTTAACTATCGGAGCTTTGCTGATGGGCAGCCTGACAAGTTGTAATGACTTCTTGGATAGAGAACCATTGGATAAGGTTACTCCTGAAAAATTCTTTTCTGCAGAAGCGGATTTAGCAGCTTATGCCATAAATAACTATAAGTTTGTTACTGTAGATGATAAGTATGGCATTAATCTTTTTGGAAAAGATAATGATACAGATAATCAGGCAAGCGGAACAAGTAATTCGTTTTGGATTCCTGGTGAGAAAAAGTTGCTGCCGACCGTGGCGAGTGGAAATGGGAGGATATTCGTTCATGCAACTACTTTTTTGACCAAGTATTACCAAGATATGAGGAGGGAGCTATAACTGGTAACCAAGATAATGTGAAACATTACATTGGAGAAATGTACGTGAACCGTGCATATAGCTATTTTCAACTTTTTACAAAATTTGGTGATCTGCCTATTGTCACAACGGCACTTCCCGATATTCAAGGTGAATTGGTGGAAGCTAGCAAGCGCCAACCGCGTCATAAGGTTGCTCGTTTTATTATTGAAGATTTAAAAAAGGCGGAAGACATGTTGTTGAATAATCCTCCGGGTGGTAAAAATCGTATTTCTAAAAATGTAGCTTATTTGCTTCATGCTCGTGTAGCTTTATATGAAGCTACTTGGGAAAAATATCATCGTGGTACAGCTTTTGTACCGGGAGGAAGCGGATGGCCGGGTAAAGATGCGCAAGGTTATGATGCTGATGTGGAAATTAATTATTTCCTTGATGAAGCGATTGCTGCTTCGAAGTTTGTTGCAGACCAAATGGTAGGCAATTTAGCAGAGAATACAGATACTCCGGAAGGAATGAATGCTTCATTGGTTTCTATCAATCCATATTATACCATGTTCTGTGATGAGAATATGGAAGGGTATAAGGAGATTCTAATGTGGAAAAAATTTGATGAATCATTGGGGGTAACCAGTAATTTGCAGATGGAACTTTGTCGTAATGGTGGTGGATCAGGCTGGACACGTGGTATGGTCAATTCATTCCTTATGCGTAATGGTTTGCCTGTTTATGCCAGTGGTTCGGGGTATAATCCCGATTGGGAGAAGGAAGGTGTAGTTGCTACGGTACAGAATCGTGACTCTCGTCTTGGTATATTCACTAAAAAGCCGGGAGATGTGAATTATTATGGTGATGATGGTACACCCAGTATTTGTCAAATCAGTTTGATATTCGGTGATGCGGGCAGTTTAGCAACAACAGGTTATATTGTAAAGAAGGGTAAACATTATTCAACTCATATGGCGAATGACCATTCTGCCGGTACCTCTGGAGGTATTGTTTTCCGTGGTGCGGAAGCTATGCTTATCTATATGGAAGCTTCATACGAGAAGAATGGAACTGTTGACGGAACGGCAGATGGATATTGGAGAGCGTTACGTACACGTGCAAAAGTAGATCCGGATTATAATAAGACAATTGCCGCAACTAATATGCTGGAAGAAGCAAAAGGGGATTTTGCCGCTTATTCACATGGAACTATGATTGATCCGACTTTGTATAATATTCGTCGTGAGCGCCGTAATGAACTTTGTGCTGAGGCTTTCCGATGGGATGATTTGAAACGCTGGAGGGCACTTGATCAGTTTAAAACGACTCCTTATCGCACGGAAGGTATGCGTTATTGGGGTAGTGTATATGAGGAACAATTAAAAGATCTTTGTATAGTAAATCCGTCAACAGGAAATATGTCTTCTCCTGAATCAAGTGTGTATATACTTCCATACGAAAAAATATTGGAAAATAATACCATTGCAAAACAAAAGGGATTCCTCTTTACTCCTGCCCATTATTTAGAGCCCATTGGGGTGGCTGTATTCCGTCAGACTGCATCAGATCCCAATGACTTCACCTCATCTTCGGTTTATCAAAATCCAGGATGGAAATATGAGGCTAGTACAGGGGCTGTTTCGGTCGAATAAGAATATATATTGATATTATTTTGTAGGGAAGTCTTTTTAGGCTTCCCTGCTTTTATTTAAGGCATTTATTTCCTAAGCGTGTATTTTACCTTTTGAAGGTAGGCATCGCTTATCTGTCTGAAGGTGTGATGAAACATTATAGTGAAGAGTATCATGAATAAAGAACTTCATAGTCGAGGGCATATGTGATGCGGTGATCTATTGTTATATTAATGCATAAAATAAACTATTTTCAAGTGAATATAAATAAAATAAAGGTGAATGATAATGTGTGATGATTTAATGTTTTATTAAATAACGGAGATTATAATAAAATATTTTTGTTTATCTTCTTAAATATATCAAATATATTATATATTTGCAGCGTCAATCTTGGTTTAGTTTAAGAATAATATCTTAAACTGGTTGATTTTTAATAAATATTTAAAGAATCACAGCTATGTTAAAACGACTAAAATCAGTCAGCATGATGCTGTTCCTAATGGGTGCCTCTACCGGAGCAGCATACGCGGTTGCCAGTCCCGGCGTTACCGATTTGAAAATCACACAACAGAGTGGAACTTGTACAGGTGTTGTCAAAGATGCTACAGGGGAAACTGTTATTGGTGCATCTGTGGTAGTAAAAGGAACTACCAATGGTACCATCACAGATTTTGATGGTAATTTCACTTTAAATGATGTAAAGAATGGAGATGTTATTCAGATTTCTTTCGTTGGTTATATCACTCAAGAAATGAAATGGAATGGAACTCCGCTGAATGTTATTTTGAAAGATGATACTCAAACTTTGGATGAAGTTGTTGTTGTCGGCTATGGTGGTTCTCAAAAACGTGCAGCTTTGACTACTGCTATTACTAAAATGGATGACCAGGTCTTAAAGAAGGCGGCTTATAGTAATGTGGGACAGTCATTACAAGGATCTGTATCGGGATTACGTGTTGTCAATACTACAGGGCAGCCAGGTAGCTCACCTAATATAACTTTGCGTGGGGGAGCAACAATTACGGGGGATAATAGTGCCGCATTAATTATTGTTGATGGAATAGTGCGTAATAATATGGCAGATATTAACTCCTCGGATATAGAATCTATCCAGGTTTTGAAGGATGCTGCATCGACGGCTATCTATGGTGCTCGTGCTAATGGGGGTGTTATCTTGATTGAAACGAAAAAAGGTAAAGAGGGAAAAGTAGATGTTAATTATAAATTCAAGATGGGTATGAACTTTGCCCGCAAAGGATATGAATATCTGAATGCTGGTGATTATTTGTATTATACTCGACTGGGATTTAAAAATGCTAACCAAGCGGTAGCAGGATATAGTGATGGATGGAATCCTGATACTCAGAATGGTTGTGGTACAACTAAAAATAACTATGATGTACGTTATTTGGAAGGCAATGAGGATTTGGTGAATCAAGGATGGCAGACGATGACTGATCCTTACTCTGGTAAACAGTTGGTTTATAAAGATTATCATGGAGCTATGGATGATGAGATTTTTAATTCACCTGCGTTGATGCAAGATCATTATATCAGTATCAATGGTGGAATGATAAAGGAACTTTTGCTGCCAGTTTAGGGTATTATGATGAGGATGGTCAGGTCGTTGGAACTGGTTATCAACGTTTTAATGGCTCCTTGAACGGCTCCTATAAGCTCTTCCCATTTTTGACAATAAATGCAGGAACTACTTATTCCTGGTCTACACAGCCTACATTGTCATGGACAGGTACTTATGAGTTCTTTTATCGTACACGTGGTATGCGTCCTACTTGGAATCCTTGGAATGAGGATGGTAGTCCTAATTCGGCTGATACTAATATTTCCGATGGTAATCCCGCTTATTTCAGAGATAAATTACTGTATTCTGACGGAACGAATAAAAGCACTTATAATATAGGATTTAAATTGGATATTCTTCCAAAGAAATTAGTGTTAAACGGTAACGCTTCTTTGTATCGTTATGATTACATGGTGGAAAAATTTAATAAAGCGTACCAATGGAGAATAAAGATACAAATACAACACGTGAGGCTTCTGTGGAGCAGGAACGTTATACTCAACAGCAATATAATGCTACATTGACTTATACCGACACTTTTGCTGATAAGCATAATTTGGAGGTCATGTTAGGGGGTGAATATTTTACTTATGATCAGTTTAAGCTTGCGGCAAAAACTCAAAATTCTCCTACTGATGATATCCCTACTTTAAATGTAGCGCAACTCGCACTGAAACTAGTACTACTAAGAGTGCTTATCGAATACTTTCTAGTTTTGGACGTCTGAATTATAACTATGAAATGAAATACTTACTTTCTGTTGTGTTCCGTTATGATGGTATTTCTAAATTGAAGGATAATAGATGGGGATTTTTCCCTGGAGTTTCTGCCGGATGGAATATTACAGAAGAGCAGTTTTGGAAGGATTCCAACGTTTCTGATTTGATTTCCACCTTTAAACCTCGTCTTAGTTATGGTGTGAATGGTAATGTGAACGGTTTAGGTAATTATACGGTATATGGTGAGTATGCAACAACGAAACCTTATGGTGGTGAAACCGGTATATACAATAGTGCATTGGTTAATACAGGGTTACGTTGGGAACAGAGCCAAAGCTTTGAAGCCGGACTTGATATTGGTTTCTTCAATAATCGTTTGAGCTTTATTCTGGATTATTATAATCGCAAGACAAAAGATTTGCTTACCGATCTTGCTTTACCAGGGTATACAGGATTTGATAAGATTGCTACTAATTTGGGTACTCTTCGTAATTCTGGTTTTGAAGCGGAAGTACGTGCTAATATCATAAATAAAGGTGGATTCACTTGGGATATGACAGCAAACCTTTCTACTGTAGCTAATAAAATTATAAAATTGCCTGACAATAAGGAGGTTAATAACCGTGTAGGTGGTGCTCAGGTATGGGATCCTAATAAAGGAGAGTTAGTATGGGTTGGCGGCCGTCAGGAAGGTGGAAAGTTAGGTGAGCTTATTGCCTATAAACAAAATCATATTTTTAAAGATTGGGATGATGTAAAAAAATATGCAAACAATCGAATTGATAATGTCGCAAATTTGTATGGTCCGGGTAAGGCAGCAGAATATGCAGGTAAACAAGGTTGGAAACCTATTGAACCAGGAGATGTTTGTTGGGAGGATATGGATGGAAATGATGTGATAGATTCATATGACCGTTATGTCGTTGGTAATATATTTCCTAATATAACCGGTGGATTCTCTACTACATTCAGCTATAAAAATTGGTCGTTGTATGGACGTTTTGATTATGCATTAGGACATACATTGTATAATGATTTAAAGGCTCGTACATTGGGCCAGTATCAAGGCACATGGAATATTATAACTGATGTGAAAGATATGTGGACAGAAGATAATCCGAACACAGATTTATCTAAATATTATTTTGGCGATCAGAATATCAAAAAGAATATCACACGTTCTAATAATGGTTTAACTGCTGCTGATAACAACAATTCTCATTATTATGAAAAGGGGGATTATTTGTGTTTGCGAGAGCTTACATTAAGTTATACATTACCGAAATCACTAATCAGTAAATGTTTCATGACGGATGCTTCTGTTTATGTCACAGGTCAGAATTTGTTTTATATAACTGGTTATGAAGGTACATCTCCGGAACCGGCTGTAAGTACAGAATATGGTCGTGGTATTGATAATGGACGTTATCCTACTCCAAGAACTGTATTATTTGGTTTATCTGTTTCATTTTAATCAACAAGACTCATTATGAAAAAATATTAGCATATTTAATGGTTGGCATAGCTTTTACCGGGTGTAATTCTTTGGATTTGGAGCCAATAAGTAGTATTGCCGATAATAAATATTGGCAGACAGAAGCACAGGTGGATGCTTTTAATGTGGGGTTACATTCTAAGTTTAGAGAGAAATGTAGTTATAGCATTTTTCTTTTTGGAGAACCTCGTGCGGATTATTATTTTGGAGAGTCAACATTTGGTAGTGCTACCCAGGGTAATGAACGTATGTGGAACAACAGTTTGAACGATGTGAATACGGTTGTTTCTAATTTTGGAAATTTATATGAGGTGATTAATCAGGCTAATCTGATGATAAACAAGGTGGAAGGTATGTCGATGAATGAAAGTACCAAGAAATATTATCTGGGCGAAGTTTATGGTATCCGTGCTTTCCTTTACTTTCAGTTGTTACGATCTTATGGAGATGTAGTGATATGGACCGATTTCTCGGAAGGGTCGAGCTTGGATCTTGGAAATTTAGCAAGACCAGCTTCTTCTGCTGCTGACGTAATGAAATTGATTGTTGATGATTTACAGGCTTCAGAAACTGCTTTTGGGGATAATTATGGGTTTAGAAATGATTCTCAGCGTTATTTTTGGTCTAAAGCAGCTACCATGATGTTGAAGGGTGAAGTATATATGTGGAGAGGAAAACACATGGGAGGTGGTAACGAAGATTATACAACAGCGAAAAATGCATTGCAGGAAGTGAGAAATCAAACCGATAAATTGGTTTGTTGGAGGATTTCTCTGAAGTATTTTCTTATGATAACAAGAATAATAAAGAGATAATATTGCGATTCGCAATGCACGCGATGAATATAATATGTGGGGGGATGTAACATATAATAATAATATGTTTCCACAGCAAAATATATTATTCGGATATATGGATGAGAATGGTAATCCCATTAGTTCATTGGGTGATAAAGTGAAAGTGAATGGTACGATCCGTTACCCGGTTAATAAGGATGTGTATACTAAATGCTTTAATGATAACGATACCCGTAAGCGAAGCACACTTCAGGCTGCTTATGAAAAAAAGGAAGATGGAACTTTATCTCTTTATGGGTTGTATCCGGCCAAGTTTTTGGGTACATTGCTTGATGGGCTGATACGCGTAGTCCATTGGATGATTATCCTGTTTATCGGTATGCAGATTGCTTGTTGTTGTTAGCTCAAGCTAAGGCTTTTTTAGGAGAGGACCCTGTGGAAGAAATTAATGCAGTACGTAAACGTGCCTATGGTGAAGATTATTTTAATGCACATCCGGAAGTACAATATCCCAATGATAATGATGCCGCACTTTATGCGGATAATAAGTCTGTAAAACCGGATAATGCCGGTGCAATGGAAGCTGTTCTAAAAGAACGTATGCGTGAGTTTATGGTTGAAGGAAAACGTTGGTATGATCTGCGCTTAGCAGGTGATGAATATGTATTGGAACATACTACAGCAGAAGCAACCCGTTTGCTTTGGCCTATTGATAAGAATACATTGACTAATAATTCGGCATTGAAGCAGACACCAGGATATGAATCTAGTGGAGGAAAATAAAGTATTAGTTAGGGACATTCATTAAATATTACAAAATCAGCCAACTAATTCATACACAAAGTATTGCGAATTAGTTGGCTTTTTGTATCTTTAGGTATTCCCCCGAAAATAAGATTTGACGGCCAAAACGGGGGAAATATCCAAACTAATAAGATATGGCAAAGATAGTGAATATTTCAGAAATTCACCCTACTTTGGGTTTTACAGAATTTGATATTCTGGAAAAATACCGCAAGAGTTTTAATGAGAGTGAGCTTGGCAAGCTTCATTCGGTCTTTCCGTTTGAATGTATGGCAAAAGCCGCCGGCCTGTCGGACCGGCGCCTGGGACGCAGGAACAGATTCAGTCCTTCCGCAAAGATCGCCCTTATGGTCCTGAAGGCATACACCGGATTCTCCGACAGGCAACTGGTGGAACATCTGAACGGGAACATACACTACCAGATTTTCTGTGGAATTATGATTCCCCCGTCCCTTCCCATAACCAACTTCAAGATAGTCAGTGCCATCCGTAATGAGATAGCATCCCGCCTTGACATTGATTCTTTCCAGGAGCTCCTGGCTTCACACTGGAAACCTTATCTTGATAACCTTCACGTCTGCATGACCGATGCCACATGCTATGAAAGCCACATGCGTTTTCCTACGGACATGAAACTCCTTTGGGAAAGCCTCGAATGGCTCTACAGGCATATATGCCGGCATTGCAGGGAGTTGGGCATAAGGCGTCCGCGCAACAAATACAGGAATGTGGCGGAATCCTATCTGTCCTACTGCAAGAAAAGAAAGAGGAGAGCTTCAAGGACAAGAATGCTTAAGCGCCGTATGATCAAGCTTCTTGAAAAGCTCCTCAGTCAAAGGGATGGGATCCATAGCGAGTACGGTGCTTTACTCCGATATACCCAGGATTATCATAAGCGTCTTTCCATCATCAGAAAGGTGCTTGTACAAGAAAAGGAAATGTTTGAAGGGCGGAAAGTCAGTGACCGCATCGTCAGCATTGACCGTCATTATGTACGTCCCATCGTCAGAGGCAAGGAAACCAAGTCCGTCGAGTTCGGTGCAAAGGTCAATAATATACAGATAGACGGCATATCGTTCATCGAACACCTCTCGTTCAAGGCATTCAATGAGGGTATACGCTTGAAGGACTGTATCCGTATGCAGCAG
>ENA-OQHP01000018-OQHP01000018.1-human-gut-metagenome-genome-assembly--contig:-NODE-18-length-54198-cov-2.203325_pt1 | contig 54198 bp, 78 predicted proteins | sample MGYA00242563_ERZ504717 | MGnify/ENA primary metagenome ERZ504717 (study PRJEB26092, sample SAMD00036212) | human gut metagenome | host: Homo sapiens | study: EMG produced TPA metagenomics assembly of... | reverse complement strand
CGGACGGACTCCGTAGAACAAGGGGATACCCAGGCGCTGGTACTTCCGAATACGATGTCTGCTCCCCATTCGCCGGGAGGAACTAACAATGCCAAACTCATGATGTCAGCATCCACGGCTACTTTACAATGGGCGGCATGTGCCTTTTCCACAAACTCACGATAGTCTTCCACGCTACCGGCTGGCATTGGGGTATTGAAGGATGCAGGCAAAGATTTCCGGAGTAAATGCCAATTCCTTGTAATTTCCTACTTGGATCTTCATGCCTTGAGGAAGGGCGCGGGTCTGGATGACTGACAGGTTCTGTGGGAAAATCTCTTCATCCACAAACAATACGTTGGCTCCGCTTTTTTGTTGGTCGCGGGTGCGAAGTCCATACATCATGGTGGCGGCTTCGGCAGCGGCGGTAGATTCATCCAGCAATGAGCAGTTTGCCAATGGCATGGCTGTGAGGTCGGATATGACAGTCTGGAAGTTCATCAGTGCTTCCAAACGTCCTTGTGAAACTTCGGTTTGATAAGGAGTGTACGAGGTGTACCACACAGGATTCTCGAATACATTGCGTTGAATGACCGCCGGAGTAATACTGTCATACCAACCCATACCTATATAAGAGGTATAAATCTTGTTTTGTGAAGCTAGTTCGGTAATATGCTCTGCAAACTCCCGTTCCGTCATGGGAGCAGCCAGTGGCAGAGGTTCTTTCAAACGGATTTTGGACGGAATTGTTTTGTTAATCAGTTCATCAAGGCTCTTTACGCCAATCTTTTCCAACATAACGGGAAGGTCTTCTTCCTGTATACCGATATGTCGGTCTGCTAATAAATCTGTTTTCATGGTAGTAGTATATAAGTTGAATTTTAAGTTTTATCTTATCGGAAAAAAGGGTTGTTCGCTTTTTCTGCTCCCACAGTGGTCGGGTCTCCATGACCGGGATAGACTACCGTGTCGGGGGGGAGTACAAACAAACGACTGCATATATGCTCGCGAAGTTCGTCGAAGTTACCTCCTGTAAGGTCTGCACGTCCTATACTTCCTTGGAACAATACATCACCGCTGAAGATACAGTGGGCTTCTTTGCAGTAAAAAACAATGCTTCCCGGCGAATGACCCGGTACATGGATAGCTTCCAGTTGGGTATTGCCGAAAGTAATGATATCTCCATCAAAGATATATTTTCCTAATGGCACGGGTGCTTCGGGCAATTGGAAACCAAACATACGTGATTGTGCCGGTGCTTGTTCCAGCCAAAATTCATCCGCTTGATTTGCTTCGGCTTTTAGCCCGTATTCTTGCAACAGGAATGGGTTGCCGAAATATGGTCCAGATGGAGGTGCGTATTCAACAAATGTTTCACTGTCAGGCTATTGCTGTCAATATATCTTTTTAAGGCTTGCTTTTCTTCTTCATAAAAGCAACCGGCATCAATAATGACGGCTTCCTTTGTTTCGTCCGATAGCACGTAGCAGTTTACCGGAAACATATTGAATTCAAATTTCTTTATTTTCATGTTTTTTTTATCTATAATTATAAACCGCTGATGGTTACATAAACCACTTTCTTGGTTTTAAAAAAATCTTCCGTGAATTCATTTTTCAGATCATAAAGCATTGTTTTGTGCTTCACGGGCATTGTTTCTTGTTCCAACTCTCCGCCTTTCAGACAAATCAGCCCGTTGGGCAGGGCGTTATGCTGTTCTTGTCTGATGTTTTTACGGATAATTTTTATTAGATCGCCCAAAGGCATGACAGCACGACTTACCACGAAGTCGAATTTCCTTTTTTCTTCTTCGGCGCGGCAATGACGGAAAGTGACATTCTTCAGTCCGATAGCATTGGCTATTTCTGTAGCTACTTTCACTTCTTTCCGATACTGTCCACCAGATGGAATTGGACTTCAGGGAATAAGATGGCCAAAGGGATACCCGGGAAACCGCCCCCTGTGCCCAAGTCCATAATTTGGGTATCAGGGGTGAAGTTTATCACTTTGGCTATGCCTAGCGAGTGCAATACATGATGTTCGTACAGATTAGTGATATCCTTGCGTGAGATTACATTGATTTTGCTATTCCAATCCGTATATAAATCATACAATGCGGCAAACTGTGTTTTCTGCTGTTCGCTGAGGTTAGGGAAATATTTCAGTATTAATTCCATTCTATACTTAAAATCGTTATTTAATGTATCATATATTTTTCTACCGATGTGTAGGGCAAAGAAAGGGTGATGACTCCTACAGCATAGGGAGCGATATCGTATTTGTTATACAGGAAAGATACTTTTCCTTTTCTAACAAGAAATTGTCGGGTACGTACATATTGGTAGAATTCAAGATGCCTGCATTCTGAAGTCCTTCCAGTGAGGTGATGGAGCTGTCTTCCAGACGGGTAGCCATCTCTGTTATCAGTTCTTCCAGCAACATGTCGCTCATCGGTTTTTCCGATCCTGCCATAAATACATCTTTCAAAGCAAGCAGTTTGCCGGTATTCTTTTCGAAGTTCATCCATTTGTTCCATGAGTTGGGATGTGCCCCGCCTGTATATTCAAAAGTTTCTGCAATGAAATTCAGAATGCCTTCTTTGCCTTCGCTGAAATGGGTGGTCAGTCCGTATTCATAATTGTACCATGTGGGAAGTTCGTCTTTGGGAGTTCCATTTTTTATATCTTCCTGATAGAACTCGTTCACATCTTTGCGGTAGTTGTCAATGTAGGTATTTTTAAAAGAATCTACAGCAACTTCCGGATTCATCCGGATATATTCTTTTCCCTCAAAACGTGGGCTTGTATGGTACGGTTGATGCGTTGTGCTATGCTATCCGCAGCATCAGATTCTGCTAAATAACTATAATCAATAGTAATCTTACAGGCGGGAGAGACTGTGTCATCTTGTAAATGGGCTTGTTCTTCCACCTTTACAGTCTTTACAGTTTCACTATCAATTTGTTTTTGTCCGTTACATCCCGATAATAAAAAGCAGGATACAAGGCAAGTTGTCATAACAGACAATACGAGATTTCTTTTTTTTCATAACTTTTGTTTATTTGCATGGATTACTTATCCTAACTTCTCCACAAATATAGAATAACTTCGTGAAATGTCCATCTAAAAAGCGAAAATATATTTATCTGTTTGCAACAAGATTGCATGAACTTTTTGCTAAATTTGTCCGTTGATAAGCTATAATAAATAAGTAAAGAAATGAATATGAGCGATATGACAAAAAAACTATATCCCGTTACGGGAATGCATTGTGCGGCATGTGCCGGCAACGTGGAGAAGATTGTAAGGAAGCAAGAAGGCGTGGAAAATGCATCGGTCAATTTGGCGGCGGCTACTTGGCGGTGACTTATAATCCGGATATTGTGTCTCCGCAACAACTGAAAGAGGCTGTGATGAAAATAGGTTTTGATTTGATAATAGATGAGGATAACTCTGTGCAGGAGCAGGAGGAAGCAGAGCAATCTTATTACGGACAGTTGAAGCGGAAGACTATCGTTGCTTGGATTTTTGCTTTACCGGTAGCTGTTTTGGGGATGTTTCTGATGAATGTTCCGGGAGTAACTGGTGGATGCTGTTGCTTTCACTTCCTGTTATTTTATATTCGGGGCGTTCTTTCTATATGAATGCCTGGAAACAGACGCTTCAGCGTACCAGTAATATGGATACGTTGGTGGCACTTAGCACCTCCATCGCATTTTTGTTCAGTTTGTTTAATACGTTCTATCCCGAATTTTGGTACAGCCGCGGATTGGAACCTCATGTATATTATGAAGCTGCCACTGTTATCATAGCTTTCGTATTGGTTGGCAAGCTGATGGAAGAGAAAGCAAAAGGAAAAACTTCCACAGCTATTCGTAAACTGATGGGATTACAGCCTCGGACGGCCCGTGTGGTGAAAGACGGCAGGGAAGAGGATATCTTGATAGCCGAACTTCAGGTTGGCGATAAGGTGAGCGTCCGTCCCGGTGAGCAAATTCCGGTGGATGGGGTCATTGTCGGAGGAAACACCTTTATAGATGAGAGCATGATAAGCGGTGAACCTATTCCTGTAGAGAAAAACAGGGTGATAAGGTGCTGGCCGGCACTATCAATCAGAACGGTGCATTTACTATGACTGCTCAAAAGGTGGGGAAAAATACGGTGTTGGCACAGATTATCCGCATGGTGCAGGAAGCACAGGGGTCTAAAGCTCCAGTCCAGCGTATTGTGGATAAAGTGACGGCGGTTTTTGTTCCTGTTGTCCTTGCTGTGGCTGTTTTTACTTTCCTTGTTTGGATAGTGGCAGGTGGAGCGGATGACTTTTCTTATGCTATGCTTTCAGCAGTGTCTGTTTTGGTTATTGCCTGTCCGTGTGCTTTGGGACTTGCTACTCCCACTGCTTTGATGGTAGGAATTGGTAAAGGGGCCGAATCACATATTTTGATAAAGGATGCGGTAGCCTTGGAGCAGATGCGGAAGTGGATACAGTGGTACTTGATAAAACGGGTACTGTAACTGAGGGGCGCCCTGTGGTGACCGGATGGTTGCATGATGCCGGATGGCAGAACGAGCATAAGGGAATTCTGTATGCTGCTGAATTGAAATCGGAACATCCGTTGGCTTTGGCTATTGTCGAGGCTTTGAAAAAGGAAGGTGAGAAGCCGGCGCTCACGCGATTCTTTTGAGAGTCGGACAGGACGGGGGATTGTGGTGACCCGTGGAAATAAAACTTTGGGCAGGAAGCCATCGGTTACTGAAAGATTTTGGAGCGGGAATTTCCGACTTGTTGAAAGGGATGGTGGAGGATTATGAGAAGAGTGGCAAGAGTCTGGTTTATTTTGGCGAGGGAAATACATTGCTGGCGGTTATAGCATTAGTGACAAAATAAAAGATACTTCCAGACAAGCGGTCAAACAATTGAAGGAGAGTGGAAAGTACATTGTGTTGTTGACTGGTGACGGTCATCTTACTGCACAGAATGTGGCCGGAGAAATTGATGCGAATCGTTTTATTTCGGATGCTTTGCCGGTCGATAAGGAGAATGTTATTAAAGAATTACAAGCTGAAGGAAGAGTCGTAGCTATGGTAGGTGACGGCATTAATGACTCACAGGCGTTGGCACGTGCGATGTAAGTATTGCAATGGGTAAAGGTACGGATATTGCCATGGATGTAGCGATGGTTACGTTAATGACTTCGGATTTGTTGTTGTTACCCAAAGCTTTTAAACTTTCCCATAAAACTGTACGTTTGATCCATCAGAATCTTTTCTGGGCGTTTATCTATAATTTGATAGGCATTCCGGTGGCGGCAGGTATTCTGTTCCCATTGTATGGTATCTTGCTTAACCCGATGATTGCCAGTGCTGCCATGGCATGTAGTTCTGTCAGTGTAGTGTTGAACAGCTTGAGCCTGAATTGGAGAAGTTGTGAATTGAATTAAAATAAATAAAAAAGCAGCCGTGCATAGATTTTGTTTTGCATGGGCTGCTTTTCATTTTTCTATCTTTTAGTTTATAATTCAAAAAGGATTGTTTCTTCCTCTTTGTACTTCTATTCGTATTCCGAAGTTCCCATTCTCCGATTTCATTTCGAAAGCTCCGTTGAAATTATTTCTTTCCCAAGGCAATGCGCTTGGATTCCGTACTTTGTTCCCGTCGGCATCATATTCACCGTATGTGGTGATGTGTAATCCGTTTTTCAATTTAAAGGTTGCACTTTGTAAGGTGGGAGGCATTGACATTGTTCCGAATCCATAGATTCCCATTCCCGGATACATGGGGGTAAATACATGGTTGTAAGACCCTCTGTCATAAATGATATTCATATTGGGACGGAATATTTCATTGTAATTCGCAATTGCATTATTGTTGTAAGGCTGATAATAAAGTTGCGGGGCTATCAGAGGGGGAGGGGCCATAATCATGGAACCCATATCCAGCATAAATCCGTTAAAATTCTTGTAACCATCCAATGAAATGGGCGGAATACTATCTGTTACCACTTCGGACTGCGCAAAGGTAGTAGCGGCAATCAGAAACATAGAAATGGATAGAACCAGCTTTTTCATATACTGTTATTTTTTTTGTTCCGGACAATATAGGGATATTTTCTAAATTCTGTATCGTTTCTGTTTCCTGTGAATAGATCTTTTCAAATACTTTATGAAGTTCTTCCTCATCGGCTATCAGTTGCCTCAACTCCTGCAGATGTGCAGCATTGGCTGATTGAGGTATCCATAATCTTAAATAACCACCTTCAGCATATTTTTCTTTCAAATGTGTCAGAAACGTATGTATTGTTTTTCTTTGTCCAGTTCGGGATAGTTGGAAAGACCATATTGTACCGTCCGTCTCAAGGTGATGTCCGGATCAATAATGCGGTCGGCCTCCGCTACAATTTTGCCATAAATGCTACGGGGAACATGCTTGTTGGATGCACGGTGATCTTCTACAGCCTCTTTCATAATCAAAATATGCTCTTCAGGGAACCATTGCCTTAACTTCTGGTCTGCCCATAGTATTTTTCCTGAAATGAGATGGTGGAACTCCCGTCCCTCACAGAGTCCCAGGTCATGGTAAGAGGCAATAACATACACCATCATGCGGCTCACATCATAATATTGAGACAAATTGAGGCTTTCTGCTATAACTTTCAATACATGATCTACACGATGTGCTTTGTCAAAACCAGCGTATCGTGGGATAATTTCACTTGCGATATAGTCGCGGAATTCTATTGGAAAATCATTGATGTACGGCAACATATTCTTTCTTTTGATTGGGGTTGCAAATATACAATAATTATCCCACCTTTGCAGAAAAAAGTAATATGTATCAAATAATTCAACCTACGCCCGATGACTTTGATGAATTGACCTGTTTATGGGAAGCTTCGGTGCGTGCTACTTATCATTTCATACCTGAAGCATATATTCAGAAGTTAAAGCCACTGGTATGGAGTGTTTATCTTCATAGTATGCCGCTTTACATGATTCGTGACAATGCTGGTATAGAAGGATTCATGGGGATTAATGGGACTATGCTTGAAATGCTTTTTGTTCATCCGCGTGCCATAGGTACGGGAATAGGGAAACATTGATGCGTTATGCTTTGGAGCATTGCCATGTACGTTATGTCGATGTAAACGAACAAAATAAGAAAGCGTCCGGCTTTTATGGCCATTTTGGATTTCGGGTTATTGGCAGGGATGCAAAAGACGCATCGGGCGAACCCTATCCTATTTTACATTTAAAACTGGGAGGTATCATGAAAATTGAAAATTGGGGATTAGTTCCCTATTCTGAGGCTTGGAAACGGCAGACGGAGTTGTTTAATGCCGTGGTGGAAGCTAAACAAGTGGGAAAAACGTATGAGAATAGAATTATTTTTGTAGAACATCCGCATGTCTATACATTAGGCAAGAGTGGAAAGGAAACGAATATGCTGCTGGGGGAGGCACAATTGAAGATGATTGGTGCCACCCTTTATCATATTGATCGAGGAGGGGATATTACTTATCATGGTCCCGGACAATTGGTTTGTTATCCTATCTTGAATTTGGAGGATTATCATTTGGGGTTGAAGGAATATATTCATGTGTTGGAAGAAGCGGTGATCAGGGTCTGCGCATCTTATGGCATTGAGGCCGGGCGAGTGAAGGGAGCGACCGGAGTATGGCTGGCCGCGGGAACTCCGCAGGAACGGAAAATTTGTGCAATAGGAGTGAGAAGCAGTCATTTTGTGACAATGCATGGATTGGCGCTGAATGTAATACGGATTTGCGCTATTTCAGTTATATCCATCCTTGCGGATTCATGGATAAAGGGGTTACTTCATTACAGAAAGAATTGGGGTGCGAAGTGCCTATGGAAGAAGTGGCAGGACGTTTGCAGAACGAATTATCTGAACTTTTGTAGTTATACCGTATGTGTGGATTTATACATACGGGGCGGAGGGATTAAAAGTCCGATTGTGTTATCATGTTGTCAACTGTAGGGGCAGGGTTTGCCTGCCCAAATGCATAAGCAAATCATTTTTGGGCGAGCGAACCTTGCCCCTACTGGCAAAATGATACGCCATTTTACTTTTGATACATCTTCATATTATGAAGAGAGCTTTTTTTGATTTATTCTTTTATATCTTGGTACAAGAAGCGCTTGATACTTTTCTTGGCTGTTTTTTCAAATTCCTCAGGATATAGCTTGAAGCGGGCTATTTGGGAAAATGCCGGTAATTGTTTGTTCAGTTCAAGGCGGTTTTCTTCCATTACCCGTACAAGGTCTGATTGGCTCAAGCCGTGAGCAAAAGCATCATCGGAATCCGGATAGATTAGGCCCACCAGTTTGTCTTGTTGCAGAATAATCAGTGACTCTGACACGTATGGCATATTGTTTAGCTTGGACTCTATTTCTTCCGGATAAATGTTTTGTCCGGAAGAAGTGAGTAACAGGTTTTTGCAACGTCCTTTGATAAAAACATTTCCGTCTTCGTCTATTGTCGCCATATCGCCTGTATGCAACCATCCTTCAGTATCAATGACTTGCCGTGTCGCTTCCTCGTTCTTATAATAGCCCAACATCAGGTTGGCTCCACGGCATACCAGTTCACCCGCAATGGCTGATGGGTTAGGAGACAGTACCTTGGCTTCCATACGTGCGGCAACTTTTCCGCAAGATGCCAGTTTCAGTTCTGTCCAATGACTATGGCAGATGATGGGACCACATTCAGTCATTCCGTATGCAATGGTGTATGGGAAATCTATCATTTTTAGAAAGGCTTCCACTTCGGCATTGAAAGGAGCCCCTCCGATGATGATTTCGATGAAATTTCCGCCGAAACTTCCATCGCCTTCTGCTTGATAAGTTCTTTTATCTTATCGCTGATGATGGGAACATGTAATAGCAGTTTACCTAATTTGTTGTCTACCTTGGGAAGAATATTTTTCTTGAATATTTTTTCCACAATCAGTGGCACGCAGGCTATGACGCGCGGGCGGATTTCCGCAAATGATTCGGCTATGATTTTGGGCGATGGCATGCGGGTAAGAAACCATAGATGGGCGCCTGCTGTGAAACCGTAAAGAAAATCGAAAGTCATGCCGAATACGTGTCCCAAAGGTAACATGGATACGACGCTGTCACCTGCTTTCAGACCTATTTTTTCTTTACAGTAGAGCACGTTGGAGAGTATGCTACGATAAGGCAGCATTACGCCTTTGGAATATCCGGTAGTACCTGAAGTGTAATTAATGATGGCCAGGTCTTCTGATTTTTCTTTTCATAAGAAATATCATCGGGACGAAATCTGCAAGGGAATTTGTGCCCGAATATCTCATTCAGATGGTCGCGGGCATAAGCCAGTTTTTCCGAACGGGATACGGGTACACCGAAATCTTTCAATTCTATGATACCTTCCAAATGAGGCATGGCTGCTTCATTCAAGTTCTCCCATATCTGATCGCCTACGAACAACAGGCGGGCTTCAGAGTGGTTTACAATATTGTGTACCTGATCGGCTTTGAATTCATGTAGGATAGGTACTACTACGGCACCATAGGTGATGACGGCAAGGTAAGTTACTGTCCAATGAGCGCTATTACGCCCGCAGATGGCTATTTTATCTCCCTTCTCAATGCCGGCATTTTCCAGCAAGATATGTATTTTCTCTATTTTACGGGCCACATCTCTGTATTGTAATGTGATGCCTTTATAGTCTGTAAGAGCGTTTAAATACCAATTTGTTTTTATACTTTGCTCGATAAGAGCAATAAAACTCTGTTCTAGTTCCATGATAACTTTTGCACATTTATAGGCTGAGTGTGCGCAAAAGTAGTAAAATGAGGTAAGGGGGATGGGAAATGAAACAGTTTTTTACATTAATTTAACGCCCTGAAAATGTAGATTCTTTTATTATTTTACTTTAAAATGCTAGTTTATAATCGTTTGCCAATTGTTGATGTGTCCCTTTTCCGGAAATGTTATTTGTTCAGTCATAATAGTATTAGAATTCAAAGATTCCGGGGGATAATGTAGGATTGATATAACTGACGTCACGTGTTTGCAATAGCCTGCCATTCAGTGTGTAGAATAATTGTTTGGTGGCCGACGAATTGTTTAGGTTAACAGTAATTACGTACAGAGTGGTTCGTTTAGGAAATTCTATGAGATTTACATTGGTGGCAGTCCACATGGCGTATGGACTCAATGTAAAATCATTATATACGTTAGGTGTCAGTTGATCTGTAGTTTGTAAATCGGTATTAGTCATTACCCATTGGGCATTACCGTTCATCCATACTTCTTTTTCAAAACCATTTTGGGTAAAAGAGGCCACATAATAATTCCCTTGTTGGCTCCAGCTTACGTTCGTGGCATGTGGATATATCTTTTTCAGTGCTATATGAAATGTAGTGGGAGAGGTAGCAGACAAGGTGGTGATCAGTACCCATAATATTACACATATAGAATAACATCTCTTCTTCATGGTATTTAAATGTTTTGATGAGGTTGATAAAACAGCTTGGCTATACTTTTTGTTCGCCGGTATAAAACCTGATTTTGTGGATTTTTTCCACACTTTTGTGGCGTTGTCAACAGGAATCTACACTCCTGAAATGAAAAAGCGTATATGTATGTGGTTGATTTTTAGTTAGATATTAAAATGAGCAGATTTGTGGCACGCTTCTTGTTTTATTGTTGTCGGTAAAAATGAATAAAAAATAAAGTAATTATGAAAAAGGTATTAGTAACATTGGTATTAGTGATGACTTTAGGCGTGTCTGTTTCTTTTGCTCAAGCGGCTCCGGTAGAGGTTCCGGTAGTGGAAAAGCCTCAACAATCTAAGAAGTTGGTTTTCTCGGAAATCTATATGAATGATGTGCCGGAAGCGTGATGGACAGGCTTGCACTGGAAGGTGCTATGATAAAGCAGGCTTTTATGGCCTATGGCATTGATGGAAGCCGTATTTATAAAATTAATGTGTTGACAAGTGATGCTCATGAACAGACATTGTTCTTAGGTGAAGATGGTAAAATTTTGCAATAGTTAGTATATTTATAATAGTGCTTTTACATGAATTCCCGGCTTGTGATAAGTCGGGAATTTTTTTAGTTAAATTGTTTCTTGACGATATTCGAAAAATAATTAAGAAATCTCTTGTGCATAATAATTGTAGGTTTTATCTTTGCCACTCAAATTTAAAAAGGTGATACAATGGAAACTTATGATATATATTTTAAAGAAGGTAATGATTTTGCTAATAAAGGATTTTCATTGAAAGATAAGGCTAAGGCCATTAGAATGGCGGAAGATATGTTGGCTGAACGCAAAGGATATGTGAAGGATTTTGTTGGAGGAACTATTTCCGTAATGTGTAAAGAAACGAAAGAGGAAGTTTGGTCCAAGCCGATAGAGGAGGTTTAATGCAATTTTTACATCTTTTTTTGCCTTGCCAATCATAGAGTTGTGAAATACAGTGCTGTAATTGAAATGGTACGTAGCCGTTAATAGCAGCAACCCTTGGTTGTATTTGTGGTGGATTTGTTATTGGCGGACATGAATATTTCTTTCTCTTCTAGGATATTCGGTATATTTCTCCTTTCATGCTTTGCCGGACTGATATAGATAATGCCGGGTAGCACTTGATAGGACGATGATTGTTCTTTTACTAAGATGCTTCAGTATGACTTTCCGATCCTATCCATTCTTGACATATAGTTGTTATTCATAGCTAAATACACCGTATTCCCAATGAAGCTTTCTGTGGGGATCCCTTTGGTGTTCGTGTAACTATTGTGACTGTTATTATGCCGATGGGGTATAGTATTGATACAACAATGATTTTTCATAATAACTTTTAACTTATGATTTAGATAGCTCCGACTTGTCACAAATCGGGGTTATCCGCTTGTTATGCTATTAAACTTGGTCAGCTATTGGTTAACAATTTCACGCAACAGTAACTCTTTGGAGTAAAAGTGGCAAATAAATTTTTTGTTCACATGAAAAAAACTTTCCCAAAAGCTTTGTATTATTGATTTTCTATGTATCTTTGCATCGTTATTATTTCTCGGGGTATTAGCTCATCTGGCTAGAGCGTTAGACTGGCAGTCTAAAGGTGGCGAGTTCGAGTCTCGCATGCTCCACTTTTTTAATGATAAAATGAAGGTCTGCGAAGCAGGCCTTTTTTAATTTAAAGACTATAGATATGTTAATTTATAATACAACTTATCAAACAGGCATTGACGATGCGCGTAATTTTGTCATTTGGCTTAGTGAAAGCTATATTCCCGAAGTGGAAAAGACGGGAATATTGCAAAATCCCCGTCTTACGCACATCCTTAGTCACAAAGAACAGGATTCAGAATGCTTTTCATTGCAATGGGAGGTGGAAGATACAGCGGCCTTGCATCGTTGGCATACTCAGCAAGGGATGCATCTGAATGAGGAAATGATGAAGATATTTAAAGATAAGGTGGTTGCTTTCCCACTTTGATGGAGGTGATTAAGTGATTCAGCCGGTAAAAGAGAAAATCATTCTGGGTATAGATCCTGGAACAACCATAATGGGGTATGGCCTGCTGAAAGTAGTAGGTACTAAACCGCAGGTAATGACTATGGGGGTCATTGATCTTCGTAAATATGGTGACCATTATTTAAAACTGCGCCGTATTTTTGAACGGGTGGTTGGTATAATAGAAGCTTATTTACTGATGAGTTAGCTATTGAGGCGCCTTTTTTGGAAAAATGTGCAGTCGATGTTAAATTAGGGAGGGCACAGGGAGTGGCTATGGCTGCTGCTTTGAGCCGTGATATTCCTATAACAGAATATGCGCCGTTGAAGATAAAGATGGCGATAACCGGTAATGGGCAAGCAGCAAGGAACAGGTCGCTGATATGTTGAAAAGGATGTTACATATACCGGAGAGTGATATGCTGCCTTTTATGGATGCAACAGATGGGTTGGCGGCTGCTTATTGTCATTATTTACAAATGGGCAGACCGACATTGACTAAAGAATATTCCGGCTGGAAAGATTTTATAAATAAGAATCCTGATAAAATAAAAAGATAAGATTATGAATGTGAGACATGTTATTTGGGCATCAATTGTTTCTACTACTATTAGTTGTCAGTCTGTGAAAAAAGAATATAATTCGTTTGATGAATATCCTGTCCGTGAAGATGCGCTGACTGAAATGGAGTACTCGCCTGCCGAAACCAAGTTTTCACTTTGGGCTCCTACAGCGGAAGAGGTGCGTGTCCTTTTATTTGAATCGGGTAATGAAGGTTCAGCTTCTAATACTTTTCCAATGGAGATGGGAGAGAATGGTACTTGGAATATTTCAATAAAAGAGGATCTGAAGGGTAAATTCTATACCTTTAATGTGAAGGTAAACGGGAAATGGTTAGGAGACACTCCGGGAATTATGCAAAGCCAGTAGGGTAAAGTGGTAAGCGGGCAGCTGTGCTTGATCTTCGTTCTACAGATCCGGAAGAATGGGAGAACGATGTGCGTCCTCCTTTGAAGAATTATGCTGATATTACGGTTTATGAGATGCATCATCGCGATTTCTCTTTGGATTCTGTTTCCGGAATTCAAAATAAAGGCAAGTTCCTGGCTTTGACGGAGCAGGGTACTACCAGTCTTCAGGCGAGAAGACAGGTATTGACCATCTGAAAGAATTGGGAATTACCCACGTGCACTTATTGCCGTCGTATGATTATGCCTCGGTGGATGAAACAAAACTGGACAAGGCCCAATATAATTGGGGGTATGATCCGCAAAATTACAATGTGCCTGACGGTTCTTATTCTACAGATCCTTATAAACCCGATGTCCGTATCAGGGAATTCAAACAAATGGTACAAGCTTTACATAAGGCGGGAATCAGAGTGGTGCTTGATGTGGTGTATAATCACACCTTCAATACAGACGAAAGCAATTTCGAACGTACGGTTCCCGGTTATTTCTATCGCCAGACGAAGGACGGGCAATGGGCAAATGGTTCGGGATGTGGAAATGAAACGGCAAGCGACCGCGCCATGATGCGTAAATATATGATAGAATCTATTTTATATTGGATTAATGAATATCACATAGACGGCTTTCGTTTTGACTTGATGGGGATACATGATATTGAAACCATGAATGAGATACGTGCGGCTATTGATAAAATAGATCCGTCTATTTTTATGTATGGTGAAGGATGGGCTGCCAGTTCTCCTCAATTAGAGGCAGACAGGCTGGCGATGAAAGCCAATGTGGAAAAGATGCCCCGTATCGCCGCTTTCTCAGATGAAATGCGTGATGGATTGCGAGGTGGTTGGGATGATGATACTAAAGGAGCTTTTCTAGTAGGGGAGCCAGGACACGAAATGAGTATCAAATTTGGAATTGTGGGAGCCATCGAACATCCGCAGGTTATAAGTGATTCTGTGAATTATAGTAAGAAACCTTGGGCTTTACAACCTACCCAGATGATAAGTTATGTAAGTTGCCACGATGACATGTGCCTTGCCGACCGTCTGAAAGCTACCATGCCGGATGCTTCGGTAGAGGAACTGGCGGCTTTGCAGAAGTTAGCGGAAACATTTGTCTTTACTTCACAAGGAGTACCGTTTATATTTGCAGGGGATGAGATGATGCGTGACAAGAAAGGAGTTCATAATTCTTATAATAGTCCTGACAGTATTAATACGATAGATTGGAAAAATAAGACCGCACACAAAGATGTGTTCGAATATGTGAAAGGTTTAATAGCTATGCGTAAAGCACATCCCGCTTTTCGTATGGGGGATGCCGATATGGTACGTAGGCAATTGGAGTTTTTACCTGTAGAAAATACGAATGTGGTTGCCTTTATCTTGAAAGATAATGCAATGGTGACTCATGGAAAAATATCATCGTGGCTTTGAACAGCCGTGCAGAGCCTGTCAAGCTGGACATTCCGTCGGGTAAATACACTGTAATCTGTAAGGATGGTAAAATAAACATGAAAGGCTTGGGACAGGTTTCAGGTGATGAGCTTATGGTACCGGCACGTTCTGCATGATTATACATCAATAGAAGGCTCAAAGAGGATTAATAAAGACTTTGTCATACAGACTAAAACACATAATACGAATGGAAAAGACATGGAGATGGTTTGGGAAGAAAGATAAGATAACGCTTCCCATGCTTAGGCAAATCGGGGTGGAAGGAATCGTGACCGCCCTTCATGATGTACCTAACGGTGAAATCTGGGCTTGGAAGCTATCCAAAGTTTAAAAGATTATATTGAATCTCATCAATTGCGCTGGTCGGTGGTAGAAAGCCTGCCGGTAAGTGAAGCTATCAAATATGCCGGTCCTGAACGGGATCAATTGATAGAAAACTACAAAGTAAGCCTTGCCAACCTAGGTAAAGCGGGTATCAAGACCGTATGCTATAACTTCATGCCAGTCATTGATTGGATACGTACCGATTTGGAACATCCTTGGGAGGACGGAACCAGTTCTTTGTACTTTGACAAGATCCGGTTCGCCTATTTTGACTGTATGATTCTTCAGCGTGAAGGGGCGGAGAAAGACTATACCGATTTGGAATTACAACAGGTGCGTGAATTGGATAAGACTATAACCGAAGCCGAGAAAAACGAATTGGTCGATACCATTATAGTCAAGACGCAGGGATTTGTAAATGGTAATATAAAGGAGGGAGACCGGCATCCGGTAACCATATTCCGCCGTCTTTTGTCTTTGTATGATGGGATAGACCGTGATGCCCTGCGTGAAAACTTACGTTATTTCTTGCAGGCTGTCATGCCGGTGTGTGATGAGTACGGTATAAATATGTGCATCCATCCGGACGATCCCCCTTTCCAGGTATTGGGCTTGCCGCGTATTGTGACCGGTGAGGAAGATATCAACTGGCTTCTCCATGCGGTTGATAACCCGCATAACGGGCTGACATTCTGTGCCGGTTCGCTCAGCGCCGGATTGCATAACAACGTACCTTTGTTGGCACGTATGTTTGCACACCGCACTCATTTTGTACATTTGCGCAGTACCAATGCGTTTCCCAACGGGAATTTTATAGAAGCATCTCATTTGGGAGGGCGTGCTCATGTGATAGAGTTGATCCGTATTTTTGAGAAAGAACGTCCGGGTGTCCCGATGCGTGTGGATCATGGGCGCATGATGCTGGATGATGCCGGCAAAGGATACAACCCGGGGTATTCGTTTCATGGCCGTATGATGGCCTTGGCTCAGATAGAAGGCATGATGGCGGTTATCAACGAGGAATCAAAACTTAAATCCTAGATTGACGTACATACTCACTTTATTGGCTCGGTTTGCATAGTTTAGTGATGCCTCTAAGGGGCCGAACATACTATCCAAACCGTAGCCTATACCACAGCCGAACATGGTATCCTGTTCCAACAGGTACCTCAGCTTGCTTGCACTCAGCGCATAATTGCCCGTTAACGTCAGATAATGCACACTTCCCATCCGTTGGCGGAATTTCATGCTTCCTATCAGTAACGCATTCTTTGTTAATTCCACATTGTTTATCCCGACAAATGGTAGTTGCTGTTGCAGGAAACGTCCTTGCACATCCCCCCCATCGCATTGAGTTTGGAGTAAGGAATATCTTCCCTATCAGAAAACGTCCGTATATGGCAGGCAGTATGGAGAATCTGCGTGTAACGGGAATCACTCCCTGGCAATAGCCTTTTATGGCAGAGAAAGGAGCGTGGTCGTCATATTTGGTGAAATTATCCGTATAAAGTGAATAGGACGCTCGTGCTGATATGCCTTTGGTAGGGAAATATGCCTTGTCGAAAGTTTCGTAATGCATTTGTGCGAAATAGCTGAAGAAGTGTTCTGTTCCTACGTCAAAACCTTGGTTCCCTTCCTGGTATAGGAATTTGTCATAGTCATATAATTCATACCTCAGCCCCACGGCAAAGCGTATGTTTTTGTACCAAACATCCGAAAGGATAACTCTCCCAAATGATAGCGGTAGGTAGAGTTATGTGATTTATCTCCATGATGGTAAAAGTTTATATCATTGTACTGGAACATATATGCCAGTCCGATGTTCTTCAATGGAGCCGGTTCGAATCCATAATCTATGCGGGCGGCATAACGTTTGCCCAATCGTCCTGTCAGTGACAGCGTAGTGGGTACTTTTCCCCGGAAATTGCTGGTGACATTAATGAGCAGACTGGCTGTTTCTTCCGAATCAAAACGGATTCCTACGTTCAGCTTATTCTCATATTTCTTGCTTAAAAGAAAATGCAGGTTATAACCTCCGCCGGGGGCTTCGGGCAGATTGTAAGTGGCGCTGGAATATTCTAGATTGGAGCATAGTATGGCTGTTGCTTCTTCTATGCGGCGAAGGCTTATTTCGGAGTCTTCTTTCAAATCACAGCGCTTCAACAGCCACCGTTTGTCTTTTTCGTCCAATCCGTCAAAGGTGATTTCTTTTATATACACTTTGCGGTTGGGGGAGTACGGATAGCTGGGAAGGGGTTTCGGCATATAGGTACTGTCCAGCCCCAGTTCCTGCTTCAACTTTATCAAGGAGTTTTTTTGTGCCAATGCCGCTTCTTCTCCCCGACGAATCAGTGTGTCCACCGCACTGGGGGTGAAACTGGCGGCAGAATACCCCTCCACATCCACCTTTATATATGTATCGGTTTCTTTCAGATTCTTTTTATAAAGTTCCAGTCCCATTAAATTGATGAGTTGCCCCAAGATACTGCCGGTGCTATTCAGTTCGTTGGCGGGTTTCAAGTCATTTTGAACATCCACTCCTATAATAATGTCCGCCCCCATGGCACGCGCTACATTTACAGGGTAGTTGTTTACCACACCTCCATCCACTAGAACCATACTGTCCAGCCGGACCGGAGTGAATACTCCCGGTATGGCCATACTGGCCCGCATGGCCGTAGCCAATACACCTTTGTGAAAATTTACCTCGTTGCCATTTACAATATTTTCGGAAACACAGGCGAAGGGAATAGGTAACTTGTTGAAATCGATGGAATCATGATATCCTACGGTCAGCTCACTGAACAGGTTTGCCAGGTTCTGTCCCTTTATCAATCCTCCTACGGCTTGCGTTTTGGCATTTTTACCGAATGGCAGGGAAAATACATATTTTTCGGAAGCTCCCGTTCCGCCATATTCTGTTCGCTGCGTGGTATTTTGTCACTCAGCAGAAAGGACCAATCCTGCCGGCGAACCATGCTATCCATCTGTTCGGGAGTATAACCGATGGAATAAAGTCCGCCTATAATGGAGCCCATACTGGTCCCTACCACGTAATCTATAGGGATACCCGCTTCTTCTATAACTTTCAAAGCACCTATATGTGCCATTCCTTTGGCTCCTCCGCCGCTGAGAACAACGCCCACTTTTTTTCGGGGCCCAGGTTGGGCCGTTGTGTGAACGGAGATACAAAGTAACCCTGCTGCTATTAACAGGGTCGGGAATTTCATTTTTTTCATTTTACTATAAATCTAGTTTAAGTTAAAAAACAAAAACAGTGCAAAGATGGTCTAATCTTTCAGCTTTCACAAGTGCTGATTGTCATAGATATTGGTCTATTTTGCTGCTGAGGTTTCAAAGATAGGGAATTGTACCGGAAAAAAGAATTTTGTATATCGCTTTTGTCGTACCTTTGTCTGTGTAACGAAAAAAGTATGGATAATTTGCAGCAATAGACTTCGAGACGGCAAATAATGAACGTACTAGCATATGTAGTGTAGGGGTGGTTATTGTGAGAAATGGTGAGATAGCCGACCGGTTCTACAGCCTCGTTCATCCCGAACCGGATTACTATTTGTATTGGAACACCCGTATTCATGGATTGACACAGGAAGATACTGCCCATGCTCCTGTTTTTTCGGAAGTATGGAAGCAGGTTGCTCCTAAAATAGAGGGGCTTCCGCTGGTTGCGCATAACAAAGCCTTTGATGAGGGGTGTTTGAAAGCCGTGTTCCGTACTTATTGTATGGATTATCCTGATTATGACTTTTATTGTACCTATCAGGCTTCCCGGAAGCTGAAAGGGTTGAGAAACCACCAGTTACATACGGTGGCCGGTTTTTTGGTTTTGAATTGGAGAATCACCATCATGCGCTGGCTGATGCTGAGGCGTGTGCATGGATTGCCAGACAGATTCTGTGAGTTATAATTAAAGATTTATGATTTCTGAAACCCATGATACAAGAAGATACTTATAAAACCATTACAGACATTGCCGAAGGCATATATACGGAGAAACGGAGTAAATTTATAGCTATTGCCATTCCGGTACGTACCATAGAGGAAATAAAGCAGCATCTTGACACGTATCAGAAGAAATATTACGATGCCCGTCATGTGTGTTACGCTTATATGCTGGGGCATGAAAGGAAGGATTTCAGAGCAAATGATAACGGAGAGCCTTCGGGTACCGCAGGAAAGCCTATTTTGGGGCAAATAAATTCCAATGAGCTGACGGATATCCTTATTATAGTGGTCCGTTACTTTGGAGGTATAAAATTGGGAACCAGCGGACTGATTGTCGCTTACAAGGCTGCCGCTGCCGAAGCAATAGCTGCTGCTGATATAGTGGAAAGAACAGTGGATGAAGAAATCACCGTATCCTTTGAATATCCTTTTATGAATGATATCATGCGCATTGTGAAAGAAGACGAGCCTGCCATCTTGGAGCAATCATATGATATGGATTGCCTGATGAGGCTCCGGATACGTAAATCCATGATGGGAAAACTCCGTGCACGTCTGGAGAAGGTGGAAACTGCCCGTATTATTGAATAACTCTGTCGGTACGTCGATATTTTTGGGGCCATATTCACTGCGTTCACAGCAGATGAGAAGAATACGGAATGTGGCTGTAAAATGTCTTCCCCATATCAAATGAAACATATTTGTAATATGGATGAAATATTACAGATATACCGAACCTATATCTTTGCAGCCGTAAACAAAGAAAGTCACATTAATAAAAATGAGAAATACACTTGTAGCGTCTGCTTTTACAATGCTGAGTATTGCAACTGCTTCCGCACAGCTGACTATTCCTAAAGAATATCTGCCGGAAGTACATGGAACGATCCGCGGTAAATATGAAGTTCAAACCACTAACGGAATGCAACGGTTCCAGGTACGTAACGCCCGTGTCAGTCTGGACGGGAAGGTTCTTCCGGTAATTGCTTATAAGGCTGAAATAGACTTGTCCGATGAGGGAAGCATCAAGATGCTGGATGCATATGCCGCTTTGTCCCCAATGATACATGGAATGTCACACTAGGACAGATGCGTGTGCCTTTCACCATAGACGCTCATCGATCTCCCCACCAACAATATTTTGCCAATCGTTCGTTCATAGCCAAACAGGTGGGGAATGTGCGTGATGTGGGTGCTACCGGAGCTTTCTCTTTAAAGAAGGGACTGCCGTTGAAACTGGAAGGCGGACTGTTCAACGGCTCCGGACTCACCAATCAGAAAGAGTGGCACAACACGTTGAATTATTCTGTTAAGCTTCAATTGATGCCGTGGAAAAATTATAACTTGACTTTGAGTACCCAGAAAATACATCCCGATAAAATCAGCATTTATATGTATGATATCGGTACTTACTACGAGTTTGATAATTGGCATATAGAAGCCGAATACCTTTATAAAACTTATGCGAAAAACTCATTTGATGATGTACATGCTTTCAACGCCTTTGTCAATTACGACTTGTTTATCAAGAAAGGCCTGTTTCGGAAAATTTCATTTCTAGGACGTTATGACAGTATGGGAGATCATAGTAACGGTAATGCGGATGAGGATGGTAAGCTTTACATTACCGATTATTCCCGCCAGCGTGTGACTGGAGGTGTGACATTAAGCTTTGGAAAGGCTTTTCAAGCGGATTTGCGTCTTAATTACGAGAAATATTTCTATGATAAACTATCTTTGGCAAAAGAGTCCGAACAAGACAAGTTTGTGATGGAATTAATGGTACGGTTCTGAAAAAAGCAGGGGAACACTCCCTGCTTTTTGCTGTTTGTCCTTCTTGTCTTTTCCTTTTCCATCCCTGCCTTTATTCCGGAACTCACCGGCATATCCGTGATATTTCTTCGGGTAACAGGCTTTTCCTCGACAGGCAGTGCGCCTTCTTCCGCCAAGGAGACAAGCCTATCCTCATCTCTCTTTCATCATATCTTCCAGTTTCAGCAGCTCATCCCTGTATTGTGCAGCTCTATAAATTCCAGCTTCTTGGCAGCTTCCTGCATCAGTTTCCGGGTACGTTCTATCGTTTTCTCCATCTGTGGCTTGGTCATATACTGAACAATCGGGTCGCAGCCGTTGTATCGGAAGATGGCTCGATGTATGCCTTGGGGCCTTGAGTGGTTCCGGCAACTTCGTTGCTGTTGTTGCCCAACAAGGCAGCATTCCGCGCACGCTGTATCTGTTTGGGGGTGATTCCATGCTCTTCGTTATATGCCAGCTGTTTTTCACGACGGCGGTTGGTTTCGTCTATCGTTTTTTTCATGCTGTCCGTCATGCGGTCTGCATACATGATTACTTTTCCATTGATATTGCGGGCGGCGCGTCCTGCTGTCTGGGTCAGCGAACGGTGGGAGCGGAGGAACCCTTCTTTGTCTGCATCCAGAATGGCGACCAAAGACACTTCGGGCAAGTCCAGACCTTCACGAAGCAAATTCACACCCACCAGTACATCATAAACGCCCTGACGTAATTCATCCATAATCTTGACGCGTTCCAAAGTGTCCACATCGCTGTGGATGTAGTTGCAGCGGATGTCATTGCGCAGCAGATATTCGGTCAATTCTTCTGCCATGCGTTTGGTAAGCGTGGTCACCAGTACACGTTCTTCTTTCTCGATGCGTTGCTGTATCTCTTCCATCAGGTCGTCAATCTGATTCAGACTGGGGCGTACTTCAATTACCGGGTCCAGCAATCCGGTAGGACGGATAACCTGTTCAACGATAATGCCTTCACTTTCCACCAATTCATAATCGGCAGGTGTGGCACTGACATAAATCACTTGTTTGGCCAGTTCCTTGAACTCTTCAAATTTTAGAGGACGGTTGTCAAAAGCCGACTCCATCCGGAAACCATATTCCACCAAATTGGTTTTTCTGGCCCGGTCACCACCATACATGGCACGTATTTGCGGTACGCTGACATGGCTTTCGTCTATTACAATCAGGAAATCATCCGGAAAGAAGTCCAGCAGACAGTAAGGACGGGTACCTGCATTACGCCCGTCAAAGTAGCGGGAATAATTTTCTATGCCCGAACAATGCCCCAGTTCGCGAATCATCTCCATATCGTATGTCACGCGCTCATAGAGTCGTTTCGCCTCATACATTTTTCCTTCCTCCTCGAATTTGGCCACCTCTTTCGTCAAGTCGTCCTCAATCTGATGAATAGCTCTCAACTGGCTCTCTTTGGTGGTCATAAAAGATTGGCCGGATAAATTTTGTATTCATCAAAAGTTGCCAGACGGATTCCCGAAATAGGGTCTATCTCTTCAATGGCATCAATTTCATCGTCCCAAAACATAACCCGGAGGAGATTGTCGCTATATGCCAGGTAAATGTCTACCGTGTCACCTTTTACGCGGAATTCCCGCGATTCAGTTCTATGTCGTTACGCACATACAGGCTGTCCACCAAGCGGCGTAAAAATACATTCCTGTCCAGCAGTTTGCCTTTTTTTATCTCGATTACGTTATTATAGAAATCCGACGGGTTCCCCATACCGTAGATGCAGGACACGGAAGACACCACCACCACGTCCTTCCGTCCCGACAGCAGGGCAGAGGTGGCAGCCAGCCGCAATTTGTCAATCTCTTCATTAATGGCCAGATCCTTTTCTATATAGGTGTCGCTGGACGGCAAATATGCTTCCGGCTGGTAATAGTCATAATAAGATACATAGTATTCCACAGCATTATTGGGAAAGAAACTCTTGAACTCTCCGTATAACTGGGCTGCCAATGTTTTGTTATGGCTTAATATCAAGGTGGGCTTATTGATGTTTTTAATTACATTTGCAATCGTGAAAGTCTTGCCGGACCCGGTGACCCCCAATAAAGTTTGTGCGGGGACTCCTTCCAGCACCCCTTCGGTCAGCTGGGCGATAGCTTCCGGTTGGTCACCGGTGGGTTGGTATTCGGAAATCAATTCAAAATTCATAATAGCATGTTTGGTTTAATGAGATGTAAAAATACAGTTATTTCCTTAGATATTATCTATTCATCTCTAAAAAATAGACTCTTGTCGACTTTTTAGCATTTAAAAACATGGAAATATTGCATTATTCGGTGGAAAGGCGTAAATTTGCGCAATTATTTGAATAAGATGAAAAAATATATCATTATAGCTCTTGTCTCCGGTACGGTTCTAACGTCTTGTGGAGAGTATAACAAAGTTTTAAAAAGCACGGACTACGAATACAAGTACGAAGCGGCCAAAAGTTACTTTGGCAAAGGGCAGAATACTAAGGCGGCCACCATTCTGGAGGAATTGATTACCATCATGAAGGGAACGGATAAGGCTGAGGAATCACTTTATATGTTGGGTATGACCTACTATAATCAGGGTGACTTCATCACAGCTTCGCATTATTTCACCACTTATTATAATACTTATCCGCGTGGGGTCTATACGGAACAGGCCAGATATTTTCAGGAAAAGCATTGTTCCTGGATACTCCGGAACCTCGTTTGGACCAGTCGAGCACCTATAAGGCTATTCAGGAGTTGCAGATGTTTATGGAATATTTCCCTACCAGTAGCCGTCGGCAGGATGCACAGCAAATGATTTTTGATTTGCAGGACAAGCTGGTGATGAAAGACTATCTGGCTGCGAAATTGTATTATGATTTGGGCTCTTATACAGGAAACAGTACTTATAGCACTACCGGTAACAACTATTTGTCTTGCATCGTTACCGCCCAGAATGCTTTGAAAGACTATCCCTATACCAAGATGCGCGAAGATCTTTCTATCCTGGTCTTGCGTGCCAAATATGATATGGCGAAAGCGAGCGTGGAGGAAAAGAAAGAAGAGCGTATGCGTGAAACGATAGATGAATATTATTCTTTCAAGAATGAGTTTCCCGACAGCAAGTATACTAAAGAAGTGGAGAGCATCTACAAGGATGCCAATAAGTACGTAAAAGAATTTAATGAATAAAACTAAATAAGAAATTATGGATTACAAAAAGACAAACGCTCCAAGTAATACTGTTACCCGTGACATGATGGATTTATGTGCAGACACAGGTAACATTTATGAAACTGTTGCTATCATTGGCAAACGTGCCAACAGATTAGTGTTGAGATGAAGAATGATCTTTCAAAGAAATTGCAGGAGTTTGCCTCATACAACGATAACCTGGAAGAAGTCTTTGAAAATAGAGAGCAGATCGAAATCTCACGTTATTACGAAAAGCTTCCGAAACCGACATTGATCGCTGCTCAGGAATATGAAGAAGGCAAGGTTTATTTCCGTAATCCTGCTAAAGAAAAAGAGAAACTACAGTGATTTTTCATTTGGGGCTGTGCAAAAGGTCTTTACCGCAGGTTACACAGATCGTTCTATTTTGAAACATGAGTCGTTTCGTGTGGAAACTGTATCAATCTGAGTAATCTGTGGTACATTTTGATGCACCTCACATTATATTAGCCCTGTTATGCTGAACGCAGTGAGGAATCTGATAACCATTCACTTTGTGTTTTCAGGTTTTTCACTGCGTTTAGAATGACGGGTTGTATGATTAAAATTAAAGAGACTATGATACAACGCATTCAATCTGTTTATTTACTTGTTGTTACCATTTTGATTATTATTTGCCTGTGTAGTCCTGTAGGCTCATACATAGGAAGTGATTATAGTGTTTCCGCTTTAACAAATCTGTGTCTTACTATGGCGGATGGTACTAAAGATTATGCTCCATGGGCCTTGTTTGTGATTTTGCTGGTTGTTGCGGTTCTTGCTTTCGGCACTATCTTCTTGTTCAAAAAACGCATGTTGCAAATCCGTCTGACTATTTTCAGCACCATTTTGTTGATCGGGTATTATGCCACATTGGTCACTTTTATTTTTATGTTGAAAGAAGAGTCTATGACATTTTCTCCTTCATGGACTGTGTGTCTGCCGTTGGTTGCCATCATTTTGAATTGCTTGCCATCCGCGCCATTGGTAAGGATGAGGTATTGGTTAAAGCATACGACCGTTTGAGATAAGCTGAGGGAATTATTATGTATGATATAAAAAGCCTGCAAGATTCATCTTGCAGGCTTTTGTATTATGAGAGAGAGTCCTTTTTTTATTTAGTAATATCTATCAGATAACTCAGCCGTATGCCTATGAATGAATGGCTGATCTTTCGAAGAAATCTCTTTTCGAGTTCTTGTAAAAGTCGCTCAATCCCATATAGTAACGTCCTTCCAGCAGGAAATGTCCGATACCGGTACTTACTTCCAGACCGGCGCCGGCTGTGATACCATAATCAAATTTATTCTCCACCTCTTTACCGTGTTCCGGTCTTGTTGTAGAAGTAGTCCAGTTTATCTTTTCGTTGTCACCCAGGAAAAAGCCGATTTGTGGTCCTGCATTGAAAAAGACCTTCACTCCCCGGTTCAATGCATCCTTGCCGAATGCCAGATGTGCCATGAAAGGGATTTCCAGATAATTCATGGTGCGGCTGTAAGAATTGCCGGAATCATCTTCTATCTTTCGTCCCATCCGCGTTGTGAATAGTTTATTTCCATTTGCACGCCACACATCATCTTGAAATATTTCTCGGACATATATCTCATGGTAACCCCCATAGACATGGTGTTCAAGGTGTTCAGTTTGATTTTCGGGTTGAAGCTGACGGAACTCATGTTCAGACCACCATTGATGCCGACGGCAAAATTATGACGTTCTTCACCCAACTGTGCAGCTGCCGGCAATGCAAAGAACAATGCCAGTACAAGCAGCCCGAAGTTCTTATACTTTTTCATTATTCAAAATCAAGTTTAATCAGTTCAAAGTCCTTGGTAAAATGAACGAAGAACACTTACGATTGATAAATCCACCCCAGTTGTTTACGCGTTCAAATTTAAATCCGGTCTGGATAGGGGTGACAGCCACCTTGTCCAGTTTGTCTTCCAGTTTGTTGCCGTATTGGGACAGGCCCTTCAGGAAGAAATATCCTGTATCGAATCCCAGCATACCATATTTAGGGAATGAGTTGAGCATATCCTTGCTGTACCATTTGCGGTAAGCCGATGAGAACTGAACGGCTTCCGGAAATAAATTGTTTGTGTAAAACGAAGAATAGAAATAGGTGTCCAGTTCATAGAAACTGCCAGATGGTCGTTGGTATAGGTCTGCCATTCCGGATAGCCGAATAACTGCATACGGTAGTCGGGATTGTCACGGGAGGTCACAATCAGTTGTGGTAACAGTTTTATCAATGCCACGTTGGTGCCGGAAGTCGGGATGAATACATTATCCATACTATGGTTCATCGCGCCTTTCAATGATTCCGGAGTAATATTTCCCCCTTTTAATTCGGTAAAAGGAATGCGTTTGGTTTTTAACTCCTCTTTCAGTCCTTTTATAAAATCCACTTTGTCTTTGTCACCATCTTCTGCATCCAGGAAAATAACATTGGCAGTTGTAAACTTGCGGGTAAAATGCTCGTAAACTTCCGAGTACAGATAAGATTGGGGAGTATTTATCTGATAGATGGCGGGATTGCTGAAAACTTCATTCCCTTTGGAGGTAAAAGGTACTACCAGCCGGATATTGTTTTTCTTGCGAATTCCGCAACCGGTTTCACCTGGTCGGGATAAGCCGGGCCGAAGATAATATCCATACTCTTCAATTCACTTCTATCCAGAATGTTCTTGATGGAAGAAGTATTGTTATGGGTATCGTATGAGTACAGGTCGATGGATACTCCTTTTTCCTTCAAACTGTCTACTGCCATCAGGAAGCCTTCATAGTATTCTACCATACGTGTCTGTTCGTCACGGTTGCCCTTGCCGTCTGTCATGAATGGCAGCATTACGGCAGCTTTGATGGTAGATATTTTGCGTGCCTCCTTCTTGCTTTCATTAAACAGCTGGTCGTCCGTGGGGATTACGGCAGGCGTATTATCCACAGGCGTTTCAGTCTTTGTATCCTTAGGATATGGAATACAAAGGAACCTTCCTTTTTTCAGTTTTTGGGTACGCAGTTCAGGATTGGCGGCAATCAGTTCGGCTTCTGTGATGCCATACAGGCGGCTGATGCTGAATATCGTTTCCTTGCGTTCCACTTATGCATATCCTGCAATTGGGTTTCAGCGGGGTGGAAGTGGTGACCGGCTTGGTAGTCTGTGCGGCTTTCACCTCGTTCATGATTATCTCCTCGCTGTCCGTCACCTTGGCGGGAATCACGATAACCTGTCCGATACGGAAATTCTCCGCGCTCAGTCCGGGATTTGCCTGGCAGATGCGTTGTGCGGTTACTCCATAGCGTTGTGTCAGCTTGTACAGGGTTTCACCCGACTGGATGGTATGGAACATCTGCTGTTCCGTTCCGATGTTCTTTTGTGGAATCTTCAATGTTTCACCGGTTTTAATTTTCTGGTCGCTGCCGGGGTTCATTTTAACGATATCACCGGTAGTGACATTATACATGCTGGCTATGGAATAAAGACTTTGCCCTTTGGTAATGGTGTGCAGGAAATAGCCGGAAGACTGTGTTTGAGCCATCATTCCGGTGCTGCTGGCAGACAAGGCTGCGATAAGATATAATGCTCGAATAAATTTCATTTGCAGTGTGTTGATTAAACTGAGTGGCAAAAGTACAAAAAAAACTGTTTTATTCACATTATATAGAAAGAATAGAAAATATTATTAGGCTTTTTAATTAAATATTTCGTCGGGAAGCATTAATTTTGCAAAGATTACGCAGAGTAAGAAGATTATGAGTGAAGAAAAAGAACTGATTAATGTATACGGTGCCCGTGTACATAACTTGAAAGATATAGATGTTGAAATTCCACGGAACAGCCTGACGGTGATAACCGGATTGAGCGGAAGCGGTAAATCGTCTTTGGCATTCGATACCATCTTCGCCGAAGGGCAGCGGAGATACATTGAGACCTTTTCCGCATACGCCCGTAATTTCCTGGGAGGGTTGGAGCGCCCGGATGTGGATAAGATTACAGGACTCAGCCCGGTAATTTCCATCGAACAGAAAACGACAAACAAGAATCCCCGCTCTACCGTGGGAACTACGACAGAGATATACGATTATCTCCGTTTGCTCTATGCCCGTGCAGGAGTTGCTTATTCTTATCTTTCGGGAGAGAAAATGGTGAAATATACCGAGGAACAGATCATCGGTCTGATTCACCGGGATTATCAGGGTAAGAAGATATTCATGCTTGCCCCGTTGGTACGTACCCGCAAGGGGCATTACAAAGAACTTTTCGAACAAGTGCGCAAGAAAGGTTATCTGTATGTCCGCGTGGACGGCGAGGTGCGCGAAATTGTACACGGCATGAAGCTGGACCGTTACAAGAACCACGATATCGAAGTCGTGATAGACAAGCTGGTCGTATCGGAAAAGGACGACAAACGGCTGAAACAGAGTGTTGCCACTGCCATGCAGCAGGGTGAGGGGCTGATTATGATTTATGATGCCGATACCCGGGAGGTGCGCCATTACAGTAAGCGGTTGATGTGTCCTGTCACCGGACTGTCTTATAAAGAGCCTGCCCCTCATAATTTCTCGTTTAACTCTCCGCAGGGAGCCTGCCCCCGTTGTAAGGGGCTGGGGTATGTGAATCTGATTGATGTGGACAAAGTGATTCCCGACAGGAATCTTTCCATTTACGAAGGAGCCATCGCTCCTTTGGGCAAATATAAAAATGCCATGATTTTCTGGCAGATAGAGGCCCTGCTTGAAAAATATGATTTTACGATCAAGACACCGGTCAAGGATATGCCGATGATGCGATAGACGAAATACTCTATGGCTCGGATGAGCGTATCAAGATAAAGAGCACCTTGATTCATACCTCTTCCGATTACTTTGTAACTTATGAAGGGATTGTGAAGTACATCCAGATGATGCAGGAGAAAGATGCATCGGCCACTGCCCAGAAGTGGGCGGAACAGTTTGCCAAGACCGATGTCTGTCCCGAATGCAAGGGCGCGCGCCTGAACAAGGAGGCGTTGCATTTCCGTATCCACGACAAGAACATCTATGAACTGGCAAGCATGGATATCAACGAACTGTATGACTGGTTGCAACAGGTCGATCCTTTTCTGGAAGACAAGCAGCGCATGATTGCCGCCGAGATTTTGAAGGAGATCCGTACCCGTCTTAAGTTTCTGTTGGATGTGGGACTGGATTATCTTTCACTGAACCGCACCTCGGTATCCTTTCGGGAGGCGAGAGCCAGCGCATCCGTCTGGCAACTCAAATCGGCTCCCAGCTGGTGAACGTGCTTTATATTCTGGATGAACCGAGTATCGGATTGCACCAACGGGACAACCTCCGCCTTATCAACTCCTTGAAGAAGTTGCGTGACACAGGTAACTCTGTCATCGTGGTGGAGCATGACAAGGATATGATGCTGGCGGCAGACTATGTGTTGATATGGGACCGAAGGCAGGCCGTTTGGTGGGGAAGTAGTATTTCAAGGAACTCCGAAACAAATGCTTCAGACAGAAACACTTACCTCTAAGTATTTAAACGGACAGATGAAGATAGAGATACCGGCCGAACGCCGCCCCGGTAACGGGAAATCCTTATGGCTGAGAGGGGCGAAGGGAAACAACCTGAAGAATGTGGATGTGGAATTTCCTTTGGGAAAACTCATTTGCGTCACAGGGGTGTCCGGCAGTGGCAAATCCACGCTGATAAACGATACCTTGCAGCCCATCCTGTCACAGCATTTCTACCGTTCTTTGCAGGAACCTCTGCCCTATGACAGTGTGGAAGGACTGGACTATATAGATAAGGTGGTGAATGTGGACCAGTCGCCGCTGGGCAGGACACCGCGTTCCAATCCGGCCACCTATACAGGAGTATTCTCGGATATCCGGAATCTGTTTGTCGGTCTGCCCGAAGCGAAGATCCGTGCTATAAGCCGGGGCGTTTCTCGTTCAATGTAACCGGAGGACGCTGCGAGGCTTGCGGCGGTAACGGATACAAGACCATCGAAATGAATTTCCTGCCCGATGTGCTGGTACCTTGCGAGGTTTGTCACGGTAAACGATATAACCGCGAGACGCTGGAAGTGCGCTATAAGGGTAAATCCATAGCCGATGTACTGGACATGACCATCAATCGTGCTGTAGAGTTCTTTGAGAATGTGCCTCAGATTCTGAATAAAATCAAAGTGCTGCAAGAGGTGGGGTTAGGATATATTAAGCTGGGACAGCCCTCCACCACCTTGTCGGGCGGAGAGAGCCAGCGTGTGAAACTGGCTACGGAACTGTCCAAGCGTGATACCGGCAAAACGATGTATATTCTGGATGAGCTACTACCGGGCTTCATTTCGAAGATATCCGTGTGCTGATGAATGTATTGAACAAACTGGTGGAGAAAGGCAATACCGTTCTGGTTATTGAACATAACCTGGACGTGATCAAACTGGCGGATTACATCATCGATATGGGTCCCGAAGGCGGAAGGGGCGGAGGACAGGTGCTTGCTGCCGGAACTCCTGAGGAAGTGGCCGGAAGCAAGAAAGGATATACCCCGAAATTTATAAAAGAAGAATTGGAAAATTAACCGGCATACCAGCAATGAAAGAGAAAATAGCTAAAACCAACGTAGCCCGTCTGCTTGATAAGGCCAAGATAGCATACGAGCTTATTCCATACGAAGTAGACGAGAACGACCTCAGCGCTGTTCACGTTGCCGCCAGTTTGGGCGAGAACATAGAACAAGTCTTCAAGACTTTGGTGCTTCATGGGGATAAATCCGGATATTTTGTCTGTGTCATACCCGGCGAGCACGAGGTGGATTTAAAAATGGCGGCAAAGTCTCAGGTAACAAGAAATGCGACCTGATTCCCATGAAAGAGCTGCTTCCCCTGACAGGATATATCCGGGGAGGATGTTCTCCCATCGGCATGAAAAAGCATTTCCCCACCTATATACACGAGACTTGCACCGCATTCCCGTACATTTATATCAGTGCCGGTATCCGCGGATTACAGATAAAAATAGCGGCCGATGACCTGATAAAAGAAACGAAAGCAGAGATTTGTTCCCTTTTCACCGAATAAATATGCCAAAAGAGTCACATTTGTGGCTCTTTTTTTTCAGATAGACTAAAAGTTATATCTTTGCAAAAAAGAATACTAACTATTAATTAAATCTTTATCAACTATGTTTGAAGGACAGCCTAAAGGCTTATACGCATTAGCTCTCGCCAATACCGGCGAACGCTTTGGTTATTACACCATGCTTGCTATTTTCACTCTCTTCCTGCAAGCGAAATTCGGCTTTACAGCCGCCACGACGTCAACAATCTTTGCCAGTTTCCTGGCAGGAGTGTATTTCATGCCGCTTATCGGAGGTATCCTGGCCGATAAATTCGGTTATGGCAAGATGGTTACTACCGGTATCGTTATCATGTTTGCCGGTTATGTGCTGCTGGCTATCCCGATGGCAACCAATATCGGATTGTATTCCATGTTCGGCGCTCTTGCCCTTGATTGCTTTGGGAACTGGACTTTCAAGGGAAATCTGCAAGTAATGGTAGGTAATCTGTATGATGCTCCTGAGTATAGCGCGAAACGTGATACCGCTTTCAGTTTGTTCTATATGGCAATCAACATCGGCGCCCTGTTCGCTCCGACTGCCGCTACTGCCATGACCAACTATGTGTTGGGCAAAGCAGGCTTCAGCTATGTGCCCCAGATACCTTCTTTGGCACACCAGTTCCTGGACGGTACGATTACCGCCGAAGGTGAGGCCACACTGACTGCCATGCAGACCGCACAGAATTTCACAGGAAGTATGGCTGATTTCTGTACTACCTATATTGATAAATTGTCTGAAGCCTATAATTATGGTTTCGGTGTAGCTTGTATCTCACTGGTTGCCTCTATGGCTATTTATGTTATTTTCCGTTCTACATTCAAACATGCCGATTACAACTCCAAGCAGGCTAAACCGGCCAATGTACACGAAGAAGAGCTGACTCCCGCACAGACCAAAGAACGCATCGTCGCTTTGTTACTGGTATTCGCTGTGGTTATTTTCTTCTGGATGGCATTCCATCAGAACGGTCTTACCATGACCTTCTTCGCCCGTGACTACACGGCACATGAGGTAACCGGTCTGGATCGCCTTGGCTTCAGCGTATGGAATCTGGCTCTGCTTATTGTAACCGTTTATGCAGGTTTCTCACTGTTCCAGTCCAAGACAGGCAAGGGCAAATTGATTTCAGGCGTTATTGCTACCTTGGCTCTTGTGGTTTTAGGAGTCAATTATGGTACTATGGACCCTACATTGCCTATCCTTCCTCAGATTTTCCAACAGTTTAACCCCTTCTTCGTTGTCGCTCTGACTCCGGTATCACTGGCAGTATTCGGTTCATTGGCAAAGAAAGGAAAAGAGCCATCAGCTCCGCGTAAAATCGGTATCGGTATGGTGATTGCCGCAGTAGGTTTCATGTTGCTGGCATTCGGCTCATTCGGTCTGCCTACTCCTGCCGAAGTAGAAGCCAATGGTATTGCCGAGAGCGCGTTGGTTTCACCCAACTGGCTGATCTCGACTTATCTGGTATTGACTTTTGCCGAATTGTTCCTGTCACCGATGGGTATCTCATTTGTTTCCAAGGTAGCTCCTCCCAAGTATAAAGGCGCTATGATGGGACTTTGGTTTGTGGCTACTGCTATTGGTAACTATCTGGTAGCTATCATCGGTTATTTGTGGGGTGATATGCAGTTGTGGATGGTATGGAGTGTATTGATTGTGTGCTGCTTGCTTTCCGCATTGTTCATCTTCTCTATCATGAAGAAACTGGAAAAGGTTGCGAAATAATTCCCGCCTATATTATATATGAAAAAGAAGCCCGCTTAACCAATCAAGCGGGCTTCTCTTTTTTTATAAATTACAGAAGAAGGATACGAAAACAGGAACACTCATATCAATCAGTATTCCGTGGAATATGGCCAGGGGAATCATGTCTTTTCCCGAATAACGTGTGATGGATGGCAGCAATACATCCATCGAGTTCACTCCGGCAGCCGAGATAGGAGCCAGCTGTCCGAAATATTTCCGTATGAGCGGAGCACCGAGCAATGCCATCATCTCTCGGAAAATATTGGCCAGTAACGCAATGGTTCCCAATTCGGTGGCCAGTTGTAATCCGATAGACGGTTCCTTGAACTGTGTGATCAGGATGGAGGATAGTGAATAATAGGCAAAGCCGCTGCCCACCGCCATACAGTCGAATACACTCCATTGGCTTAATAGCAGGCTGGCCAGTGCCGAGAAAAGCAAGGTTCCCGCAATGGTAGCCATCGGTACCAGGAGCATTTTCAGCCGTAAGCTTTAATCAGTTCTTTCAATTTCTTATTGCTGCCTATGCTGATTCCTACTTGGAGCATCAGTGCATAAAGCACATACATGGAAACAGAGTGCATGTCATACTGGAAATTATTGACAGCTCCAATCATACATCCTGCACAAAAAAATGCGACAACAACCAAACTGCCTTTCATTGTTTGCCTCCTTTCTTAAAAAACAGATGAAATACCAGAAAAGAAGCTAGCATACTGCCCAAAATGCTTAATGTAGCCAATATAGCCGCCTGCCATCCGAATCTGCCTAAATTGTTAATGATTAAGCTGTTGGAGCCGATAGAGATTCCCAAAACAAACAGCAGCAGGAAGATAGTGAGTGATGTACTCTTTTCTATTTTCTGTAAAACTGCAAGTTGCGCAATACATATCCTATACCGATACCAACAAACATAATAGATATAATAGTAAACATAGCAATCAATTTTTTTAGTAAAACATATACAACCCGACGGTTTCACCGAATGAGAACCATCATGCAATATATCTTTCATCGGGCACGTGTGTGGGTAGGATGAAAGTTGGGTAATAAATTACGTGTGAGTGGAAATCTAAACAAATCCGCTGAACCAATGTACATGCACAATGAAGTGATTACACAGGGGGGTATTTCCCGATGTAAGGTGATGTATGCTGTATGTAGTCTGTAATTGGTTCATATCATTGATTCATTTGCGGTGCAAAGATAATCCTTTATGTATATTTTCAAAATAAATATTCATAAATCTTCTTCTGTTACCTTTGGACGGATATAGCGTGTGTTTTAACATAGGATCATTTATTGGGAATTATCTCCGAATTCTGGCGATAAAAAATATTCATTAATTGCAGGGGATAAGAACTTTATCTTTTCTGGAGAATTATACTTTTTTCTTGAATTGAATGTGCTGTGTAAGTGTTTGTGTACTAGTTGTTTATATTTGTTTGAGATAAAAATGAAGATAATGTCATAATTGGTGGCAATTATCTATACACCCTATTGATATTTTTTGTTTCTTTGTAATCTATTTATATACTAACACACCAAAGGAATGGATTACACCGAACAGTTTATCCGGCTGAATTGCAGTTTGATGTCGGATTACAAAATGATGAAGCTGAATGCCGAAATGAAATGCATGGGAATAGGATTATATATTCAAATGATATTGTTCCTGCGAAGGCAACAGGAATACAAACACGATTTTAACGAACTGGATTTGTTGGCTGAACAATGGGGGGCTACAGTGGAAGATCTGCAGCATCTCATTAAAGACTTTAACTTGTTTGTCATAACGGAGGACGGATATTTCCGATGCCTGTATCTGGATGAGGTGATGGGTTATCAGAATAAGCTTTCGGAGCAACGTGCCGCCGCCGGTAGCAAAGGCGGAAGAAGCAGCAAGAAAAAGACTGTGCAGACAGCTGAAAAAGTAATCACTTCTACTGTCCTCACGGCAGCGGATAAAGAAGCGAATGACGATGCAGGCAATAAGGAAAACAACACGGAAAGCAATGCGGAAAACAGTGTAAAATGCATGAAAAACACGATTGAAAAAAGTGATGATGAAAATGTAACCGAAAACACACTGCAATGCAATTGATAATGAATGTGTTAATGGGGATTTGCAAGCAAGCTTTAAGCAAAACTTTATAAGAGAAGAAAAGAATAGAGAAGAGAAGAAAAAGAAAGATGATGTTAACATCATACAAAGAAACATCGGCATCGGCAACAACAATGTTTTTTGCTATGAAATGTCAGGGTAACACTTCGACAGAAACGCTATATCAATGAGATTTTCCCTATCCGGGTTCGGGTGGATACACCACGCACGATTCCGGATTTGGAAGAAAGAGGAGTTGGACCGCCCATGGATAAATGCATATCGTATCTTTGTTGAATGCTATTTGCCTCCCCAGGTACGCGCGTTAATCACGGAAGATATGGATCTTTCACGTGTAAGATGCTATATCTTACAGCTGTAAGATTATAAATCTTTCACCTTCATCGTCTGGACATTGCGAAAGAGTTCAGCCGGTCTGTGCGTGGTGGAATATAACCGTCTGCCGCTTGTTTTCACGAATACCGTCTGGGGTATCTCAAGAAGATGCTCAGCAGGGCAAATATCCCGATGGCTACCGGATAGTACAAGTATTCGATAATGCTCAAAGGAGACAGGGAAGCCAGTTTGGCAGCAATCAGCATTTGTGCTCCGTAAGGGATGATTCCCTGGATGACACACGAGAAAGTATCCAGAATACTTGCACTCTTGCGTTTGTCCACCTGTAGCGGGTAGCGATATCGTTGGCAAGCGGTCCCACTGTGATGATGGCTATCGTATTGTTGGCTGTGCAGAAATTGGCGATACTCACCAAGCCGCGATGCAAAGTTCGGCTCCGCGTTTGCTGTTGACATGTTTGGTCAGTTTTTGGATGATATAGTCCACTCCGCCATTAAAACGGATCAGTTCCAGCATACCGCCTGCCATCAAGGTGATGATGATGAGCTCACCCATCCCGGTGATCCCTGTGCCCATGGAGCCGAGCCAGTCGAACAGGCCGATGCTCCCCGTGAACAGGCCGATCACTCCCGTTGTGGCGATGCCCAGTATCAGTACGAGTGCCACATTCATACCTGCTATGGCGGTTCCCAACACAACCAGGTAGGGGAGGATTTTGATCCATTCCACCGACTGGATGTCGTGGGTCGTCATCACGTCCATCCCTCTGAAAATATAGTAGCCGAAAACCATCAGAGCGGCCGGAAGGGCTATCATGAAGTTTACCCGGAACTTGTCACGCATGGCGCATCCCTGGTACGGGTGGCGGCGATGGTGGTATCCGAGATGAATGAAAGGTTGTCGCCGAAGAAGGCTCCTCCCACCACGATACCTGTCATGAAGGCCAGGTTCATGTCGGTTTTCTCTGCGATGCCTGCTGCCACGGGAACTAGTGCCACGATGGTTCCTACCGAGGTTCCGATGGAGAGTGAGATGAAACAGGCAGCCAGGAAGATGCCTGCCAGCAGCAGATTGTCCGGCAGCAGGAGAAGCGTAAGGTTGACGGTCGCGTCAATGGCCCCGATATCTTTGGCACTTTGGGCGAATGCGCCTGCAGGATGAAAATCCAGATCATCAGCATGATGTTCTTGTTGGCTGCGCCGATGGAATATTGCAGCATTCGCTCATTCAGGCTCAGGCCTTTGGTGATGCATACCGCATAGACCGAGGATACCATGAAAGCAATCGTGATGGGGACTTTATAGAAGTCGTTTACAATGATGGAGGTCACCAGATACAGGCATAGAAATACCAGCAGTGGACTGAGTGCCCATAGACTGGCTTATTGGTTATTGGAGTTAATTTTTCACCGTTCATGAATTTGTATTTTATAAAATGAGGTGCAAAGTTACAAAAAGACTTGCTGTATAACAATATATGGGGGAAAAAGGTCACAGCCCCACCTTCGTAACAGGGAAGGCAGGGCTGTAAGGGTATTGGGAAAGTTGGGGATAAAATTGGATTATAGTGTCACGCCTGTCTTGAAGATGGCGATTTCACGATAATTCTTCTTTTCATTGTTTACCGGTTCTCCGCTGGCAACACGGATGATATAGTCTATAAAGCGTTCGCAGGTCTTTTCCATCGGTTCGTTTTCTACGATGACTCCGGCATTGAAGTCAATCCATCCCGGTTTGTTTTTAGCCAGAGTGGAGTTGGTGGAAATCTTCATGGTAGGAACAAACGTACCGAACGGAGTACCGCGGCCGGTAGTGAAGAGCACCATGTGACAGCCGCAGGAGGCGAGGGCGGTGGCAGCTACCAAATCGTTGCCCGGTGCGGAAAGCAAGTTCAAACCTTTCACTTTCAGGCGGTCGCCATAGCCCATAACTCCGTCAACGTATGCTTTGCCGCATTTTGTACATCCCAACGCTTTGTCTTCCAGGGTGGAGATACCACCTGCCTTGTTGCCCGGTGACGGATTTTCGCCCACTGGTTCGCCGTGTGACAGGAAATATTCCTTAAGTCATTAATCAGGTGTACGGTCTGCTCGAACAGTTCCTTGGTGCGGCAACGGTTCATCAGGATGGTTTCCGCACCGAACATTTCGGGAACCTCCGTCAGTACGGAAGTACCGCCCTGTGCAATCAGGAAGTCGGAGAACATACCCAGCAACGGATTGGCGGTGATACCTGAGAAGCCATCCGAACCGCCGCATTTCAAGCCTACACGCAACTCGGACAAAGGAACATCCTCGCGTACATCGGTCTTGGCTTTGGCGTACAGTTCACGCAGAATCTTCATACCCTCTTCAAATTCATCCCCCACTTTCTGAGTTACCATGAACTTTACGCGGTCTGTGTCGTAATCGCCCAGAAACTCGCGGAAAACATCCGGCTGGTTGTTCTCGCAGCCCAGACTGACAATCAGTACGGCTCCTGCATTAGGATGCAGAATCATGTCGCGGAGAATTTTCTTGGTATTCTCGTGGTCATCGCCCAGCTGTGAACAGCCATAGTTGTGAGGGAATGCCACGATAGCGTCCACACCTTCGCAGTTGGTTTCGCGGCGTAACGCTTCGGCCAGTTGTCCGATGATACCGTTTACACAACCCACGGTGGGGATAATCCATACCTCGTTACGGATACCTACATCACCGTTTTTGCGGCGGTATCCTTTGAACGTCAGGTCTTTCTTCGGGATATTGAGGTCTACGCTGACCGGATTGTAGGTGTAATCCAACAGTCCGGCAAGGTTTGTCTTTATCTGGGTTTCATTGATCCAGCGTCCTTGTTCCACGGCAGTCACGGCATGGCCGATGGGGTAACCATACTTGATGATATTCTCGCCTTGGGCGAAATCTTTCAGTGTCACCTTATGGCCGGCAGGCACGTCTTCCTTCAACGTGATGGCATGACCGTCTACCGTGATGGCCTCGCCTGCTTTTAAATCCGAGATAGCCACCACTACGTTATCAGCCGGATTGATTTTCAAATACTTTGTTTCCATTTCTATTTTTAGTTATCAGATTTACTTTTTATGCGCGTCCAGATAGAAATCCACGTTCTCCACCGCAAGCAAGGTGATGGGCATGTAATTGCATTGCTTCACCTCTTTCTTGAAGATCAGGTGATTGCACAGGCTCTCTACGCCGCTGTATCCTTGTGCGGTAGGTTGCTGAGCAATCAGGAAATCCACTGCGCCCTCTTTCAGACAAGAGACGTTCCGGTGTAATAAATCGTACCCAATCAGTTTGAAATTTTTCATGTTGTGCCCGATGAGATATTCTCCTATAATGTACACTTTCGAGTTGAAAGTGATGCCGCACGTAATCTGTGGGTTCTCTTGGAAAAAGCGGTTCATCAGCGCCTCGTCCTCGTCCGGACGCTTGGCGTAGAGGTTCAGTTCCACTATCTTGCAGTCGGGAAAATGCTCCTGCATATATTTTCTGAATCCTTTTTCACGGTTTTCCTGCTGGTTTGATCCCAGGCGGCCTTCGTTGATTTGTCTGAAGATAACGATTTCTTTGGGACATTCTCCCAACATCATGGCCATGCGGGCGGCAAGTATCCGCTTTGGTCGGATTTCTGCCCGAAGAATGCCAGCGGGTTCAGACTGGCCACATTGGAGTCTATAAATATATAAGGTATTTCCCGTTCTTGTAATTTGTCGGTGAATCTGGCCGTCATCTCAGGAATAGTGGGGGCGAGCAATACGCCGTCTGGCTCTTGTTTCAGTATTTCCTCACCGGCATTGATGAAGGAGGAATATTCATATTGGTCATAGTACATCACGGACAGGGTGATGTGGAAATCCGAAAAGGTTTCTACGGCTCTTTTCATCCCCAGTTCCACATCGGTCCAGTAATCGCCTTCCTTGTGCTGTGGCAGCAGGCAGACAAACAGATACTTTTTGTTGGATGCCAATGCGCTGGCATACATATTGGGCTGGTAATCCAGTTGCTTCAATATTTCTTCCACCCGTTTCCGGCTGGCTTCGGATACTCCTGTGCGGCCATGCAATACACGGTCTACTGTGCCGACTGATACATCTGCCAGGCGCGCGATATCCTTGATTCTGATTCTTTCGGGCAGTTTATTCATACCTTAATTATATATATTGTGCTCGTGCACACTGATAATTTATTTTTTTTTCGATACAAATATATAACAATTTTTGGTTTTAAAAAAATAAATAGTACCTTTGTGCACGCACACGGATGAATTATTTGAGTGGCCTGTTGAGTACAAGGTTACGATATGATTCGTCTATGGATATGTAAACCAGTATTTTAATTGGCTTGAAAGTTAAACGAATAAATATATAACAATTTAAAATCACGAAATTATGGGAAAAGTAGTAACCTTAGGTGAAATTATGTTGAGATTGTCAACTCCGGGAAACACACGTTTTGTACAGTCGGATTCATTTGATGTTGTTTATGGCGGTGGTGAAGCGAACGTAGCGGTGAGTTGCGCGAACTACGGTCACGAAGCTTATTTCGTAACTAAATTGCCGAAACACGAAATTGGACAGTCTGCTGTGAATGCATTGCGTAAATATGGTGTGAAGACCGATTTCATCTCTCGTGGTGGCGACCGCGTAGGTATCTATTATCTGGAAACAGGAGCTTCCATGCGTCCTAGCAAAGTAATTTATGACCGTGCCCACTCGGCTATCGCCGAAGCCGATCCTTGCGATTTCGACTTTGACGCTATCATGGAAGGTGCGGACTGGTTCCATTGGTCGGGTATCACTCCGGCTATTTCTGACAAGGCTGCCGAACTGACCAAGCTGGCTTGTGAAGCTGCAAAACGTCATGGCGTTACGGTATCTGTAGACTTGAATTTCCGCAAGAAACTGTGGACAAAAGAAAAAGCACAGTCTATCATGAAACCGTTGATGCAGTATGTAGATGTATGTATAGGTAACGAAGAAGATGCCGAACTTTGTCTGGGCTTCAAACCGGAAGCGAATGTGGAAGCCGGTGAAACCAATGCGGAAGGTTACAAAGGAATCTTCAAGGCTATGGCAAAAGAATTCGGCTTTAAATATGTGGTTTCTACCTTGCGCGAATCATTCTCGGCTACTCACAACGGCTGGAAGGCTATGATTTACAACGGAGAAGAATTTTATGAATCAAAACGCTATGACATCAACCCGATTATTGACCGGGTAGGTGGTGGCGACTCATTCTCCGGAGGTATCATTCACGGTCTGCTGACCAAACCGAATCAGGGTGCCGCCCTTGAATTTGCTGTTGCCGCTTCTGCTTTGAAGCATACTATCAACGGTGACTTCAACCTGGTATCTGTAGATGAAGTGGAAGCATTGGCCGGTGGCGATGCCAGCGGACGTGTACAACGCTAAATTTGTTTTTTATAGGAACACGAATGACGCAAATAACGCAAATTTTTGATACATGTTTTATTTGTATCATTTGTGTTCCTATCTTTCATTTAAACTAAAATATAACATTATGGCTCGTTTTGATAAAATAGCTGTGTTGGACAAGATTGGTTCAACCGGAATGGTTCCTGTGTTCTACCATAAAGATGCAGAAGTGGCAAAGAAAGTAGTGAAAGCTTGTTATGACGGCGGAGTTCGTGCATTCGAATTTACAAACCGTGGTGACTTTGCTCATGAAGTATTTGCGGAAGTTGTGAAATACGCGGCAAAGGAGTGTCCTGAAATGGCTATGGGAGTAGGTTCTATCGTTGATCCTGCTACTGCCGCTCTTTACTTGCAATTGGGTGCTTGCTTTGTGGTAGGTCCGTTGTTCAATCCTGAAATCGCTAAAGTGTGCAACCGTCGTTTGGTGGCTTATACTCCGGGATGCGGAAGCGTGTCCGAGGTGGGTTTCGCTCAGGAAGTAGGTTGCGATCTTTGCAAATATTCCCGGGTGATGTATTGGGAGCAAAATTGGTTAAAGGTCTGCTGGCTCCGATGCCTTGGTCTAAACTGATGGTAACCGGTGGTGTGGAACCGACTCAGGAAATCTGACTTCTTGGATTAAGGCAGGTGTGTTCTGTGTGGGTATGGGTTCTAAATTGTTCCCTGGCGACAAGGTAGCCGCGGAAGACTGGGCGTATGTAACGGCAAAATGTAAAGAAGCATTGGGCTACATTGCGGAAGCCCGTGCAAATAAATAAGAAAAAGATCAGCTCATGCCCGCAAGGGGTTAGTGAATTAGGGCGTGGGTATCATTTTGTTTAAAGGTGTATATAAAATGGGTAAGGGCCATCGCGAAGTGGATTCGCGATGGCTTTTCACTTTCCGGCGGGTGCTTGAGGCGGGGCGTTGGCAAAAATATTCTTGTAAAGATTGGTAGATAGAATAAAAATGTGTTCTTTTGTACCGTTTCTTAAGAAATAAAATGAAGCGTTTAATCTAAAACACACAAAAATGAAAAAAGCATTATTAAAGGTGGCCGTCATGCTGTTATGCTTGGCGGGGGTAACTCCTGCAATGGCCCAGTTTAATTTGAAGAAGGCAGTGGGGGGAGCCGTGAAGGCTGCAAAGGCGGTGACTTTGACCGATGAACAGATGACAGAGTATGTAAAGGAGTACATTGACTGGATGGATAAGCATAATCAGGTTTGTGCAGACGATGATCCGTATACTGTCCGTTTGAAAAAACTGACTGAAGGGTTGACCGAAGTGGAAGGGATGCCGCTGAATTTCAAAGTATATTATGTGATTGATGTAAATGCGTTCGCCTGTGCAGACGGTAGTGTGCGGGTATTCTCTTCATTGATGGATATCATGACAGACGAAGAACTGTTGGGGGTAATAGGCCATGAGGTAGGCCATGTGGCACACAAGGACTCAAAGAACGGCTTCCGTACCGCATTGCTGACATCGGCATTGAAAGATGGTATTTCATCACAAGGAGGAAAAGCGGCTGCTCTGACAGATTCCCAGTTGGGTGACTTGGGAGAGGCATTGGTCAATGCTACTTATTCACAAAAACAGGAACGCGCCGCCGATGATTACGGTTACGAATTTCTGAAGAAAGCAGGTAAGAATCCTTGGGCGATGGCATTGTCATTCCAGAAATTGAAAAAATTGCAAGAAGAGGCAGGAGCAAAGAAAAGCAGCAAGCTGAATCAGTTGTTCTCTACTCATCCCGATCTTGACGCACGTATCCAGCGTATGGAAGAACGTGCTACAAGCGAAGGTATTGAAAAACCTGCAAACACGATGGGGGAAACAGGGAAATAAATGGTTTCAGGCAATGTGGATTATACACATAATAGAGGGTGTCCGTTTCAATGGCGGACACCCTCTTCTTTTTTTGGGAGATTTTTTTGCATGACCTTATCTTGCCTCCCGGCGGGATAAAATCTGAATTTATTATGAGAGAAATCCTTATTGGGAGAAAATCAAAGTCCAAAGTTCAGGTTAAAAGAATCAAGTGTTCTTTTTCGTCTAGATTATAGAAGGAAATCTCTTGGCACAAAGATACGCTTATTTTAATGGTTGACGAATTCCCTGTAGGTTATATCATAGCTAGATTTCCTAAAATGATGGCAAAAATTCCTTTTTTCTTTCTGATACTTTGCCTCCTCTTTACATTGTGATATGTGCTATGCGTTGTAAATCAGATTGTTAATTATGTGTATTGCTTCTGGACTGTGCAATAACAGGGTGGTTTAATATAAGTGAAAATCACTATCTTTGTATAAACCAACAGAAAGAAATGCACAAAACAGTTTAGCCATGATGAATTACGCATACGATACATCTTTGCAGGAAACGATGATACTGACTGAAGCGTTTCACACAGACAGGGTCATCTGTGACAATGGTAGTCTGTATAAGTTTATATGGGTCCAGGAAGGCAAACTGACATTGATAGTAGACCATGTGGAAATAGAGATGGAGCAGGATGAAATCATCTCTGTGAGTAATCTTCACCGCACGGAGTTCAAGAATGTATCGGGCAGGTATCTTGCTCTTCTTTTCAACGAGAATTTTTACGGCATTTACAAGCACGAGAAAGAAGTATCGTGCAGCGGAGTGCTGTTTAACGGAACTTCCGGTATAGTGCATCTGCGGCTCCCGATAGCCGATTCCGAACTGTTGCACGAGGTGGTGGACAGAATGGTTACCGAATACATCCTGCGGGATAACCTACAGGGAGAAATGCTCCGCCTGCTGTTGAAACGTTTCATCATTCTGTGTACCGGCTGGCCCGTAAGCAGTTGTCCGGCTTTCCGGTTAATGAAAAAGGTTTTGACATCATCCAGCGTTATTATGTGTTGGTGGACAATCACTTCAAGGAGAAAAAACAGGTACAGGCATATGCTGCTTTGTTGCATCGTTCTCCCAAGACGCTTTCCAATTTATTTGCCGCCTACGGTATGCCTTCCCCTTTGAAGATTATACAAGAACGAGTGGTGACCGAAGCGAAACGGCTGTTGCTGCATACCTCGCACAGCATCAAAGAGATATCGGTGATTTTGGGCTTTGAAAGTGTGGGTACTTTCAGCCGCTTCTTTAAGAATATGACGGGGGAAAATACCTCGGCATACCGGAAAAGACTGCAATAACAAGAACCGGTTCTTGTTGCTGTTGATTTTGATAAGAACAGGGGCTTTTCCCATGCCTTATGCAGTTATTCTGAAACAGTATCCGTTATCTGATTAAAAAAACAAGCGTCAAAACTTTCTATCTATCTAATTTTCTTGTAATTTGCACCTTAATTTTTGGAAGGCATTGCCTTTTAGTTAGAGAATACAAGAAAACGATATAAAATTATGAGTAAGAAATTTGCTGAACACTCGCAACTCAACCTATCACAGGTCAATAAAGATGTGCTGAAGAAGTGGGATGAAAACGATGTTTTCGCCAAGAGTATGACAGAACGTGAAGGATGTCCTTCTTTCGTGTTTTATGAAGGACCTCCCTCGGCCAATGGTATGCCGGTATTCACCACGTGATGGCGCGTACCATTAAAGATACTTTCTGCCGCTATAAAACCATGAAAGGGTTCCAGGTAAAGCGTAAGGCGGATGGGATACTCACGGATTGCCTGTGGAACTGGGTGTGGAAAAGGCATTGCATATCACCAAAGAGGATATCGGAAAGACCATTTCTGTTGCCGAGTACAACGCAGCTTGCCGTAAGGACGTGATGAAGTTTACCAAAGAGTGGACAGACCTTACTCATAAGATGGGTTACTGGGTGGATTTGGAGAATCCCTATATCACTTATGACAACCGCTATATTGAAACGCTGTGGTGGCTCTTGAAGCAGCTTTATAACAAAGGTCTGTTGTATAAAGCTACACCATCCAGCCTTACTCTCCGGCTGCCGGAACAGGATTGAGCTCGCACGAGCTGAACCAGCCGGGCTGTTACCGTGATGTGAAAGATACCACTGTGGTAGGACAGTTCAAGATGAAGAATCCGAAACCCGAAATGGCGGAATGGGGAACGCCTTATTTCCTGGCATGGACACTACTCCGTGGACATTGCCTTCGAATACGGCATTGTGCGTAGGGCCGAAAATAGACTATGTGGCTGTGCAGACTTACAACGGATATACCGGGGAAAAGATGACCGTAGTGTTGGCGAAAGCTTTGCTTTATACTCACTTTAACAAGAAAGCGGAAGAATTGGCGCTGGAAGACTATAAGCCGGGTGACAAACTGATTCCGTTCAAAGTAGTGGGTGAATATAAAGGACCGGATCTGGTAGGCATGGAATACGAACAGCTTATTCCTTGGGTGAAACCGGTGACTGTGGATGAAAACGGGAAATGGCAAGAAGCGGCCGGTGAGGCATTCCGCGTTATTCCCGGTGACTATGTAACTACCGAAGATGGTACGGGTATCGTACATATCGCTCCGACATTCGGTGCAGACGATGCTTTTGTGGCACGTGCGGCAGGTATTCCTTCTCTGTTCATGATAAACAAGAAGGGGGAAACCCGTCCTATGGTGGATCTGACTGGTAAATTCTATCTGTTGGACGAACTGGACGAGGCTTTCGTAAAGGAATGTGTGGACGTAGAGAAATATAAGGAATATCAGGCCGGTGGGTGAAGAATGCTTATGATCCTCAGTTTACTGTAGATGGCAAGTACGATGAAAAAGCTGCCGCTGCCGCCGAATCACTCGATATCTATATCTGTATGATGATGAAAGCCGCCAACAAGGCGTTCAAGATAGAAAAGCATGTACACAATTATCCGCACTGCTGGCGTACTGACAAACCGGTGCTCTACTATCCGCTGGACAGTTGGTTCATCCGGTCTACCGCAGCCAAAGAGCGCATGATGGAACTGAACAAGACTATCAACTGGAAGCCGGAATCTACCGGAACAGGCCGTTTCGGCAAGTGGCTGGAAAACTTGAATGACTGGAACTTGAGCCGTTCTCGTTATTGGGGAACTCCGCTGCCTATCTGGCGCAGTGAAGAAGGAGAGGAGCTTTGTATCGGTTCCGTAGAGGAATTGTATAATGAAATAGAAAAATCAATAGCTGCCGGATTTATGACCGTCAATCCTTATAAGGAAAAAGGTTTTGTTCCGGGCGAATATAACGGGGAGAATTATGACAAGATAGACCTTCACCGTCCGTATGTGGATGATATCATCTTGGTATCTGAAAGCGGCAAGCCGATGAAACGTGAGGCGGACTTGATTGATGTGTGGTTCGACTCCGGTGCGATGCCTTACGCGCAGTTGCACTATCCGTTCGAAAATAAGGAAATTGTGGACAACCGCACTTATTATCCTGCGGACTTCATTGCAGAAGGAGTGGACCAGACCCGTGGCTGGTTCTTTACGCTACATGCTATCGCTACGATGGTATTCGACAGTGTGGCTTACAAGAACGTAATCTCTAACGGCTTGGTTCTGGACAAGAACGGAAACAAAATGTCAAAACGTCTGGGCAATGCGGTAGATCCGTTCGGCGCTATCGAACAGTATGGCTCCGATCCTTTGCGTTGGTACATGATTACCAATTCTTCTCCATGGGATAACTTGAAATTTGATACCGACGGGGTGGATGAGGTTCGTCGTAAATTCTTCGGTACTTTGTATAATACCTATTCGTTCTTCGCACTTTATGCCAATGTGGATGGTTTCGCTTATCAGGAAGCGGAAGTGCCGGTAAATGAACGTCCGGAGATAGACCGTTGGATTCTGTCTGTTCTGAATTCATTGGTGAAGAACGTGGACGCTTGCTACAACGATTACGAACCGACCAAGGCGGGACGTTTGATTACAGACTTCGTAAATGATAATTTGAGTAACTGGTACGTGCGCTTGAACCGTAAACGTTTCTGGGGTAATGCCATGTCACAGGATAAGCTGTCCGCTTATCAGACATTGTACACTTGTCTTGAAACAGTGGCCAGGCTGATGGCGCCTATCGCTCCGTTCTATGCCGACCGGTTGTATACGGATTTGATTGCGGCTACAGGTCGTGACACCGTGGTTTCTGTACACTTGGCCAAGTTCCCGGAATGTAATGAGGCATTGATAGACGGAGAACTGGAAGCGCGTATGCAGATGGCTCAGGATGTTACTTCTATGGTATTGGCATTGCGCCGCAAAGTCAATATCAAAGTGCGCCAGCCTTTGCAGTGTATCATGGTTCCGGTGGTGGACGAAGAGCAGAAAATGCACATCGAAGCCGTAAAAGACTTGATTATGAGCGAAGTGAACGTGAAAGAAATCAAGTTTGTAGACGGAGCCGCAGGCGTATTGGTGAAAAAGGTGAAATGTGACTTTAAAAAACTCGGCCCGAAATTTGGCAAACAGATGAAAGCTGTCGCCGCAGCCGTAGCCGGAATGTCGCAGGAAGCTATTGCCGAATTGGAGAAAAATGGTAAATATACCTTTGTGCTTGATGGTGCGGAAGCGGTTATCGAAACAACGGATGTGGAGATTTTCAGTGAGGATATTCCGGGATGCTGGTTGCCAATGAAGGTAAACTGACTGTGGCCTTGGAGGTTACCGTAACCGAAGAACTGCGTCGTGAGGGGGTTGCCCGTGAATTGGTAAACCGTATACAGAATATCCGTAAGAGCAGTGGTTTTGAGATAACGGACAAAATAAAAGTGGCATTATCTAAAAATCCTCAAACCGATGATGCGGTAAATGAATATAATACTTATATTTGTAACCAGGTTCTTGCTAACTCCCTGGAATTAGTGGATGAAGTGAAGAACGGTACAGAATTAAATTTTGATGATTTCTCACTTTATGTGAGTGTCGTAAAAGAATAATTAACCTTTTAAAACTAAGTTATATGGCTGAAAAAACTAGATATTCAGATGCGGAACTGGAGGAATTCCGTGCCATTATCATGGAAAAACTGGAATTGGCTCAGCGTGACTATGATAGACTGAAAAGTAGTATCATGAATAAGGACGGTAATGATACGGACGATACTTCCCCTACTTATAAAGTTTTGGAAGAAGGTGCTAATACATTGTCTAAAGAAGAAACGACCCGGTTGGCGGCACGTCAGCTGAAGTTTATTCAGGGGTTGCAGGCGGCATTGGTACGTATCGAAAACAAAACTTATGGTATTTGCCGTGAAACCGGCAAGTTGATTCCGAAGGAAAGGCTTCGTGCAGTACCTCATGCAACACTGAGCATTGAGGCAAAGAACGAAGGAAAGAAATAAAATAGTGGTTAATGGTTAGTGATTAATAGTTTATGAGTTTTACTGTCATGTTACAGTATTAACCGCTAACGGCTAATCATTAACCATTAATTAATTTTCAATTTAATAAATGAAGAAACTACTCACCCAAGGGCAGCTCTCTGTTCTTATCGTCTTTGCAGTTCTGATTATCGACCAGATAATAAAGATATTGGTAAAGACCAATATGTACTGGCATGAGAGTATCCGCATAACAGATTGGTTTTATATCTATTTTACAGAAAATAACGGCATGGCTTTCGGTATGGAAATATTCGGAAAGTTATTCCTTACTACCTTCCGTATTGTAGCTGTGGGATTGATTATCTGGTATCTGGCAAAAATAGTGAAACAGAATTATAAGACTGGTTATATTGTATGTATCTCTTTAATTTTGGCAGGGGCTATCGGTAATATTATAGACAGTGTGTTCTATGGCGTTGTTTTTAATGAAAGTACTCATAGTACCATCGCTTCTTTTGTTCCGGTAGGTGAAGGGTATTCGGAATGGTTGCATGGTAAGGTGGTGGATATGTTCTATTTTCCCATTATTGAAACCAACTGGCCCGAATGGATACCGGGAATAGGAGGGGAACATTTCATATTTTTCAGTCCGATATTTAATTTTGCCGATGCTGCCATCAGTTGCGGTATTGTGGCGTTGTTGTTATTTTACGGTAAGTATCTGAATAAGAATATTCACCCGTCAGCAGAAGAAATTAAAGAAATAAATGATGCGTCGCAAGAATATTACTTGGGGTGTGGCTGCTGGGTGCGGCTTTTATGGTGGGGTGTGGCAAGCAAGTGCCTGAAGATATTATCCAGCCGGACAGGATGGAGAATATCTTGTACGATTATCATTTAAGTATCTCCATGGGCAATAATCTGAGTTATTCTGATAATTATCAAAAGGAGGCGTATAAGAATTATGTCTTCGAGAAGTATCATATTACTGAAGCTGATTTTGATTCGTCCATGGTGTGGTACACACGTCACACGGAGGAACTTGCCGGTCTTTATAAAAAGGTGGGGGAACGCTTCCGCAGTGAGAAAAAACGCATGCAGGAGTTGCTGGCGTTGCGTGAGGATAAACCGGCTGCATCGTTGCCGGGAGATACTGTGGATGTATGGTATGACCGTAAACTTTATTGGCTGACAGATGTTCCGTTGGCGAATAAGGTGACTTTTGAGATTCCCGCCGATAGTAATTTCAAAGCAAAGGATGCTTTCCTGTGGTCGGCTGATTATATATTCCTTTCGGAAGGGGAACGGAGAGCCACTATGGGGTTCAATATTTTGTTTGATAATGATTCTGTGGTGGGGCGTGTGAAGGATATCACGTGTTCCGGTGTGCAGACTTTGTATATAAAGCCTGATTCTGCTTTTGCCATCAAGAGTGTGAGCGGATTTATTTACTATATGGATAGTGATTCGTCAACGAATAAGCCGGGACTGATTATCAATAATATTGCTTTGACCCGTTATCATGAACCGGTAGATACAATGACAGTTGCCGGAAAAGATAGTTTGGCTGTGGAACAGCGTGTTGGACTGATTCGGTGGTAACAGAGAAGAAGCAGATTCGATTCAATCGGTGGATATCAGGAAAAATGTTCCCGCCCGTATGAATCCACGTGAAATGAAGGAGAATAATGCGGCAGATCATTCTCACTCAGATCGTCCTCAGAGAATCAAGCGCAGAAATTAATTATCTTTTGTGGGTATGAGACGTTTTGCTTGTCATTATCTTTATGTTTCGGCGGATGGCTGTTATTCTAAATATGTAGTGGAGTTGGAAGACAGCGGTAGAGTGCGTGCATATTTTCCATTGAAGGAGGAGCTTAGTGCGACACAATGGATAGGCGGAGTGATTATTATTTCTCCGATGTATGGGCTGGAGATTTGTTCCGGAGAGAAGTTTGCTGATTTCCTGCACCGTGCCATGCTGGAAACAGGATGTGAACAGCCTGTATATGCATGGCATATAGCTGATTTTGATTTGCCGGGAAAGGAGTTTACAACGGGAAGCAGACTGGTACGTTTATAATATATGCTTAGGGTAGCGTTATAGTATTTCCCATTCAGAAATTATTGCATATACCGATGGAAATATGAATTTTAAGGCAATAAACGTCTTCTGAACTCCGAGCAAACCACTGCTGTGGCAATTGCCACATTCAATGATTCGGAGGTTTCCCGTTCTTGAGGATAATTGGGAATATATAACTTCTTGTTTATCAGTCTCTCTACTTCAGGGCTTACTCCTTTTCCTTCATTTCCCATGACAATCAATCCATGGGCCGACAGGGATTCTGCATAAATAATGTTCCCGTTTAAAAAGGTGCCGTATACAGGAATATCGGTCAGGCTTTCAATAAGCTGTGGTAAAGAACAGTAATGAACTTTTACTCTTGCCAATGCCCCCATGGTTGCTGTACGGTTTGGGATTATACACATCTGCTGTCCCTGTCGAGCAGAAGATATGTTCAATGCCAAACCAGTCTGCCAAGCGGATAATGGTTCCCAGATTCCCTGGTCTTGTACATCGTCCAGCGCCAGGCATAGAGAACTTTTAATAACTTCCGGATTTAAATCATAAGAAGGTTGTACAAAAACGGCCAATACCTCTTGGGGCGTCTTTTGAAGACTGGCACGTGACAACTCTTCTTGTGTTACTTCAATAATTTCGTTGGCCGTGGCAGAGTGGTTCATTTTCAGCCAATTGGAAGTGGCAATCAGTAACTTGCAAGGGAAGTGTCCCAATAAATCGCCTACCAATTTATGCCCTTCGGCCACAAAAACTTGTTCTTCTTTGCGTTTTTTTTTCAGTTCCAACGAACGGATATATTTTATTTTGTTTTTGCTCAGCATGATAATTTCTATTTAATAACAAATATTTGGAGCAAAGCTAAGAAGATATTTTCAATTAATATCTATCTTTGTAGATAAATTTGCGAAGGTTACGGATTTGTATGAAGAAAAGCGCACGCCCATATATATGCACATTTATTATAGCACTATGCACCTCGTGTTCGGTCAGTAAATTTATTCCTGAGGATAAATATTTATTGGATGAGGTCAGGATTGTATCTGAAACAAAGGAGGTGAAGCCGTCACTATTCAATTCATATATTCGTCAGAATCCTAATGCCAAATGGTTCAATTTGGTTAAGATACCTATGCGTACTTATTGCGTCTCAGGTGTGGACTCCACTAAATGGATTAATCGTTTTTTTAGGAAGATTGGTGATGCTCCGGTAATCTATGATGAATCTGTTGCCCTGAAATCCCAGGAGGAAATAGAGAAAGCAGTACGTAATATGGGGTATATGGGGGCTACTGTGCACCTGGATAAAAAACGAGGAAGAACAAATTGAAATTGGCTTACCGTATTCATGCCGGGCATCCTTATAAGGTACGTCATGTGGTGTATGATATAGATGATTTGGTTATCAGTGACTATATGCGGCAGGATTCTGCCAAAGTTTGTTGGCGCCCGGTATGCTGTTTGATGTGAATGTGCTGGATGCTGAACGGCAGCGGATTACCAAATTATTGCAGAATAAGGGTTATTATAAGTTCAACAAGGATTTTTTGGTCTATCAGGCGGATACGGCTAGAAATACCTATTTGGTGGACTTGACTTTAAGATTACTTCCTTATCAGCGTAGAAAAGAAGATTTGCCGCAGAAGCATAGACAATACAAGGTGGGAGAAGTGAACTTTCTGGCGGATGATGAAATTATGTCGGTACAGGAAAGTACTTTGGAAGAATTTGACTCTTTGCGATACAAAGGATATAGTATGTATTACAAAGGAAAGGCTTTTCTCCGTCCGCAAGTGTTGGTTGATTTCAATCGTATCCGTCCGGGAGAACTGTATAGTGAACAGGATGTGCAAAACACCTATTCCAATCTGGGGCGTTTGCGTGCCTTGAAATACTCTAATATTCGTTTTCGTGAAGTGAATGGAGAAAATGGTACGCAGCTGGACGCATACGTATTTTTGGCGAAGAACAAAAATAAATCCATGGCGTTTGAAGTAGAAGGAACAAATTCGGCTGGTGACTTGGGAGCGGCTGCCTCGGTTTCTTTTCAGCACCGCAATGTATTCAAAGGTTCCGAAACCTTTATGATGAAAGTACGTGGCGCTTATGAGGCCATTACGGGATTGGGGGTGGCTTCACAGGATTATGTGAATGATAATTACATGGAGTATGGGGTAGAAAGCAGCTTGAATTTCCCTCAGTTCATGTTTCCTTTTCTATCATCGAATTTTAAAAAGAAAAATTAGAGCGACTTCAGAGGTCGGCTTAAAGTTCACATCGCAAGTTCGTCCGGAATTCTCGCGTACACTGGCTTCTGCTTCATGGAGTTATAAATGGACTGACAGGAAACGTATGCAACACCGTTTGGATTTGGTAGATGTCAATTATGTATATATGCCTAGAAAGTCATCGGCTTTTCAGGAATATTTGGACAGCATGAGTCTGAGGAATTCAGCTTTGAAAGCCAGTTATGAAAATCAGCTTGTTGTGCGTACAGGGTACAGCTTTACCTATAACAGTGCAGGAAACGCCATGATGCGTACACCTACTAAAAATTCCTATTCTATTCGTGCCAATATTGAAGAGGCTGGTAATTTACTGTATGCTGCTTCCAAATTGGTTCACCCTAATCCGAAAGATGGAGAAGATTATGTGCTGGCGAATATTCCTTTTGCTCAATATGTGAAAGCAGATTTTGATTTTGCAAAGAATTTCATGATAGATCCGCGTAACTCATTTGTGTTTCATATAGGAGTGGGGGTGGCCTATCCGTATGGTAACTCCAAAATGCTTCCTTTTGAAAAGAGGTATTTTCCGGTGGCGCGAACAGTGTACGTGGGTGGTCTGTACGTTCTTTAGGACCTGGTGTTTATAAAGGTAGTGAGGATGGGAGAATGGACTTTATCAACCAGGCTGGTGATATTAAATTGGACTTGAATATAGAATATCGTACTCATTTGTTTTGGAAATTGAATGGAGCGGCTTTTGTGGATGCCGGTAATATCTGGACTATTCGTGATGACTCCGGACAGGAAGGTGGTTTGTTCAAATTTAACGAGTTTTATAAACAGATAGCTGTAGCATACGGTTTGGGAATCCGCCTTGATCTGGATTATTTGATTTTGCGTTTTGACGGTGGCATGAAGGCCATAAATCCTGTGGAAACAGGTAAAAAGCGATATCCTGTTATCCGACCACGCTTTAGCCGTGATTTTGCTTTTCACTTTGCAGTAGGTTATCCATTTTAAAGAAAATATATATAATATGATAAAAGATGATAAGAACATAGAAGTAATAAAGTTAACATCAAATAAAATTAAAGGAAATATACCTGGAGAAAATTTATTTGAACAGTATCGAGAAGGAAAAGAAACAATGGTAGTAAGTTATAAAAAAGCTTAAAATTTCAGACCTGTAAGCCTTCAGCTAATTATCAATTACCATTAGTTTCTGGTTGTATGGGAAGATGTGAATACTGTTATTTAAATACGCAACTAGGAGATAAGCCGTTTGTGAGGGTTTTGTTAATACTGATGATATTTTAGAACAAGCAAAAAAATATATAGATGAAAGGTCTCCACATATTACAATATTTTGAAGGTGCAGCCACATCAGACCCTATACCTATAGAACCATATACACATTCATTAAAAAAGACTATAGAGTTTTTTGGGTAAAGAAGAAAAAGGAAGATTTAGGTTTGTAACTAAATTTAATGATATAGATACGTTGCTTGATGCAAAACATAATAATCATACGGAAATAAGATTTAGTATAAAATACACAAAGAGTTATTGATGAGTATGAACATCACACTGCATCAGCTAATAAAAGAATAGAAGCAGCTGTTAAAGTAGGCAAAGCTGGATATCAGAATAGGATTTATAATAGCACCAGTATTTTTTAATA
>ENA-OQHP01000017-OQHP01000017.1-human-gut-metagenome-genome-assembly--contig:-NODE-17-length-54658-cov-2.357503_pt1 | contig 54658 bp, 54 predicted proteins | sample MGYA00242563_ERZ504717 | MGnify/ENA primary metagenome ERZ504717 (study PRJEB26092, sample SAMD00036212) | human gut metagenome | host: Homo sapiens | study: EMG produced TPA metagenomics assembly of... | reverse complement strand
AGAGCCTGCTGAGTCCGGAGGGCATACGCTGGCTGCTGCGCCATGTCATAACCAATTTTACGGGATTCGCTCCGTTAGGCTGGTGATTGTGGCTATGTTCGGAATAGGGGTGGCACAGCATTCGGGTTTCATCGATGCATGTATTCGCAGGGGGGTACGACGTCCACGTGATCCTTGGCGCATTATTCTGCTGGTTATTGTCTTAGGACTGTTGTCCAATATAGTGGGAGATGCAGGATATATCATTCTGTTGCCGATAGCTGCAACTTTGTTCCAGTCCGTCGGTCTGCACCCCATTGGAGGTATAATTACAGCTTATGTTTCAGTCTCTTGTGGCTATAGCGCTAATGTGTTTTTGAGTACATTAGACCCCATGATTGCCTCTGTAACGCAAGAAGCGGCTGATAGGATGAATATTGCTCCGGGGCAGACTGGACCGCTGTGCAATTATTATTTTCTCTTTGTTTCCACGTTCCTGCTTGCATTCATCATTAATCATATTACCCGCAGGAGCTTGTTGCCGCACTTGGGAATGTATGCAGGGGATATTCATTTTAATGGCTACAAACAACTGTCCCGCAAGGAACGGAGAGCTATGTTGGGAGCTGTATTTGCAGGCTTGCTGTAATATTGCCATTATTCTGTGGGCTACATTCTCTTCATGGGGTATATTGAGAGGTGTTAATGGCGGATTGATCCGTTCGCCGTTTATTATTGGTATTCTGTTCTTGTTATCTTTGGGGATAGGTTTAATGGGAATGGTGTATGGATTCGTTTCCGGACGTTATCGTACGGACAGTGATGTGATAGAGGGGCTGACCCAACCGATGAGGTTATTGGGTGTTTATTTCGTAATCGCTTTTTTTGCTTCCCAGATGTTTGCTTGTTTTGAGTATTCCCATTTGGATAAATGTATCGCAATAATGGGAGCGAATGTGCTTTCCCCCGTTCGTTCGGATAGTTTGTGGATATTGATATTATTTATCTTGTTTACTGCTCTTATTAACCTCATTATGGTTTCTTCCACATCGAAGTGGGCGTTTATGTCGTTCATTTTCGTTCCGGTATTGGCGGGTATGGGGATTTCTCCGGATATGGCACTGTGTGCATATCGTATCGGTGACAGTGCAACGAATGCGATTACTCCTTTTATGTTTTATATGCCGCTTGTTCTGACGTATATGCAGCAATATGATAAGCAGTCTACCTATGGTTCGTTGCTTAAATATACGTGGAGGTATTCATTGGTTATTCTTATTGCCTGGACTGCTTTGTTTGTGCTTTGGTATCTCTGTAAACTACCGCTGGGATTATAATGTACAACTATCATAAAAAAGAAAATGCTAACAAGTTATAAATAAAACCTATTAGCATCTTTCTTTGTGATTCCGTTGCGATTCGAACGCAAGACCCACGCCTTAGAAGGGCGTTGCTCTATCCAGCTGAGCTACGGAACCATCCTTAATTGCGAGTGCAAAGGTACGGTTTTTATTGAAATTACCAAAAGAATCCGCAACTTTTTTGCATTAACAATCTATTTTTTTTCTATTCAGCATCCAAGCAAAAGGTAAATAGCAACAAATATGGAAAGCGTAAGACACTATATATGACTCTATTCCAACCCATTCCACCAAATTCGTATACATCAATGAAGAAAAGAACTGAACTATAAAAAAAGCGCCACAAAGTAATCGGCAAAACGAGAAAAGAGACAGGACATACCTTTTATTATATCCTTATCATCCCGAAAACGTCCCGATGCATAACCGAAAGCCATACCCGACAATCCCACACCAAACGAAATGAGATAATAAATCCCTTTTTGAAACGGAGAGTTCGTGAGAGATCCCGTCACGCTACGCAACATAGTCCATGGAGCAAAAGTGGTGCAAATAATCATTATGATATAAACAAGCAGTATACAACCTGCCAATATCAACGCACGTTTTTCCTTACGGGAAATGGGCTTTCCTCTTTTCACTATCCTCCCCAACGTACCCCATACCCCGGAATGAACCGTAATGCCGAACCCTAAAAAAGCATCATTACTATGCCCAATGCCGGTGTCTGGACAAAATTCCCCATAGCATGCCTCAATTCCCACCGGATTCCTTCGGGACTGAGCAGGCTTTGCACCTTCCCCAGCCCATAAATACTTCCTATCCATGAGAACAAGGCTACAGCTACCGTCAGCAGAAAAAACACAGTAGCGGTATGAGGAAAATAATATTTACTCTTCATCCGGTTCCAAATTATCAATGTCAAGAATCCGCAACTCGAAAGCACGGGTCACCAATCGACAGGCATTGACACCACTTCTTTCATCCAATGTGAACAAACGGTTTATCAATTCATTCTGACGCTTCTCTATGGATTGACCCCGAAAGGCATCCCTTTCAGATTAGTAATCATTTCTTTGGTATACCCCAAGGCCAGATGGCGAAGCAAACGCTCATCATATTCATCAATATCATAATTAATGACAGCTTCCTGCCTGCGCTGTTCCTGAGCCACCGACTGCTTGAAACGTGCCACTATTTTCTCCAGAATGGGATAATTGAAAACCAGTTTCTTGCCATCCATCACCGCCTGTACATCTGTGGCAGTCAGCAACTCTCCCGTCTTCAGGATTATACCATCCGCACCCGCATTCAGCGCATCCACCCATACTTTCGTTCAATACCTCACCAGTAAAAATCAGCACCTCATATCCGGATAGTTCTTCCGTAAAGAAGAACAGATTTCCACACCGATGGTAGTCGATCCCCCCAAGCCCAAGTCCAATAAACCATATCGGGCAACTGCACTTTCAGCAATTCCCAAAACTCATTCTCAGTCATAGCCGTTCCGATGACTTCCGCATTCGGAATTTCGTGTCTGAATATCTCTTCCGTTCCTTTTAATTCCAGTTTGACATCCTCTACAATGATGACTTTAAATCTATTATTCTCCATAATATGCATTGTTTTTTTACATTCTACATTCAACGGGCAGGCAGGGTGAACCATACGGTGAACCCTCCTTCAGCGGCAGGCTGCGCATTGATACGGCAACCGCGTCTTCCGGCAAATTCATCATGGTCACGAATCACCTGCTTACAAATAAGGTATTCCGTACCGGTCAGAACTCCTTCCTGCCCCTGCTTCATACGAGACAGATGCGGTAGAACAACAAGTTCAACTCCTCCTGCGACTTTTCGCGACGCGTATCGCGGAAATCAAACCGCACAAAATCCTTATCCTTATAAATACACAATTCCAAAATACCATCCACCTCGTATGATAGCGCTTCATCTATTAAATTCTCCAACATAAACTTCAGCTGAATGACATCTCCCAATACGGAAACATGTTCCACCTCCGTCCTCAGTTCTACCCGATGCGGCATACGTTTTCCAGCACGTTTTATATACCGTACCGCATAATCGGCCAGTTCGCCGGCTTTCACAACACCTCTGCGGAAAGTAATTTCTTCCAACTGACGTGCGGCGCATGAACTCAGCAAAGTAAATATATCCTTATAATAACTGATCAACTCACCAATCGTTTCTACTTGCACAGCTTCGTTTTCTCCAGCCTGACGGGTGTTCAACCTGTCGATAATCTGTTTTATCCGGTTAGGATAATAGATTGTCTCATGCTTAATGGTTGACAAGCAATTGTCCAATACCAGATTTTGCACATGCAACTGGTTTTCCTCCCGTATGGCTCGGCGCGCATCATCCTGCGCACTTTCTATATCCCGATATTTCTGCGCCATCAGTACCACTGCATTATATACAATGATGGCTACATATCCGGCCACAAGCTCCAGCATCAAGCGGTCGTCCTCACGCTCCACAGGCAAAGCGATTTTCAATGCCAGCACACCCGTGCAACGATTCTCGTTACCTGCTTCCACCCACAAGGGCAAACATTTTACCCTATCTTTCTCACGCCAATAAGGTGTCTTCGCGTCAAAACTACGAGCCATCATCTCACGCATTTCTTCATTCTCATCCTCCACCGGTGAAAAAGCATAATTCAAGCTGTGGTTGTCTTCACTATAAACCGCTACGCCCAACACATCAACGGGCAGCAACTCATTTACCGTTTCAAACATATCCTTGACCAGACTTGCAGCAATATCCCGGTCGGCTCTTCCGTCAAGCAAAGAGGCCGAAAACACCTGCTTGTTGATTTCCAACACCTGTTCCAAGTTATAACGATAAATCAAACGGTGGCGGAAATACAGAATATAATATCCCACCAGCAATACCAACAAAATAACCACACAAAGAATGATAGCCACCGTCTTATTATTGGCAGAAAGCTGCATCTGGCGGCAATATTGCTCCAATGAGGTGTCCTCACTGATCTGTTTGTACAGCGCCGTATAAGCATTATTGTTATAACGATAAGCCTCCAGATTACCTAAAGCCAAAAAGGCGACTGCTGCCTCGTTGCGAACATCCAGCAAGGCATAGTAATCGGTATCAAAATGCCGGTTGAACCAATCTAAATCCGCTGCTACCCCCTCTCCTTCCAATTCCAACAAAGGCCCTTTGCTGCCCGAATACATAATATAATGCTTATTCAAACAATATAGAGCACTGTCCGCATAACACAATGCCTGTTGATATAATCCATCAATGTTACAATTGTAAACATCGTATGCATATTCATTCGCAACAGCCAATAATTTATCATATCGCTGAATGGAATCATTGACAGTGAGCTGTTCAGCTTTCCCATCTTTCTCCCTCCCCTCATTACATCCTGCCAGGACAGGAAGAAAAGCGACCAACACCAACATCAACGTTTTGCGCACTCCTTTGGGCAAACGGAAATAGAAACGGCTGCCTTTCCCCAATTCACTTTCTATCCGGAACAGGCAGACCCGGAATATCTCATTGGTCTTCTTATATTTATCAATAATGCCTTTGCAATTCATCAAACCGAAACCGTGACCTTTATTCTTCTGCAATTCGCTGACATTTTCGCTGGTCTGCAATCCGATTTTACCCGAATCATAAACTTTCTCACTCAGAATACGCTCCACATCTTCCTGTGAAAGTCCCGGACCGTCATCTTTCACCGAAATCTCCACGTAAGATTCCGTTTCCTGCGCATAAACAGAAACATTTCCTCCCGGCTGCGTATATTTACGGGCGTTTTCCGTCAATGTATTTATCATGAAAAGCGTCAGAGCCTTATCCGCTTTCACAATGGCGGCAGTCGGCTCTATGGTCAGAGTCTGTTGTTTCATCTCGAAAGTCTTACGCCTTTTACCAGTACATCAAAAAGGGAATTCAACTCAAAATTCTACTATATTCAAACTCAGTGTCCCCTGCCGCATCTTAATCCATAAGGCCAAAATATCATTATACTCATTGATACGGGTAATCAGTTCGTCGATATAACGGTATTTGCTTTCTTTTATTTCTTCGTTCTGAATGTAGTTGTGTGCGGTTAGTTTATGCACTTCATTCATGATTCGGTCTATATAAGGCATAATGCCTGTGACAATAAACAGACAGGCTTTCTTCACCAGATTCTGCCGTTTATTCTCCGCCAAATGCTGTTCATGGACATATTGCTCCTTTTCCAGCCGTTTCCGTTCATCGCCCAACGAAATAAAAGCCAGTCCATTCTCCAGTGTCCACGAAATGTAAGGTGTAATGACCCTCATCAGTGCTTTATCATCTTTCTTCATTTTGTGCTCCGAATACAGGTGCACCTCGCCCAAAGGTTGTTCCCTGCCCGGAATATTCAAGATAAAACTTGTACAAATCCCTTGCCCCGGCACCTCATTCCCCTCTCCATTTTCAGCCACAATACGGAAGTCCGTCGCTCCCACCAACGAAAGGATATCCTCTTTCACCGAGGCAACTACCGCTTTTGTCACATCCTCTATCTCCCCCGCATCAATGGGTACGGAAGCCGTTATCTTACGGCATATTTCCAAAGTACGTTTCAACTTATCAATATAAAGAGCATTCCGCACACGCCATCTTTATTCAATATCCAAAATAGAATGATAAGGACAACGATACCAATCACCACTACCACCAGAAGTCCGTTCAAGGCTTCCGATTCCTTCTCCAACGCATTATAACGACTCTCCAATTCTTTGTCCTGGCGGGTGTAGTCCAAAATATCCAGATAAATATTACGATTATAATCCGACTGGGGTTTCATTCCTAACGCTGCATATGTTACACTCAATTGTTCACGGAAACGGGCAATCCATTCGGGAACACTTTTTATACCATCGTCATTAATCCATTCCAGTTCAATGGAAGTGGTAGCCATGGGAACATACGGACGTAGCCTGTCCATGGTATCCGTACAATGGTAATATTTCTCGTGATGCCGATTGACGTACCCCAATGCTTCCGACAAGTAATGCAGCGCGTCTTCATACCTGCCTTGCTCGTTGCTGCACGACGCCAAAGTGCGGTATGTACCCGAAATCTGATACAAATCTCCATATTTTTTGAACAAATCCAAAGCCTGCCAGGCAAAACGCATGGTCAATTCCTCCCACGACAAGTCCTCGCTATTGATGGCACGCATCACATTGGGACGCCTTTCCATTATCAAATCGAAATTTTTCCTCTCTTTCAGCAATTCTGCCATTGCCTGAGATGCATTCGCCTCGAAATAGACATACCCGTATTCCCTGCTGATACCCAGACATTCTATCAGATAGTTAAACTCACCCAATACCACATCCTGCGGTGTATCCGCTTCATACATACCGCCAGACCCTTTCATATAATAATAATAGAGCAATTGGGCAGTATCACTTTCCAGCGCCTCGTCTACTTTTATTTCATTAATCGCCTCCAAAGACTGCTGTTCCTGCTGCAAATAATAGTAATAGATGGCAGAAGCAATGAAAAACTCGGAACGGGCATAATTAAGCCGCTCCAGCTCTCCGGGATCGGTTATAGCAGAACGGTCATCACTGATACGCTTCATACGCCGTAACGCACTGTTACGATAATCATAGAACTCCTTGTTCATGGCGGTACGCTGACAAATTTTCATCATACCGATATCTGCTATCAAACATTCCAATTCATTGTTTGATTCCTCATATACGCGAAGAAAAAGATCTTCGGCTTTTTCAAAGTCCATGTGGATAAAGGCGCAGAAACCCTGATTATTCAATGCCCCGGCCACGCAGGGAGGGGAATCCATCCGCCAGTTTGTAGGCGTCATGCGCCGCTTTACACGCTGTGTCCAAATTTTTATAGCGCATACGATAAGAAAGCAAGTTCAAAGAATCCGCCTGACGGTATATAGCCATATCCTTCTTCTTTTCACAAGAAAAGAAAGTCCCTGCTATAATCAATAAAACCGCCCATCAGGCAATAGACACATATTCTTCATAAACATCCCTTCTCCTTTAGGTTAACCACCACCAATAAAATACAAAATATCAATATCCCCCGAAATAAAAGCAAAACCTGGTAGAAAATAAGAAAGCCACCCCGAAGGATGGCTTATAAAAATCTTTAAAAGACGAATGAAGGATTATTTAGAAGCTTCCAAAGATGCTTTTCTAAATTCTTTCATCAGTTTTCCAATTCCAATGATGCTTTACGTGCGCGTGTTCCTGCAGCTTTGTTACCTTTTTCAATCTGCAATGCTGCATCAGACATAAAAGCTTCGTTCAATTCTTTGATTTTAGCAATTAATTCGTTCATGTTCTTTTTTTTATAAATTATAAAACGGTTCAAATTAAATTCTTTTTTGGCAATAAATCTCCTATCCATCTCTTTTTTTACGATTTTTCAACAGTTGATCCTCGTTTACAGGGTATTTCAATCCATAACAGGCAATATTAAAACGCCCTCTTGAATTTACAAACGATTATCAGCTGAAAATATAAACAATCACTCCGGTTATCAACACATACGCCAATGCATATGGAATGGCGGATTTTAGGATTTCTCCTTCTTTTCCCTGTTGGTTTCCGGCAGAAGTGGCAATAGCGATACTTTGCGGAGAAATTATTTTTCCACCTGTCGCCCCCACCGTATTGGCTGCCGACAACCAGTCGGGACTTACTTGAATATGCCCGGCCACATTAGCCTGTAATTTGCCGAACAAAATATTTGAAGAAGTGTCACTGCCCGTAATAAAGGTACCCAGGCAACCTATAACAGGGGCAAACAACGGATAAAGACTTCCTGTAGCAACTGCCAAAGCAGTGGCTATAACTGAAATCATACCTGCCGTATCCATGATAGTGGACAAACTCACCAGACAAATTACCGTGATAAAGTTTTCTTTAACTGCTTTACCGTATTCCAGAGTACAGCAAACAGCTCCCATATCTTGGCTCCCTGTATCAGCCCGCCGACAAACGTGCCTACAAAAAGTAAAACTCCCGCATGGGTCAGCCAAGAAACCGTATAATTCATAGTTGAATCATTAATCGGAAGACTGATACGGGTCACCCAATTATTTTCAAGTGTTGTACGTAAACCGGGAAACAACGGACTAGTCAGAACAATCAAGAACAAGATAAGAAGATAGATACTCCACGCGTTCAGTACCTCTAGCCTTTCAATGTGCTTTTCCTTGCTTTTTCCTCTTTAGAAGCAGTCAGTTTGCCATAGGCTACAATAACAATGATAGATAAAATACTTCCAATAATAGCCGGAGACTCCGCCCCCATATAGCGGGCGGCAATATACTGGCTGCCTAATGAGACACCACCGACCAACAAAGACAGGAAAATATTTTTAGGTAAGGATTTTAATTTCGAATCGGTCAGGAACAGCAATACGAAAGGAATGAGAAACATCAGTACCGAAAGCTGCAACACGACATTGGCGCTTAGCACCAATACATCCAGATTCGTTTCTTTCGCCAATACCAAGACCGGTGTACCAATAGCCCCAAAAGCAGTAGCCACACTATTGGCAATCAAACTGACTGTTGCCGAAAAGACCGGTTTGAATCCGAGACTGACAAGAATCGCCGCCGGTATAGCCACTGCCGTACCAAATCCTGCCATAGCTTCAAGCAAGCCGCCAAATCCCCATGTCAACAGCAATACCTGAATACTTTTATCGGTAGAAATAGAAGAAAACTGTTGCTTGATAATCTCCATTTTTTCAGTCTTCAATAAAACATTATAGCTGAATATCGCCATCAAAATAATAATCAGAATAGGAGAAACAGCTTTCAATGCACCATACAGAAAAGAAGACAGCAAATCGTTTACCGGAAAATGAAAGCCGAAAAAAGCAATCAGCATAGTAACGACAAGGGAAATCACACTACTTTTGTCACCGGACATTTTAAAAAACGCCATCAGGATAATTAATAGCAATACCGGAATAATAGCAAGGACTAGATTCATAACCATTGTATTTAAGTTAAAGAAACGGTATCCATAAACTCTTAAATTAAGCCTTTGAAACCCCACTTCCGCAAAAATTCTTTTTTTAATAACAAAAAAGAATCCTATTTGGATTAATGATCTATCCTTTTTTATCAGTAAAAATAAGTAATGCCAGAAGCATGTATAATGTATCTTTACACAAACCTCCGGCATACACTTCTTATCCATATATTGATTTTATATTGTAGTAATATTCCTTATTCTATTAATATATCTTATTAAATTCCAGCTAATGCCTGATCCAAATCGGCCAGCAAATCATCTATATGTTCCGTACCTATTGATAAACGCACTGTCCCCGGATAAATACCCTGTTCCGCCAATTCTTCCGCATTCAACTGGGAGTGAGTGGTACTGGCAGGATGGATAACCAATGACTTCACATCGGCGACATTGGCCAATAAAGAAAAGATTTCCAAACTATCGATGAAACGATGTGCTTCTTCCTGACCACCTTTCACTTCGATAGTGAAAATAGAACTAGCTCCATTGGGGAAATAACGCTGATACAGAGCATGGTCAGGATGTTCCGGCAAGGAAGGGTGATTTACTTTCTTGATCTTCGGATGATTTTTCAAATGCTCCACCACTTTCAACGCATTCTCTACATGACGTTCCACACGCAATGAAAGTGTCTCCAATCCCTGCAACAGAATAAAAGCATTAAACGGACTGATAGTTGCACCGGTATCACGCAATAAAATAGCACGAATACGGACAGCATAAGCAGCCGGACCTGCCGCCTCTACAAAACGCACCCCATGATAGCAAGGATCCGATTCTGTCAGTTGAGGGAATTTACCTGATGCCACCCAGTCAAATTTACCTGAATCAACAATCACGCCACCCAGTGAAGTTCCATGGCCACCAATAAATTTTGTAGCGGAATGTACACAATATCTGCTCCGTGCTCGATGGGACGAATCAGATAAGGAGTACCAAAAGTGTTATCAATAATCAAAGGTATGTGATGGCGATGTGCTATTTCCGCCACAGCCTCTATATCTATAATATTCGAATTAGGATTCCCCAAAGTCTCGATAAACACCGCCTTTGTATTCTCCTGAATAGCTTTCTCAAAATTAGAAAGATCACCAGGGTCCACAAATGTAGCAGTCACACCATAAGTCGGCAACGTATGCGCCAGCAGGTTATAAGTACCTCCGTAAATAGTCTTTGCAGCTACAACATGATCACCTGCACGAGTAATGTTCTGAAACGCATAAGTAATGGCAGCAGCCCCGGAAGCTACCGCAAGTCCTGCCACTCCCCCTTCCAATGCAGCCACACGTTGTTCAAAAACACCTTGTGTGGAATTAGTCAGACGCCCATAAATATTACCCGGATCTTGTAAACCAAACGTGCGGCTGCATGTGCCGAGTTATGAAATACATAAGATGTAGTCTGATAAATAGGAACTGCACGAGCTCCGTAGCCGGGTCTGGCTGTTCCTGTCCTACGTGAAGTTGTAATGTTTCGAAATGTAATTTTTTGTAGCCATAATCTTTATCTTTTTAAGTTATATATTTCTGTTTTTACCTGTTGCAAAGGTATTAAAGGCAGTTATATCAAACAAGATATACTAAAAATAAAGAAAATAGAGCTACAATTATCACTATTTATAGAACAAATATTCTATTTACAAACGGATTATTACCTCCTGGAAGAAAATTATTCTTTGGCGACATCTAACAAAATAAAGTGACGGCCGATTCACATCGACCGCCACCAGACAATTAATACACACAATACGATTAATACAAAAAATCACTCATGATCATGTTCCGTTTCAGTACCTCCATCCGCACTCAAGACAATATTACGAGCCACTTCTGTCTGATTGCCCGCCGCATCGGTACACCATACCATCAGATGATAATCTCCGGGAGCAGCATCGGCCGGAATAACAATATCATGATGATGTACTTTTGTATTCTTCAAACCGGAAACATCATATACCTTGTCAAAAGTAAAAGCTGTGTTTTTCTCTCCGGCTGCCCGGGAATCATGTCCGTGGTGGTCAAAATTATTATGAATATTGATTTTATACGATCTCAACATCACATCATCTGACAGATTCATTTCAAAATGTACCCCTTTCCCATTACCAATTTTCAACACCGCTCCCTCTTCGGGTTCTATCAAATCGATCACGGGCTTTGTTACATCCCCTTTTTCATCATTATCACACGCAGGCAGACAAACAGAGCATATAGCCAAAAAGCTGATTACAAGAAAATAAAATTTTGTTTTCATTTTAATAATTGTTTAATGGTACTTTAATCGAAATCTGAAAGCTTCTTCCCGGTTCAGGGATTTCCACTTTCCTATAAAAACTCAAATGATTGTAATATTTCACATCCGACAAATTACGAATGCCCAAAGATATTTCAATATCCGCCTTGGCCATAGGTATATGAATACTTCCACCCAGATGAATCAAACAAGCTCCGGGTGTGCGGTCTTCATTCCTCGCTATACGGTCTGCGAAGCTATACTTGAAGTTCAGCATACAACTGAAAATCCTTTTATTCCATGTCAGAATATTACGCATGGATACAGGAGGTGAAAAACTTAAAGCCGTATGTTCGTCACGATTATAAGTATAGACATACTCACCGACTAAACGATAATTAAAATGGCGTAGAAAATCCATATTGAAATTTATCTCACCACCCATGAACAAAGCACGTGCGCCACTATATTGATAAATCTGTCCAGCATGGGGCAATACAGACCATTCTCCCATAGGGCGCAAATAAATATAATTATCAAACCAACTGGCAAAAGATGAAACAACCAGTTCCATTTTTTTATAAGCCAAGGTATAGGAAGCATCAATCTGCCATCCTTGTTCCGAAGAAAGAGTGGCATCCCCTTTTTCATGACGGAAAGTTCCGTGATGCACTCCGTTGGATGCTAATTCATTGACTCCCGCAAACGGAAGCTACGTCCCACATTCATCTTCAGAAGATGACCGGCAGCGGGTGTCCACACTACTCCCGCCGAACAGGAATAATTACCATAAGCCTGTCCACCGGATAACTTCGCCAACGATATGCCTGTATTACCTCTTCTTCATATCCCTGTCTGTGCAGATACTCCACCAAATAAGGATCTTCGAATGCCGCTATATCAATCCTTCCCCGATCATAACGTATCCCACCAGTTACAGACAACTGATTATCCAATCGGAAAGTCGTCAGCCAAAAAGCTCCGGTAGTAAAACGCTTGTATTCCGGTAGCAGAAAAGAATATCCGCCAATCGCATTTTTCTGTATCTGCATATTCCACCCTGCCATATGCTCCCAGGAAGAAGAGCTGGACAACCGCAGCTTCAGAGAGGAGCTGAATGTATGCAGTTTGAACACCAGTTCCCTATCCGGATCCTTTGCAGGCATCATCTGAGTGTCATAATGGGTATGGAAAGCACTCCATTCCTCCCGATGATTGAACTGATAGCCGAAATCACCTGAAAGTTGTATCCCATTCCAAAGATACTGTTGATGCGTGGTTACTTTAAGATGGTTCACTTTGCTATAAGGCAATTCAATATTACGGCTGTTCTCATCATCCTCCAAACGGGAAATATCAGGAATGCCATGAGCACCGAGAAAGAAGCCCATCTTCTGATAAACATTGCTCACAGCAATATTCATCTGATAAAACTTCTTTCTATAATCTCCCATGACAGAAACATTGCGCTCGAACCAGCGGTGTTTTCAGCTTACGACCGTAAACAGGCACCAACTGGGTAAGATATACAATGGTATCGACCGGTACATGATAATCTCCATAGTGCTGTTCTGAAAAACGTACTCTGACCAGCCATGCATTCTTCTCAATACCTAGCATCAGTGAACCGCCCACAGTGCCGTTCACTGATTTTCCCAATAAGGCAGCCTCACCAAAAAATCGGTTCTCTTTTTGTGGAAGCAAAGGAAGGATTTCGATGACACCTCCCATCGCATCACTGCCGTAGAGCAGTGAAGACGGACCTTTCAGAATCCGTACCTCGTCTACATTAAAAGCATCAATTTCCAGTCCATGGTCGGCCCCCCATTGTTGCCCCTCTTGTTTTATTCCATTTTCGGATACGGCAATACGGTTGAATCCCAAACCACGAATCATAGGTTTGGAGAATCCCGCACCAATATCCATCGAGTGTACACCGGGAACATTTTTCAAAGTCTGTACCAAATTACCGGTAAAATGCCGGTTCAAATAATCTTTCTGAAACAACTCGAGTGTCAGGGTAGTCTTTTTCTCCTGAGCATGTCGGTAAGATCCAGTCACCACCACTTCGGATAAATCCACACTTTTAATCGTATCAGAAACTACCTGTGCATTTGAAAACAAGGTAAAAAACATTCCCAGCGTACCCGAAACATATCTGATACGCATAAATTACAATCATTTGATGTTGTGAATAAATAAAAGATACTATGTGAATCAGCAAACGGGAGGTGCACGCAGATAATAAGGATAAGATTTAACCTGGCAAACCTTATCCACTGTTATTTTCGGCTGATAATCAAAAACCGGAAGAACAATATGAAGTTGTAATGTTTCAACTTGTGTAAAAGGTGAAAGTGTGAAATTGCACACGGGACACTGATGAGAGGAATCATGAGAATTCCCACTATCAGAATGGCAAACGGCATCTTCTTCATGGTGGTGAAAAGTCTTCACCATGAAAATGGCATAAGCGTCATTAACAACAGCCATGCTATAAAAATCCTGCCTTTTGCGTTTTCTCTCATTTTGTGTTCAGTAAGACCACTACAAAAATAGAAACAAATAACAAACTCACAATAACATTTTATATTTATTATTAGTTTCATCCACTTTTTACCTACAAATGGGTATGTATACAAAACCGAGGTAACTTCCCAGTCACCTCGGTCACGACAGATCTTTATTTTCTAGAACAGCCTACAATCCGGTCATTCTAAAAAAGAGTAACCACTCCGTAAATAACAGCGGCCAATATTCCACTGACAGGAATAGTCAACACCCAAGCCGTCATCAGGCTTCTTGTTATTCCCCATCGGACGGCTGAAAGACGCTTAGTAGCACCCACTCCGATAATAGCTCCTGTAATGGTGTGGGTTGTACTTACAGGTATTTTCAAATATTCTGTCAGATACAATGTAAATGCGCCAGCAGTTTCCGCAACAACTCCCTCCAAAGGAGTTACTTTGGTAATCTTAGTTCCCATGGTTTTCACAATCTTCCATCCGCCTGACATCGTTCCTAAAGAAATGGCAGTAAAACAAGAAAATGCCACCCAATCCGGCAAATCATTGATACTATTTATTCCCATTCTTAACCCTTCCGAATGAGCAGCGATCAGGCAGCAGCAATAATACCCATTACCTTCTGGGAATCATTCAGTCCATGCCCTATACTGAACAAAGCCGAAGAAACAAGCTGCAATTTCTTAAACCACATCTCAGCCGTATTCGGATGTGCACGACGACAAATGTGAAGGACAAGCAACGTAAATCCAAAAGCAACAACCATCCCTATAAATGGTGCCAAAAAGATAAAAACAGCAATCTTCAAAATAATATTGAGCTGAATGGCATCAAAACCATGAGCCATAATAGCAGCACCGGCAAAACCTCCGATCAGCGTATGCGAAGAAGAAGAAGGAATCCCCTTCCACCATGTAAACAGATTCCAGACAATAGCTGCAATAACCCCCGAAAGAATAATCGGCAAGGAAATATACTGTTCCACTACTGTCTTGGATACAGTATTGGCTATTCCGAACCCTCCGATTATACATTTAGCAATAAAGAATGCAACAAAATTAAAAAATGCCGCCCATATCACCGCTTGGAACGGAGTAAGAACCTTGGTTGACACAATGGTGGCTATTGAATTGGCTGCATCATGAAATCCGTTAATATAGTCAAAAATCAAAGCCAAAGTAATAATAATCACTAATAATTCCATATTGTACCTTCTGCTTTTATGCGTATTTCACAATCAGGTTTCTCAAGATTTTTCCTACCCGTTCTGCCGCATCGGTCGTTTTCTCCAATTCATGCATTATCTCCTTGATCTTAATCAGTTCTATGCAATCCTTTTCTTCCTCAAATAGTTTCTTAACAAAGAGTTCATATACATCATCCGCCTGATTCTCTATGTCATGCAATTTTGTACAACATACTCTTAATTCAGTAGGCTTTTTACGGAAAATTTCCAATTCGTCCATTGCCTTACTTATATAAACAGCCGCTTGCTGTATCAACAAACTCAACTCTTTTCCACTATTAGCAATGGGATGGGGATTATAGATCGTGATACGTTTGGCGCAACTGTTAATCCCATCTATTACATCATCCATAGTTGATGCCAAATCGTGAATATCCTCACGATCAAAAGGGGTTATGAAAGTTTTTCCCAATTCGTCAAAAATTAAATGAGTCTGCTTGTCACCTTCACGTTCCATATCTTTGATGCGTTTGTAATAGTCTTCTCTCTCTTCCGGCTTATCATGCTGCATGCTTTCTACCAATAAATCCGATGATGAGTCAGGATTTCAGACAAACGTTTCAACATAGGGAAAAACTTAGGTTCTTGAGGTGTAAATCGACTAAAAAAGAATTTTTCATAAATGTAATTTGAATAAATTGTTTTTGATATGTTTGATTTTAGTAATGGCGAGTTTTCCACTTATTCCTGCCTACTTCTATAACGGCAGGCAATATAGAAACGACAATAATAGCCACAATCAGCAATTTCAGATTTTTCTGTACAAATGGAAGATCACCGAAAAAATAACCGGCATAACAGAAAATACCAACCCACAAAGCTCCCCCTATCAGATTATACACCATAAAATAATAATAATGCATTTTGCCCATACCTGCTACAAAAGGAGCAAATGTACGGACTATAGGTACAAAACGGGCAATAATGATGGTCTTTCCTCCGTATTTTTTATAAAATTCATGTGTTTTTTCCAAATGACTTTGCTTAAATATACGGGAATCGGGATTATTGAAAAGTTTATTTCCAAAAAAGTGTCCTATCATATAATTACAGGAATCGCCCAGCACAGCTGAAAGAAATAAAACCAAAGCGAGAATATTAACTTCCAAAGGCATATCGGGCAAAGCCGAAATAGCTCCCGCGACAAAAAGCAAAGAATCTCCGGGGAGGAATGGAGTGACAACCAATCCCGTTTCGCAAAAAATGATTATAAACAGTATGACATAAGCCCAAGTATGATATTCTTGAACAATATCTATCATATATTGGTCAATGTGAAGTATAAAGTCCAATAAAAATTCCATTATATATTAGTTATTAACATATAACACCGTTCATAAAAGGAACAAGCATCCACCCCAGTTCCCATTATGAAAATATAAAAACAAAAAAATGTAAGATATAAAAAACAGACCTTGCCGAGAAGAAAAAATAAACTAAATAAGAATACGCCTCAACTGATAAATATAGTATTCACAGGAATATTGAGTAAAATAAAGAATAGGTGAAAAAGAAATTTGCTTTTCTTCAGGAAGAAGTACTTTCAAGAATCTGGCCAACTTGGCTATGACGGAAGCAGAGGAATGAGTTCGCAGAATTTTAGAAGAGCACAAGGTGCGAAAAGAAAAAGAGGTAGCTGTACCGCCGATACCGACTTTATAAAAATGGTAGCTTTCATTATTTATCTCTTTTTTTCCTGCCCGTTATTGCTTTCAGATATGTTGCACAGCGCCACCGCACTGTTTTCCAAACCAACTGTACGAACTACATCGTGCTCCTGTCCGCTATCAAATGCGGAACCAAAGCCCGCCAACAGGCATACACCTAACAAGATATAAAAAAGATATATATACTTTGTCATAGCAACTGCAAAGATAAAAAGTATTTTTGAGAGATAAAATCATTCTGCCCTTTCTTGCATTCTCCGGCAAAAAAGAATATAACCCTGTACTACATTTCCCGAAAATTCTCCGGAATCTAAAATAAATGCAATATATTTGTATTAACAGATATGAACCTCTTGAAAAAATATTATTCTATGAGTACTTTAGAGAAACTTGACAAAGTAGATTTGCAGATACTACGTACCTTGCAAGAAAATGCCCGACTGACCACCAAAGAACTGGCTGCACGGGTAAGCCTTTCCTCCACTCCGGTGTTCGAACGCCTCAAACGATTGGAAAATGGAGGATATATAAAAAAATATATCGCTGTATTGGACGCTGAGAAACTAAACCAAGGCTTCGTGGTATTTTGCAGTGTCAAGCTAAGAAGACTGAACCGGGACATTGCTGCGGAATTACACGGATAATTCAGGATATCCCTGAAGTAACAGAGTGCTACAACATATCAGGCAGTTATGACTATTTGCTTAAAATACACTCCCCTAATATGAAGTATTATCAGGAATTTATCCTCAATGTCTTGGGCACGATTGACAGTTTGGGTTCACTGGAAAGCACCTTTGTAATGAATGAAGTAAAACATGAATATGGGATTCACATTTAAGTAAATCCCATCCATCCTCTCTCATCAATACCATTTTTTACGCTTAAAATAGAAGTAGATAACTGCTACTAGTATCAACATCAATGTCCATGCAAATACATAGCCATACCGCCATCCCAGTTCAGGCATCCATTGGAAATTCATTCCCCAGATCCTGCCAGAAAAGTCAACGGAATAAATATAGTAGAAACAACAGTCAGCTGTTTCATGATGCTGTTCATCCGTCGGTCATTATTGGAAAGGTAAATATCTACCAAAGCTGAAATCATGTCACGGCAACCATCTAAAGTTTGCAATACAAACTGCAAATGATCATTGACATCATTAAAGAAAGGACGGCTTGCTTTGTGCAACAAATCATTATCGATCGGATGCAACAACTTGCTGATTTCCTCCTTTAATGGTAAAATACATTTCTTTATTACACGAAAATTACGGCGGTATTGCTGTATATTTTCAATACCGAGCATATCAGCCTGTTCCGGCGAAAGCAATTGCTCTTCTAAATCCTCTAATCCGTCTTCCAATTCCGAAATAATGGATATAAAGCTGGCCATCACACTGTTTAGAATAACACTGAGCAGGAAATCAGACTGCCGGCTACGTATTTTCAACACATTCTTTTCCAATGCCGTATTTATATCATTCAGAAAGTCTGTTTCCTTTTCCATAAAAGTCAACAGATAATTTCCACCTTGCACAATGCTATTTGTTGTGGTACATAGCCATCATCATTAGAAAAAAGTAACTTCAAAATCACTACATTATATGTATCATGCTGTTCTATCTTGGTCTGATGGTCGGAGTTCAAAATATCTTGTATCGTCAAAAAGTCGACATTAAAATTCTGACAGACATGCTGTATGACCTCCGTATTCTGAAAGCCATGAATTTGTATCCAGTTTATAGCATTCTTATTCAAATAAGGGATTAAACTATCTATATCTTTCCCATCCTTCATACAAATACTTTCAGCATTATAACTGCACAAATGCAGATGCGTAGGGGTACAACTGACACCAATATAAGCAAGTTGCTCACTTAGTAAATTATTCTTCGCCATAGTTTCAGTAATGAATAATACAAATATAATTCTTTTTTAAAAGTTCAACTGTGTTCTCTACAAAAAAGAAAAGATTCCCCCAAGTTTTCAAACTGATCCCCGTTTAACTCTCGGTTTAACTGAACCATGTAAACCAGCACAATTTGGGCATAAAAAAGAGAGCTACTTTAGTGTAACTCTCTGATTTTCAAGTGATCCGCTTGGGGCTCGAACCCAAGACCCCAACATTAAAAGTGTTGTGCTCTACCTGCTGAGCTAGCGAATCAATCCTTTATTATTGCTATTCTTCCGAATTGCGAGTGCAAAGGTACAGTTTATTTTTGTATCTGCAAACATTTCTAGAACTTTTTTCTAAAAAAATGCATTTTATCCATTATTCATTCATTGCAATTAAAACTTCCATGTACTTCCGCCAACAGTTTCCAAGCCCTTACACTATTTCACAATAATCTCTTCTACAGGCTGTTTCAACTCCTTATCCAATGGATACGACTGATACTTCACTTTATCAAAATCAATCTTCTTCATACTAATACAACGAATATTGTTATTGTATGCTGTTTTATAATACACTTTCCTGTTTGTCAAATCAATAGCCGAAGTCCATTGTGTGGCACTAGGAATATCAGGTGCTTTCCCTAACGCATATTCTATACCAATAGGAATATCAAAATTATTCAGGATATGAAAGCTTTGTAATATAGCGTCATACGCTGTAGACACACCGGAGCTGTTGCCTTATAAAACGCTACACGAACAAAACGGGATGGAGGAGTTACATCCCCCGGAATACCATGAAATCCGGCACCTGCGCCAAAAGGGAAAATAGTCACCCCACCCCATTGCTGTGGAGTGACAGCTCCCGGATATAGATTTACATAATTATTCAAGTTAATCACCTGCCATGGAAAATCGGGAGAATTGGTGAGTACTCCTACTTTATTTTCATAAAAATAAGGAACACCACCTACAAATTCCAACACCATTTGATTTCCTTTAGCATCGCCAATGCGCCAATGTACCGTAGAACTTTTACCAGGTTTATCAAGAGACACCACCTTCACCCCTTCTATAGCTTCTCTCACTTCGTCTATAGTAGCAAATTGGGAAAGCATCCAGTTCACCACCTGCAAATCCGACAAAGTAATTGCATTTTGAGCCTCATCATATTCTTCATACTTCCCATAATGGGGAAAATAAAACAATCCAGCCGAAAGCCCTACTTCATTCAGTCCTTCAGCCACAAACTCTTTCTGAATGATAGCCAGTCCTACCAGACCATATTTAGCCCGAAATCTCAAGCCATTTACACCCGTTGGAGTATAAGATACCAAATCCTGTCCTCTGGGAACAATAACATATTCACTCGGAAGATAACTGTTCCCCCACTCTATAGTACGTGCCTGCACATATCCGCCATCTTCAGCGAGGAATGAAATACCGGTACATGCCGATCCGCTTGCAATGCCTGTCAGCAATAAGGCCAAAGCTATCAAAATCTTTTTCATAACCATTTTAAATCTATTTATGATAGTAAGAACAAAGCATCGGACATTTTAGTTCTTGTTTACTCAACAAAGATAACCAAAGCCATCAAACAATGTTCCGGCACTGATTGCCATACAAATAGATAAGAATAGAAAAACAAAAGGAGTGACAAGTTCCCAATCGAGTATATACAAAGAAGTAGGAGGTGAATTTACAAAACACACCTCCTTACCCTTAAATTATTTATTCAGCAAACAATTTACTACATCTTTCTCCCGTTCTTTAGGTAATACGGTCAAGCCAACCACCGTCCCCCCTTTTAGAACAGCCTCTACAGTAGTCTGTCCTGTAGCATGCAATTTGAAATGCACATCCCAATCTTTGGGCCAAGCAGGAAACAATAAAATCTTTCCATCGGCTTCCTGCAACAGCATTTCCTGCATACCTATCATACCGCTGCCTCCCCAGTTATGATCAGGCGTCCAGTCATAGCCCGGTCCCCAAAAAGCAGGGAAACGATGAGGCCCGTTTGCCATTTTCTCTAAGGTAAGTTGTGCAGCCTCCTCGGTCATACCCAGACAGGCAGCCCAGATATTATCTTGTTTCCATCCGATATGTGAACGGAATTTCTGTGCATCGGGATCATATAGATAGGTATTACGGGCTATTTCCAGACCTTCCTTCCCCACTCCATACATACGCCAGGGAAATACAGCATAAAGCTGGGGAGTTTCTATATTGTTCACCCGTTCCCAAGCCTGTGCCGGAGCAATCATTTCCTTCCCATCCACTATGCGCAAAGGGATCTCAGGAATACGTGCCAGCATGTCCGGTTTACGTCCGTAGGTTTGTAAAACAGAGCGCAGCGCGGCAATGGTTGAGGATGGATTATAAGCCATCTTATAAGTTTCACAAGCCGATCCCGGATAAATCACCAGTTTGCCGTTACCATCTAATCCTTACGTCCACGCTGTAATGCCAGTTGACGATAATGCTCATCAAAGAAATTAAGTGAGCTTTCTATCAAAGGGATATAACGGCTGATATCAGCTCATTATAACGTGCCGTTCCAGTATCATCTGACAAAATTCAAGAACCGTATCCCATTCGTATTCCAGCCATGCATTATATTCCAACCCCCTGTCATAGCTTTCAGGACGTTTAAAGCCATACTCGGCAGGATTGGGCAGACCGAAGTTCTCCATTTGTTCGGTGAAACAGGCACCGGCATGTCCCCAATAGGTACGGGTACGTGCTTCGGCTGTCGGCAACAAACGCAGATAAAAGTCAAATTGTGATTTCATCAAGTCAAAGTCACCGCTTTTCAGCATGGGCCAATAAACCAGACGCTGATTCTGTGCAGTCATGGTTCCTCCTCCCCCATTTCCGGAAATCAGGGTAAATTCCATTTTCTGATCTACATACATAGGATCAAAAGTAAACAGTCCCCCGTTAAACTTGGTAGGCCACTGACTATAGGCGTTACATCCCAACATATAGCGGAACAGTGTATAGTTACGGATAGCATCTCCCGCTTCACCTTCCCCCTCAATAAAGCTACGTTTCCAAAATCATTCCACCAAGGCGGGGTAGCTGTTTGTCTTTGGATACATTTATTTCCTTCTCAGTGCGGGCCAAGGATGCTTCCCATGCAGGAACCGTACTTTGTTCCGTATTCAGAACAATCCGTGCAGACTGCTTATAAGTAGGTTTCTTGCTTTTGTACATCCATGCCAGATACTCAGTACCTGCATAATGTCCACGGCGTGTACCGTTATAAACCAGATTATCACCTGATAAACGCCCCCCAAAAATCAAATTCTTCAAAGGATTATACAGTTGTTCCTTCACTTCATTCATTCCCTGCTGGTCCACTACCACATCAAAAATAGTACGTTCAGGATTGCGATGGAAAAAAGTAAAATTATCTTCTTCCACACAGACAGAGTCACGCCTAGTCATCAATCCATCAGGAATGACCCATTTGTAAGAGCATTGCTGCCCTTCCCCTTTACGCACCGGACGATCTTCATAACGCCAGCTTTCAAAGTTCACACGCATGGAAGTCAGTTCCTTCGTTTTCACCTCAACATGTACCACAGGATGAAACACATCCACCCAAATAATTAGAGTGGCATTATCACTACTTACGCTGACATAGCCATCATTAAGATGCAGAGTCTGCCGAAAAGAAGCCGTTCCGGCAAAAGGTTCGGAGTGAGCCTCACACGAAACCGACCCTGCTTCAACAGACAATTATTCTCGTCAAAAGAACCGCTACGACTAAGGTAGAACAGAACATCGTCATTCTCTACCCATACATTCATGCCGATATCACCACCTCCGCAAGGCATGGACTCCGAAGCATTCCGGCTTTGAGTATTCCAAACCAGATTGGCAGGCTGTCCCCACAGAAACTGCCCGCCAATAAATACTAATAATAAAAACGTAAAGATATTCTTCATTTTTTTTCTGTTTTTACCAGTCATCGGAACGGAAAGACGATACAGGTAAATCTTCACCAAACAAATCTCCCTCCACATAATTCTCGAAGCCATAACGAACTGCCACCGGATGAGGTACTCTCTCGCTCTTTACAAGCATTTTACTTCTCTGTATCCACGCTTTAGCAGGATAAAAAACCCGATCTTTACCTGCAACCTGAAAGTTATATGATTCAAAACGGTCTTTACAATTTATCCACATCGGTGCCCGATCAAAACTGACTATTACCGTATCATTCTTTACTTCCATTCCTGTATAGTAAGGACTTTCGGCCGTAACACCTTTCATTCCGTAAGTTTTTACCAATGCCAACGCGCCAGACGTTCTCCTGCCACCTTCTTTTTACCCGGATGAATCCCCGTTTTCATTCCTGCGTCCAACAATACAGCCATACCACTATTGCCCACCCGGTGTTCTACCATAGCTTGTTGTTCGCGAAGATAAGCAGAATTTATCACATTCTTGCCAGGCTCAGTAATAATTCCATAATCATAAGGTGCAATTTGACAATAATAGAAGGGAAATTCCCCTTGCTGCCATTCTTCGCGCCACCCGCGTATCAGTGCACTGAACATATCGGCATAAGTAGAAGCCCGGTTATAGTTATCTTCCCCCTGATACCAGATAACTCCACGCATGGCTAATCCGATGAGCGGATGAAGCATACCGTTATAGAGTACAGTCGGAGTACGGTTCTTTGACTTGATATCGGCTTCCGATTGGGGAATCTTTGCTTCGGGAAATGCCTTCAACCAATCCGGATGCATCCAGGCTTCACAGGCAGAACCTCCCCAAGAAGCCACAATCAAACCCACAGGTATATTCAACTGCTGTTGTATCATCCGACCGAAGTAATAAGCAGTAGCACTAAACTCACGCACAGTTGCCGGAACAGCTTCCTGCCAGGTTCCCACCACATCTGTTTTCGGAGTAAAAGAGGAAGAACGCTTACGGTGAACAGGCGGAGTTGCGGATTACGGCTGTTCATCACATCTGTATTGCTATTCTCCACCGGCTGGTTTTTAAAACCTTTCATGGGCATTTCCATATTACTCTGACCGGAGCATAACCATAATTCTCCCATCAGGATATCACGTATTTCGGTCAGCTTTCCATCATCAAAAGTGATCGTGTAAGGGCCTCCGGCAGAGGGGGTGGATAAAGCAAGTTTCCACGCGCCTTTTGCATCGGCAGTCGTTTTATAGGTTTGTTTATCCCAACTTGTTGTAATTTTCACCGGTGCATTGGGAGTAGCTGTTCCCCATAAATTGGCACGAGTCTGCTGTTGCATCACCATGCCGTCTGAAAAGAAAGCGGGCAATTTCACTTCCGCATTTGCCGACAGGCAAGTCAACCATGCCCAAGCAATGCCCAGTAGTAGTTTCTTATTTTTCATGTTATGTGTGATTAGCATTATTCTTTAGTTTTAAAAAACTCGCAAGGTCCCATCCATCCGGCAGGTAACAAACCATCTCCGGGCAGACGGAATTTTGCATTCGTCCATATCCCCTCAAAAGGCGCTTTATCCTGATCTGCCCCACGGAGCGCATTCGCCCAGGTATTCACCACCTCCACTTCCAAGACATTGGTTCCGTTACGAAGCGCATCGGTAATGTCCACTTCGTATGGAGCTGTCCAAGCCGTACCGCATGCAATGCTGTTGACACGTACAGTCGCTACATTGGCTACTTTACCCAACCGAAGAATAATTCTTCCGTCCTGTTCATTCTTCCATCTGAATAGTCCTCTGTAAGTGGCATGTCCGGAATAATATCTTATTTTTTCATCCTCTTCCTTACTCCAGTCAAATAATACCGGACGAGTGACAGTTTTGCGCACGGAAGGGAATGTTACTGTCCATTCCTTGATCGATATGGATACAGGTTCCCTTTCGATCCGTTCCGGAGAAACTTCTGAAGATTCTTTGGGAAATACGACAAATACAGAGCCATTGGCAGGCAAAGACAAAGCGACTTCGGTACGGCCGTCCAATTCTTTCCATTGTGCCGGACGGGTAATGGTTCCTGTTACCGCATTCCACAATTCAGGCGTGCGCCCTGCAATGCGGAAAGAAGCGTTGAATGTACGCAAACTGTCCACCTGATTAGCCACAAAATAAATCTCATACTCTTCCCCGCTCCGATGAGTATATGCCACATCAGCAGGAAGAAGTACATCCCGTTCCACACCGAAAGAAGAAAAATCATCTTCCCGATAAGGCAATTGCGGAATAATGACACCTGCCGCGCGGAGTTCCTCTACTTTTGCCTGTGCCTCAGGAGACAACGGCAGGTTATCAGGATTCATAGGACGGGCTGTAGGAAACACCAATACTTTATAAGAAGCTCCTCCCGGAAGTACCATTCTTCCATTCTCCGCTTTTGCCAAACGTAACAGAGCGTCTTTGTTAAAAGAATCGTAGGCATAACCACGCATCGGGTTCACCCAGTCTTCGGGATCGGCCATGTTTGCCGAATGGGTAACACCGACAGGACGCACACGGGTGGGTTGACCTTCATTAGCCAGCCGAATCCGTTCGCTTTCCACCCGTTCGGCTCCATAGATACCGGGAAGCATCGAACTAACCGTTCGGGCAAAATGGAACGTCGCGGCATCTCTTCACCGGTAAAGACGGCGATATCAACCACCGGATGACCGTATTGCAACAAAGTCTGGCAACGGGTGATGTAATCTACAAAAGATTTCCCTTCCTCCCACCAGGTCTGGTCGCGCTGGAAGAAGAGTCCGATGCCGTCCAAGGTCATACCGGGACGGCGGTTCATCCAAGGATTATGGGTATAGACATGAAAGAAGAGTTTATTGATACCAGTGCATAGTTACGGTCCAGCAAAGGTTTCAGCATGGCAGGGTCTTCATCCCATACGCCACGAATTTCAGTAAAGCCTCGGCCTGGATAATATTCTTTCCATAAATATGCGCGCCACTGATGGCATCCAGCATATCATTGGGTTTATCGTGCGTAGACTGTTCAGCCAAAATTCCCCCATAGGCAGATCCACTTCTGATAATGCATCAATCCGTCACTGACCATAGTAGGAGCTACGCACTCGGCAGAGAACCGGCAATCGTATTGACGGGCACAGTCTGCCAATACAGTGTAGAACACATCAGTCACCAGTTCTCCGATGGTGGTACGGACATCCCGCAATATCTGTTCACTGCGGCGGCGCTTTCCATCGGAATACCTGCCAGCAAAGGAAGATAAGGCATCAAATCATATCCACGGCGTTTCTTAAATTCCGCCGCGAAGTTATCACTCCAGTTCTGACTGCCACACTCCCAACTGTCTACGTGCATATATTTCAATACACGGCGTGCCACGGCTTCATCCGTCTTTTGAACATTTCCGCAAACCAGTTCGAGAACTGTTTCTGAACAGCCTTGGTGCTGAACTTGTCGCATTCCAATCCTTTACCACCTCCGGCAGTAGCATTCACATGTCCGGTTGCCGTATGTCCCATGCGGAGAATACGCCATTTACCTTCGGGTAAACGGGCGGTCAGCCTGCCTGATACAAAGGGAGATTGATCAATTCATCCGGTTGCACACAAGCCGCATCGGGTATTTCCGTCGAAGTAGTAGCAGTAGCCACACGCCACACCAGTCCTGCTTTTCCCTCCCACTGATGAATACGCGGAGCCGTATGAAGGACTATATCATTGATTTTCAAATTCGGTTTCCATTTAGCTGCATCCAGATCCTCACTACCCGGTTCGCTTCCCACGGGAGTCCACTCAAAACGGAAGTAACGGGCGGTAACAGGGGGGATGGCATGAGTGGACTGGAAATCCGTATTCTGCCATCCCTGCCGGGCAGGGACCAGTTGCTTCACTGTTTTGAACGTCCGTCCGTCCTCACTGGCCAATACTTTCAGGCGATGTGCCTGGTAGTTATTTCCTCCCAAAATAATTTCCACGTTGCTGCAAGTCACAGGTTCTGCATATTCATACTGAATCCAACAAGGATAAGAGGAACGGAAGACTCCTTTCTCATCCCTGTTCACAGCCTTGGATTCATCTTTGATAACGGCCTGTTTCAAATTGCCGAAAGTTACCTTCGGCTTCAATGAAGTATCCTCAGGCTGACGCTCCAATGGAATGGCGTAGGTAACGATATCTTCATAATAGCCATCCAGTGCTTCGGGCATGGGCAAAGTGAGATTCCGGATATTTCCACCGTTCACAATGGTGTCACTCCATACCACTTTTGCATGGATTCTTCGGGAGTCATCCAAGGACCTCCCGCCAAGGCAAAGCCGTCACAGATGTGCATGCCCAGTTGCATTCCCAGCCTGTCGGCCTCTTTCATACTATGAGTGACCATACGCCACCATTCGGGGGTAAGCTGCTGGGCTTTCCCTTCGTATTGAGGTCCTTGCTCCACTCCCTTGATGGGCATCAGATAGGCTCCACCCCAAACCTACACGGTGCATGGCTTCCAGATCAGCGGTAATCCCTTCGGGAGTTACAGCGCCAAACATCCAATACCAGAAAGTCCAGGGACGAGCTTCCTGTACGGATGAATTTACAAACTGTTGCCGTAAAGCGGATTGTGCTATCATCGGTTGGAATCCGGTTGCCAGCAATATGGATACAAACAGATGTTTTATCTTCATAAGCTATTTATTCTATATTTAATGATAAACGAATAAAGTTGTAATTTGTACTCAATTTTTCAAATATAGAGAGTTCAAGCCAAATAAAAAAAGAAAAGGGAAGAATAAACAAAGTTCCTCTTCCCTTTACAATCTATTTTTTCACTGTTATTCAAATTTTAACGTGATACCTCCCCCATATGCTCCATCAGCCCAAAATGCTTGTGAAGACGGACCTATCAAATCTGTCGTATTCACTTTATTACGAACCGGAGGAATTACTTTCATCAGACTGATGCCGGTAGCCGGGAAAGTATAAAGCAAGCCGTCACGACCGTCGCGAGGCTGATAAACCCCTACATAATTCTGAGGAGTACGGTTACAGATACTTATCGTTCCTTCCTGTGTTTTCAAAGTCATCCATTGCACATTAGCAAAGTACCCTTTAAATTCGGGATAAGTAAAGCTTTCGGCAGGAATGGGATCATTATACTCATTTTCCCATACGCCCAACTGCGGACCATGCAGACGGTTCTGCCATACACGGTAAGGACCGTCACCTACCCAACGCTTGCTCAACACTTTATCTTCCGGATAATCAAACATCACCCCCATCAAATCCACTACACCGCTGAAGTTGTATGTAAAGTCTATAGCAGCGGTACCGTCAGGAGCGATAGTCCATACAGCCTGATCAAAACATCCCAGTTTGTAGTTAGCGGTAACCACTACGTTATTGCCTTCTTCACGCACGGTAAAGCCTGTAAAACGACCGGCATCATCAAATGTAGTGTATTGGGTTTTCTTCTTTTCAGCCTCTTTGTCATCATGGTTATAAAACTGGTCCATAGAACGGTCCGAACGCTTGGCAGCAATAAAACGAGGACCATTTGCCAGACTGATGATACGGCTTCCAACCTTTACCCCCTTCAGCTGTCCGTCTTTCTGAGAAAAAGTAAATGTACGTCCTCCGGTATCAACCGTCAATGCATCGGCAGTTTCTTTATAAGAAGGCTTGTTTCCGGCAGAAGCCTGCTGCAATCCGGCAACGTCGTCCAGTTTATAACTCCACGTAAAGAGATCATTCCCCTGCTTATCCGTTACTGTCAGCATCAAAGCATGGGCCCCTTGACAGCCGCAGGAATAGTCAGTGTACCCGCACCGTGAGCAGGAATGTCGGGACAGTTCACCTCTCCCTGTTTCATCACTTTCATTCCCCCTTATCGGTTACAGAAGGCAATTGCACATATTTATAAGTGAAACGGCATGTATTCGCATTCAGGAAATCGTAACGGTTCTCTATTTTCAGTTTGCCGTCAAACTGACTGTCAAGGCTATCGGTCATGATTTGAATAGGACACCACACCTGCTTGATGGTAAAGTAACTGCCCTCTTTTTCGTGATGCGGACCTACAATACCATCGGCTCCATAATTGCCGCAGTTGTCAATGAATCCATTCATATCCACACGCTTCACGCCCTCATCGGCCAGTACCCAAAGGAAACCTCCGGCACAACGGGGAGCTTACGCATCATTTCCCAATAATCATACAGTCCGGCTCCGTGTCCTCCATCGTACAATCCATGCAGAAACTCGGTCGGCATAAATATTTCCGGCAGACGCATATAGTTCTGGCTTTCTCCGTAAGAACGATAGTGCATGGTTTCATATCCACTGAAGTTGCCTTGCGGATGAAGCACCGGGCGTTTCTGAGGGTCGTATTTGTGAAATTCACCATCCAGTTCGGTATTCCAACCTTTTTCATTGCCGTTGCTCCACCAGATGATACACGGATGGTTCACATCACGGGTAATCATTTCTTTTACCAGCTTCTGCCCGTTGATGTTTTCGTGCTTGCCATGCCAGCCGCTTAACTCATCCATTACATAAAGCCCCAGCGAGTCACAAGCTTCAAAAAATTCGGGATCGGCAGGATAATGACTCAGGCGGACGGCATTCATGTTCATGCTCTTGATCAGCAATACATCTTCAATGTTCTTTGCCTTGCTCAGTGTACGTCCGCTTTCAGGACGGAAACTATGACGGTTCACCCCTTTAATCATCACACGCCGACCGTTGATATACAATCCGTCACTTTCACGTGTTTCAATGGTACGGAAACCAAATTTCTGATTTTCAACATGCAGTGTTTTGCCTGCTTTATCAAGCAGGGTAAAGGTAGCCTGATACATGGCCGGAGTTTCAGCCGTCCATAATTCAGGAGATTTTACTGCGAAATTAATCGAAGCATGGTCGCTGCCCGTACGGACATCCGAAGTGTTTTCGGCCACTTTTTTCCCTTTAGCATCTGTTATGACAGTATGTACCCTAGCACCTTCTACTGCCATATTCAGAAAACAATCGGCATAGAAATTCCCATCCGCCTTCGCATCTATTGCCAGACGATCTATATTTTGAGCCGGTTTCGCCACGATAAACACAGGACGGAAAATACCTCCGAAATTCCAATAATCAGCACGGCGTTCTGCCAAATTAACCCCTGCATTCGCACTTTCCTTGCTTACAGTTACTTCAAGTACATTCTTTTTTTCGATCCGAAAAATACCCGGTCACTCACATTATAAATAAAGCGGTAAAAAGCTCCCTGATGCATGGAGCCGGCTTTACGACCGTTTATCTTTACCTGCGTATCAGTCATAGAGCCTTCAAATACCAGCTCTATCTGTTTACCATTCCATTCGGCAGGCAACTCAAATTCATATTTATACAAACCTTGTTCGTCAGCTACTCCTTCAGGAAAAGCCTTACCATAGAATTTCATGCCATATTGATAAGTACCGAATCCTTGCAGTTCCCAACAGGAAGGTACTCCGATTTTCGTCCATTTTCCGGAATTATTACCACCGGTACACATGAAATCCCATTGTACCATATCATCACAGCCACGTCCTGACAAGTATTGGCGTTCTGTTTTTACGGAAGATTGCGCCAACAAACCTGCCGATAAAGCAGGAGTGATAAAAAGTTGTTGCTCTTTTCATTTTGATATTTGATTTTTAATTTAATTCTATATTTCTGTCTGCCACCGGAAAGATATGTCGCCTATTCAAACCTTTTGCCATACATCATTTTATAAGACTGAAGCGTACCCGCAAAGTATGAGGTTTCTGCTTATCAATGGCGTATTTCTTCAGCACTCCCGGACCACAACTACTGTTTCCTAAACCTAAAACCGCTGCATCCAGGCTGAGAATAACCTCCTTTCGTGGTTTCAAGTCACAATCATGAGTTGTTTTATAAATATCATCCACGGTATAATGTAAGGCAGAAAATGAAAATGGCCGGTCTATGGCTGTCACACGGACGCCTTTACCCTGTTTATTGGTTAGAACCACCTCGGTAACATCCTCGTGATTGCCACTGTCCTGCGGACGCGGGTAATGTGTGTACTGTTCACTCACCTTGCTGTTCCATCTACCTATCAGACAGGACGTCTTACGGTCGGGATAGTTTTCCCACGGGCCACGACCGTACCAGGAAAGGTTCTCGTATTCTTCTCCCAGTACAAATGCACTGCCCAGACGAGGCAATTCCGGCAATTCTCCTTGTGGCAGATAAGTCTGTTCCAGATCCACCGTTCCATCCACATATATCTTATAATGGGAAGAAACACGGATGCTACCTTTGGCATAACGATATTCCACAACCGATTTCTTCGATACGGTTCCATCTGTTTCCTGAGTTTCCGTTTCGGGAGTAATTACCTCTACTTGAGGAGCATCCAATCCCTGATTCTTCCAATCCTTGGCCAACCAGTTACCGAAACTTTTATCATTATCCGTCGGAACACGGAAAGCTTGAAAATAACTATCTTCCCATAAATCCAAAACAGAAAACTTACTTTTACGTTTACCCGGTTGTACACCGTCAGCCACCGCCATCAAATGATCATTCAAGGCAAACTGTTCCTTTAAAATCTCATGCCCGGCCTTCGCCCATAAAGCATCTTCTTTCAATACTATACTTACATTCAATCGAACATCAGCCTGTTTATTAATCTTAACATCGGGCAAAGCATCGTTCCTGTTTCACCGGGTTCCACCGATGGAAGCGCCAGTTCCCCTTGTTTCATCTTCTTCCCGTTCTCTATCAAAGTCCACAGACAGCGATATCCTTCCAGACCAATGTGATGATTGCGGTTCGTAACTCTTAATCCTTTGGGCAAAACATCTTGTTCTTTTAAAAAAAGGTGCTGATGTTTTTTTAAAAGGTCTTGTTCTTTTGGAAAAACCTGAAGATCTTTTTCCATTTCCAATTTAACCGGAGCATATACTTTCTTCACCTCCCAATATTTGGGCGTAGTTTCGCGGTCACTCATCACCACACCATTAAAACAGAAAGCCTTTAAATTAGGCCGATCACCAAAGTCACCGCCATACGCCACCATCCGGCGGCCATCCGGCAATATCTTATAAATACCTTGATCCACCAGTCCCATATAAAGCCGCCCAGCATACGTGGGTTACTATAAATCTCATCCCAATATTCCTTGAAATTACCTAAAGCATTCCCCATGCAATGTGCATATTCGCTGGTCATCACAGGACGGTTATCATTCGTGCGTTCCGCTATTTCCAACAAGCGTTCCCAACGTGCGTTCTCCGCCCGTTCCTTGTCCTCCCCTTCGGGAATGCCGGGATTCAGATACTCCTGTTTCACACGGTATAAAAACGGCTGATTACATCCACTGTTTTCGGGTCGGGTTCTCCGTTTACTCCCTGAGCTCCTTCATAGTGTACGGGACGTGTAGGATCAAAATCATGCAGCCAAGCCGAAATAGCAGCAAAATTAGGTCCGTAACCACTTTCATTTCCCATGCTCCACATCACTACCGAAGGATGATTTTTATCGCGTTCCGCCATACGTACCGCACGATCCAGAAAAGCGGCGTGCCAATCGGATGTACTAGCCAATGTTCCACGTAATCCGTGCTCTTCTATATCCGCCTCATCCATCACATACAGTCCCAAGCTGTCGCACAGTTCATACCAACGGCTCACATTGGGATAGTGACTGGTACGGACTGCATTCACATTGGCTTGTTTCATCAGCAATATATCCTGCAACATCCTCTCCTCACTCATCACGCGTGCCGTATACGGATCGTGTTCATGACGGTTTACCCCACGAAAACGGACCGAATTACCGTTAACCAACATTTGTCCGTCCTTTATTTCAATACAACGAAAACCTACCGGCTGTTCCACTTGCTCTATGGTCTGTCCGTTTGCATTCTGTAAACGAAGTTCCAACTTATATAAATAAGGAGTTTCGGCTGTCCAACGTTGCGGAGATTTTATAACGGCGGATATACGTCCCATCTTACGTGGACCACGTTGCGGATACCATTCATTCATCCGTGCCGCCTTATGCTCCAAATCCAAGATATCTTCCACATTGCCAACCATATTCACTACTTCCCTTCCATCCGCATCCTTCAGCACCGCCTGCAACGTATAACCTTTACCGTCCATTCCCCGGTAACGCTGAGCTGCGGATCAATCAGCAGTCGGAAATCTTGATAATTCCCCTGAACAGCAGGCAGAGTGCGCACTACATAGTCACGGATACGGATATCCGGAGTATGCACCAAATGAATACTGCGATGAACACCTCCAAAACGCCAAAAATCCTGATCTTCCAGATAAGATCCGTCACTATACCGATAAACTTCCAGAGCGATTTGGTTCTCTCCCGGTTTCAACCAGCGGGTGATATTGAACTCACTAGGTTCCATACTTCCCTGGCTATAACCTATACGTTCACCGTTTATCCACACATAAAAAGCACTCATCACTCCTTCAAAGCGAAGAAAAGTCTGCCCATTTGCCTTCCACCCGGCGGGCAGCGTGAAAGTACGCCGGTATTGCCCCACCGGATTACGCTCCTTGTAGGTGGTATACGAAGCTTTAGGCTCCCCCATCACCCGTGGAGGATCTATTTTAAACGGATATCCTGCCGATACATAAATAGGCGTTCCGTATCCGTTGATTTCCCAATTGGCAGGAACCGGAAAATCTTTCCAATCCTTGTCATTAAAGTCCGTGCGGTAAAAATCCGTTATCCGTTCGGAAGGCACAGGAGTCCACCGGAATTTCCACATCCCGTCCAGACTCATCGAACAATCCCCCTTCTGCTTGGCAAAAGGCACAAAAGCAGCCCTTGCCGGTTCCCTATTAATCTGTAATACATGATGATTCTCCCAATCATGTATTTGTTGGGCCTGTAAGGATACCGTCATCCATCCGCACAGTAACAATCCATATAATCTCATATTTTTGGTCTTTCTTTTCAAATGAAGACGGACGAAATATGATTTTGTACCATATAAATTGTAAAAAGAAAACCCTTCTCTCCGATATCATCATCGAAAAGAAGGGCAAACTTAACATGGACAAAACAATTATCTAGGATTTTGAACTATATTCGGATTAGCATCAATTTCTGTTTGTGGAATAGGAAGTGCCACCCTAGGGTCTGAAGGAGCAATGACACGGGCATCTTCAGGCATAGTCAGATGCCAGCCTCCCGAACGGTCCACCGACTTGCCATTACGCATATAATCAAAGAAAGCATGACCTTCACCTACCAGTTCTTTACGTCTTTCTTTCAGAATGCGCTCCAGGCTGAGATCAGCAGATGTTACGGATTTCGCCGGATTGGCACGGGTAACTATCGCATTCAGATATGTCAATGCTTTTTCCGTATTGCCGATTTTAAAAGCAGCTTCCGCAGCATTCAAATAGACCTCGGATAAACGGAGAATACAAAGATCATTATCCTGTGGATTGACTGTAGAAACAGCATCGGTCACACTGCCCGATTTCCCCGGATATTTAATCAGATATTTCGGTTGACCTTTGGCAGCTACAGGCAATGTATCCGCAACGGCATTTTCCGGCAAATGAGGAAATACATGGCGCACATCTTCAGGGTCTTCATTCAGCAAATCCAAATAAGCCTTTGTCAGAATCAGGTTATTCCAATCTTTCACATTATCGGCATACACCATCGGCGCCCCTTCTCCTCCCGAACCGCCTGAAGGTTCAGACATCGTAAAATAGAATTCAAACAAAGACTCAGAGTTAAAGTCTTTTCCCCATACAGAAGGATATTCGTCATGAGTAAAAAGCCGGTAAATTCCCCCATTGTCATTGATTACTTCTTCTGCACATTTCAATGCATTTTCATTGTCATTCATATACAGATACACCCGGAAAGCAAAGCTTCACACTCCAATAATTCATATAGGCATCATGTTTTTCCTTTGTCAGTCCTCCCAACGCATCGTTCAAGTCCTTTAGCACTTGTTCGTAACATTGTGCACTGTGTTACGTTCCGGAGCATGATCTTCCAAGGTAGTCTGAATCTCAATAGGAACTCCTAAAGAAGCCCCATTATCCAAAGTATAAGGCATACCGAACAAACGGGTCAGATCAAATAAAGCCAGTCCTCTCATTGCCAGTGCCTCCGATTTAATCCGTGCCACTTCTTCCGGCCTGGCATTCCCCGCATTTCCGGCATCCAACTTTTCTATCAGACTGTTAGCCTGATGGATCACTTTATAGGGTTGGTTCCAGACAAGGGTTATATTAAAATTATCATCCGCCGTAACATCAAAGAAATAGTAAGGCGAAACCCTGCGGCCTGCTCCTTTATTAATACGTGCCTGCACATCTTCTCCACGACAATCAGCATAATAAAGATAATTATCACCATAATAACTATGTGCGGATGCTAATCGGTATATACCATTCAATGCCACCTGTGCATCATCTATATTTTTAATGGCATCATCACTGGGAACTGCCGTAGAAGGATCTGTATTCAGCCAATCAGCAGTACACGAAACAAACATCAATGATACAGCCGCAACAATCGATAAATATATTTTTTTCATTTCGTTCTAATTTAAAGGAGATTCATTAAAATGAGACTTCTATTCCAAAACTGTAAGTACGCATAGGAGGTGTTTCACAAAATACTTCACCGGAAACAGGTACTTCCGGATCATACTGGTCCCACTTTGCCCACGTCAACAAGTTACTGCCTGAGAAGTACAATCTTGCTTTACTGACACCCAGTTTGGTCAGCCACTGATCCGGCAATGTAAAGCCCAAAGTCAAGTTCTTTACACGTAAATGATCCGTGCTATGTACATAACGGGATGAATTCTGCGGTCCTGCCGCCTGGCCAAGTACAAATCGGGGTACATCCGTCACATCACCCGGCTTTGCCAACGATCCAATTCATAAATGGGCAAGTTATAGTTCTGCTCTTTTGCACCGTCGGTTTCATTATAAGTTCCGGTTTTGTCAAAAGAATATCCTCCTAAAGAATAAGTCAATGTCAATGCCAGATCAAACCATTTGTAATTCACGATATTGGTAAAACCTCCTGAAATCTTCGGATCCACAGACTTATAAGGAATTGCCTGTGCTGCAGAAGCGTCAGTAGTCACTGTTCTGTCATAATTGCCATTTGCATCCTGTGTATTCATATAGTACAAAGCTTTTCCTGTCTGAGGATCAACCCCCGCATATTCTTTCACATAGAAGGTAGAATACGGCAACCCCACTTTATGGATAAACCAGCTTCCCTCGATAGACTGGTCCAATTTACCATCCAATGATACAATCTTATTTTTATTGTGGGTCATATTCAAAACAGAAGTCCAATTAAAGTTGTTACCGGCAAAGTTTATGGTACGCAGTTCCAGTTCCCAACCTCTATTATTCAGTTGTCCCAAGTTCCCCAAATAATTTTGGAAACCGGTAGTGCTACTGATAGGACGATTGTAAAGCAAATCTTTCGTATCGCGATTATAATATTCCAAGCTGACAAAAATACGATTGATAAATGCCAGGTCGAGTCCCAAATTCAAGTTATAGTTCTTTTCCCATTTAAGGTTCGGGTTCGGTAATGCCGATTCATAAGATCCACCACCTCCCATATAATTCTGCCCGTAGGAATAAAGTCCCATATATCCGTAAAGAGCACCCGGCTGATTACCATTCACACCATACGAGGCACGTATCTTTAAATCACTCAGCACACTCTTTATAGATTGCATAAATTTTTCCGCACCTACATTCCACATACCGGATACAGACCAAAAATTTCCCCAACGGTTCTCGGGTGACAGGCGTGAACTGCCGTCACGACGGAAGCTACCGGCAATATAGTAACGGTCATCATAATCATAGTTGATACGGGATACATAAGAAATCATTCTTGAATCCTGAGTAGAAGACACAAAGCTGTTCAATGATGCTGCATTATCCGGTTCCACCAAATAATCTGAAGGAAGTTTGGATTTATCCCCCATTGCTTTGTCTGTCTGATAATTTTCAATTTCATAAGCTACCAACGCATCCACATGGTGTAATTGTGCTATAGTCGTATTATATCCCAATGAAGTGGAAGAAATCAATTACTATATTCTATAAATCCCTTTGCCGTCTGTGCATCACTACCACTTTAGCTCCGGCTCCACTCAACGGATTCCAATAACGGGAATCTTCTGAATATTATAATCATAGCTAAGCGTTTCTTCAATTCAACCCTTTGATAATATCTATCGAAGCATAGCCTGTAGAAAACATACGTGTCATGCGGGTACGGTTATAATCTGTACGGATATCACGCAACGGATTCACATTGCTACTGGGATATGATCCTACATAATTCCCTTCAGCGTCACGTACCGGAAAAGACGGAGTGGTGTTCAAAGCCACACAAAGGAAAGGATTAATAGATGATCCACGCTCCTCATTCATTTCCTGATTCAATTGAGAGAACATCACATTGGCGCCCACTTCCCCACGGGAACCTACCTTCTGGGTTACATTCAAACGAGCTGTATATCTGTCCAGATTAGAATTTTCCACCAAACCCTCCTGACGGTTAAAACCCAATGAAGAATAGAACGTAGTCTTGTCATTGCCTCCCGATACGGACGCTTCATAACTTTGATGATGTGCCGTACGCATTAATTCCTTCCTCCAGTCAGTATATCCCAGTTCCGGAATGGAGGCATAATCATTGATATGTAAATCGGCATACTCGGTGGGCGACGCCAATCCCGCCTCCGGATTCTTGGCTATTTCATCTTGTTGAAGTTCATCAAACCTTCATAAATTAGCTCTCTACGCTGCTCCCCATTCAACGTCGGACGGAATTCCACAGCAGCATTAGAAAAGCCTCCATCCATTTTTAATGTAGCCTTAGCACGTCCTTTTGTACCTTTTTTAGTGGTTATCAGAATCACACCGTTTGCCGCACGTGAACCATATAAAGAAGCCGCTGCCGCATCTTTTATGACTGTTATATTTTCAATATCCGAAGGGTTCAGCGTACTCATTATATTCGTTTTAGAATTATTCATGTAAGCGGCATCTGCCGAGCCACCACTCAAGCTTCCGGAAGTCACCGGTACTCCGTCAATGACAAACAAAGGTTCTTTCGATGCATTGAATGACCCCATACCGCGGATACGTATACTTTGATTAGCACCCGGCTGACCGGAATTTCCCGAAATGGATACGCCCGGAGTCATACCCTGCAACTTCTGTTCTACCGATACAACCGGAACGTTCTTCAACAAGTCCCCCCGTAATGTATTTGCCGAACCGGTAAATGAAGATTTGGAAAAATTACCATAGCCTGTCACCACAACCTCATCCAATCGTTGTGTATCCGGATGCAAAGATACATTCAGCACCCCATTGGCAGGTATCTTCGCCGTTAGTGTACTCATACCTAAAAACTCAATCACTAATGTTTTGTCTTTGTCGGGAACTTCCAGAGAGAAATTGCCATCTATATCTGTCACCACACCGATAGATGTACCGGGTATTTTGACAGTAGCTCCAATTAATGGTTCTTTATCCTCCGCTGAGAGAACGCGTCCTTTCACTGTTCTATTTTGAGCTTGCACGTACAAACCGAATAAACAAGCCAAAATAAAAAAAACAATACCTAGATTTATTCATGATTTATATTATATAATTATATAATATTTTATCATGTTCCGGTCAAAAGATATGCCAACAACAAGAAGCATCCGTCAAATCACTGTATATTAACTAAATAAGAAAACAGAACGTCTGTAAAATTGTAGAATAAATCCACATGAATGTAGAATTTGTCCACACAAAAAAAGGGTGTGATACCACACCCTCTCATTTAATAATTATTTAAAATTAATTTTTAGTATATCCCGGATTCTGCTCCATATCAGGACTAAATGTAAACTGGTCTGTTGGAATCGGTAAAACACATTTATAATAATCCCAGTCTATTTCCTCCACGATACCCGGTAAATGATATCCTCCCTTACGAACAATGGTCTTTCCATTTCTCAACATATCAAAGAAACGATGCCCCTCACCTATCAATTCTTTACTTCTTTCTTCCAACACCCTATCCAATGTATATTCAGCCGCCGTTACTTCCTTTGCAGGATTAGCACGCTGCACAATTGCATTCAGATAATTCAAACCTTTTACGGCAGATGCCCCCACCTATTTCACTCCGGCCTTCCGCCGCATTCAAATAGACTTCAGACAAACGAAAATAACATAATTATTTTCAAAAGATGGAGTCGTAGCATCTGTTCCCGGCCATTTCTTCAACCACCATACATCATTTTTATTATAAACATTCTTTTCCAGCAACAGACAGCGAATATCCTCCGGGTCACTCAATAACTCATCCACAAATTTCTGAGTGGCAAAAATCTCACGATACCCATTCCAATGCATCAGATATGCCAATGAACTTCGTCCTCCATTATCATCTGTACTATTAGCAATTTCAAATAATGATTCCGTACCAAACGTATTTTTCAAATCCCATGCCGGAACATATTCATCACGTGTATAAAGACGGTACATTCCATTTCCTTCCACTTCTTCAATCAAGTTGCTTGCCATTTGAAACGCTTTCTCGTTATCATCATGATACAGATAAATACGAGACAGCAATGCTCTTGCAGCATACGCATTCATCCGGCTGTTATTTTTAGAAGTACTCATTAAAGGTATAGCCTCCTCCAATGTACTGATTATGAACTCATAATCCTTTGCAACAGTGCTGCGTGGCGGATTTTCATCTAATGTAATTGCATGATCTACAATTGGAGCTCCCCAACCGGCCCCTTTATCCTTAGTATAAGGATAACCGAAACAACGGGTCAAGTCAAACTGGCAAAGTGCCATGATAGTCATCGCCTCACCTTTCAATTCCTTTAATCTTTGCTCTGAACCTTGCACTTTTCCATCATCAATCGCATTGATCACATTCCATGCATTACGGATAATATAAAAAGGACGTCCCCATAAATATCCGGCATTTAAGCTTGTAGAGCGATGATCATATAAGTAACACCGGTTACAAGTTCTCCCGCTATTATAAGAACTCTGCATATCATCCCCTTTCATATCCCCATAAAAAAACATGGTTCCGCCATAATAGCCATAGCTGGACATCAAATCATACAATCCATTCACAGCATTATCTATATCCTGCTCTGTACTCAGTGCCAAATCCGTAGAAACGCTATCACCAGGATGAGTGGTTAAAAAATCATCCCCGCACGATACGGCCAATAAAGAAATCAAGCCTAATATAATTATATTTTTTTTTCATAAACAGTTCGGTGTTAATTGATTAGAATTTAAGTTCAAGTCCAAATGCGAATGTTTTAAGAGGAGGAGTAAAATAACTTACAATTCCATTCAACTCCGGATCATATTGATCGTATGCAGCCCACGTCAACAAGTTGGTACCCGAAAAATAAATACGGCAGAATTAATACCTATGGTTCTCAACCAAGACTGAGGAGCAGAAACGCCAACAATCAAACTTTTCAAGCGCAAATGATCTGTGCTATGAACACCACGTGACGAGTTCCACCAGCCACCATACTCTTGTCCATACACATATCGGGGAACATCTGTTATATCTCCCGGCTGTTTCCAACGGCGGCGTAACTCTGTACTCTTATTGTATTGTGCCGTATAACCGTCATCCTGCAAAGCATACATGGCACCATCGTAAGAATATCCACCTAAATGAAACGACAAATTAAAAGATAAATCAATAAACTTATAATTAAACGTATTCATCAATCCACCGGTCAATTTAGGATATATATCTTTCAACTCCACACGGTCGGCATCATTGGGGTCATACACAATATTCCTGCTTCTATTGCCATTTTCGTCTTCTTTATTGTCATAATACATCGGGCGTCCGTCATTAGGATCCACTCCGGCATACTCTCTCAAATAAATTGTCGCATACGAACAACCTTCCTTTCTGATATAATTTCCATCTATAAATTCCGGAAGATCCGCCAGTTTTACAATCTTATTTTTATTATGTGACAAGTTTAAAGAAGTTGTCCAACTAAAATCTTTGGTTTGAATATTACTTGAACGTACCTCTATTTCAAAACCGGTATTCTTCATTTCGCCCACATTCGTAAGAATACTGCCAAAACCACTGATAGAATTCAATTGCTTACTCATCAATAAATCCTTAGTCGTTCTGGTATACCAATCGAAAGTCAAATTAACCCGTCTGAACAGACTTAAATCAACCCCCAGATTCAATGCATAGTTCTTTTCCCAAGTCAAATCAGGATTAGCAATAGCATCTTCCCACGGAGCAGGTTTTCCATTATAAAATGCTCCGGTAGTATAAGTTCCATGATAACCATAATAACCGGTCGGCAGATTACCGTTCACACCATACGATGCTCTTAATTTCATATCCGACACCACATCCTCCCACGGTTTCATGAAGTTTTCCTGAGAGAGTCTCCATGAAGCGGAAACAGCCCAAAAGTTCCCCCAACGGGTATCAGGCGCCAATCGGGAAGAGCCATCACGACGGAAACTGAAACCTGCATAATATTTATCATTATATCCATAATTCAAGCTTCCTACATACGACACCATAGCATCTTCCTGCCTCGTATTAGTAAGATCAGCAGGTTTGGCGCCATTATCCAACGACGGATTAAGTGTTTGCCCGTAAACCTGTTTCTCACCATACATATCCTCATAATCGTATTTCATAACCTCATACGCTAAAACCGCATTAATGTTATGTTTGCCAAACGTTTTATTATATGCCAGATTCGTTTGTGAAGTATAACTCATTCTTTCAATCATCATCATCTGTCCGGATCCCTGTGTAGCTTCCCCATCCTTACCGTCAGGCGAGTAAAAAGAAAAGTCTTTATTTAAAGAATAGTCTACTGTAAAGATAGTAGATAACTTCAACCCGTCCAAGATATGATAGGCAGCCTTGGCGGATGCCATTGTACGTGCCAGACGTGCATAATTTGAATCTACAGAATTCTCATACAGCGGGTTAATACCTCCATTATTCTGGAAACCCGTATGATAACTGCCATCCTCATTATAAATAGGTATGGAAGGGGTCAATTGATATTTTGAAGAATAAAGCGCACTGGCATAATACTGTCCCTCCGGCGTATGTTTATTACGAGTCCATGAAAAGGTAGCATTCATTCCATACTCAAATTTATTCCATTTACTGTTTGCATCAATACGACCGGTAAAACGTTCCATTCCTGAATTTATGCTTATACCTGTCTGATTGGTGTATCCTAACGTACCAATAAAATTCGATTTTTCATTACCTCCGCTTACAGACAAACTATAGTCCTGCTGATGTCCTTTTTTCAATAAAGCATCTTCCCAATCAGCATATCCGTTGGCCGGGCGTGCAGCATAATTGTCAATTTGTCCATCCGCATAAGCCTTTGCCTCGGCTTCCGAATCCCCCTGATTCAAACGATAATTAACAAATCCTTCATAAATCAACTCCCTACGCTCTTCACCCCCCATTATCGGACGATAATTGTAAGCAATATCCGTAATACCGTAAGTAGCCTGCATACTCACCCTCATTTTACCTTCCTTCCCTTTTTTAGTAGTAATAAGGATTACACCGTTAGATCCTTTTGCTCCATATAATGAAGCAGAAGCGGCATCTTTCAATACGGTTATACTTTCATATCCGCAGGATTAATGTCTCGATCAAACCAAGTCCTCCCGCACTGGCATTGGCACTTAGACCACTCATATCCCTAGACGCTACCGGCACGCCGTCCAATACATAAAGAGGTTCTGTAGAAGCATTCATAGAAGCAATTCCACGCACCCGCACTGTAGCTTTAGAACCCGGTTGGGAAGAACTGGCCACTGAACTTAACCCCGGAATATTAGCCTCCATCATCTGTGCTACAGACACAACAGGCAATGACTCCAATTTATCCGTATTCAAAACAGAAGCAGACCCCGTATAAGTAGCCTTCTTAAAATCACCATAACCGGTCACTACCACTTCATCCATCAACTGCGAATCCTCTTTCAGCATCACTCTTATTTGCCCGTTAGCAGGCACTTTCACCTCCGCCGATTTCATACCGATGTAACTGATTACGATAATATCACCCTGTTTAGCATCAAGAGCGAAATTACCTTCAATATCGGTAATCATACCGGTATTGGTTCCCTTGATGATTACGGACGCCCCGATTAAAGGCATTCCGTTAGCATCCTGCACATTACCTGAAACATGTTTTTTCTGCTGTACGCTTTCCACACGATCTGAAACCGGAGAAGATAGTGCATGGTTTTCCACTGCGAGCACGGAGCTCAATCCTGTAATAGACATTGCCGAATAGGCAACTACAAACAAACATCTGCATTTGTCTGTAATTCGAGAGTGTGTGTCTTTATTCCTCATAAATTGAGTATATTTATAAATACCATATATGAGTTCAGCTTATTCATACCATATTCCAATCGTCATTCTGTCACTGAATAAGCCTAATCTTTCTCCGTATTACATTAAGGTTGTGACAAATATATAAATTAAAATCTATAAAAGAAACAAAATGAATATTTTTTTCTCCTCATATCGATAAATAAAAATACAACATTCATCCAAATAAAAAATGTGCCAAAAGTATTTACTACCTTTGGCACATACCCACCCGGCTGTTTGATATATCAATAAACCGCCGAAGCGATCACTTGTATAAACAAAATAAGGAACACCATTGCAATCGGATACACCGTAGCATATGCAACACTCGGAATATTACTATCTACCATGGAATCGGCTGCCGCAAGACCGGGCGTACTGGTCATACCACCGGTGATGGTGCCCAGCAAATCCAACAAACTGATTTTAAAGACCAACCTGCCAACCACAACGGCAACCAGCATAGGCACGACAGTAATGGCCGCCCCCACTCCGAACAATAACAATCCGCTCTCCTGAAAAGTAGCCACCAGATTCTTACCGGCAGAAGTACCGACCTCAGCCAAAAACAGCAATAAGCCCAACTGGCGTAACAACTGATTGGCAGGACCGGACATAGACCACAATATGGGTCCTGTCTTTCCCACGGCACTCAGCAGCAATGCCACCATCAGCACTCCTCCGGTCAATCCGGGTGAAAAGGAAACGCTGTCTGAAAATGAAATATTTATTTTGCCGAACAATACACCTAATACAATCCCCATAGCTATCGGGAAGAAATCAGTATCAGACAACTGTTTGGCATTATTCCCCAACAAACGGGCAACGCCTCTGAGTCCTTCCCGTTCACCGACCACCATCAGCTTATCACCGAATTTCAAGGCCAAATCCGGAGAAGGTGACAAGTCTATGCCGCTTCGACGGATACGGGTTACCGTACAACCAAAGTTACGTTGTAAATTCAGATCCCCCAATTGCTTGTTTATCATATCTTTCTTTGTCAGCAATAAAGATTCAATCTCCTGTGTCTGATCCAGAGGCAATTCACCTTCCTCCCGTTCTCCAACCAATACGGCAAACTGATTCAGCGCTTCCTCACTTCCCACCGCCTGCACATAGTCCCCTTCCAGCAACATGGTATTCGCTTTAGGCATCAATATAGAATCCCCATGCTTTACCCGTGAAATGACGGCCCCCGTCATGGCACGTGCATTTATTTGCGCCAAAGTACGTCCGAATACCGCTTGATTGGTCACTCTGAAAATGCAAGTTGTCAGTTCCGGAAAACCGCTGCGCCGTTCCAGTTCCAACCTGCGCGCTTCTTATCCAGATCCACCGCATAATCTTGGGTAACAGCTTCACAAACAAAATCACCCTATCACTCCAAACGGGTAAGCAATACCGTATGCAATGGAAGCCAACGGTGAATTTGTACTGTCTATAGCTACCGCCAGACCGGGCGTACTGGTCAATGCCCCTGCTATCAATCCCACCACACTGGGCGTATCAATGTCAAAAGCATACTTCAGTCCTACCGCCGTCAGACAGGCAGAGCAAATAATAAGCATAGTGATAAGAATCAGTGTCTTTCCTTTACTTCTGAAAGAATCGAAAAATCCGGGACCGGCCTGAATACCGATGGTAAAGATAAAAAGCACCAGACCGAAGTTCCCCAATCTTTAGGAATGATCACACCGAAATGTCCGAAAAGCAAGGCAATGAAGATAACGGCCGACACATCCAGCGACAAGCCCTTTATCTTAATCCTCCCTAGCATAAAGCCCAACGCTACAATAAGGAAGAGCGAGAAATAAGAAGAATGCAGTAAATCAATTAACATATTTTTAAGAGGTTAGTTTCAGAGCACAAAGATATGTAAAAATGCCAAATGCTGAAACTTTCCCCTTACTATTTGCAGAAACCATTCCTCCTATTGCACATCCAGCGCATCCAGTGCCAGCCCCTCCATATCCGGAGCGGAAAGCACCACCTTATAATAGCCTGCATTGATATACGTACGTCGTTGTACTCAGCATACGCCACTTTCCGGGAGTTCGGCAAAAGTCAGATGATCCTCCTTCAGTACCACCCCTTTGGAGTCGATGAACTGCATACGCACCTTCATAGGCTTCCCCGTAGCGTTCATGTATTTAAAACGAAGGGCATAGACCTGTGCCAGACCGGTAGAGATATTCCAGGTAATACTGCTTTTCTCACCTTTACCAAAGAAGACACCGGTTTGTTTCTTGACCTCTTTCTTTATAAACTTGCCTTTCAACATAGCGTCCTCGGTTGATAAGTCACATTGGCACGGGCATTTTTATCTTCAGGCAATAATTCTTTGGGAGTCTTTTCCATCACATCCTTGTCTTGGGCAGCCCAGCTGAAACTTACATTCCGGTCATCAGCCCTTGATTAGCAACAGGCTCCACAGAAGCGGCCGAAGCTATCGCAATGCCACAAATCAGAGCTTGCCCCGCTTTCACCTCCGGAAAATCAATCTTCAAGACACCACCTTTCACAACAGCATTCACCACCTTTTTGCAAGCGCCGTCATGCCCCGCTTCAGCCCATACATCCAAGTCATCCAGAAGCACTTTATCATTTACCGCTACATCAAAAATACGCAAGCCTTCACAATCCGTCTGTACGCCGCCTCCCGTACCATGCCAGGGCTCTGTAAAATAAAGTTCCACACGATACTCGCCATCCGGAACGGGAAAGCGGAAATTCAGTTTATGGCGTCCGAAACGGAAAGTCTGGAACAGCTCCCAATCCCTAGTGCCATGAATGGGATCATTCGTGGTACGCTGGCTCGCCTGATAAGGCTCAATAACTGCACACTGTCCGACGGATGGATAAACGATTCCGCCCACGAATGAGAATAACGGCTGTTATCCTGCGCCCAGACCTGACCATACGTATCCGTATAAGCATCTCCCCCGCAATTCAAACGATAAAGATACGTATATCCCTCAGCTCCTTTCAACAAATCAGTTCCGTTCAACCGGTCGGCAGCAACAGGCACTATAACAGAGCCACGGTAAAGAGCCTCAAAATGAGGAGCTTTCTCCAAACCGTCCAGCACCAGCACATCTTCCGCTGCCGGTTTTCCTTTAAAGTATCCCACGGCACGAAGCACATTATAACGGATATCACGGTTCTCCCACATAAAATGAGTACCTACCCATGATTCAGTTTCCGTCCCAAGTATTCAGCATCCACCGCATCATTGTACAGCAACACACTGTCACAATTGCTGTACGCCTCAATGGTAGCCCGTCTGCGGCCTGTTGCAAAACGGTCTTCCCACGTGTGGGATGCCAGATAGACCATCGGATCTTCGGAAGCCGGCACATAGTTGGCACGATACATATAATATACATCCAGCGGTTCTTCCCACGGAGTAACCAGTCCTTTATAATTAAACGGTCCCACCTTATCTATACGGCGATACGCTTCATCCGGCTGGCGGCGTCCCGGATTATCATGACTGCTGAATATCCATTGGAATTGTCCGCACACACTGTCCTTTGCCTGTTCCGCCAATCGGATCTTGGTTTCCATCAGCCGGCACATACGTTCCTCGCTCCATACGCCGTTCGCGTCAAAGGCAGCCGGTTCGGTATGCAACCCGATGCTGCGCCATGCGCCATACTCACCATTCAGCAGTTGGTTCTTCTGTGACAATTCACGGCCATACTTATTCACATCACCACCATAGGTTCCACTCCAGTTCTGAATAACATTCCAATCTGTTCCATCACCACCGTTACACGTGGTAATCACACGCATGGTACGCGCCGTAGGATCCATTTCACGGATAATCTCACTACACTCTTCGGCAAACTCCTTAGGCAGCGTGCTTTCGTTCTGCAATCCCCACATCACCACACTGGGCGAGTTACGACGCTCTTTCACCCACTGGCGGAGCAGTTTCTTGAAATTCTCACGAAACTCCGGAGTGTCATACCATACATGGGCCGAGAACTGAGTCCACCACAAGACCCCTTCCTTATCCCAATATTTCTGATAATCCAGGTGATGGGCTGGTGAGCGTCACGGAAAGCGTTGAAGCCCGCCGCACGGATCTGTTTCACACGGGCTGCCACCTGTTCACGGCTGAAAGCATGGCTTTGTCCGAACTGGTGTTCATATTCACATACCCCATTGATAAAGACAGGCTGTCCATTCAGATAGAACCGTCCGTCACCGTCCTTCTGTTTCACCGGCCAACTGACGGTACGGATACCAAAGGGCGTACTAATCTCATCCGTAGTACTCTTGCCACGCTTTATCATACTGGCCAGTTTATACAAATAAGGATTCTCCGTACTCCATAAGACAGGATTCTGCACCGGTGATTGTTGCTTCACCACCTTCCTTTCACCCGGCTGCAAAGTCACCTTCTCCGTCAGGCGGAACACCTGCTTACCATCCGCATTACTGAATTTATTAACCACTTCCACCGTTTCGGCAGTCTTCCCGTAATTTTTCACCTCCGTTTCTACAAAGACAGTTCCCGCCTTATCATCATTCCAGATATGCACTCCGAAAGGTTCGATGCGTATTGCATCCGTAGCCTCCAGCACCACGGGACGGAAAATGCCCAAAGGCTGGGAACCTTCACTGAATCCCCATTCCGAAGAACAACCACCGCATACCCAAGGCATATCGGCTATCATTTCAGGATGCTCCGCTTTCACCACCAGTCTGTTCTCTCCCGGCTTCACGCCTCCGTCACATCCAGTGTCAACGTAGTACGCCCTACGGGATGACGGCCGAAATCCTTTCCATTCAATGTAACAGTGGCATACGTTCCCACTCCCTCAAAACGAAGGAAATAACGTTTTCCGAATGAAGAATCGGAATTGGAAATTGAGAATTATCCAGCGTGAATATCTTTTCGTACATGGCAGTACCGTGAAGATTGCCATGAGTCAGTTGGCGGTAACCGTAATAATCGTCCCAGTTATGAGGGATATCCACCACTGTAGGGGCATTGTCCGCCTGCCCGTATGCACTTTTATCACAAAGCCATGTTTTCCATCCTTTATCCAGTTCCATCACCATCCGGCGGTTCTTCACCTCCCGTTCCGGGAATGCACTTGCGAACGTCCCATCGGCTTGCTGGTCGCAATGGCTATACCACGTTGTTCCGCGTCATTCACGGCACAATAAAATGATACACCACCCCATTGTGTTTCAACCACATAACTTTTATGAGCGAACAATTCATCATAGTCTTTGGAAGGGATAATCAAATCCGCCCCTTTCCAATCGGTCCAGTGCACCAGGTCATAACTGGCAGCAAAGGTATTGAATGCCTTGTATTTGCGGCTCGGTTCAAAAGCCGAGAAGTAGAACATGACATACACGTCGCCCATTTTCTGGATATGCGCATCCCCCGTGATGGTTCCGTCCGCCTCGTGTGCAAAGACCGGATTGCCCGGATATCGTTTCCACTTCTTCATATCCTTTGACAAGGCGATACCCACCCGTTCCGCTTTCAAATCCGTTTCCGGATGCCGTCCTGCCGCGTTATAGAACATGACGAAAGGAGCGCCCAGTGTTTTCTCCTTATCCCAATAGACCACACTTTGTACTGGGTCAGCTTTTCCCACCATTGCGCGTCTTTATCATGGATACTCATCACAGGCTTGTCCTGTGCCTGCCACTCATGGGCGGAACCCAAAGGCCGGTCTGTCCAGGCCAAACCGATATACAGCGGCTTGTTCACCGATTCATATCCGGTCCCTTCCCCACCCAGATAAGTCATCCAATGCTTGCCTTTATACGTCTGCAGGGCATAGCTTCCTCCCCACTCCATATCCGGCAATGCAGGGAAACCACCACGCTGGTTGCAATCCCAGAATCCGTCACGATAAGACAAGACACGTCCCAATGTACGCCATTCCAACAGATTATCACTTTCGGCTATCCATGTCTCGTATCCACGCCCGTCCAGTCCGCTCTTACCATTATAAACCACGTAGGTCATATACCACTTATCCCCTTCGCGGAACACGGTAGGGCAGTCTATTTTATGCTTGTTGTCGGCAGGAGCTACAGCAGCCCATATTTATAAGGAGTCTTGGCTTCCTCATAAATCTGCTCCATGCGCGATTGCGGAACTTCACGTTGGGCGTATGTTCCCAATGACAACAGTAAAAATGCCAATATCAATATCTTCTTCATAATTATCTTTTTTATCTATTGGCAAGACGGATAAAAGAAGAAAATGTACCCATTCAGAGAACTTTTATCTCATTCTCTATTCTTACCATCACATAGCAGGGGTCAGCTCAACATTCAATCCCAAAGCAGAAGCAATACGATAAAAGGTAGAAACCTTAGGCTCTGTTTTTCCTGTTTCCACACGGGAAATATAAGACTTATTAGTCCCTATCTTTTCGGCAAGTTCCGCCTGTGTCATATTTGCTTTCTTCCTTGCCTCTTCAATTATTTGCCCGGTAAAGAAAGCATTAGCCCTGTCTTCGGCAGCCTTACGCTCCGGAGTCCCTTCTTTGCCAAACACAGCATCCAACTGTGCATCGACATCAAACATCTTTAGTTCTTTTTCGCTCATAATATTCTTTCTTTAGTTTTAATGCTTTATCAATTTCTCTATTCTGGTGTTTTCTTGCGTCTTCTTTTGAAAGCCATTGAACAATATAACAATATGCCCTTCATCATAACAGAAGAAAATCCTATAGATATTACCTTGCCACTCTATTCTTAACTCATACAGACCCTCTTTAAGAAACTTCACATACTTTGCCGGTAGTCTATCTTGAGTCTTCAATAAGAGTAATCCATATAGGACTTTTTCTTGCGTACCTTTATCCAGAGTATCAAAAAAATCTTTATAGTAGTTTTCGTATGCTATTATCTTTCTGCTCATACGACAAAAATAGAAAAAGTTTATCAGTTAAGCAACTTTTCCTTATAAAAATCTTAGAACTATGTACAAAATGCGTAAATTCTCAAGATATACTTGAAAATTTTACGCCATACTGCGATTCCGGCCTCTGGAATTAAGGCTACTAATAGAACATCCAGTCCATCGTTTCCTCCGCACCTGCCAGTCCCGCATTACGCGGAGTTACCTGCGCGTCTGTAAATCCCAGCACCATCGTATATCCTTTCGGCAGCAACAAGGTATGCTTCCGGCCTCAAATGATAAGCGTGTACATTCGCCAGCGGCATACCCGCTATGCGTATGGCATTGGTCAGTTTCGGTTCCGCCTGACCGTAATCATTGGCAGAAGCGTCCGTTTCCAGTTTCGGGGCTTTCGCATACTTCTTCTGGTCATCACGGAAATAACCTACCAACAAATTCACCGGAGCAGCCGCTTCAAACTCTATTGTCGTACCTTCCTTGCGCTGCACATCCCCGTTCATTCTATAAGCAGTCAGCCCTTCCAGCTCGGCGGCCAACGCATCCACCTTGCCCGGTACATTGGAGAACAGGCTTGCCCCCGTCGCCAGTTTCACCGGAGCCAGTCCGTTCAGGATCTTCACATTTGCGGCGGACAAAGGTTTTATCTCAGCTGCACTTTCCGTCACCTTACCTGCCGCCCTATCTTTCAGCAACTGCAAGTTCGCCTTGAAATTAGCCAGCTCATTTTCATAATGCACCAGCATCTCTTTCCAGGTCTTGTTCTTGCCACCGTCACCACCGATAGGAATACGGCGTTGCGCGGTCTGCATACTGTTGGCATAATAATAAGTACTATCCGTCAATGCCACCAGCTTGCGGTAATGCTCCAGACTTTGTTCCATCAATGGAATAGCGGCATCCAGTTCATTCAGATCCTTTCCCCACTGGTAGTTCAAGACACGCTGAGCAGCTTTCACTTTCAGGTTAAAGGCATAAGCAAATTCACGATAGCAATGCATGTCATTCCGCAAACGTCCGAACTCCTCTTTATTACGAGTCACCGCTGCGGCAGCCTTGTCAATGGCCGCCACCGCCTTGTCACCGTGTTCCACCACCTGCGCCACAATATCCAGCGGCAATTCGCCCACATGCGGCTGTTTCTTCCATTCCTTCTCCACATATTCTATCAGCTTCTCGCCCTCCGGCCCGCAACTCTCATAAAATCCCGGATAAATGGTATATTTATAAGGATTCACCAACTGGCTCATAAACATACCCAGCAACAAAGTCTGCCGGTTCCCTTCCGTGATGCCGAAACGGCGGAGCAACTTCGGAGCAATCTCTCCACTCTGCTCGTATGCCTCCAGAATATCTCCGGCTTCGGCAAGAGTCGTACCATAAAAATCGCCCAACTGCTTGTCCCAATATTCCACTTCGGATGAACGGTCCCGATGACAGTTCCATGCATAGCGTCCCCACGTCTTGTACCATATCCAGTCACGGTCCAGCTGATACTCCCGTTTGCCATCCGCCAGTTTGTCCGCCGTGTACGGCCAGTCCCAATAAGAAGCCTGCGGATACAGATGCAGGGCATTGGCTCCATGTACATTGTGCATGGCATTCACTGCCTTTTGCACAAAGTCGGGAGATCCCCAACGCCACGGTTCCAAGTTTGCCAGAATATGCACATTACTGATATGAATACTTCCCAAGGCACTCAAGTCCGAGTGTATCTTGGACCAAGGTCGCGCGGTTCGTAAGTAGTCAGTGACTCACCATTGTATTTATGCATGGTATAGAGGTTCTTGTATAACGGCAGTGCCGCATCCATCACCATCTTGCAGTCCGTATCATGCGCACGCAGCAAAATGGGCGGTTCGTCTGTACGCCCCAGTGCCTTCAGTCCGTCCTTCACTCCCGGAATAATGGTTTTGGTAAACCATTCCACATCATCCTCGTAGGTATCCATCGCTTCCCCCAAGCACACCAGCAGACCTACATTGGGATATTTTTCTATAAACGCGGCCACCGACTTACGTGTATAATCACTGATCAGCGGAGTAATGGGACGGTTACGGTCCTGTGTTTTCAATCCGTAATGCTCGGCAAAAGGCTTGCTTAACAATATATTATAAAACATCTGGATAACAAAGATACCGCGTTTGTCCGCTTCGGCAGTCAGGAACGAGAACATTTCCTCATTTTTCTTAAAAGTTTCCTCATCCACCTCTACGGCAAAAGGATACTCTTCCAGCTTCACCAAGGAAGCAAACGGATGCCCGTTCCACAGATACAAGGAATTCATGCGGTTCTCCACCAGCATATCCAGATACTTTATCCATTGCTCCTTGTCATAAAACCAAGGGAAGCTCTCCGGCGTATAAGGATACTCATACACCCCTCTTCCGCAGGTATTCCATTTTCTGAATCCCTACACAACCTCCGCGAAGCACCATTTCCGGAGCATCCGTCAGCTGTGCCGGAAACTTCAAATCCTTGTATTGCCCTACATGATCTATCAATTCCCGACAGCCGTAAATCACACCGCTTCCGTCGTTTCCTGTCACTGTAGTCATGTTTCCACGGGTAGAATGGTAAACCCCTCCTTTTTCAGTCCGGCTGTATCAGCAGCCTGTTCCAGACGGATGCATACCTCATCTTTATCCACACCGGCAGTATCCGACAACATAACAGACGAATACCCCGCATCTTCCAGCGCTTTCTTCAAATGTTCTCCTGCAAACAGCACCCGGTTCGACGCCTCCTGCGGCATCACAATATTCACATTGGGTTTCTCGCACCCCCATAACACGCACATACATGCGACAAGTGTTCCTAGCCTGATATTTTTCATTCTTTTCATATAAATTATTTACAGTTAGACGAAAAAACGACAAGACGTACTCACAAGACCTCCGCCAATCGTCAAAAAGAGAAGAAAAAGCACAAGCTATCACAAAAAGGAAAAAAGCTGATGAACAAACGGGGGCAAACTCAACTTTTAAAAGGAAATGTATTGTGGAACAGAATTACCTAACATTAAAACGGAAAAACAATGAAAAGAAATCTAACCTGACCCTATTTATGAAACAACTTATCCGGTCGCTAAAAGAAGAAGAGCGTTTCAGTACCGCCCACATCTACCAAAGCACCCTGAACGCCTTCATGCTCTTCTGCAAGACCGATGCCATCCGGTTCAACCAGATGGAACGTTCACGCCTGAAACAATTTGAGAACCACCTGCGCAACAAGGGATGCACCTGGAACACCGTCTCCACTTATATGCGTACCTTGCGAAGCATCTACAACAAAGCCGTGGACGATGGTCTGGCGGAAGAAAAGCCCCGTCTTTTCCGTCACGTATATACCGGCGTAAAAGCCAATACCAAACGTGCCCTCGATGCCAAAGACATGAGCAAATTATTAAGCGCCTCCCTTCCACGCCCCCTGCCGCAAAGCATGAAAGAGAGCCGGGCATGGATTACCCTGATGTTCCTGTTACGCGGAATGCCCTTTGTGGATCTGGCACACCTACGCAAAACAGACCTGCAAGATTCCGTTATCTCCTACCGCCGCCACAAAACAGGAGCCCTGCTCACCGTCGAGATTCCTCCGCTGCCATGAACCTTATCAAACGGTATCAAAATACAGACTCCGCCTCCCCCTACCTGCTTCCCATTCTCCAGTGGAAACCGGAAAAGCGAAGAAGAGTATGCAGAATACCAACATGCCTTGCGGAAACTGAACTATGACCTGAAACAACTGGCGGTATACTGCGGAATCAAACTCAACGTCAGTTCCTACACCAGCCGCCACACTTGGGCCACTTTGGCTAAATACTGTCACTTTTCGGAACAATTGATTTGTGATGCCCTGGGGCACTCCTCCACAAAGGTGACCGAAACCTATTTGAAAAGCTTTAAAAACGATGAATTAGACAGAGCAAATAAAGTAATAATTAATCACATTAGTATTTCTATATAATCAATTTTAAAACTTCACATTACATTATAAAACAACAAATTAAAAGACTGTTACTTTAGAAGTAACGGAACAGATTTTGGAAGCAAAAGTATACAACTTTTAAATACAGTGCAAGATTTCTACACTTTTTTTTTTCGTTTTTATTTAAAATTTTTTTTTTATTCCGCATATACCTCTCCCTACCCATACTCCGATTGTCAATATGAGTGAAGCCACATTTCCGGTCTTTTATCTTCTCTAACAGCCACTAAATCTTTATCTTACTGCTGTTTCATGTTTTTCGCTCCTCTCCCTCGTTACTTCTAAGTAACAGAAAAAACAAACAAAATATTGACAATGCGACATTCTTACTTATTTATAATAGCAATC
>ENA-OQHP01000016-OQHP01000016.1-human-gut-metagenome-genome-assembly--contig:-NODE-16-length-55922-cov-7.740873_pt1 | contig 55922 bp, 68 predicted proteins | sample MGYA00242563_ERZ504717 | MGnify/ENA primary metagenome ERZ504717 (study PRJEB26092, sample SAMD00036212) | human gut metagenome | host: Homo sapiens | study: EMG produced TPA metagenomics assembly of... | reverse complement strand
CAATTATTTGCATTAAAAGAAACCCAACCCGAACTTTTATCTCAAGCAGAACATTTTCTTATGGTTCCAGAATATTTAAATTTCTTATTAACTGGAAAAATAAAAAATGAATATACTAATGCTACTACAACTCAATTAGTAAATGCTGAAACTCAAGATTGGGATTATGAATTACTAGAAAAATTATCTATTCCTACAAAATTTTTGGAAAATTACATATGCCTAAAACCTCTGTAGGAAATTTCAAACAAAATATAATAGATGAAGTAGGTTTTGACTGTGAAGTTGTTTTACCTGCCACTCATGATACAGGCTCTGCTGTATTAGCAGTTCCTACTAATGATGATAATTCTATTTATTTAAGTTCTGGTACATGGTCTTTAATGGGTATTGAAAGATTAATTCCTGATTGTACAGAAATTAGTCGTCAACATAATTTTACTAACGAAGGCGGATATCATTATCGTTATCGTTATTTAAAAAATATTATGGGTATGTGGATGATGCAAAATGTACGTAAAGAATTTCATCATAAATACAGTTTTACTGAATTATTTACCTTAGCTGATATTGCAAAATATTTTCCTTCAATAATAGATGTAAATGATGAATCATTTTTAGCCCCTAAATCAATGATTCAAGCTGTAAAAAATTATTGCATTAAAACTAATCAAGAAATACCTCAAACTGAAGGTGAAATTCTTTACTGTATATATAATAGCTTAGCTAAATGTTACGCTGACATTGTAAAAGAAATTGAAGAAGTAACCAATAAAACATATTCAAAAATACACATTATTGGTGGTGGATGCCAAGATATTTTCTTAAATCGTTTAACCGCTAAATATACTGGCAAAGATGTTTTTGCTGGACCAATTGAGCTACAGCTATTGGCAATATTATTTGTCAAATGTTAAAAGCAAAAGACTTTGAAGATTTAATTGAAGCTCGTGAAACTATCACTAAATCTTTTGATGTTAGAAAAGCTGAAATTATTGAAGGTCGTTTTTGGGAATATAATTTAAATTAAAATTCATAAATATATTTAAAATTATCTTAGGAGGAAAATTTTATGTCTAGATTTGAAGAAGCAAAAGAAAAATATGCATCTATTGGTGTTGATGTTGATAAAGCATTAGATACTCTCTCTAAAGTTAGAATTTCCATGCATTGTTGGCAAGGTGATGATGTATTAGGATTTGATTCAGACTCTCTTACAGGTGGTATTGCTACTACTGGTAATTATCCTGGTAAAGCTACAAATCCAGATGAACTTATGGCAGATATTAGCAAAGCATATTCTTTAATTCCTGGTAAACATAAATTAAATTTACATGCATCTTATCGTATCACAGACGAAAAAGTTGATCGTGATAAAATTGAACCAAAACATTTTTCAGCTTGGGTAGATTTTGCTAAACAAGAAGGTATCGGTCTTGATTTTAACCCTACACTTTTCTCTCATGAAAAAGCTAGTGAAAATATGACTTTATCTCATCCAGATAAAAATATTCGTGATTTTTGGGTTGAACATTGTAAAGCTTCTCGTAAAATAGCTGATTATTTTGGTAAAGAATTAGGTATTACTGCGCTCAATAATATTTGGATTCCTGATGGCACAAAAGATGTTCCAGGCGATCGTTTAACTCCTAGAGCTCGTCTTAAAGAATCATTAGATGAAATCTTTACTGTTAAATACGATAAACAAAATATTGCTGATGCTATTGAAGGAAAAGTTTTTGGCATTGGTGTAGAATCTTATACTGTTGGTTCTCATGAATTTTATATGAATTATGCTGCTAAAAATAATTTAATGTGCTTATTAGATACAGGTCATTATCATCCTACAGAAGTAGTATCTGACAAGATTTCTTCTATGTTATTATTTAATGATCAATTAGCTCTTCATGTATCTCGCCCTGTTCGCTGGATAGTGACCATGTTATTAAACTTGATGATGAATTAAAAGAATTAGCTAAAGAACTTGTTGCTTGCAATGCTTTAAATCGCGTATTTATTGGTCTTGATTTCTTTGATGCAAGTATTAATCGTATTGCCGCATGGGTTATTGGTATGAGAAATATGCAAAAAGCACTTCTTCTTGGTCTTTTAACACCTAATACTCAATTATCTAAAATGCAAGATGAACGTAATTTCACTGAACTTTTAGCTACTATGGAAGAATTAAAAACTTTACCTTTCGGTGATATTTGGGATCATTTCTGTGAAATGATGAATGTTCCTGTTGGAAAAGATTGGTTTAAAATTGTAAAAGAATATGAAAAAGATGTATTATTAAAGAGATAATTCATAATACATTATTTTAAGAAAGGGTTTGAATTTAATGGTAGTTACTAACGCTGAATTTATCCAAGGCTTTATACGTCTTACTGACGATGCATTTAAAAAAGGTTGGCATGAACGCAATGGCGGCAATCTAAGTTATCGTATAAAACCTGAAGAAATCGAAGAAATAAAATCTGAATTAAAAGCACCTACTAATTGGATTCCGATTGGTGTAAGTGTACCTAATTTAGCTAATGAATATTTCTTAGTTTCTGGAACTGGTCGTTATATGCGCAATGTTATCTTAAAACCAGAAGATAATATTTGCATTGCTAAAATCGATGATAAAGGTGAAAATTATGCTATCGTTTGGGGATTAGAAAAGGGTGGTCGTCCAACAAGTGAATTTCCAACTCATCTTATGAACCATAGTATAAAAAAAGACCTAACAAATGGTCAAAATCATGTAATTTATCATGCTCATCCAACTAATATCATTGCTCTTACTTTCGTTTTACCACTAAACGATAAAGAATTTACTCGTGAACTTTGGGAAATGGCCACAGAAGATCCTGTTATTTTCCCTGAAGGTATCGGTGTTGTTCCTTGGATGGTTCCAGGTGGTAGCGAAATAGCTAAAGCTACAAGTGAACTTATGAAAAAATATAATATTGTAGTATGGGCTCATCATGGTATGTTCTGTTCAGGTAAAGATTTTGATGAAGCTTTTGGACTTATGGATACTGCTGAAAAAGCTGCTGAAATCTGTGTAAAAGTTCGCTCAATGGGTGGCAAAAAACAAACTATTACAGCTCAAAACTTCCTTGATTTAGCTAAAGATTTTAAAATAAATTTAAATGAAGATTTCTTAAAATAAATAAGCTATATTAGTAAGTAAAGATAACCTCTTTAACTTACTAATAATATAATCGCAATTTTAAAATTTTTAAATTTTATCAGTATGTTTTTATTAAAAGGAGATTTTTTATTATGAATTATCAAGAACCTTCGCCTTGGAAAAAAACTATACTTGCTGCTATGACTAGTTATATTGATGCTGGCTCTATTGTTGCTGGTGCTGCTGGACTTAGCTTATGGCAAGCTTATCTTGGAATGGATGGTTATCAAATGGGGGCACTTGCTGCATTATCTTCAAATGCTGGTTCTGCTGCTGTTGGTGCTCTAATTGGTGGTCGTATCTGTGATAAATATGGTAGAAAATTTGTCTATACTTATGACCTTCTAGTTTATATCGTTGGTATGCTTCTAATTGTTTTCGGTGTAAACTATCCTATGTTATTAGCTGGTTATATCATTGTAGGTCTTGGTGTTGGTGCAGATATTGTTGCTTCTTGGACTTTAATTGCAGAAGAAGCACCATCTGAAGATAGAGCTAAGCATTGTGGTAGTGCTCAATTTGCTTGGGCTCTTGGTCCTGCTGTCGTTTTATTAATATCAGCTTGGATCAATCAATTCGGTCTTATTGGTAATAGAATAGTTTTTGCACATTTAATTATTGTTGCCGCTTGGGTTTGGTATCAACGTCTAAAAATGCCTGAATCTAAAGATTGGAAACAAGCTAAAGAAGCTGAACAAAAACTTATTGCTGAAGGTAAAATTAAACCTGTTTCTTATAGTGAAATTTTATCTGGTATAAATTTAAAAACCGTTCTTTTCCTCTGCGGTGTTTATACTATTTGGAACCTTTGTGCTAGTACTTGGGGATTTTTTATGCCTTATATTTTCGAAAATGTTGGTAAACTTTCCAACAGTATGTCTCAACTTATGAGTGTAGGCTCTTTTGTAATTTCTTTTGTTGGTACTTATTTTATTTTCATGCGTCTTGGTGATAAAATGAGTCGTCGTCTTTTATATGCTATTATTGGTGGTATTTATGTAATTGCTTGGGGTGTTTGGGTTCTTCCTCCAGAAATGCTTGCTATGTGGATGCTTGTTATGTTTACTGTTTTTGCAGGTATTAATAATGGTTCTGGTCAACAAGCCTTCTACCAATTATGGAGTTCTGAACTTTTCCCTACAAAATACAGAGCAACTGCTCAAGGTTTAACATTCTTTATCACTCGTATTTTAGCGGCTGTTTGGGGCTTTAGTGTTCCTATTATCATGACTACATTTGGTTTTAGATATGCTGCAATGCTTATGGTAGCCTTTGCTTTCATTAGTTGGCTTGTTGGTGTTATTGGTGCACCTAAAACAGAAGGCAAAACTCTTAAACAAATTGAAATTGAACGTTATGGTCATGAAGTTAAATAATTTTATTAAAATTTACTAATGGCATAATATATCAATAAGAGGTTTGCATATTGCAGACCTCTTATATTTTTATTAAGAAATGAGGTATTTTTATGGAAAGATTTGCTTGGAAAGCTATTGTAAAAGATGGTATGCTTGAAGAATATAAAAAACGTCATGATAACATTTGGCCAGAATTAAAACAAGTATTAAAAGAGGCTGGTATTAAAAACTATACAATTTGGAATGTTGGTAATGAATTATTCGGCTATTTTGAATGCGAACGAGGCGTAAAATTTGCTGAAGATTATCAAGCTCAAAGTTCTGTGGTAGACAAGTGGAATGAATATATGAAAGATGTTATGGTTATGGAGCTAGACCCTCAAACAGGTGCTCAACCAAAAATGCAACAAGTATTTTTCTTAGAATAAAAATTAAGGCTGTAATAAAAATATTATTACAGCCTTTTTTAATATATTAAATGTATATCATTTTCTTTAATATAATCAAACCACTCAATATTAGGTTCTTTATCCGTTACAATTGTATCAATTTGAGCTAAATCACATGTTTTAGTAAATGCAGTTTTATCAAATTTCGTACTATCTGCTAATAAAATACTTTTTTGTGCTTGTTCTATCATTTGTCGTTTAATAATACTTTCCGGCTCATTTGATTCCATCAAACCTTTTTTATATCTAAAGCCTTACAACTGATAAGAACTGTATCTACATAATATTTTTTTATAGTTTCACAAGCAATAGGTCCAACTAAAGCATAAGAATGAGCTCTTAATTCTCCACCAGTTGAAATTATTTTAAAATCACTATTCACAAATTCATTTATAAGTCTTATAGAATTTGTAATTATAGTTAAATCTTTCTTATCTTTTAAATATCGCAATAATGCTAAACATGTAGTACTTGCATCTACCATTAAGGTATCGCCGTCATTAATCAAATGTTCAGCTTTTTTAGCTATATAAACCTTATTACTATTATTAATATCTATGCGCTTTAAAAAAGAAATATCTTGACTTGTATGGTCATTTATCACCGCTCCACCATAACAACGTTTAACCAAATTTTGTTGCTCTAATTTCTCTAAATCACGTCTTATTGTTTCATCTGTGACATCAAATAATTTACTTAAATCTTGTACATAAACTTTTTGATGTTGATTTAATAATTTCATTATTTCCCGACGTCGCTCAATACCTAGCATAAAATCACCCCAAAATCTATAAATATTATTTATAATCTTATAATCATTATAGAATATCCCTATAAAAAATACAAATAAATTGCTCCTAGATAAAGTTTTTGTACCTAATCAATTTGTTCAAATAACTATCTTCACGCAATAATAATTTTTTTATATTACCTTGTTCTATGATTTTTTCTTCTCCACAAATAATAATATCATCAAAAAATCGCAACAAACTTATATCATGAGAAGTTATTATCATCGTTTGTTTTTGATATTTTTCCATAAGTTGACTACATATATTATTTGTTGTTTTTATATCAAGCCCTGCTGTAGGTTCATCTAATAAAATTATATCTTTTTGTTTTGCTAAACAAATAGCTAATTGTAATCTATGCTTTTGCCCACCTGATAATTTATTGCCATCATTGCCCACTATATAATCCAATCCCACTTGATTTACAAAATCTAATAAATATACATTTTCTAAGGATTTATATATTTCTTCATCAGTGATATCTTCATAAAGCATTTTAAAATTATCGCGTATAGATAAATTAAAAATATGATGTTCTTGAAATGCTACTGCAAAATGTTCACGTATGGATTTTTCAGCTAAATCATCGTAATTTTTACCTTGTATAAAGATATTTCCCTTCAATGGATATAATAATCTCATCAATACATAAAATAATGTGGATTTTCCACAACCACTAGTGCCGACAATCAAGATTTTATTTCCTTTTTTTATAGATAAATTTATATCTTTCAATAAAACTTTATCATATCCGTAAGCTAAATCTTTCAACAATAATTGCACATCTTCACATTGCTTATCTTCTTGATTTTCACTTTTTATTTCATTATTTGTATCAGCAATAAATTTTTTCTCTTGCATAAAAATAGCTAAATCTTGCCAACGTTTACTAGCTTCGTCAAAATGCTCTATTAATGAAGGCATCATCGCTAACACTTCTAAAATAGCTTGATAAGTCAATATTATTGTAATCGCCATAATGGAATTAAAAGCTTGTGTATTCACCAAATAAATACTTATAGCCAAACAAATAACTAAATAAGCTCCCATTATAAATTCACTACATAGATTAACTTTTAATTTTAATTTAAATAGATTTTGCTGATATTGTTGGTACTGCTCAATACTATGGTGAATATTTTTTAATCTATATTTGTCATAATTATAGAAAGATAGTTCCCTACTACCTTCATAAAACTCTATAATCTCTTGAGTCAATAAAAATTTATGCTTTTTTAATTTCAAATATCTTCGCCATGTCATATAAGGTATGACTATCATAAATACAAGCCATGAACTAATTAGTAATATCATTAAATCATAACTATATAGAAAAAACCATATAGATAAGATAAATACACTTATCGTAGTGATAATAGGTGGCAAAAAGAAACGCAGAAAACTATCTCTTAAATTATCTACTGCATTTACAATTAAATCAAAAGCATCTCCATTTTCTGTTTGTTGCTTAAATGGCAATGCTTTGATAATTTTTGTCAAAACAAATACTCTAAAACTAGTAAATAGCGAAAAACCTACTTTATGTGTAAAATATCGCTCTAAATAACGAAAGACAGCCCTCATTACACCGCAAAAACGTACACCTACAATAGCAAGTGATAAAACATACAGTGGAGGTTGCAGGGCAGCACTAGCTATCAACCATGCTGAAAGTCCCATTAAACTTATTGAGCTTAATGTTGAAATAGTACCTACTAATATTGCTAATAATAAACTCCATACTACAGGTCTTATCATATTACTCAATATCTGTACCATTTCAAATACTCCTTTCACCTTCTATTATTTCATTAAAATAATTTATCTTATCCTTAATTTTTTCACTATCCACTAATTTTCCCTGTTGTAAATAAATCAATTCATCAGCATTTTTTAAAGTCTGTAAGCGATGACCAATGATTATTACAGTTACTTTATTGTTTAAATCAGATAAAATTCTTTGTATCAACTTTTCATTATATACATCTAAATTTTCCATAGGTTCATCTAATAATAATAATTTTGGTCTACCAATTAAAGCTCTAGCTAAACCTAAGCGACGCTTTTGCCCAGAGCTTAAATTCATCGCTGAAGTCATTTCTGTATCATATCCCTGTGGCAGTGATTTTATAAATTCATCTAAATTTACCAACTGACAAATATGTTCTATTTCTTTTAAATTAAAATCTCTACCTAAGTTATATTTTCACTGATTGTCACTGAAAAAATATATGGCTCTTGAGCTACCCAGCCAATTTGACTTTGCCACCATTGTTTATCTAAATCAGCTAAATTATAATCATTGATTAAGATTTCTCCAGATTGGCATTTTTCTATACCTAATAATAATTTAAATAATGTGGATTTCCCTGCCCCATTATCTCCAGTCAAAACAAATTGCTTGCCTTTTTCTATTTTCAAACTCAAATTATCAATTGCCCATTTATCACTATCTTGATATTTATAATAAACATTTTTTAATTCAATCTGCACCATATCTGTATCATTAAATTTTAAATTTGCCTTACTTTCCTTTATACAGTTTAGTTTATCAATCATAGCATAAATTTCACTAGAAGCTGTAATTCCATTCATGGCATCATGAAAAGCTGAACCAAATTGACGAAAAGGCTGATAAAATTGTGGTGCTATCAATAAAATAAAAATACAGGTAAAATTCCACATGTCCATAGATGAGTCTAAGACCAATATTTACAGCGATAATAGCTATACTTAATGTAGAAATAAATTCTAACATAAAAGCTGAAATAAAAGCTATGCGCAAAACTTTTAAAGTCGCCTGACTAAAAAGTTTACCATTTTTATTTATTTCACTTAATTGTCTTTGTGTTTGATTATACGCTTTAACAATCAATAAACCAGGCAATAAATCTGCCATATACATAGTTAATTTTTGAAATACTTGCCACTGTTTTTTATTTTCCTTATCTGCAATTCTGCCAATTAAAATCATAAAAAATGGTATTAATGGTGCAGTAATCAAAAAAATCAATCCAGATATCCAATCATTGATAAAAGTAAATATCAATAAAATGAGCGGAATTGTACTCAATAAACCTAATTGCGGTATAAATGACGTTAAATAAATATCTAATTTATCAACGCCTTTTGTAATCAACGCTATCCATTGTCCTTTTGCATATGAATTAACTAAAAAATTACGCTGAGCCAATACTTCAAATAATTGTTTACGTAAATTGCTTTGTACATTTAATGATATTTTCTCCATTTGATAATGATTAAAATAATTTAGTATTGCCTTTATACAAAAAAGAAAAACAGCAACACCAATAATGGCGTTGCTGTACTACTTTCTAAGCGAGATAAAAGTAATTTATCTGCTATATAAGCAATAATATATGCTATAGCTACAATCATCATAGCTTGCATAATATTTGATATCATCACCAAAATCAACTGTCGTTTAAAAGGGAAAATATCTTTTAATAAATTTTTGTCTATCATTCTTTTAATTAATATTCTAAGTCATGATGACTTACACGTTTTCTAAATACCCAATAAGTCCAACCTTGATAAATGAGTACTACTGGTACAAAGCAAACAGCAGCAATTGTCATTATTGTCAAAGTATATTCAGTAGAAGAAGCGTTATAAATTGTTAGGCTCCAATCTGGATTTAAAGTGGATATTAAAATACGTGGGAACAATCCTGCAAATACTGCAACTGTTGTAAATACAATAGCTAAAGATGAACCGATAAAGCCTTTAACATATTGTTGTTTTTTATAAACTAATAAGATAGAAACTACAAAAGAAACAGCTGCTAGAATAAATAAAATAACAGAAGAAATTGACGCAAACATATCTGTATTCAATCCAGTTAAAATTAAGCAAAATACATAGAAAATAGCTGCTGTACCACCAAGACATACAGATACGATACGCAATCTATCAATCATTTTTGTATCAGCAAGACGAAGTGTTAAAAATACTGTTCCATGATAAGCAAATACCAATAAGAAAGTAATACCACCAACGATAGTATATAAAGATAATAAATCAAAGAAAGTACCTTTATAAATCATTTCACCATTGATAGCGAAACCTTTCATCATATTACTTACAGCAACGCCCCATAAAAATGCAGGTAAGCACTGCCAAAGAAAATCATATAATCCCATAAGCTTCGCCAATATGTGCAATCGTGTTTACTTCTAAATTCAAAAGCTACACCACGAACAATTAAACCTAAGAGCATCAAAAACAATGCCATATAAAGCATACTAAACATAGTAGCATATACATGAGGGAATGCTGCAAACATAGCACCGCCAGCAGTAATCATCCAAACTTCATTACCATCCAAACTGGACCTATGGAATTAATGAGCATACGGCGTTCTACATCATTTTTCGCAAAAAACGGTAAAATCGTACCTACACCATAGTCAAAGCCCTCTAAGAAGAAGAAACCTACAAATAAAACTGTTACAAGTATAAACCATACAATTTGTAAATCCATTATGCCTGCCCTCCTTCATCATCCATCTTATGAGCATCTTTTTTCACGAACTTAAGAGCTATAAAGATAGCAGCTACAGCTAATAAAGCATAAATAAGTGTAAAACCTACCAATGTAATTAAAACTTCTGTGCTAGTGATATTTTGAGATACTGCATCAGATACTTTTTGCAAACCTACTACCATCCATGGCTGACGACCAGCTTCAGTGATTATCCAACCAAAAGTATTTGCTATAAATGGCAATGGCAATAATAATACTAAAATATTTAAGAGCCAACGAGCATTTTCCAAACGTTTTTTATAGAATAAAAAGCCTGCTAAAATCATTGCACCAATCATAGCTACACCGCAAGCTATCATAATTCTAAAGCTCCAGAATAATAAAACTACATTTGGAATGTAATCATCATAACCATATTGTTGAATATATTGTTCTTGCAATTCATTTATACCTTTTACTTCGCCTTCTGGGCTATCATAAATAAGCATAGATAACATATATGGCACTTCAATAGCATCATGATTTACCTTATTTTCTGTATCAATATTAGCTATTACAGTGAAAGGAGCTGGATTTTCAGTTTCCCATAAAGCTTCCATAGCTGCCATCTTCATTGGTACATTTTTACCGATAAATTGAGCCTGTAAATGTCCACTGCCCATTACTAAGAACAAACCAATTAAACTATAGATAATACCTGATTTTATCGCTGTTTTAAATGTTTCTACATTTTGACCAGACAATAAACGATAAGCACTTACAGCCACTACAATCACACCAGCTGTAACAATACCAGATAATACAGTATGAGCATATTGCCCTACAACATAAGGATTAGTTACTAATGCGAAAAAGTCTGTCATTTCAGCTCTGCCATTAGCAATAGTATAACCTACAGGATGTTGCATAAAAGAATTTGCAACTAAAATCCAAAAAGCAGATAAATTACTACCAAAAGCTACAAGCCAAATAGATAAACAATGTAATTTTTGGATAAACGACCTTCACCAAAAATCCATACACCTAAAAATACAGACTCTAAGAAAAATGCAGTCAATGCTTCTAGTGCAAGTGGTGCCCCAAAAATATCTCCCATGAAACGAGAGTATTCAGACCAGTTCATACCAAAATGAAATTCCTGTACGATACCAGTTACCACACCCATGGCAAATGAAATGATAAAGAGTTTTCCAAAGAATTTTGCTAAACGCTTATAAACTACATTATCTGTTTTTAAATACATAGTTTGCATAATAGCAATGAAAATGGATAAACCTAATGAAACCGGAACAAATAAAAAATGGTAAATTGTTGTGATTGCAAATTGCAATCTAGATAGAGTTATAACATCCATAATATAAAACCTCCTTTGTAGTGTATATTTAAGTTAAGTATACACTAATAACTTATATGGACGCAAGATTTATTATTTATAGATAATTATTATCATAACTCCTTAAAAATAATCTTTATAAAATCATCTAAATAATATATACTCGTTATTATCCAATTTATTATCTTTGGTTTTTATTGCAAATTTTTATTTTTTATCTAGGTGGTTTATGTGAAAAAATTTCTTCATTCTTTATTTATATTTTTTATTGGGCTTTTAATCGGTGCTATTTTAACTTTTAATACTTTAGGTTTAATTTTAGGCAATATTTTATATATGGAGCTTAGCAATCCCCAATTAAATATCAATCTCACTAGCATCGTAAATCATTCTCAAGATTTGACACGAATAAATCAATATCAACAAGAAAATCCCAATGCTCAAAAAGTTGCTCTATACACGCCTTATGGTGACAGTTCTCGTGAATTAGTTGGTACTTTTATCAACAATAATTCCAAATATAAAAAGACAATTATTTTAATTCATGGTCTTTATCAAAATCGTTCCATGTGCTTAAATTATGTCAATATCTATAAACAATTAGGATTCAATGTCTTATTGATTGATTTACGTGGTCATGGCGAAAGTGATGGCATCATCACTTGGGGACAAACAGAAATCCGTGATATTGATATGTGGTGCGATTATCTTCGCAATACAAAACAACAAGAATTAATTGGCATTCATGGAATTTCTCTAGGTGGTGCATTTGCACTCCTGCACAGTGGATTATCTGTTCACCCTGCTGATTTTTACATTGAAGATAGTTCTTATAGTGATTTAAAAGGTCTTTATTACAATCATTTGCACAGCATGATACAATTACCTAATGATTCCAAAATTCTTGATATCTTGTGGATTTATTCTCAAGTCTGCATGTATTGGCATACAGGTTCAACTTTAGATAAATTAGCTCCATTAAAAGCAGTAGCTCACTCCACAAGCCCTACATTATTTTTACATGGCAGTGCAGATACTTTAATCCCGCCAAATACACTTCAAGAATTATACGATAATTGTCGTGCAACAAAATCTATGCATATGTTCAAAGACTCTACACATGCTCAAGCTATTTCTAATTATCCTAATGAATATTTTAATGTAATAAAAGATTTTCTCGTTAATAATCATTTTACAACTATACAAAATTAAAATTCATTGTATCTTGACAATAAAAAACAGTTTTGATATCATGAACACAGATTAATATATTTAAAATCTATGAGCAAGAATAGTAACTATGATAAAAGCTTTACAGAGAATCGACGATGCTGAGAGTTCGATAAGCACTTATGATAGCGAATGGACTTGTGAGATGTAGCCTGAGCCATAATATTATGGGGTAAGCACTATCGGCCTTTTCCACCGTTATACGGAAACGAGTATCGGATATAAAAAATCCCGCACTTTGTATTTAGTAAGATAATTTGCTACTTAGTTTAACTAAGGGTGGCACGAGTATAACGCCTCTCGTCCCTTTTTACAGGGATTGAGAGGCTTTTTTATTTGTTTGTTATTTGATTGGAGGATTTATTTATGGAGTTACGTTGGATAACTATTACTACTTTATTATTAGCCATCGGTGTAATTTTACGTATGGTTTCGCCAAATATTGGTGGCATATCTTTAAACTGGAATATTGTAATGTATTGTTTAGCAATATTATTATGTAGACCTACAATAAAGCAAGGTTTTGGCATTGGTTTAGTTTCCGGTATCATCGCTATGATGACATCTAAAGCTGCTCTACCTTATGCTAATTTAATAAGTGATCCATTAGCTGCTACTATTTGCGCTTTAATGGTCAATAGCAATCTTTTCAACATTAAAAAATCTAAAATTTCACTAATTCCTTTTATCGTTGTATTCATCACTACTTTTATCAGTGGCGGTACCTTTGTTACTTTGACGAAAATCTTTTTACAACTTCCTATGAATATTTATCTTTATGCTATGCTTCCTGCTGTAGCTTTAGTTGCTCTTTTAGGTGCTGTTGCTGGTCAATTGTTATATTTACCTGCTTTTAAAATTTTCAATGCCAAATTAAATAAAAATGATAAACAATTTTCTTTGCACGATATAAATTTGAATATTCCTCAAGGTTCTTTTTGTGTAATCACAGGTGTAAATGGCAGTGGTAAAACTTCCTTAATCTTAAATATAGCTGGCAGTAAACCTGCATATCTAAGTGAAATCATCACCAGCAAAATAAATATAGCCAATATTGATATCTTGAATACACCACCTAAAAAACTCAATGAATTAATTGGTGTTGTCATGGCTGATTATAATGCTCAACTCGTAACGCAAACAGTTGGCGATGAAATCGCTTTTTCTCTTGAAACATCTGGTCTTAATGCTCAAGAAATCATCAAAAGACGACGCGAACTTTTAGCTAGCGTTGGTCTATCTGATAAAGAAGATATGCCGATTTCAGCTTTATCTGGCGGACAAAAACAACGACTTGCTATTGCCTCTATAATGGCAATGAATACACCTATCATCATTCTTGATGAACCAGTTGCAGCCATTGACCCTGAAGGCGCAAAAGATATCTATAATTTATTAGTCAATCTCAATAAAAGATATAATAAAACAATTATTGTAACTGAACATGATTTGAAATATGTGCTTGATATTGCTGACCAACTTTGTGTAATTGATAATGGTCATTTAGCTTACAGTGGTAATGTAGATGATTGTTTAAAATATATGTATGAAGAAAAAATTTATCCTGAAGTTATTCCTCTTCGCTGGAAAATACGCTATGAAATAGGTGATAATCATGTTAACGCTAAATAATATTTCTTTTAGCTATCAAAAAAATAGATTTATCTTAAAGAACATCTCCACCAATATAGATGATACAAAAATCACAGCTATAGCTGGCAGAAATGGCAGTGGTAAAACAACATTAACTAGACTTGTAATGGGACTTGTACACCCTAATAGAGGCTCTATGACTTTAGATGATGTTGATATCACAAAAAAAGAACCATATGAAATGGCTCAATATATTGGTTATGTATTTCAAAATCCTGACCAACAATTATTCGCTTCCACTGTTTTCGAAGAAGTAGCTTTTGCTCCTAGAAAATTAGGTTGTAATGAACATACTATAAAAAAAACGTGTCGAAGAAGCTTTAAAAATAACTAATCTTCAAGATATAATTTGGGAAATGCCTCAAGTTTTAAGCTTAGGGCAAAAACAGCGATTATCTATTGCTTGCGCCTTAGCTGCCAAACCTAAAATCTTAATCTTAGATGAACCTACCTCTGGGCAAGATTGCGAGAACGCACTATGTTATTGCGCTTGATGCGAAAATTAAATGCTCAAGGTTTAGGTATCATCATGGTAACACATGATATGGATATCTTAGCTGAACATGCTGATAAAGTCATCGTCATCAATCAAGGAGAACTTGCCTTTGACGGTACGCCACTTGATTTATTTTCCCAAAAAGAATTGACGCTAAAGCTCGGTTTAGAATTACCTGAAGCTGTTTGTATCAGCCAGGAATTAGGTCTAGATATTTGCCTTACACCTATGGAAATTTACGCTCATTTACACAAACGAGGTTGATTATAATGTATAAATTAACTGCTTTAACAAAATTAATTTTAGCTATTATGATTTCAATAGCGTCTTTAATTACTAATGATTTATATATCTTAAGTCTATTAGCCTTTATCGAAATTTTTACTTGTTTTTATTTACCTAAGACAAAATTACTTTGGAGTGCTCTTGGTATTTTAATTTTTTTCAGCTTTATTTTATTTCTAATTCAACTTGTTTGCGGTACTGATTTAAATACCTCCATTGCTTCTGCTCTCAAAATGTTCATCATGGCAGTATCTTTATTATTGCTCTTGCAAACCACTTCTGCTAGAGAACTCACAGCTTCATTAGTAAAACAATTGCATTTACCTTATCAATACGCTTTTATGATTACTGCTATTTTGCGTTTTGTTCCTGATATATTAGAAGAAAGCTCTGCTGTTCGTGATGCCCAGAGCTGCCGAGGTTTTAAACCTTCATCAAATCCATTTCGTCGCATTTTTGACTATATGATGGTAATTAAACCCATGGTTTTTCGCTCTATTTCTCGCAGTGAAAATATGGCGCTCAGTCTTCAAATGAGAGGATTTTCTTCTCCTAAGCCAAGAGTATTTATCATTGATACTAAATTAAGAGCTATAGATTATATTTCTATGATTTTATTTCTTCTAATCTTATCTTTATTATTTTATTTCATCTAAAACTAATAAAAAAACTGCTAGCATATTATATCTAGCAGTTTTTATTTATAACAATTTTATTTTTTTAAAATAACATCAACAAGACCTACTGCATATGGTGTTATCTCATATCTTTGGAACAATACATGTAAATCCATATTTTCATCTAAATAAAATTCTTGAGGAAATGCTGTTACATCTTTATGGAAATCAAATAGATGTTGACCTACCTGTGCTTTTATTTCTTTATTTAAATTATCTATTGTATAAATATTTTTTCCACTTTGCTTATCTATATTAATAACTTGAGAAAATTGTATTAAATTACCTTGTTCATCAAAGCTTAATCCATAAGCATACGTATTTGGATGAGCCGCACCTTTATACATAGTAGAACAATTTATTATCACACTAAAAATTTTATCGCTATTTGCTTTTATTTCATATCCGATAAAACCTGTAAGGTCTCTACCAATATCATTTTCTTGTTGAACATTTTGATTAAAGTCATTTATTATCTTAGTAATCTGTCTATTTATTCTAGATTTCACTAAAATATTATCTGCATTTACTACTGGATATTTCCCCTCTACAAACTCACTGTCCAATGTCTTTTCTTGCACTTCATAATAGCTTGATTGCGCAAATGTAACCGACATTGATAAAAGCATTACCATAAATAAACTCATTAAAATTTTCCACGATTTTTGCATAAGAAACCCTCCCTTAAATGCACTTTTTTTCATTATATCTTAACAATATTAAAAAATTCTTAAAATTACTTGTTATTTACTAAAAATTATATTATTATTAAATTAATCCTTCCTAATTTTAGAAGATATAAGCAAGATAAAAGTCCTACGTTCGGCAATTTCGTAGGACTTTTTATTTTTATCTAATTAAATATTTCTAAATTTATTATTTGCCTTGAAAATTAGGTTGACGTTTTTGTTTAAAAGCCAAAATTCCTTCCTTACAATCTTCTGTTCCTAAACAAAAAGTCTGTACGAGAGCTTCTTCATCAAGAAAATCTTTTAAATTTGCATATGATTTATTTAACATTTTCTTCATATACATAATAGCCATAGGCGCACCTTGAGCTATTTTTTGTGCTATTTTTTCTGTTTCTATCTTCAAATCTTCTTTTGTATAGACATGCATTACCATTTTTAATTTTTCTGCTTCTTGAGCACTGATTACATCAGCTGTGAACATCAATTCTTTCGCTTTTTGCAATCCTACTGTTTCTTTTAATAAATACATACCGCCACAATCAGGAACTAAACCAACATTGACAAAACTTTGAATAAATTTGGCATCTTCACTGCTACATACAATATCGCAAGCTAACATTAAATTAACACCAGCACCAGCGGTAACACCATTTATCATACCAATGACAGGTTTTGCACAATTTCTCAATTTTAGAGTCATCTCGCCTACACGTTCAATAAAGGCTTTTCTTTTTTTATCATCATTTAAGCTTTCTAAATAACCTAAATCACCACCAGCACAAAAAGCTCTACCTGCACCAGTTAAAATAATTACGCGAATATCTTCATCTTCTACAAAAATATCTAAGGCACGATGAAATTCTTCCACTAAATCTGCATTCATTGCATTTAAACTTTTAGGACGATTTAATGTAATTATCCCTAGATGCTCATTTTTTTCCATTAAAACACTTTGCATATTTGCCACCTCATATTTTTAATAATCTTAAAATATTTTCCATAGTTAATATCATATTTTCTTTGCTTTTCAAGGCTGATTTACTAAATTCCATAGGTTCTTTATTAATGCTAAATATAGCTGTTATACCTTTATTATACGCTTCTTGAATATTTTCACCAATAGCTCCTGTTACCACAATTACAGGAGTTTTATATTTTTGACTGCGATTTGCCACACCCATGACTACTTTTCCATGCAAAGATTGACTATCAAATTTACCTTCACCTGTAAATACAATATCTGCTTTTGAAACTAATTCATCAAAATTTATCGTATCTAAAACAACATCTATGCCTTTAGTTAATTTACTTTGCAAAAAAGCTATACTGCCTGCACCTAAACCACCAGCAGCTCCAGCTCCTTTGATATCTTTCACCTCAATATGTAAATCTCGTTTAATTATTTTTGCTAAATGAGCTAACCCTTCATCTAATAATTTAACCATATCTTCATCTGCACCTTTTTGCGGAGCAACTGCTGACGCACCTAATCTGCCACATAAAGGATTATCCACATCACACATAGATATAAATTCTATATCTTTTATCTTTGGATATATATTATTCATGTCAATTTTATAAATTTTAGACAATGTCCCACCTGTTGGTATAAATTTTTGGTCTTGTTCATCTTTAAATTTCACGCCTAAAGCAGCAGCCATACCACAACCGCCATCATTTGTCGCACTTCCACCAAGACCTAAAATTATTTTTTTAGCCCCACTATTTATAGCATCTACGATTAATTCACCCACACCGAATGTAGTTGTTTTATCTGGCTCTAAGCGATTTTTCACCAATGGTAATCCAGCACAAGCAGCCATCTCTATGACAGCTATATTATCTTTTAACATAGCATAATGAGCTAATATTTTCTGTTCATTAAAAGCATCACTTACCCAAATACTTTTCTTTTCCCCACCAAGAGCATATAAAAATGCATCTACTGTTCCTTCACCACCATCAGCTACAGGTACACTGATGATATTTGCATCTTTATATAAATTTTTTATTGATGACTTCATGATATTGCAGACTTCTATAGCTGATAAAGTTCCCTTAAAAGAATCAGGTACTAAAATAAAATTTTGCATAAAACATTTCACACCTTTGTTATATTTACTATTTTCTTCATATTTTATATTATATAGTTAAAATTTTTATTTCATCTTATTTATACTGGAGGTAGCTTTATGGCTGTAAAAATCACAGGATATTATAAATTACCTAATGAAATCGAACCTCAATTAATAGAGTTTGACAAAGTATTCAATATTTCCTTTATGCGTAAATACACTAAATATAAAACTTTTGCCAAATTTTTAACAGGTGGTAAATTTAATATCACTTGCCAAAAAGATTTTGAAGAATTACCAGAAGAATTAATGGATAAACATGTAGCTAAAAATACTCAATTCAAAACATGGCAAGAAATGTTAGATTTCGCTACAGATAAATATATAATCAGTAAACAAAATAAAATAAAAGCACAGCTTATAATAAGCTGTGCTTTTCTTATTTATTTAGAATAGGAATGGGGAAAACTTTGTTTTAAGCTTTAATAGCTTTATAATTTTCAATTACAAGCTGATAAAGTTTTTGATCTGCTGTAAGTCCAGAATATTTTTCTACTGCTTTTTCAATACCATTGTCAGCAATATAAGCCTGAATTTCTACAGCTTGTTCATCTTCTTTGTAATCAAAAGTATATCCTGTAGCAATAGCTTTTGCTAAGTGAGTATTATCAAGACCATAAGATTCAGCCAATAAAGCTGGCCCTACTAAACGGTCTTTAAGATTTAATTTACGGATAGGAGAACGACCTACACGTACTACTTCATCATGTAATGCTTCTAAGGAAATACGTTTTAAGATTTTTTCGATATAAGCTTCTAATTCTTCAAATTTAAATGGATATTTTTTAGTCATTGCCATAGCTGATTCTTTCATTACAGCTACTACATCAGCTTTAATTTCTGGAACTTCTAAAGCATCATGAATTGTTTCACAATTATTATGATAACCAAAATATGCAGTTGCAGCATGACCGCAGTTAAATACATAGAGTTTACGTTCAAGATACATGCCAAGATTTTCTACATATTCTGCACCTTTAATTGGTTGAGCTTCTGGATTTACCATTTTGTCTTTTTCAATAACAAGTTCAAAAGCTGCTTGAATTTGAGGTACTCTTACGCCATTTATAACTGTGCTAAGTGCAATTCTATCTACAGCTACATTTGGGAAAGCGCCTACTTTATCAAGTTCTTCTTCTGTTACTGGTGCTTTAGTATTTTCTACTAAAGCTTTTTTCAACATATCTGTAGCATAAAAAGCATTTTCACAAGCCATAACGTCTACTTTACCTATGCCACGATTTAAACGTTCTTTTAATCCTTTAGCAAGTGTAGGAGCTATTTTATCTAAATTATCAACACAAACAGATGTTGTAATTAAATCAGCTTCACAAATTGCTTCCACAATATCTGCTTCATTAGTAATTGGAGAAAAAGCTTTTACATTTTTAATTACTTTCTTTTCATTATTATCAATGATATACATTTCATAAGAATTTGTTTCATTGATATAATCAACAGTTGCTTTTACTACATCAACAAAAGTTGTAGAAAAACCAGATTCATATAATAATTCTCCAATAAAACCTCTACCGATATTACCAGCACCAAAATGCACTGCTTTCATTTAAAATACCCCCTATTATCTAAAACTTAATCATTAGATTTTGTAAATAAGTTATATAAAGCTTCTTTATCTTTTGTAACGAATAATTCTTCTAATTGTTCATCAGTATATTCGTCAAGAGCAATAGCAATATTAGCTAAGATAGCAAGATGTTCGTCGCCTTTACCTGCGATACCAACAACTAATTTTGCTTTACCTGTACCAAATTCTACACCATTAGGGAATTGTAATACTACAATACCTGATTTTTTAACTGTATCTTTTACTGCATTTTCACCATGTGGAATAGCAATGCCACGTCCCATGTATGTGCTTACATCTTGTTCACGTGCAAGCATACCATTAATATATTCTTTGCCAACATAGCCAGATTTATACAATAATTCACCAGCCATTTTTATAGCTTCTTCTTTAGTAACTGTATCTAAGCACATTTTAATGTTTTCACGTTTTAATACAGTTTCATCTTCAACAGCGTTTTCTTTGCTATCTGCAACTTCTTCTACTTTAGCTTCTACATTTTGTAATTTAGCTAAAATAATATCATAAACATCATTTTTAATGAAATCTTGTACAAATAAATGTTCAGCTTGTGGAGAATCAGCGATTGCACGGTCTGCTAATTTTTCATGAGATACTACAATCTGAGCATCAGATGGAATATTACCAATAGCACAGTTTGTTACAGAAATATATCCATAACCTGCTTTTTTCAATTTATTGCGAAGTGCGCTTGCACCCATAGCGGAAGAACCCATACCTGCGTCGCAAGCATAAATAATTTTCTTAAGTTCGCTACCTTTTACTACTACATCACTTTCAACACGTTTGCTACCACGGTTTTTCATATCTTGCATATTTTGTTGAGCTTCTTCTAAGGAAGAACCGTCATCTTTAGAAGCTTTGATGAAGATAGAAGCGATTACGAAAGATACTGCTGTAGCTACTACTACTGCTGCGATATTTGCGAAATATGCTCCTTTTGGAGTCATTGCTAAGATTGCAAAAATACTACCTGGAGAAGCTGGAGCGATAAGACCACCATTTAAAACGCTTAATGTGAATACGCCAGCCATACCTGCTGGAATAACTGCTAATAAGAGGATTGGTTTCATGAGAATGTATGGGAAGTAAATTTCATGAATACCACCTAAGAAGTGGATAATTACTGCACCTGGAGCAGAGCTTTTTGCCATGCCTTTACCTACTAAACAGAAAGCAAGTAATACACCAAGACCAGGACCTGGGTTAGATTCAATCATAAAGAAGATGGATTTTCCAAGTTCTTGAGATTCCTGAATACCAATTGGGCTGAATACACCATGGTTAATAGCATTATTCAAGAATAATACTTTTGCAGGTTCAACCAAAATAGATACGAGTGGAATAAGACCTAAGTTTACAATAAATTCAACGCCACCGCGTAAAATATCATTTAAGGAACTTACTACTGGACCTACGATAGCATAAGCAAGAATTGCTAAAATACCACCTAAAATACCAGCAGAGAAGTTATTGATGAGCATTTCAAATCCTGTTGGGATTTTATCTTGGAAAGCTTCATCAAATTTTTTAATACACCAACCACCAAATGGACCAACAATCATTGCTCCTAAGAACATTGGAATGTCAGAACCAGCGATGATACCAGCTGTTGCGATAGCACCTAAAACACCGCCACGATGTTGATAAATAGCACTACCACCACTATAACCAATCAATAATGGAATTAACCATTTTGACATAGGGCCACCTGCAGCTGCTAAATATTCATTTGGTATCCAACCAGTTGGAATAAATAATGCTGTGAGTAAACCCCAAGCGATAAATGCACCGATATTTGGCATTACCATTCCGCTTAAAAATCTACCAAATTTTTGCATCTTTTCTTGAGCAACATTTCCTGCTTTTGCTTCAGACATTTTTAACCCTCCATTACCTTTTTATATTTTTTCTTAAAATAATTTGTATATATTTTTTCTAGTTCCAAATAAATTTCTGCCTTAGAACCTTGATGTAAAATATCTAATAAGTTCGTATTTTCTATAATGCTTTCGGATAAAACTCCCATCGTTTCTAAAGCTTTTTCATCAGCTTTATCTGGAACTAATAAAATCAACACTGTAGATATTTCTTTTTCATTTACTTTTAAAGATTTTTCTAACTGAATAATCCCTACTGTCAAATTTTGTATAACTTTAGATTTTGTATGTAATAACATCAAATCTTTAATAATAGTGCTACCTTTTTCTTCTCTTGATTTCAAGTCAGCTTCCAAAATTTGACTTATATTTTCTTTTAATAAATAAATACTAACAAAACTACATAATTCTTCTTTAGAATTAACATTTACCATATCTTGATAAAAGAAATTCTTCAAAATAGATTTAATATAAAAACCAAATAGATTAAGTTCGCTCAATTTCTCAACTAAACTCTTATTATCTTTATGATACTCTCCACTATTTTCATCAGGTAATAATTGCATTTGATGAATGATATTATCTATATCCTTATCATCTAACATGAAATTTACAATCACTACTGGTATTGTCGCTTCATTTATTTCCACAGTGGAAATTATAAAATCTATGCCTTCATTTTGATAAAATTCATAGTTTATATTGATTGCAGAAACAATAGCTACAATATTTAAATTAGTGAATTTTTGTTTTAGTTGACTTGCTAATAATTTTGATGTGCCAATTCCTGTAGGACAAGCTACCAAAACATTATATTTTCTCGCTTTTTGCAAACTTGCATCTTCTAAAGTGGAACCTAAATGCATTGCTAAATAAGCAATTTCCGCTTCTGGTAAATTAACCCCTAATTTTTCCTCTAAAGGTTTAGCTGCTTTTTTAGCTAATTTCATCCATTGAGGATATTTCTCTTTCATCTCATTTAGTAGTGGATTACGTATCTCCAAATTTAATTTTATTCTCGTTGCCGCTGGCCCTAAGTGTTTTACAAGACCTATTAATAATTTACTTTTCTTAGCTATAAAAATACCACTTTCTTCTTGAGCTATAGCTATTATTTTTTTTGCAATTTTTATCAAAGCAAAATTATCATAATTATTAATAGTGCCTTCTTGATAATTGTTTCTAGCTCCTAAAAGATGCATAGTGATAAAACCACTTTCTTCTTCTGGAACTACGATATCAAAGACTTTCGCAATCTCTTCACTTATCTTAAATGCTAAATCAAATTCTTTTTCTTTTTCAATTCTGTTAAAAACTTAGTATCAATTTTTATAATTTCACCTTTTAATAAACGCTGTATCGCTAATGTAAGATGAACTACCAAGCCTGAAAAAGCATTTATCGATAAATTATAATTCTCTCTTTCCACTACTGTAGTTATTGCTTTTTCTACTTTTTGAATGATATCTTTATCGACTAAGTCCAATAAAAACTTATCCGTGCCACTTTTTAATTTAATATTTTTTTCTTGTTTATTTAAGACATTTAGAATGTTTTTCTCATGGAGATTTTTATAAATATGACTTATAATGCTTTCCTGATGTCTTTCTCTAATCCCTCTAAATAAATCCCTAAACCAGGTTTGCGAACTAAATTCATATTCATCTTTTTTATCCATGTTTCTAATTTGTCTAAATCATTGCTTATAGTGGCTTCTGTTACATTCAATAATTTTGCCAAAGTCAATAACTTTATAGGTTCTTGTGATTTTAACAAATGACTTAATACTATATTTTGTCTTTCCACTGGCGAATATTCATGCAAACCATTAGATTGGATTTGTTCTAGCATTTTTTGCCTTTGCTCTTCAGTCCCTATGATTTGCATACCCTTGCTAGTTTTTCTTTCTAAAATTAAATCATTTTCATTTAAAATCTTTTCAACATTAACTAATTGTCTAGTTACTGTCTTTATACTTACTTGTAGTAAATCAGCTATTTCACTAGCTGTTACATAAGTATTTCTTTTTATAAGTTCATTAATTATAAATTTCGAACGTTCGTTTATTTTCATACAATTAATTCCTTATAGTTTAATATTAAATAACCGGTTTATTTCTACAATTAAATTATAATAGAGAATTGTTCGTAAATTCAATCTAAAGTTATATTATTAAGTCTTTAATCCTTTAGGACAAAATTAAATAATGTCTAAAATAGAAAAACTACATTCAATAAATTCATAAAAATGAATATTAAATGTAGCTTTTTATAATCTATAATATATTTTATAAATCTTTTAAACTGCGAATGCCATTTTTTACATAATCAACTGGTCTGCTCCAATCAACATGTACATCAGTTACTTCCCATAAACGAGTAAGTGCTAATTGAAGTGTTTCCACATCATCTAATGGATTAATAGTTATTGTAGTAAAATCATGTAATGTTTCATGTGGTACTTGTAAAGTTAATGGTGTATTTAAAAACTCTTCTACTTTTTGTTTAGCTACTTCATTTGCCAAAACAATATTTGCAGATTTAGTATCAGCTGTATACTCAATATATCCTAAATCACTATGACAAGAAATAGCTACACTATAATTATTTTCCATAAAAAATCCCTTCTTTTATCAATAACGTTATACTTATTTTAACTGAGCCTAATAATCTGCGCAAGTAAAAATGCAATTTGCAATTCTAACCTGTTCACTCTTGCACAGATTTCATCTTTATGCTATTATATTATCAGTTAATAACGGAGTATGCCTGCAATGTGCGTAGGTCTTTTTATATTGTCTAACCTTACTCTTTCTAAACGGGAATCTGGCTGTGATATTTGTGCTGCTGAATCGTCTCGAACGAATAGCAAAGCTCTTATCCAAGATACCCACCTGCACCAAGCAGGTCTAGGCGAATAAAAGATAACGGCATTATGGGCATATAAAAAGCATTGTTTTACAAAAAGTGAAACAATGCTTTTTTGTTTGTCAAAAATCCATTTAAGATTGCAAAATTCTAGCCTTTAGTAAAAACTATGTAAAATATAAAATCTTCTCTTGTAGTAGCTATCAAAAAATTTTATACTGATTACATATTAATATAATATCCATTATTTTTTATAAAATATAACTTACATTTAATCTATATTTATGAGGTGTTCTTATGCAAAAAATTTACTGTGTTGAAGATGACGAAAGCGTTCGCGAACTTGTCATCTATGCATTACAATCTTCTGGATTTGAAGCTCAAGGCTTTGTCAATGCTGAAGAATTTTTTCCTGTACTAAAAAATAATGTGCCTGATTTAATTCTTTTAGACATTATGCTTCCTGGCATTGATGGCATTGAAATTCTCAAAGAAGTTCGTAAAAATCCTAAAACACAACATACTCCTATCATCATGCTCACAGCTCGTGGTAGTGAATATGATAAAATAACTGGTCTTGATAATGGTGCTGATGATTATGTAACTAAACCATTCGGTGTAATGGAATTAATCGCACGCATAAAAGCAGTTTTACGTCGCAGTGCAAAAATCAATGTAGCACAAGATAAAGCTACTAATGATTTATCTGCTAGTAATGGTCTTCTTGTATTAAATCATGATTTCCATAAAGTCTATGTAAATAATGAAGAAGTCATTTTGACATTTAAAGAATTTGTAACTTTTATTATTATCTATTAAAAAATAAAATATCGTTATTTCCCGCGATAAATTATGGATGAAGTATGGGATTATAATTATGCAGCTGAAACTCGTACTGTCGATGTGCATATAAAAACGCTTCGCCATAAATTAGGAGTAGCCAGCAAATTAATCGAAACTATCCGTGGAGTCGGTTATAAAATCATTGATTAATATGAGTATGAAGCAAAAAATCTTCAATTATATGTGCTTTTTAGTATCTATAGCTGTTATTTGTACTTTTATTTTGACTTTGACCTTATGTTATCCATTATTTTTGAACATACAAAACAAGAAGTTAAAGATGAGGCTACTTATTTAACTTATGTTTTAATCATCATTTAACAGACCCTAAAGAATTACTAAAAGATGCACAGACACAAACACGCATTACCTGGATTGACCCTGAAGGCAATGTTATCTTTGATAATGGTGCTGAACCAGATAAAATGGAAAATCATCTTTTGCGTCAAGAAGTACAAATTGCCCAAAAGTAGGAACAGGTGAATCTTATCGCATCTCAACTACGCTTGGAACTAATACGTATTATTACGCTGTGAGATTAGATGATAATTCTGTTTTACGTCTTTCTCGCAATAATGTCAGTGCATACGATATGGTTCAAGAAGCCTTGCCGATATTGTTAGCTATGATGTTATTAATCTATTTAACTTCTCTATTGGCTGCTCGCCGTATGGCTAGAAATATCATTGCACCTATAAATTCTATCAATCTTGAGCATCCTATTATGAATGACTTGTATGAAGAATTAAATCCTATGTTAATTCGTTTAGAAAATCAAAATGAGCAAATTCACCAACAAATGAAGACTTTAAAAAATCAACAGCGTGAATTTACCATGATTATCAACAATATAGAAGAAGGTTTAATCTTAATCAATCATTCTTATAAAATATTAGCTATAAACCATAGTGTATTAAATATCTTAAACGCCGAAAAAATAGACTATATTGATAAAAATCTCTTTACGCTTATCAATAATGAAACATTATATCAAGCTGCTCAAAATGTAATGCGTGGAGAACGACAAGAGTTTTATTTACCTCTTGATAAAAAAACTTATCAAATCATTGCCAGCCCTGTAACTAAGCATAATACAGTAAAAGGTGCTTTAATTCTCTTTGTAGATATCACGGAAAAACGCATGGCAGAAAAAATGCGCCAAGAATTTTCCGCTAATGTATCTCATGAATTAAAAACACCACTCACTTCTATTTCTGGATTTGCTGAACTTTTACAAAATAATATGGTTCGACCAAATGACATTCCTTTATTTGCTGGCAAAATCTATAAAGAGGCTCAACGTCTAATCAATTTAATTCAAGATATAATCAAACTTCTCAACTTGATGAAAAAAATAGTACCTTTATGAAAGAACCGCTAAATCTTTCTGCTATCTGTAAACAAATTATTTTACGTCTAAATGATAAAGCATTGACAAAACAGGTGAAACTCATTTTTAAAGAAGTTCCTACCAGTGAAATTATCGGTGTTCGTCAATTAATCGAAGAATTAATTTATAACCTCATCGAAAATGCTATAAAATACAATAAAGCCAATGGTTCTGTCTTTATTTCTTTATTAAATGAAGACAAAAATCATCTTATCTTAGAAGTAAAAGATACAGGAATAGGTATAGCATCAGACGATTTACCACATGTATTTGAAAGATTTTATCGTGCTGATAAATCCCGTTCTCAAATCAATGTAGAAGGTACAGGCTTAGGTCTTGCTATCGTTAAACATATTGCTGAATTCCATCATGCTAATTTAACAATTCAAAGTAAACCTAATGAAGGAACTTGTATTAGAATTCACTTTTCTTTAAAATCAGATTAAAAAATTTTTTAAACCCCTATTTTAGGGGTTTTCTTATTGTTTAAGCTAAAATTTTTGGTATAATAAGTAGAGTAACAAATTTTATAATATATATAATGAGGGTGCATGCTTATGCGATTAATAAAAAATATTATTTGTCTTACTGTATTAATGGTTTTCACATTATTCCATACTCAAATTAGTTTTGCGGCTGATTCTGAATGGTATTGGATTAGCTCAGATGATAAATATAGTAAATATTTTTCTATGACAAGAATTACTACTGTTTCTAGTCAAAATAACATTCCTACTTGTATTGCAGACTGGATAAAAACAGGTTACGCTCCAGGTGGAGCAGCTGAAACTATAGCTAATATGAAACTTCCTATCAATGACCCTAATCAATTAGTCTATAGCTTAGCTCGCGTTCAAATCAATCCTCAAGAAAGAACCTTACGCTATATGGAAGAAATCTTCTATGATAAAGATGGCAAGGCTCTTTATACACTTAAATATGATAATCCTGTAAATAAAGATATCAACTCTCAATCTTTTGATGAAAAATTCTATGCTATGATTGTAGACCGTGTATTTAATAAAGGTGAAGGCGGTCGTCTTATTTCTAATGCTCGTTGGCTTGGCTTATGGAGCAATGAATCTGGAGAAAGCAGTGCTGATACAGCAACACTTCGTCAAATAGATAACAATATCATTGTTTGGATTTGGCAAGAAAACAAAGACTCTGCTGGTAATGTTTCCTCTATCCAATTCATGAAAAAAGAATATAATGTACAAAATTTAACAGCTAGAACATTAAAATATAATTTCTGGTCCCCTGATACAAATTGGATTGATAAAACACCTAATCTCGACAAAAATATGCATTCTATCATTCCTGAAAGCACAGAAGATGTAGAATTCAAGAAAATAAGATATTATGCTAATAAATATCCTGAATGGGCAACACGTTATCAAATCAATAAAACAGCTACTGTTCCAACAAACACAACAGCAACTACTACAACTCCAACACCTACTACACCTGTAAACTCTACTACAACATCACCAGCTGCTAGTGGTGTTACAAATCCTATTGGCTCTGTAGGTCCTATTGGAGCTCCTATAAATTAAAATTTGCGACTTAGTTTTAGTTATGCTAAAATTTAGCTTATTAAATTCATCTAACTAATTTAGATTGAAATTGCGGCTGTAGCTCAGACGGATAGAGCATTCGCCTCCTAAGCGAAGGGTCGCGTGTTCGACTCACGCCAGTCGCACCATTAATTTAATAATTAAACAATAAAAGGATATCAAATGATATCCTTTTTTTATTTTCATTTTTAAAATCTTGTTTTTTCTTGAAGAATAAACTATAATATAAGAAAATTAAAAATCCACTAGGGGTGCTTGTAAAAGCTGAGAGGAAATATTCCGACCCTTAGAACCTGATTTGGTTAAGACCAACGTAGGGAAGTGGCAAATAAATGATTATCAAGGCAGATTTGCAACTTCTTTGCATATCTGCTTATTTTTTTGCCATTTATCACTTATATTATGGAGGCAAAATTATGACAATGACACAAATGCAATCAGCTAGAGCTGGTAAAATCACTGATGAAATGAAAATCGTAGCTCAAGAAGAAAAAATGAATATTGAAACTCTTCGTGAACGCGTTGCCAATGGTACTATCGCTATTTGTGCTAATATCAATCATCAAAATTTACACCCTTATGGTGTAGGCAAAGGACTTTGTACTAAAGTAAATGCTAATATCGGCACATCTAGTGCTTTTCCTGACCCAGCTCCTGAAATCAAAAAATTAAATGTCGCTATCACATCTGGTGCTCATTCTGTAATGGATTTAAGCACAGGAAATAATATTGATGCTTCTCGTCAAGCTATTTTAAAACATTCCACTGTAATGGTAGGAACTGTGCCAATTTATCAGGCAACAGTTGATGCCATCAAAGCTCATGGTGCTGTCGTGAAAATGACGGAAGAAGATTTACTTCATGCCATTGAAAAACAAGCTAAAGATGGCGCCGATTTCATGACTATTCACTGTGGTGTAACTATGGATGTAATCAATCGCATGAAAGCAGAAGGTCGTTATATGGACGTAGTTAGTCGCGGTGGTTCATTCATCACTGGCTGGATGCTCTACAATGAAAAAAATAATCCACTTTATGAACGCTATGATGATATCTTAGATATCTGTGCAAAATATGATGTTACTATGAGTCTTGGCGATGGTCTTCGTCCTGGCTGTCTTGCTGATGCTACTGACCACGCTCAAATTCAAGAACTTTTAAATTTAGGTGGACTTGTAAAACGCGCTTGGGATAGAGGTGTACAAGTCATGGTAGAAGGTCCAGGTCATGTACCATTTGACCAAATAGCTACAAATATGAAATTGCAAAAAAGCATTTGTCATAATGCTCCATTTTATGTTCTTGGCCCACTTGTTACTGATATAGCTCCTGGATATGACCATATCACTGCTGCAATCGGTGGTACTATGGCAGCATCTTGTGGTGCGGATTTCCTTTGCTATGTAACTCCAGCCGAACATCTTGCTTTACCAAATGTTCAAGATGTAAAAGATGGTGTTATTGTAACTAGAATTGCCGCTCATGCTGCTGACATTGTAAAGAATGTACCTGGTGCAAAAGATTGGGATTTAAATATGGCTAAGGCTCGTAAAAAACTTGATTGGGAAGAACAAATGAATTTAGCTATTGACCCACAGACAGCTCGTCAAAGACGCGCTTCACGCAATCCAGAAGGCACAACTGCTTGCTCTATGTGTGGCGATTATTGTGCTGTTGAAATCGTCAATAAATATCTCGGTGCTACAATCGAACATTGTTAATTTAAAAATGCAGGATAACCCCTGCATTTTTTCATTCATTATGATAAAATTTTTATAGATATTCTTATATCTCATAAAATTATTAATGAAAGAAGGTATTGTTATGAGTAATCATATTGAAGCCAAAATTGGAGAAGTTGCTGATGTCGTTTTACTTCCTGGCGACCCATTACGCGCAAAATACATCGCTGAAAAATTTCTAGAAAATCCTGTCTGCTACAATCATATTCGCAATATGTTTGGCTATACTGGAACTTATAAAGGCCATAAAGTTTCTATCCAAGGAACTGGTATGGGTATTCCTTCTATTTCTATCTATGCACATGAATTAATCTGCGATTACCATGCTAAAAAATTAATTCGCGTTGGCACTTGTGGTGGTTTAAAAGATGATGTTCATGTTCGCGATGTCGTTATCGCCCAAGGAACAACTACTGATAGTGGCATTATTGTTCGCACTTTTGGTGATGGACTTCATTATGCTCCACTTGCTGATTTTGAATTATTAGGCAAAGCATATCACCACGCTAAAAAATTAAACATTCCTGTAAAAATTGGTAATGTATATTGCCAAGACCGTTTCTATGATGAAGAAGTTGATTTGCAAAAATTAATCCAATATGGCTGTCTTGCTGTAGAAATGGAAACTTCTGCTCTTTATATGCTTGCTGCTCGTTATAATGTACAAGCACTTGGCGTATTTACTGTAAGTAATCACTTATTTACAGGTGAAGAAACTACAGCTAAAGAACGTGAACAATCATTTGATGATATGATTAAAATAGCGCTTGAAACTGCTATTGATAATAAAGAAATTTAAATAAAAAAGCCCTATAAATCTTTTATGCTCTAGCATATAATTTATAGGGCTCTTTTTATTGATTAATTATTAATTTGTATGTTTTCCTTAGAATTTACTAATTCTTTACCACAATGAATAGTCACCGAAACTGCTAATATCATTAATGCAAGCGCGATAATTAACTGTAATCCATCTACAGCAAAAACAAATTGTCCCATAGATAATTTTACAACAATTGAATACACAGCTTCTACTAAAGCTGTCAAAGTAACGCAGAACATAACTACCATTGGAATATAAAGCATAAAGCCTTTTCTTCCAGTTGTTTTTAAGAATATAGCCAAAGAGATAAGTACTAATGCAGATAATAACTGATTAGCAGCTCCAAATAATGGCCAAATATTCATATAACCACCAAGGCATAATAAATAACCAATAAATAAAGTTATAAGTGTAGCAAAATATTTATTTGTACATAATTTTTGTACAAAACTCATTTCTTGACCTTCATCTACACTGAATAATTCTTGGAAAGACATACGGCCAATACGAGCTACTGCATCTAATGAAGTAAGTGCTAAAGCTGATACACACATAGTCAAAATACAATTTGCTATATCATGTGGCATACCAAACATAGCGAAAAATCCAGCTACAGCAGTGGAGAAGATCTGGAAAGGTGTACCTTCTGGCAACTGACCATTAGTAGCAGCAGAGCAAACAATTACTAAAGAAACAACACCTAAAACAGACTCTACAAGCATAGAACCATAACCAACAAATAAAGTATCTTTTTCATTAGAAATAGTCTTAGAAGAAGTACCAGAAGATACTAAGCTATGGAAACCAGAAACGGCACCACAAGCAATAGTTATAAATAAAATTGGGAATAAATCTTTTCCATTTACATTAAAACCTACAAAAGCTGGCATATTAATTGTTGGGTTTACTGCTAATACACCGATAACGCCACCAGCAATCATTGCTAAAAGTAAAAATGTACTCAAATAATCGCGAGGCTGTTTTAAAATCCACATAGGCATTACAGAAGCTGCAAATATATAAGCAAATACTACATAGAGCCAAATCATTCTATCTAAATAAATTGGAAAAGCAATACCCACAGCAAGCATAGCAATTAATAAAATAATACCTAAAACAAGACGAACTTTCATTCGGTTTAAATTTCTTAATGAATAAACCAAATAAAATAGCTACAAAAATAAATAACATGGATATTGAAGCTGCGGCTGCGTTTGGTGTTATTAATGCACCATCTTTACTAAATCCATTAAAAGTATTCGCTACTATATCAGCAAAAGCAGCTATTACTAATAAAGTAAATAACCAACAGAATAACAAAAATAAACGTCTGCCTGTTTTACCAATATAATGCTCAATTAACATCCCCATGGATTTACCTTCATTTTTCACAGAAGCATATAATGCTGTAAAATCCTGTACTGCTCCAAAGAAAATACCACCTACGATAATCCATAAAAAAGCAGGAAGCCAGCCATACATAGCTGCAATAATTGGGCCAGTTACAGGGCCTGCACCTGTTATTGAAGAAAATTGATGAGAAAATACCGTAAATTTAGATGCTGGTGTAAAATCTTGACCGTCATTATATTTAAAAGCAGGTGTTTTTGCATTTTCATCAACACCCCAAGTATGTAATAACCAACGACCATAAATTCTATAGGCTAGAAAAAAAATTATAATAGCACAACCAACTAACATTATTCCATTCATCTAATCACCCTTTCTGGACAAATAAAATTTTTATCTCTCGATAATATATATATATGTCTATATTTTATATCGAAAAATAAATGATTTTAACTTATAAAATTTATTATTGACTTATAAATATATCATCATCTATTTATTATGTCAAATTTTATTGTAAATATGTAAATCCAAAAATTAATTCAACTATAAAAAATAATTATGATATGTGTTATTTTGTAAATTGACAAATTATACTTCCCATGCTACTATTAAGATATTCAGTCTTGTTTTGGAACACAATTAAAGTCACGTCTTAGTCCTCCTCTTAATAAGTGTGGAAGATTCTTATGTGTTTTTTAGTTTGACCTCTGCACTGATTATATTTTATATCCTAAGGAGGATTTTATAATGGGAACAGGTACAGTTAAATGGTTTAATTCTGGTAAAGGCTATGGCTTCATTACTAATGATGACGGATCTGGAGATTTATTCGTTCATTTCTCCGCTATCAATTCCGAAGGCTTCAAAACTTTAGAAGAAGGTCAAAAAGTTACTTTTGATACAGAAGCTGACAGCCGTGATGCTAGCAAACTTCGTGCAGTAAACGTTACTGTTGTAAAATAATAATAGGAAAAAGAGCAATCATATGATTGCTCTTTTTTATTTCCCAAATTAAATTCTAATTTTAAATAAAGCTATCTTAAATTTATTCTTTAAATCCATATGAATTCCTGTCTTGTGCGCTTCATTTGGATTACAAACTAAAATATCACCAAAATTGCTCAAAAAATTAATATTTGTGTACGGCATTTCTTCTAACATCAACATATCATCTATCTTATCACGATGATAAATTATACCTTCATAAATATTAACATCTATGCGTTCTTGTCCCTTTAATAAAATATATACATCTATATGTTTTTCATGTGCTTGCCAATATCTTTCCTGAGCAATTTGTGTTTCATATTCATCAATGCGAAAACAAATATCCTCTCTATCTGTTTGATATGTTCCTGCATTATAATTTATTAAATCATGTTCATTAAAATAATCTACACAAAATTTAATTCGTTCATCTATAGTGATTAAATCTATATTTTTTATATTGCTAAAAATCATATTATCACCTTTAAAATAAAACGGTTGTAGCTAAATTAAGTTACAACCGTTTTTACATAAAACTAATTAAATATTAACCAATATCTGTTTTAGTTGCTTTAAGTCTTGCTTTAGCACGTTCGAGTGCAGCTCTAGCGCGAAGTGTATCAACATCACCCTTAACTTCTGGATTTTCTTTAAAGCTTTCTAAACGTTTTTGTGCACGTTCATAAGCTTTTTTCGCTCTATTGATATCAATTTCAATAGGAAGTTCTGCTGCACTTGCAAGTACAATAATTTTATCAGGTTGAACCTGAATAAACCACCGCTAACTGCAATAAGATTTTCAGTGCCATCAATCATAGCTCTCATTGCATGAGGAACAAGCCCTGCAAGAAGCGGAGCATGTTTTGGCATAATACCTAAATCCCCAGCAATAGAACGCACGATTAACATATCAATATCAGCACTATAAACAACTTTATTTGGAGAAATAATTTCTAGCTTTATTTTAGCCATAAATTATCCCTCCTTCTTCATTTTATTTGCTGCCTCAACAACTTCGTCAATGCTACCAACCATATAGAAAGCACTTTCAGGTAAGTCATCATATTTACCTGCTAAAATTTCTTTAAAGCCACGAATAGTTTCTTTCAATGGTACATATTTACCTGGTGTACCTGTGAACTGTTCAGCAACGAAGAATGGCTGAGATAAGAATCTTTGAATTTTACGTGCTCTAGCTACAGTAAGTTTATCTTCATCAGATAATTCTTCCATACCTAAGATAGCGATAATATCTTGAAGTTCATTATATTTCTGTAAAATAGCCTGTACACCACGAGCTACTTCATAATGGTCTTCACCAATTACATGTGGGTCAAGAATACGAGAAGTAGAATCAAGTGGGTCTACTGCTGGATAAATACCAAGCTCTGCAATCTGACGAGACAATACTGTTGTTGCATCCAAGTGAGCAAATGTTGCTGCTGGAGCAGGGTCAGTTAAGTCATCGGCAGGAACATATACAGCCTGAACAGATGTGATAGAACCTTTTTTAGTAGAAGTAATACGTTCTTGAAGAGCACCTACGTCTGTACCAAGTGTTGGCTGATAACCAACGGCAGATGGCATACGACCTAAAAGTGCGGATACTTCAGAACCAGCCTGAATGAAACGGAAAATATTATCAATGAATAATAATACGTCCTGATTTTGAACATCACGGAAATATTCAGCCATTGTAAGACCAGTTAAAGCAACACGCATACGTGCTCCAGGTGGTTCGTTCATCTGACCATAAACTAAAGCAGTTTTATCGATAACGCCAGATTCTTTCATTTCAGACCAAAGGTCATTACCTTCACGAGTACGTTCACCAACACCAGAGAATACAGAATATCCACCATGTTGAGTTGCGATATTATGAATAAGTTCCATGATAAGAACTGTTTTACCTACACCAGCACCGCCGAACAAACCGATTTTACCACCACGGGAATATGGTGCGATAAGGTCAACGACTTTAATACCAGTTTCTAAAATCTGTGTAGATGTTTCTTGTTCATCAAATTTTGGAGCTGGACGATGAATAGGCCAAAATTCTTTGTTGCCTACAGGAGTATCATCATGGTCAACTGTTTTTCCAAGTACGTTAAATACACGACCAAGAGTTGCTTCCCCTACTGGAACTCTGATTGGAGCACCAGTATCTTCAGCTTCCATGCCACGAGTCAAACCGTCAGTAGAACTCATAGCGATACAACGAGTAACATTGTCACCCAAATGTTGCATAACTTCAACAACTAAATCGATATCAATGTCACCAGATTTACCTTTAATAGTTACAGCATTTAAAATTTCTGGCAAAGATTCTGCCGGAAACTCTATGTCAACAACAGGTCCAATAACCTGTACAATTTTACCTTTTGCCACTTAGGTGAAACCTCCTTACTTCAGAGCTTCTGCACCGCCCACGATTTCTGTAATTTCGCGAGTAATACCAGCCTGACGTACTTTATTATAATGCAAATCAAGTTTAGAGATGAGTTCTTCAGCATTATCTGTTGCATTGCTCATCGCATTCATACGTGAACTTAGTTCACTTGCTGCTGATTGTAATAATGATGCATATATTGTTGTAATAATATATTGCGGTAATAAATATCCAAGCACTGATTGTGCTGATGGTTCATAAATATATTCAGCAGTAGGTTTATTATCGGAGGACTCTGGTGCTGTAAATGGTAATAATTTAATTGTCTGAGGTATAGCAGAAATAGCTGACACAAATTTTGTATATACAAGATATACTTCTTTATAGTCACCTTTACTAAAATGCTCCATAATTTCAACAGCAATTTGACGAGCATTTTGATACTCTGGACGTTCTGTAAATCCCATATAAGAATTTAATACATCATATTTACGTGGAACGAAATATTCTTTACCACGACGACCTACAGTGATAATAGATGTATTTTTGCATCTTTGATATGAGAAACTGTTTCTTTAAATACATTACTAGCATAAGCACCTGCAAGACCCTTATCGGAAGCTAAAACAACATATAAAGTTTTACCTTCTTCACGTACTTCTAGCAGAGGATGTGAAAAACTTCCTGCATTAGAGGCTACATCGGCAATAACCTCATACATTTTTTCAGCATAAGGTTGGTTGGATACAGCCGCTTCTTGGGCACGACGTAAACGAGCAGCAGCAACCATTTTCATTGCTTTAGTGATTTGCTGTGTACTTTTTACGCTTTTTATTCTGCGGCGTATGTCCTGTAAACTAGCCAATTAAATCACCTCACTGCTTATTTATTATATGAATATGTGGATTTAAATTCTTCAATAGCACTATTGATAGAAGCTTCTAAAGCATCATCTAATTTTTGTTTTTCAACGATTGTCTGTCCAATTTCTGGGTGATTTGAATTCATGAATTTCAAGAAATCACGTTGGAAGTTAACAACCTGATTAACAGGAATATCGCTTAAGAAACCACGTACAGCTGTATAAATAACAAGGATTTGTTCATCTACTTTTAAAGGTGAATATTGTGCTTGTTTTAATGTTTCAACCATACGTACACCACGGTCTAATTGTTCTTTTGTAGATTTATCAAGGTCAGAACCAAATTGAGCGAATGCTGCAAGTTCACGATACTGAGCAAGGTCAAGACGCATACGACCAGCAATTTGTTTCATAGCTTTTATCTGAGCACTACCACCTACACGAGATACGGAAAGACCTACGTCAATAGCTGGACGAATACCAGAATAGAAAGCTTCTGTCTGAAGCATAATCTGACCATCTGTAATAGAAATAACGTTTGTTGGAATATAACCAGATACGTCACCTGCTAAAGTTTCGATGATAGGTAAAGCTGTAATAGAACCTCCACCAAGTTCATCACTTAATTTAGCAGCACGTTCTAAAAGACGAGAATGTAAGTAGAATACGTCCCCTGGATATGCTTCACGTCCTGGTGGTCTGCGAAGTAACAAGCTCATTGCACGATAAGCAGTAGCATGTTTAGAAAGGTCATCATATACACAAAGTACATGTTTGCCTTGATACATGAAATGTTCACCCATAGTAACACCAGAATATGGAGCCATATATTGAAGTGGTGCACTATCAGAAGCAGTAGCTGCTACTACAATTGTATAATCCATAGCACCATGATCTTCAAAAGTTTTTACAACACGAGCGATTGTAGAAGCTTTCTGACCAATAGCTACATAAATACAAATACAGTTTTGACCTTTCTGATTGAGGATTGTATCTACAGCAATAGCTGTTTTACCTGTACCACGTCTACCCGATGATAAGTTCACGCTGACCACGACCAATTGGAACTAAGGCATCAATTGCTTTAATACCAGTTTGTAATGGTTCTTTTACTGATTTTCTATCAGCAATACCAGGAGCTGGATATTCAATTGGACGGCTCTGTGTTGTATGAATAGGGCCTTTGCATCAATTGGACGACCAAGTGCGTCAACAACACGACCAATCATACTTTCCCCAACAGGTACTTGCATGATTTTACCAGTACGTTTTACGATATCTCCTTCTTTAATTTTTGTGTCGCCACCTAATAAAACGGCACCGACATTGTCCTGTTCAAGGTTTAGGACCATACCATATATATCATTACCAAAGTCGAGCAGTTCCCCTGACATCGCTTTGTCTAAGCCATGAATATGTGCAATACCATCACCGATTTCAATAACAGTACCTACATCATCAACATTTAAATCAACATTATAATTTTTAATTTGATCCTTGATAATGGCTGTTATTTCTTCTGGATTCATTTTCATAACGACTCTGTCACCCCACTTAAATAACTTAATTTGCCATTAACTGCTTTCCTAAAGATTTAATTTTGCTAGTTACACTACCATCGATTAATTTGTCGCCCATTTTTACAACGACACCACCAATGATGGATTTATCAATATGTGTTTTTAGCTGAATATGCTTGCCGGTAATAGCTTCTAATTTCGCAGTTAAAGCTTTTTCTTGTGGCTTTTCCATAGCAACTGCTGTAGTAACATGTGCTACTACAATATTACGAACTTCATTAGACAGAGCTTCATATTCACCGACTATCTCTTCAATTAATGCTATGCGACGTTTGTCAATCAATAATAACATAAAATTATGCACTGATTTTTCAATATCGCTACCAAAAACTTTATTTAGCAGTTCTTTTTTTGCTGATGGCTGAATTTGAGGATTACTCATAAAAGCTTTTAATTCTGGTTGAGTTTTAAAAAGCGTACTAATTTCTGCTAATTGCTCACCATATTCTACAAGCTTATTTTCTTCCTGAGCTAATTCAAACATTGCCACAGCGTATTTTTTTGCTAACTGTAAATTCAGCATGGCAATCCACCCATTTTATCTTTATCCAACTGGTCAATGAAATCACTAACCAATTTTTCATTTGTTTTATTATCCATATTAGCAGCGATAATTTTGCCAGCTGCTTGCATGGATAAAGCTACCATTTCACCACGTAACTGCATTGCTGCACGTTCACGTTCTCTAGCAATATCTTCTTTTGCGGCTTTTCTCATCTGCTCAATTTCACGTCTTGTTTCAGCAACACTAGCATCACGTTCTTCTTGAGCACGTTTCATTGCTTTATCTACAATTTCCTGTGCTTTTATACGGGCATCAGCTAATTGCTTATTATATTCAGCGAGCAGTTCTTTAGCCTTTTGTTCATCTGCTTCTGCGGCATCAATGCTTCTTGCGATTTTTTCTTCGCGTTCTTTAAGCATTTTCATAACAGGCTTATATGCTACAAATTTTAAAATAAGTACCAAAATAAGGAAGTTAAGGATTTGAGCCACAATCGTCATATTGATATCAATCAATTTATTGCCCCCTTATGCGTTCCTAAACATCTAAAATTTAAATGTTTACCCAAATTATTTAATAAGTGGGTTAGCATAAAGCATGATCAATGCAATAACTGTTGCAATGATTGGCATAGCTTCGATTAAACCTACAGAGATAAGAGTGTTCATGAATAAAGTGTTTTTTGCTTCTGGCTGACGAGCAATACCTTCGATGAATTTAGAAGTAACAAGACCATCACCAATACCTGCACCGATAGAAGCAAGACCCATTGTAATACCTGCACCAATTAATGCTGCCATAACCATAATTGCGTTTTCCATAAAAATAAATCCTCCTTAAAGATAAACATAAATTAAATTAATTTTTCAAGATTACCTACAACTATAGATAATCTTATATCAATATCTGCTGACTAAAATATATCAACAAATATTAATGGTGATCATCGTCTTTCATAGCATTTGCTAAGTAAGACATAGATAACATAGTAAATATAAATGCCTGAACTGCACCGATAAATAAACTAAATGCAAGCCAAACAACACTAGGTACTGGCATCCATATTGGCACTAATAAAAGCAAGATAATAATTAAAATTTCCCCTGCTAGAATATTACCAAATAGACGGAAAGCAAGTGTAATAGGCTTTGCTATTTCTTCAATCAAATTGATAATTACAAATGGCGCTACTGGCTGGAAAAAATGTTTTATATAATTAAAACCTTTATAATACAAGCCAAGTACATGTAACATTACAATCACCAATAAAGCTAGACCTAAAGTTGTATTTAAGTCATTTGTTGGTGATGCAAGCGTTGGAATAAGTCCTATCCAGTTTGAAATCAATAAGAACAGAAATAGCGTGATTAAAAATGGTGCTACTAATTGACCACGAGAACCTAGTGTAACACCAATTTGCTCATTGAGCCAAACAATAACCATTTCAATTACATTTTGCCAACCTGAAGGAACAAGCTTTAGACTTCGTGTTGCTAAAAATGCAATCAGTATTACAATGGCCATTGCTAGCCAGGTCATTTCTAAGGTCTGAATATTGAATTGCATACCTGCGAAAGTGACCACTTCACGCACACCAATTTCATGCATTTTCCCCACTGCCGCTTATACAGTCCATAAGTAACAGTGTCCTCACCTCTCTTTACTATATATTTCATATTTTACCGAAAAATACAGATTATATTTTTCAGTTTCTATGTAGATAATATTTGCACTAGGCAAATATTATTCCATATTCTTATGATAAACAAAAATAATTAAATGTATCATATACAGTATAAAAGCTAAGAAAAAGCCTCCTACTACTGCATAAAATAATTCCACTGATTGCAATATAGCCGCTCTTAGTATGATAAAAATCATCAATAACCTCGTTATCAAACTAAGCCACATCTGACCTTTAGCTTTACCTACTGTTAAATGAGCAGCCTTCCACGTTCTATATACCATTACCCAAGCGCATATAACTGCTAATAAATAGCCTGTAAATACACCTGTTATCAAGTAAAGTTTATCATAATTTATAAACATACCAATAATAATAATAGTACAAATAGAAATCTGTATTAATAATTTTCTACCTTGAACAGATAAAAATTCTTTCATTAAATTTAATTTCTCCATGTTTATCCCAAAATCATGCATTTTGTATTCAATCAAGTATATCTTACCAAATCTCTAACAAAATAAAAAGCTTTTCCTGAAATATTCTCTAATTATTTTATTCATTATTACTATAAAATATTTTTATGATAATTTTCATTTATTTTGATATCCATTTTACTCTTTATTATTGATAATAGTTCTTACTGGGAATGGTATTTCTATGTTTTCTTTTCTAAATTCTTTTGTAATCGCTTTTATAAATTCATGCTTAACAATATATTGATTTGTAAATTCACTAACATGCATTATCACATTAAAATTAATGCTAGAGTCAGCAAACAAATTAAATCTAACTACAGGCTTCGCTTTAACTTCTGGGTCTAATTTAGATAAAATTTCCTTTGCTGTTCTTATACAAACAGCTTCCACTTTATCTAAATCGCTATCATAGCTTACACCAATAGCTACACTTACTGTTATATCTTGAAGTGGCATACTGTAATTTGTGATAATCGCCTTAGATATACTTTGATTAGGTACAACTACTACATTGTTGCTAACAGATTGAAGTGTGGTAAAACGCCATGTAATATCAGATACTCGACCTTCTTCACCTGTACTTAATTTAATATAATCATTTAAACGAAGTTGCTTTGATAAAATTAAATGCAATCCAGCAAAAATATTAGCAAGCGTATCTTGAAGACCAAGGGCAACCGCCATACCGCCGACCCCTAAAGCTGTGAGAATTGGCGCTACTGATATTCCACAATATTGTAAAACAATGAGTGCACCCATAGAATACACTAAAATATTTATTAAATTATTTAATAATGAAGTCTTTGGCATATTTTGGTCAGAACGCATAGTATAAAAATCTATCATTCCAGATAAAGTTCTTGCAATAACTCTTGTCAAAGTAAAGATAATCACTGCAAATAATAAATATGATAATAATCTGCTGATAGTTTCTGGTATGGATAAACTATTTATCGTCCAATATAAGCCAACACCGGAACACCAAGAAATCGGTAATCCCTTTAAGGCATTGACAAAAATATATTGCCATGATCTCTATTTACATTACTTTGTAAATAACGATTAATTAAACGACTGAGAAATGAACCTACGATTAAGGCACCTATTGAATACAAATTGGTACAAATAAAATATCTAATAAATGTTCAAAAGATATCGTTGCCAATACTGCTGTCCTCCTTATTTGTTATATTAAGAAAAGTATACTATACTTTTCTTAAACTGTCAGGGAATTTTCCCATAAGTTTCTAAAATTTATTATAAAATCTATAATATTATAATGAAGGTGGTTTTAATATGGAAAAAATCGTAAAAACAGGAAATAGATTACGTTTTCGTCAAGCAACAGTTGAAGATATGGACTATATCATGGAAGTGGAATACATTCCTGAAAATGCAAAATATGTAATTCCTTATACTCGCGAAGTGCATATGCAAACTTTAGATACCCCTTCTGCTACTCATCTAATTATCGAAACTTTAGATACACATGAAAAAGTTGGTTTTCTCATGATAGCAGGTCTTGATAATCCATCTAAAGAAATCGAATGGACTCGCATTATTTTAAATGTAAAAGGTAAAGGCTATGGTCAAGAAACACTAGAAATGTTAAAATCTTGGGCATTTGATGATTTAAAATTCCATAGAGCATGGCTTGACTGTAAAGACCACAATACTCGTGCTTTACATGTATATGAAAAAGCTGGTCTTGTCCGTGAAGGTCTTATTCGTGAAACAATTTTAACTGATGGTGTTTATGAAAATTTAATCATTCTCGGAATTTTAGATAGAGAATATTTTGCTATGAAAAATAAATAAACCCTTGCCAAAATATTTATTTTTGTGTATTATATCCATTGTGTGTATATGGTATTATTGGTAAATGTATTGGCTAAAAGGGAGTAGCTTTTTAGAATAAGTCAACATACTGATGAACGACGAAATTCATCTGGCTTATTCGTTGATGTTTTACATCAATAGTGAGACTTTTGGTATAGATTAGTTACACTAAGTGTATCAGTCTATACTAGAAGTCTCTTTTTTTATTCCCTTTTATCAAATAATAAATTTAATTTATTTTAAGGAGAGATTTAATCTTATGTTTGCATTTTCAACAGCGTTTATCATGGTGGTTCTTGCCGAAATGGGTGACAAAACTCAATTATTAGCTATGGCTTTTGCCACAAAATATCCATGGAAGAAGTCATGTTTGGTATTTTAGTTGCTACTATTTTAAATCACTTTGTAGCAATCGCTGCTGGTATTTATTTGCATTCTTTTATTCCTAAAGACATTGTTGAACTCGTTGCTTCTATCGCTTTTATTGTCTTTGGTCTTTGGATTTTAAAAGATGATGAACTCGGTAATGAAGCTGAAAAAAATCGTTTTAGCATCTTTTGGACTGTAGCTATCGCCTTTTTCCTTGCCGAAATGGGAGATAAAACTCAACTCGCTACAGTAGCATTATCTGCTCAAATCGGTGCTGATATGCTTTCTATCTTAGTAGGTACAACTCTTGGTATGCTCGTTGCTGATGGACTTGGCATTTTATTAGGTGCTACGCTTCATAAATATGTACCTGATAGAGTCATCAAAAAATTTGCTTCATTAATCTTTATTCTCTTTGGTGTTGTTGGCATTTTACATGCTATGAATATCATAAATTTATATTAACTTAAATATTTTATCGGTTATAATATATATAAGGATTATCTTATAATTTAACAATAGAAAGGACTAATTTTTAATGGAACAATTTTCAACAATCTTTTTGAGTTTTATTGATACTTGGGGCTATGTTGCTGTAGCTGTACTAATGGGGCTTGAAAATGCTTGTATTCCAATTCCTAGTGAATTAATCTTAGGTTTTGCTGGATATCTCATCTTTGCTGGCAAATGGAATTTTTCCACGCTACTGTTGCTGGTATGATTGGTGGTATGGTAGGTTCTATCATCACTTATTATATCGGTGCTAAAGGTGGCAGACCTTTTGTAGATAAATATGGTAAATATTTCTTCATGAAAAAATCTCATGTAGACACTGCTCAAGAATGGTTTGATAAATATGGTATTAAAGCTGTATTCTTCAGCAGATTACTCCCTGTAGTTCGTACATTTATCTCTTTACCTGCAGGTTTTGCCAAAGTAAATATGAAGAAGTTCATCATTTATACTTTTATTGGTTCCCTTCCTTGGACTATGTTCATCTTATACATCGGTATGATACTTGGCGAAAATTGGAAAACTATGCTTGCTGTAGGTCATGAAGCAAGTTTAGTTGTAAGTGCTATTCTTGTTCTCACTTGTGCTTTCTACTATATTCGCTGGAAACGCAAAAAAAAAAGGCCGTTAAACAATAAATATGGACACTACTCAATTATTAAATTTACTTCACGATTATAAACAAGGAAATATCTCTGACGAAACTATGCTTCAATCACTTCAAGATAATCAAGGTTTTGAAGACATTGGTTTTGCCAAGATTGACCATGACCGAGCAAAAAGACAAGGATTTCCTGAAGTAATTTATTGTGCAGGTAAAACTAATGAGCAAATAGCTGATATTTTCGCTCACCTCTATCAAAAAAGTGAGCAAAATATAATTGCCTCTCGTGCTACTTTAGAAAATTATCAAGCTGTACTAGCAAAAGTAAAAGATGCAAAATATGACGAATTTGCACGTATTATCTATGTTGATAGAGATAATATGCCTATTGATGATAAACGTTTTATCCTCGTTATGACAGCTGGTACAAGTGACATACCTGTCGCTAAAGAAGCAGGTCTTACTGCTCAACTGATGGGAAATAAAGTACAATATTGCTTTGATGTAGGCGTTGCAGGTATTCATCGTCTACTCAGTAAAAAAGATTTGATTGACAAGGCCAATGTAATCATCGTTGCTGCTGGTATGGAAGGAGCTTTGGCTAGTGTTGTTGGTGGTCTTGCCAATAAACCAGTAATTGCTGTACCTACAAGCGTAGGTTATGGTGCTTCCTTTCATGGGTTAACAGCATTGCTTTCTATGTTAAATAGTTGCGCTGCTGGCGTTGCTGTAATGAATATTGACAACGGTTTTGGCGCTGGTCGATTAGCTAGTATGATTAATCATATGCGTTAAATCATTAATATTAAAAATAAGAAGCATAAAAGTTAGATGAACTGCACCCCAAAGTGTTTTGTATCCAACTTTGGGGTGCAGGTTCATTTTATTTAAGCTAAAATCTGCTTTCTTGCCTAAATAAAAATTCTAATTTAATATATAATTAAATTTACAACAAATGACAGGTGAAAAATGAACGATTATATTATAGAAAAATTACTTATACTATCTTGTAATATAGATGATTTCAATCCTCAAAATTATGAATATATCTCGCAAAAACTCTTTGAACATAAAGCTCTTGATGTTTGGCTGACTCCTATTTATATGAAAAAATCCCGCTCAGCTAATACTTTATCTGTTCTAATCCGTCCTGAAGATAAAGAAAATTGCCTTGATATTATATTCAGTGAAACGACAACGCTTGGCATACGTGAAGAAATAATTACTCGCTACAGTCTAGATAGAGAATTTAAATTCATCACCACGCCATATGGTCAAGTAAAATGTAAAATAGCTAAAAAAGGCGATAAGTCTTAAATATATCCGCTGAATATGAAGATTGTAAACAATTAGCCCAAAAACACAATGTACCATTAAAAACAATTCAACAAACAGCATTATTTCTAGCAAACGAGGAACTAAAACATGAATAAACAACAACAATTAATCGAACTACTAAAATCTTACCAATCTGTAGCTGTAGCTTTTTCTGGAGGTGTAGATAGCTCTGTACTTGCTAAGGCAACACAAATTGCTTTAGGCGATAAAGCTATCGCCATCACTGCTGTATCTGAATTAATAACTACTAATGAAATATCTGACGCTAAAAAAGTTGCTAAACTCATTGGCATAAAACATGAATTATTCACTGTAGATGATTTAGCTGATAAAAAATTCACCTGCAATGATAAAATGCGTTGCTACCATTGCCATATCAATCGCTTTAAACTTTTAGAAGATTTTTGTCAAAAGAATAATTATAACTATCTTTTAGAAGGCTCTAATGAAGATGACAAAGGTGATTATCGTCCTGGTATGCTCGCTTTAAAAGAATTTAAATTAACAAAATCACCATTTTTAGAATTGCACATTACTAAAGATGAAATCCGCCAAATGGCGAAAGACTGGAATTTACCTGTTTGGAATAAACCTAGCTCTGCTTGTCTTGCCTCTCGTTTAATTTATGGTCTTGAAGTTACTCCTGAAAGATTAAATCAAGTTGCTAAAGCAGAAGATATACTTCATAAATATTTACAAGGTCAAATTCGCGTACGCCATCACGGTGATTTAGCCCGTATAGAAGTAGAAACAAATGAAGTTCCTAAATTATTTACCAATCCTCTTAGAGATTTAATTCATAAAGAGTTTCAAAAACTAGGTTTTAAATTTATCACTGTGGATTTAATAGGTTATCAAAAAGGTAGTAATAACGTGATATTAGACAATAATCCATTTTGATTAAACTTTTTATTTAAACCAAAATATTTATAAATACTATAAAATAATCTATTTTTTCTAAACTAGATAACAAAATGAATTACTTTTTATGTTGACAAGTCCTTATTTATTTTTGATAATGTAAATAGTAAAAAATAAAATCACATTACCTTTTTATTTTTTATACACTTTAAAATGATTGACATGTTTACATCAAAATCGTATAATCTTTTTCATACATATATTGTATGAATTAATTATCATATGTATATACAATATTAAAGAGAGAAGAGGGATTACATATGGCTGATAATAAAAAACAAGTCGATGTTAAAGAAACCGCTCAAAGTGCTATCCGCGAAAGCAAAGCTAAATCTTCTCAAGGACGTCAGTTCTTATTATGGTTTGGTGCACTCATTCTAGGTGGCATTTTAGGCTGGCTCGGTATCCAACCTTTAAATGAATTTTTCAATTTTGTAGCTACTGTATTTACACGTTTATTCCAATTCATTGCAGTTCCTACAATCGCTCTAGCAGTTATCACTACTTTAGCTGCACTCGGTAATAATAAAGATACAAGTCGTATCTTTTCTCATGCACTATTTTATACTTTATTCACCACAATCTGTGCAGCAGTTACGAGTCTTTGTCTTTATTTATGGATTTCTCCAGGAAATCTTCCTATGGATATTATCAATGCCGGTCAAGAAGCTGTACCTATGCAAAAATTAGGCGCACTTCTTATTATGACCATTTCTTATCTGTAATTCCAAATAATGTTCTACAGCCATTTTTAACTGGTAATGTTTTATCTGTTATGTTGATTTCTGCTGCTGTTGGTCTAGCTTTAGCCTTCATGCCAAAAACAGATAATCGTGAACAATTATTAAAAGTAATCAACGGTTTACAAGAATTATCCTTCACACTTATTCGTGCATTACTTTATGTTTTACCACTTGGTATCATCGCTTTTGCAGGGCAATTATCAGCTCAAATTGAAGCTGGTGTTATCGTTGGCGCTTTAGGAAAATATACTGCTGTAGTAATTGGTGGTAATGCTATTCAATTCTTTATCATTTTACCTTTAATCATGCTTCTTCGTGGATTAAATCCAGTTAAAGTTTTCCGTAAAATGGCTCCTGCTCTTGCTGTAGCTTTATTTACCAAAGTTCCGCTGGAACTTACCTGTAACACTTGCTTGTGCAGAACAAAATTTAAAAGCTAATCCAAAAGTATCCCGTTTCGTCTTACCAATTGTACAACTATCAATATGAATGGTTGTGCTGCATTTATCTTAGTAACCTCTTTATTCGTAATGCAAAATGCTGGTTTTGAATTATCCATGACTACTATGATTACATGGTTATTCATATCCGTTATTGCCGCTGTTGGTAATGCAGGCGTTCCTATGGGTTGCTATTTCTTGACTTTATCTCTTATGTCCTCTATCGGTGCTCCAATCGGTTTACTTGGTATCATCTTACCAATTTATACCATCATCGATATGATTGAAACAGCTGAAAATGTTTGGTCAGACTCTGCTGTTTGTGCTATGACAGATAATGATTTAAAAGGAAAATTAGACGATAGCGAAATTCCAAATACTAGTATTCTCTAAAATTTAAATAAAAGACCTAGAAAATTTATTCTAGGTCTTTTTCTTATTTTTATCTACTTTAATTTATTCTATATTTCACAATTAAATATTTATAAAAAAATAGACAAGGTAATATATACCCTGTCTATTTTTATATCTATTATTTTTTATTTAAAGTAAGCTACGCCAGCTTCAAATAATTTTTGGTCTTTTGCACCTGGAACATTTTTCGCTACATATTTACCAATACGTTCAGAGTGTCCCATTTTACCTAAGATACGTCCATCTGGACTTGTGATACCTTCGATAGCCCATACAGAACCATTTGGATTTACTTCAATATCCATAGAAGTATCGCCATTTGCATTTACATATTGAGTTGCAATCTGACCATTAGCTTTTAATTGAGCTAAAACTTCTGGACTTGCACAGAAGCGACCTTCACCATGAGAAACAGCAATAGTATGAATATCTCCTACTTTTACGTTGTTAAACCATGGAGAGAGATTAGATACAACTTTTGTTTCTACCATGCAAGATACGTGGCGACCAATTTCATTATATGTGAGTGTTGGATTTTCTGGTGTTAATTCTTGAATATCACCAAATAGTACAAGACCTAATTTGATGAGAGCTTGGAAACCATTGCAGATACCGAGCATTAAACCATCACGGTTTTTGAGTAAATCGCGAACAGCTTCTGTAATACGTGGATTTCTAAACATAGCAGCAATGAATTTACCAGAACCATCTGGTTCGTCCCCACCACTGAAACCACCTGGAAGCATGATAATCTGAGATTTTTCAATGCCTTTTACAATAGCTTCAACAGATTCTTCAACCATGGAAGGAGTCAAGTTTTAATAACGAGAGTTTCAGCTTGACCACCTGCACGATTAAATGCTTTAGCAGTATCATATTCACAGTTTGTACCTGGGAATACTGGAATGAAAATTCTTGGTTTAGCAAAAGAAGTTGGAGCTTTAGCAATGCTAGTAGCTGTATAAAGTTCACTTTGTTTTGTTTCACCAGTAGATTTACGTACATGAGTTGGGAAAATCTGTTCAAGTGGCTGAGTATATGCTGTTTCAATTTCATCAAGGGAAATTTTTACATCGCCACAGATAATTGCTTTGTCTGCAATTACACTACCAAGTTCATATGCACCTACAAATTCATTTAAATCTACATCTTCATTTAATTCAAGAATGATTGTACCATAATCGCAAGCGAATAATTCTTTTGTATCAAAGCCATCAGCAAAAGCAAAACCGAGTTGTTCGCCAAGTGTCATTTTGCTGATTGCACTAGCAATACCACCAACGCCTACAGTTTTTGCACTTGCAACTTTACCTGCATGAATTAATTCATAAACTTTATTGAAGTTAGCAGTCAATGTATCAATAACTGGCATTTCGAATTCATCACGAGTTGCTTTAACTACGATAACTTTATGTCCTGCTTGTTTAAATTCAGGAGATACAACTTTGTCTGCTTCTACCATATCAAGAGCAAAAGCGATTAAAGAAGGTGGTACTGTCATATCCATGAATGTACCAGACATGGAGTCTTTACCGCCAATAGCAGCTGTACCGAATTTATGCTGTGCCCATAATGCACCTAAAAGTGCAGCAAATGGTTTACCCCATTTTTCGCTATCTTTGCCAAGGCTTTCAAAATATTCTTGAAGAGTTAAGCGAACTTTTGCATAATCACCACCGATAGCTACAATTTTTGTAATAGCTTCTACGATAGAATATACTGCACCATGGAATGAGCTCCAGCTCATGAGATATGGATTGAAACCAAATGTCATAGCAGTAGCTGTATTTGTAGAACCTTCTAATAATGGTAATGTAGCTACCATACCTTCTGCAGGTGTCATTTGACGTTTACCACCAAATGGCATAAGCACTGTATTAGCACCGATTGTAGAGTCGAATTGTTCACTTAAACCTTTTTGACTGCATACATTTAAATCTTTTAAAGTATTAAGCCAAGCATCTTTTACAGAGCCTTCTACTTGTTTTGCTTGTTCAAAATATGTTTCGCCTTCTGGCATTTTTACTACAGCATCAGTATGCTGTTTTACACCGTTTGTCTGAAGGAAAGAACGTTTAATGCTAACGATATCATTACCACGCCAATTCATAACAAGACGAGGTTCTTTAGTTACAGTTGCTACAAGTGTTGCTTCAAGATTTTCTTTTGCAGATTCAGCTATGAATTTATCTGCATCTTTAGCATCTACAACAACTGCCATACGTTCCTGAGATTCAGAAATAGCAAGTTCTGTTCCATCAAGACCATCATATTTTTTCTTAACTTTATCAAGTTCAATTACAAGACCATCAGTTAATTCACCAATAGCTACAGCTACACCGCCTGCACCAAAGTCATTACAACGTTTGATTAAGCGACTAACTTCTGGATTTCTAAATAATCTTTGTAATTTACGTTCAGTTGGAGGATTACCTTTTTGTACTTCTGCACCGCACTGAGTCAAAGATTCTAAAGTATGTTCTTTAGAAGAACCTGTTGCACCGCCGATACCATCACGACCAGTACGTCCACCGACTAAAATAACTACATCACCTGGTTGTGGTTCAAAACGAAGTACATTTTCTTTTGGAGCAGCAGCTACTACAGCACCGATTTCAAGACGTTTTGCTGCATAACCTTCATGATAAATTTCATGAACTTGTCCAGTAGCCAAACCAATCTGGTTACCATAAGAACTATAACCATGTGCTGCACCACGAGTAATTTTACGCTGTGGTAATTTACCTTTAATTGTTTCTTCAAGACTACGACGAGGGTCAGCACTACCTGTTACACGCATAGCTTGATATACATAAGAACGACCAGAAAGTGGGTCACGGATAGCACCGCCAAGACAAGTTGCCGCACCACCAAATGGTTCAATTTCAGTAGGATGATTGTGAGTTTCGTTTTTAAACATTACAAGCCAATCTTCTTGTTTTCCATCAATATTGGCTTTTACAACAATGCTACAAGCATTTATTTCTTCAGATACATCTAAATCTTGTAATTTACCTTCTTCGCGAAGTTTACGCATACCCATTACAGCAATATCCATTAAAGTAACATCTTTATGAGTTCTACCTAATACTTCACGGTCATTTAAATACAATTCATAAGCATTTTTAATTGTATCTTTATATTTACCTTCTTCAATAGAAACATTGTCGATAGCTGTTGTGAATGTAGTATGACGACAATGGTCAGACCAGTAAGTATCAATAACACGAATTTCAGTAATGCTAGGATCACGATTTTCTTCTTTAGCAAAATATTCCTGGCAGAATTTCAAATCTTCATCACTCATAGCCAAGCCCATTTCATTGCGTAAATCCATAAGCTGACTATCACTCATAGAAATAAAACCAGTTAGTATTTTTACATCAGCAGGTTCTTCCATAGTCATAGCAAGTGTTTCTGGCTTTTCAAAAGAAGCTTCTCTTGTTTCTACAGCATTGATGCAGTAATTTTTTATTTTGGCAAAAGTTTCATCATCAATTTCACCAACTAAAACAATTACTCTTGCACTGCGAATAACAGGACGTTCTTTTTGTGTAACAAGCTGTACACATTGTGCAGCTGAATCAGCTGTTTGGTCAAACTGTCCTGGAAGTGCTTCAATAGCAAATACACGTGCATTTGCAAAATCTGGTAATTCTTCTTCATAGATTACATCTACTGGTGGTTCATAAAATACAACTGGTTTTGTCTGTGTATATTCTTCATCAGTTAATCCTTCGATATCATATCGACGAATAACTCTTACTTGTTCTATTCCCTCAATAGCAAATAACTCTTTTAAATCTGCAAAGAGTTTTTGAGCGGGAATATCAAAACCTTGGCGTTTTTCAACATACAATCTTCTAACTGACAATTTTATTCCTCCTGTACATTAAGAAAAAAACTCACCTCTATTGTACCTTAGAAAACTTATGATGTCCATTATTTCTAAGAAAGAAAAGCTATTTTATCCATATTTTTCACTCAAAATATATCAAATAAAAACATTTTTTACTCATCATTTATCGCACTTATTTTACATAGATTTTATTTAAAACATATTTATTCTTCTTATTTAAATCCTATACTTTATTTTAGTATTGAAATTTTTCGGGAGGGTTATTTATGTTTGATATTGGAAACAAACATTATGAATTTTTGATATGCTAAATCAGCATGCTAAATACTTTAATCAAGGTGCAAAAATAATGTATGATGTAATGATCAATTACAGTAAAGCACAAACAAAAATGGAAGAAATAAAAACTATTGAAAAACAAGCTGATAATATTACTTCTGAAACTGTTCAAAAATTAAATCAAGTATTTATCACACCTATTGATCGCGAAGATATTTTCGCTCTTTCTTATGGCTTAGATGATGGTGTAGATAATATTCATGGTAGCCTTGAACGCGTCATCATGTACGAAGCAGGTCAGCCAAAAACCGACGGCCCTGCAAAATTATCTAAACTTTTAATTCAAGCTACAGAAGAATTAGTAAAAGCTACTGCATTATTAAAAGATATTCGTAAAAATCATAATGAAATTCTTGAATGCACTAATCGCATTTTAACTTATGAAAGTCAAGGAGATACACTCTATCGCAGTGAAATGTCTTCATTATTCAAAACTGAAAAAGACCCTATTACGCTTGTAAAATGGAAAGATATTCTTCAATGCCTTGAAGATACACTTGATCAAACAAAACATATTTCTGACACATTAAAAGGAGTTGTTATGAAGTATGCTTGAGCAAGCTTCTATCTTAATTTTTATTGTTATTGCCTTAGCTCTTATTTTCGACTTTGTAAATGGTTTCCACGATACAGCAAATGCAATCGCTACATGCGTATCAACTCGTGCAGTCTCTCCAGCAGTAGCTATTATTATGTCTGCTATTTTAAATTTTGCTGGTGCTATGATTAGTACAGGCGTTGCCAAAACCATCGGTGGCGATATAGTTCAATCTGCTTCTATGGTAAATGAAGTTATCATTATCGCTGCTTTAGCTGGTGCTATTATTTGGAATTTAATAACATGGTGGTTTGGTATGCCAAGTAGTTCTTCTCATGCTTTAGTTGGTGGTATCATTGGCGCTGTAATCATCTCCGTTGGTTTTATGGGATTAAATGGCTATGGTATTTTAAAATATTTTATCTTTAGTACTTTCTCCTCTTGCTGCCATGGCAATTGGTTGGATTATACTACATATTATTTTTGCTATCTGTCATTCCATGAGACCAGCTACTGTCAATGATAATTGCAATCGTCTCCAAGTAATTTCTGCTGCTTTAATGGCATTTGCTCATGGTTCTAATGACGCACAAAAATCCATGGGGATTATCACACTTGCTCTTTTAAGCGGTGGCTATATCGGTGCTTTAGAAGTTCCTACTTTTGTAAAAATATCATGTGCTTTTGCTATGGCTCTCGGTACTTCTTTTGGTGGTTGGAAAATCATCAGAACTGTTGGCGGAAAAATCTTCCGCATGCAACCTGTTCATGGTTTTTCTGCTGATTTAAACTCAGCTGTAGTAATCTTTGGCGCTACACTTCTACATTTACCAGTATCTACTACGCATGTAGTTTCTGGTTCTATCATGGGTGTAGGCGCTGCCCAACGTGTTAAAGCTGTACATTGGGACGTTGCTCGTCAAATGCTTGTCGCTTGGCTTATGACAATTCCATGTACTGCAATTTTATCTGCTATTGTATATTTAATTTTACATTTATTCATCTAACACTTGATTTTTATATTAATTTTATGTTAACATAATTACACATATATAAAATGCAATGAGCGGAAAAGTATAATTTTATTGACTTTCAGAGAAATAGCGGTTGGTGAAAGCTATCAAGCGATAAAATTAGAAAGCTACCCGTGAGCACCTAGCAAAACTAGGCGCTATGCCAGCGATATCGGCATTAAGTGAGCTATTTGCTAACTAAGGTGGTACCACGGGAGAAGACCCTCGTCCTTTATTGGAGAGGGTCTTTGTTTTTCGCTAAAATAAAGATTACTAAATTACTATTCATTAAACTTACTAAGGAAGTGATTTTATGCGTGAATTATTAGAATTACTAGAACATGATGGACGTCGTTCAATCAAAGAACTTGCTACTATGCTTGGCCGTTCTGAATATGAAATAGAAGAACAAATGAAAAAGCTAGAAAAAGAAAAAATCATTCTTGGCTACAACACTATGATCGACTGGGAAAAATACGGAGATGATAGCGTTTCTGCTATGATTGAAGTCAATGTTACTCCACAGCGTGAATTTGGTTTTGATGCTATCGCCGAAAGAATTTATCGTTTTGATGAAGTAAAAACTGTTTATCTAATGTCTGGTAGCTTTGATTTATTAGTTATCATTGAAGGTAAATCTTTAAAAAATGTAGCTGACTTTGTTGCTCGTCGTCTTTCTACAATCGAAGGCGTTACTTCTACACGCAGTCATTTTATGCTCAAACCTTATAAAAAAGATGGTATTATCATTGATGATAAAGAAACTGACCATAGATTGGTGGTATCACCATGATTGATTGGAATAAAAATTTAGCAACTACTGTACAACATACAAAACAATCCGGTATTCGCCGTTTTTTTGATATTGCTTCCACTATGGAAGATGTCATCAGTCTTGGTATCGGTGAACCTGACTTTGTAACACCTTGGACTATCCGCGAAAGCTGTATCTATGGCTTAGAACGTGGATATACGGCATATACTAGCAATAAAGGTCTTTATGAATTACGTCATGCCATCACACATATGTACGAAAGAGATTTTCAGGTAAAATACAATCCTAATGATGAAGTACTCATCACTGTTGGCGTTAGTGAAGCTGTTGACCTTGCTATGCGCGCTATTTTAAATCCTAATGATGAAATTTTAATTCCAGAGCCATGCTATGTATCTTATGCAGCTTGTGCTACTTTAGTTGGTGCCAAAGCTATTGCTGTACCTACTAAATCAGAAAATGAATTCAAAGTAACTCCTGAAGATTTAGAAAAACATATTACGCCAAAAACAAAAGCATTATTAATCGGCTATCCTAACAATCCAACAGGAACAATTTTAGAATATGATGAATTACTCGCTATTGCTAATTTTGCCCAAAAACATAATTTAATTGTCATATCCGATGAAATTTATGGCGATTTGACTTATGGCGAACGTAAACATATTTGTTTTTCTGCTTTACCTGATATGAAAGAATGCAGTATCATTTTAAACGGTTTTTCTAAAGCATATGCTATGACAGGCTGGCGCCTTGGTTATGCCTTAGCACCAAAACCTGTAATTGATGCTATGAATAAAATTCATCAATACACTATGATTTGCGCACCAATAACAGCTCAAATAGCTGGACTTGAAG
>ENA-OQHP01000015-OQHP01000015.1-human-gut-metagenome-genome-assembly--contig:-NODE-15-length-58450-cov-3.081323_pt1 | contig 58450 bp, 62 predicted proteins | sample MGYA00242563_ERZ504717 | MGnify/ENA primary metagenome ERZ504717 (study PRJEB26092, sample SAMD00036212) | human gut metagenome | host: Homo sapiens | study: EMG produced TPA metagenomics assembly of... | reverse complement strand
TGCCCACACCGGAATATAATTGGTCTACCTTGCCCTATTCGGCGTTTAGCTCAGCTGGTTCAGAGCATCTGCCTTACAAGCAGAGGGTCGGCGGTTCGAATCCGTCAACGCCCACTTCAAGCTTCGCAATTTTGCGGAGCTTTCTTTTTTTAATACTTTTCTTATATGCAAATATTAATTCTGGCAGATAATCAAGATGTGACTCGCTATGGCATGAAGGCTATTGCTGCGGGATTGTATCCGGTATGTGTTTATGTGGAGGCTTTGGATTGGAAGTCCTTGGCAGAATCGTTGGCTGAGTATCCTGAAGCATGTGTGGTGCTGGATTATACTTTGCTTGATTGTTCGGTGGAACAGCTGCTGGTATTGCATGAGCGTTTTCCGAAGGCTGACTTTGTATTGTTTAGTGATCAGCTGGGACGTGATTTTGTGCGTAGAATGCTGCTTGCGGGCTCGTCATTTCATGTGTTGATGAAGGATGCGCCGTTGGCGGAAGTAAATCAATGTCTGCGTGATGTGAATGGAGGGTGTCAGTTTGTTTGTGGTAAGGCGAAGGATTTGCTTCGTGAGGAAGGAAAGAAGCAAAATAGAATGGCTCCACTGACGCAAACGGAGAAAGAAATTCTACGAGCTATGGCACTGGGGAAGAGTACAAAAGAGATTGCAGCAGAGCGTTTTTTGAGTGTATATACGGTGGCGACCCATCGTAAGAATATTTCCGGAAACTGGAAGTAAACAATGCGCACGAAGCGATTCGTTATGCGCTCCGTGCGGGAATTGTCAATACGGTAGAATATTGTATCTGATTTTGTTAAAGAGGGTATTCTTCAAAAGCGAATAATGCTGTAGATAAATACCGTTCACCAGTGTCAGGAAGCAGTACTACGATATTCTTTCCGGCATACTCCGGTTGTGAAGCTACTTGCAGGGCAGCATAGGTAGCTGCTCCCGCGGAAATACCCGTTAACAGTCCCTCTTTTAGAGAAAGTTCTCTTCCTGTGCGGATGGCGTCATCGTCGGTTACGCGGATGATTCTGTCTACTACATTGCGGTTGAATGTTTTGGGGATAAATCCGGCTCCGATACCTTGTATCTTGTGCATACCGGGTTTCTCGCCTGAGAGAACGGCGGATGAATCCGGTTCTACACCGATAATCTCAATTTGTGGATTATGCTGTTTCAAACCTTCGCCTACTCCGCTTAATGTTCCCCCTGTGCCTACTCCGGCGATGAATACATCTACTTTTCCGTCCATGTCTTCCCATATTTCCTGTGTGGTGGTATGTACATGTGCGCGAGGATTTGCGGGATTCTCAAACTGTTGCAGGATGACCGCTCCAGGTGTATTGTCTCTCAGCTCGTTGGCTTTTTCAATGGCTCCGCTCATGCCTTTGCTTCCTGGGGTGAGGACAAGTTGAGCTCCCAACGCCTTCAGTAGGTTTTGACGTTCTATACTCATGGTTTCCGGCATGGTGAGTATGGTTTTGTAGCCTTTTACGCTGCTACCCATGCCAGGCCTACGCCGGTATTTCCACTGGTGGGCTCAATGATAGTGGCTCCTTCTTTCAAGACACCTCTTTTTTCCGCATCTTCAATCATGGCCAATGCGATGCGGTCTTTTACGCTGCCGCCGGGATTGAAGTACTCTAACTTGGCGATAATACGTGCTTGGGTATTATGAGCCTTTTCTAAACGTTCAAGTTCCAGTAGGGGAGTATGTCCGATAAGTTCTGTAAGTTGTTTTTACCTGTGCCATAATTATTTTCTTTTCTTTTGGGCAAGGTAAAGGGAAAAGAGGGGGGAGGCAATACCCTTTTTAGGGTATATTACGGCATAAAAAAGAGAAACCTGAAGTTTCTCTCGTAGTTGCGGAGGCCTGACTCGAACAGACGACCTTTGGGTTATGAGCCAACGAGCTACCAACTGCTCCACTCCGCGATGTTGTGTTTTGATTACGGGTGCAAAGGTACGGCTTTTTTTCTAATCTCCAAATTATTTCTGCATCTTTTTCTCAAATAAAATAATCTTTTTATCTAATGTGTTGATATATAGAGTGTATGTAATATGTTAATTAACATTTACTTTAAGATTATACTTTATTTGTTTGTGTGGTACAAAGAAAAAAATGTAATTTTGCTCACATATATATGTAATGTGCAATTGAACTTATATGGCAGTATCAAAGACTAGGGCTAAATTGGTAGACGTCGCCCGTCAGCTTTTTGCGAAGAACGGGGTGGATGATACGACAATGAATGATATAGCGGTGGCTTCCAAGAAAGGAAGACGCACGCTCTATACGTATTTCAAGAGCAAAGAAGACATTTATATGGCAGTGGTGGAGTCGGAGTTAGAGATGCTGTCGGGCGCTATGGAGAAAGTGGCTGAACAGGATATCGCTCCTGATACGAAAATACTGCGGCTGATAGAAACACATCTGGACTCTATCAAGATGGTGGTGTTCAGGAACGGAACTTTGCGTGCCGGCTTTTTCCGTGATATATGGAGAGTGGAGGCAGTGCGGAAGAATTTTGACCGAACGGAAACAAAGCTGTTCAGGCAGGTGTTGACGGAAGGAAAGGAAAAGGGAATCTTTGATATAGACAATGTGAATATCGTGGCGGATATTGTGCACTATTGCGTGAAGGGAATTGAAGCGCCTTATATACGTGGTCAGATAGGTGAGGAGCTGGACGATGAAACAGGATGGGCATACGTGGCAAAAATTGTGTATGGCGCATTGGGACGCAAAGAACAGAATAAGGAATAAAATTAACTTTATAATTATAAAATCAAAAATTATGGGATTATTAACAGGAAAGACTGCGATTGTGACAGGTGCCGCTCGTGGTATTGGTAAGGCGATTGCATTGAAGTTTGCTGCCGAAGGAGCAAATATCGCTTTTACAGACTTGGTAATTGATGAAAACGGTCAGAATACAGAAAAAGAAATTGCTGCGTTGGGTGTAAAGGTGAAAGGTTATGCTTCTAATGCTGCGAATTTTGAGGATACTGAGAAAGTGGTTAATCAGATTAAGGATGATTTTGGTTCTGTTGATATTCTGGTAAACAATGCAGGGATCACGAAAGATGGCTTGATGATGCGTATGAGTGAGGCACAGTGGGATGCGGTAATCGCTGTGAACTTGAAGTCTGCCTTTAACTTTATCCACGCATGTACTCCGATCATGATGCGTCAGAAGAGTGGGAGCATTATTAACATGGCTTCTGTAGTGGGTGTTCACGGAAATGCCGGTCAATGTAATTATTCTGCTTCAAAAGCCGGTATGATCGGTTTGGCTAAATCCATCGCTCAGGAATTGGGATCTCGCGGTATCCGTGCCAATGCCATCGCTCCGGGATTCATCATTACGGATATGACAGCCAAATTGTCTGACGAAGTAAAAGCTGAGTGGGCTAAGAAGATTCCTTTGCGTCGTGGAGGTACTCCTGAAGATGTGGCGGATGTGGCTACTTTCTTGGCTTCTGATATGTCTTCGTATGTATCAGGACAGGTTATCCAGGTTGACGGCGGTATGAACATGTAATATGATAGTTGTTTACGAGGATAATCATATTATTGTAGTCAATAAGACTTCTTCTGAAATCGTTCAGGGAGACAAGACCGGTGATACTCCTTTGTCGGAGATGGTGAAACAATACCTGAAAGAGAAATATAATAAGCCGGGCAATGTTTTCATTGGGGTGACCCACCGCTTGGATCGTCCCGTCAGCGGATTGGTGGTGTTTGCCAAAACGAGCAAGGCATTGCCCAGACTGAATGAGATGTTCCGTAATGGTGAGGTGAAAAAGACCTATTGGGCGATAGTGAAAGAGTGCCCCAAGGAAACGGAGGGTGAGCTGGTACACTATCTGGTACGTAACGAGAAACAGAATAAGTCTTATGCATACGATAAGGAAGTAAAAAACTCCAAGAAAGCTGTACTGCATTATAAGCTTATCGGCCATTCTCAGAATTATTATTTATTGGAGGTGGATCTGAAAACCGGAAGGCATCATCAGATTCGTTGCCAGTTGGCCAAGATGGGATGTCCCATTAAAGGTGATTTGAAATATGGCTTTCCACGTTCCAATCCGGATGGCAGTATTTGCTGCATGCTCGGACGGTACAGTTCGTTCACCCTGTGTCGAAGGAAATGATCCAGTTGACTGCACCGGTACCCGAAGGTAATTTGTGGAACGGCTTTGAGATGGATTAAAGATAGAAAACAAAAAGGGAATGCTTCCCAGCATTCCCTTTTCTTACTTTTAGGCATCTTTCATTTACTTCAAAACTTCTCCGCTTTCGCTGAAAAGTACAGTGCTTTCAGTTCCCTCTTCATCAGTTAAAACAACCTTGTAAGTTTTAGTTCCATCTTCGTTCGCTTCTACGGCAGCTTCTTTGATAGTAGCTTCTGCATAGTTCTTTGTGATAGCTTCCTGCACGGCAGCCGGAAGGTCTTTCACTTCAATAGGGGTAAGTCATTTATCATAGTTACGGTCACAGAGTCCACCATAAAGTTGTCGGCGAATGCTGCTGATGTTCCTAATCCCATTACCAATGCTGCTGCAACAAATAACTTTTTCATAATTGTAGGTTTTTACTGTTAATACTATGTTGTTTAGTTTTCTCTGATAACAGAAAAACAATATCTGTGCCAGAAAACGGGATTGTTTTTTAAAGTGCTGATATTTAGCAAATTGCCTTCGATTGGGATGAAAGGAAGATGGGAAAAAGTGTGGAATATGGGGAATATCTTGTGGAATTATTCCACATGGCCGATGGGGGAATGGGGTATATACTGTAAGGTTGTGCCCTACTGGAACAGCAGGGGTAACAGCCTTACGGTACAGTAGATTCTTGTTGGTAAAGTTATTGAATATCGTACAGCTTCAATTTGTTATATAAAGTTTTCCGGTCTATGCCTAATAAGATGGCGGCTTTACTTTTATTATTTCCTGTTTGCTTCAATGCCTCAAGGATACGTTTCTTTTCTGCCGCTTCATCATGCAGGCTGAATGTCTGCGGACCGGCGGACCTTATAGGTTCCTGCAGCTCATAACCTAATTCGGCAAGGGTGATGAAGTTGCTCTGTGCCAATAGGGTGGCACGTTTTACTATATTTTTCAATTGCCGGAGGTTTCCGGGCCATGAATACGTTTGTAAAGCTTGGCTGGCAGCGGTATCAAACCCTATCAGCTGGCGGTCCAGTTCTCTGTTTGCCTGATCCAAAAAGAAATTGGCGAATAGCAGGATATCTTCTTGCCGCTCTTTTAATGCCGGCATACGAAGGGTGAATTCATTGATGCGGTGGTAAAGATCTTCGCGGAAGTTTCCTTTTTCAATGGCCTGTTGCAGGTTCTCATTGGTAGCGCTGACCAGTCGCACGTCTACCTCTATTTCTTTATTGGAGCCGACCGGACGGATACGTCTTTCCTGCAAGGCACGGAGCAACTGTATCTGTACTTCATAACTTAAGTTGCCTATTTCATCCAGAAACAAAGTACCTCCGTTGGCTTCTACGAATGCTCCTGTTTTGTCGTTTAACGCCCCTGTGAAGGAGCCTTTGACATGACCGAAAAATTCGGAAGCTGCCAGCTCTTTGGGGATAGAACCGCAGTCTATGGCAATGAATGGCTTGTCGGCCCGTTTGCTTAGCTGATGAATACGGTGCGCCACATACTCTTTACCTGTTCCGCTAGCACCGTTTATCAGCACGGACATGGGGGTGGGGGCTACCAGACCTACATAATTGTAGAGTTGGCGCGCTGCCTCGCTTTCCCCCTCCAGAAAATTAGAGGGAGGAACGGTTGCACTGTGGGGAACGGCTTTGTTCTTAGATGCTTTGGGCGCGACTGTGTTCTTTTCTATTCCTACCGGTGTGGGTAAAGCTTTGTTTTGCAATGCCTCATTAATTTTCTTCAGCAACTCATCCGGTTGTATCGGCTTTGAAATGTAATCACTGGCTCCATGTTTTATAGCCTGTACAGCGCTTTGGATGTCAGCATAGCCTGTCATGATGATGAGTGGGATGTTATATTTCTGTTCTTTCATCCATGAAAGCAAGAAGATACCATCTTGATCAGGCAGGCGCAGATCAGACAAAACAAGATCGTATGGTTGTGCATCCAGTTGTTTGCGTGCGCGCGCATTACTGCTTGCTGTATCAACCGAAAATCCTTTTTTACCCAGCCAAGTTTTCAACATGGTGGCAAAAGTCAAGTCATCTTCTACTATCAGAATGGAATGTGGCATCTTTATGTGGTTTTTATTCGTGCAAAAATAAGCTTTTTTCACGGTGTACCGAAACACGGACTCTATTTCTAATACCTTTTAACTTAACAGGGCTTAATTCTTCATGCTTCATTCGGTATTTCGATCTGCTTTTTTGCTTCGTCAATTACTTTTTCTATTTCTTCTATTATAAGTTTGTTTTCTCTATCGCTTCTTCACCGATTTCGGTTGTCCCTCGTCTTTGTTCCATCCATGTCAGTGCAGGAATGCAACGGGTAGCTCCCAGCATGGTGAACAGTGGCAACAGTTTATGAGCTATTGCCGTGATGTCTTCCATATTCTTTTTCGCCAATGCTTCTTCCATACACTCTCGGTTCTTTTTTGTTTCGCTGATGAAGGTACGGAGTATTTCTGAGGCTGCTTCCGGATCATCTTCCGAGAAGGCGGTCAGGGCGGAGAAATCCAACGTCTCTTGTTGGGGATGATTTTCTTTGGCCGGTGCTATATGGGGAGTCGGATTTCCTGTGGCGGGTACATCCTTTCCTGTGACCTGGAAGATGGCTGTAAACAATTCGTTTATGGTGAAAGGTTTGTGCAGGCAACCGGCAAAGCCATGTGAACAGAAATAATTTTCGTCCATATCGCTACGGGCGGTCAGGGCGATCACCGGCAGGGTTTGCACCCATGATGTGTCCAGCGTGCGGATGGCTTTCAATAAGTCGAATCCGTTCATGGCAGGCATTTGTATGTCGGTGAGTAAGACGTCGAAGCGCTTTTCTTTCAATTGGTTGAGGAGCTCTTCGGGATGATGGCAGCAGGTCACAGTCACTCCGGGGCGTTCCAGCATGGCGGTGGTAAGCTGTAACTGTATGCGGTCGTCGTCAATTAAAATCAGGTGAATCGGCTCACTGTCTTCGCGTGGAGTGTCTGTTTGCCGGATCCCGGTTGCGTCAGGGGAAGCAGGAGTATGTTCTGCTCCCGGTCCGGAAAGATTTTCATCCGGATGGGAAGGACCCTCAGGCAAAGGCAGATATACATGGAAGCAGCTGCCTTTGTCTTGTTCGCTTTCTATCTTGATATCCCCTTCGAGCAGAAGCACCAGTTTACGGGTGATGGCCAGTCCCAAGCCGAATCCTTCTTGTCCTTGTGCATTATGGAGCCGGGTGAATTCCTGAAAGATACGTTGTTGCTCTTCTTGGCTGATACCGCATCCTGTGTCACTGATACTGAAATGCAATTGGCCGTTTTCCAATGCTGCCCGCAGGGTGATGCCTCCTTCTTTAGTGAATTTCAGTGCATTGGATAGCAGATTCTCGCTATTTGGCGGATACGGAACGGGTCTCCTATGTATACGCGGTTCAATGATTCGTTGCAATGATAGTTCAGTTCCAGCTGTTTGGAGTCTGCCATCGGTTTGAAGCTAATATAAATGGTGTCGAACAGTTGGTGGGGGTTGAACGATACCTGGTTGACGTCCATTTATGTGCATCCAGCCGGTGGTAATCCAGCAGGGATTTGACCAGGCTGAGCAGGTGATTGGCTGAACTCTGCATATTGTTCAGATAGAAACGCTGGCGTTCTTCGGTAGTGATCCGCTCCAGCAGGTCGGTATAGCCCAAGATGGAACCCACGGGAGCTTTGATATCGTGGGTGATGGTCAGCATTAGTTTTTCACGCGCCGCCAATAAGTCTTCGGCGCGACGTTTGGCTTTTTCCAGTTCTCGGCGGTAGTGGTTGCTGCGAGTGATGTCTCTCCATATCAGGACCAGAAAGAAAATAGCCAGAACCACAGCGACAATGGCGATTCCCGCCACTGTGCGGATAGAGCTTTGGCGAATATATTCCTCTTGTATATGTTTGTTTTGGGCCAAAGCTTGCTCTTCCTCCTCTATAGTACTTAATAGCTGATTGACTTTCTGACTTAGTTTCAAGCCGCTGAGGCGCAGGGACTGGGTGCGGCGATTGACCATTTCCATACGTTCTTGTTGGGTATCGGTTACTCGGCTCTGTATGTTTTTCAACATGGTGACCACAGTATCTGCCGGACTGTATGCCTCGGTCAGCGTATCGGTATATTCTTCCTGAATCACATTGTTGACCTGTGTGGAATCTGCTTTTCCGGGCGAGAACACTTCTCCCAAACGTTTGAAGAAGCTTTTGGGCTTTTTACGAATAATATAAGAATTGGTGTGTGTGATTACTTTTTTTCGTACATGGGGAAGGCTGAGCAAGGAATCTTGCTGGGCGATCAGTTCGTCTATATGCTGTTTGTAAAGTATATCTGTCCCACCGTCCTGAATTGCTTTCAGCAGGTTGCGCATATTCCGTTCTTTATCCATGAAAAGCATTCCTACGGTATCCAGTCGCGCCAGTTGTATGCTGTCTGTCAGCAACGTGCGTAGGGAGTCAAGTGCCGTGGTGGCTTGTTTCATGGCTCGTTGGTATCGGTAGTATTGTTCTATTTGTCCCGTACTGAGTGATTGTCCGATGACTTCCGCCTGATAGAGCTGGCCGATAATTTGGTTGGTGACATGGCGCCGTTGGCTCAGGATGGCTTCATCATCACCGGTTCCGGACAGTGACTTCATTTCTTGATAGATATATCCGATAGATATAAAGAGCAGTGCAGTCAGCAGAATATAGCCGAATGCAACTTTCAGCTTGGTGGAACGGTTGGGCAGGCTCATGGTGGTTTTATTTTTATTTCGTATCACGGTTAAAGCGCAGGTAATAGAGTATTCCGGCTGTAGTCAGTCCGAAAGGAAATGCCATCCATATTCCTATGATTCCCCAATCCATGATGAAACCGAAAAAATAGCCGGCCGGCAGGGAGATAAGGAAATAGGCGATGAATGCGATATACATCATGGGTTTCACATCTGCGATTCCACGAAGGGCATTGGCGAAATTTATCTGTAATCCATCACCAAACTGGTAGATGATGAACGGAATGATAAGTTGTGCTACCATTACGCTGACCGCCGGACTGTCGCTGAACCATCCTCCCAGTTCGTTACGCAGCAGGAAGATGGGCAGGGCGCCTATCAGTGCGATGAGCAGCATGATATGGAATCCGGCGTATGCAGAGCGCCTGACGTTCATCCGGTCATTCTGTCCGCGGAAGTTGCTAACCCGCACGGCAACGGCTGCTCCCATGCCATAATACATCATAAAGCAGATTTGGGAAATGGCGAGCATCACTTGGTGGGCCGCCAGAGCAGTAGTCCCGATCCATCCCACCATAATGGCACTGAGACTGAACGAAGCAGTTTCCATTCCCATCTGCATGGCAATGGGCCATCCCAGTTTGTTCAGGTGCAGGAAGTCTGCCCGGTTGAGCGTATTGTGTAGAAAGCCTTCTTTATAAATATGATAACGTCGGGTACAGAAAAAAATGACGGCGAACACGATCACCATCATGATACGGGAGGCCAATGTGGAAATTCCCGCTCCCAGCAATCCCATTTCGGGCATTCCCAGTTTACCGTAAATCAGAATATAGTTGCCGATAATGTTCATTACATTTCCTGTCAATAAGATCCACATGGAAACGCGGGTATCGGTTATGCCGTCGGCAAATTGCTTGAAACCGTTGAAAAGCAGTACAAACAACAAGGATATCAGTAAAACGATGAAGTAGGGACGCATTAAAGGCAGCAGTTCTTCGGGTTGCCCAGTCGGTGGATATTCAGATAAAGTATCCACATGATGAGTGTGAGCAATACGGCCAGCAGTGTGTTGGCAAACAGGCTGTTCTTCAGCATTCGTCCCACTACATGGGTTTCTCCTCGTCCGAACAGACTCCCTACGATAGGAGTCAGCCCGTATGAGAATCCGGTAGCGAAAATAATGGCCAAAGTAAACATATTGTTGACAAAACTGGCGGCGGCTAATTCATTCGTGCTGTGATGGCCTATCATCAATGTATCGGCAAAACCCAAAATGATGACACCTATCTGGCCGATAACGATAGGGATACCTAAAGTGAAAAGTGCTTTGTAATGTTGCATGGTTAATAAATTGCTAATGTGCCAATATGCTAATTTGCCAACTGGCTGCGCTGTGTTCCGCATGGCGCAGCCAGTTGGCAAATTAGCACATTATCAGGTCGGCAAATTACTTTTATAGTAGAGTGTGGAACAATTTTCTCGCACAAATGTTTTTTGTGCAGCTTCTTTTATCTGGCCGGCAGTGACCGAGCGATATTTGTTTACTTCATTGTTAATATCTTCCGCTTTGCCGGTCAGTTCAAAATAAGCCAGATTGGTAGCCACATTCAGGTAATTCAGGTTATTGAATATCTGTTCACTTTCATAGCGGTTCTTTACTTTTTCCAGCTCGTCTTCATCCACACTTTCTTCCGTCAATGCCTTCAGTTCCTGCCATACGGCAGCTTCGGCAGCTTCCAGCGTGACGCCTGGGGCGGGTTTGCCGGTGATATGGAACAATCCCTCGTCAATGCTGCCCGATATATAGGCGTCGATACTGTTGAATACCTGTTTCTCTTGTACCAGATGCTGCACCAGACGGCAGGAACGTCCGCTGCTCAGCAAGTCGCTTAGCATATCAAAAGCATAGTAGTCGGGATGGCGTCGTTCACAGATATGGAATGCCATAAAGAGCGCGTCTACAGGCACGTTCCGCTCTACTGTCAGTCGGCGTTCCTCCGTTTGCCGGGGTTCTGCCGGCAGTGAGCGGGGGGCTACGTTGCGGCGCGGGATAGGGCCGAACCACTTTTCAGCCAATGTCACTGTCTCTTCAAAGTAATATGTCCCGTTACAGCCAGAATGGCGTTGTCCGGTGCATAATATTTAAAGAAAAAGGCTTTCACCTCTTCAAGGGTGGCATTGGCTATGTGGCTGATTTCTTTACCGATGGTAGGCCACTGGTACGGATGCACCTTATAAGCTAGGGCGCGTAGCAGATGTGAGGCGTCTCCGTATGGCTGGTTCAGGTTCCGCTGTTTGAACTCTTCGATTACCACTTGCCGTTGCACTTCCAGACTGCGCGGGTTAAAGTCGAGGGACAACATACGGTCACTCTCCAGCCAGAATCCGGTTTCCACATTCTGACGAGGGAGGGTGATGTAATAATTGGTTATGTCATTATTTGTCCATGCGTTGTTTTCGCCTCCGGCATTTTGTACCGGAGTGTCATAGTCGGGCACATGGATGGAGCCTCCGAACATCAGGTGCTCAAACAGATGGGCGAATCCGGTATGATCAGGATCTTCATCGCGTGCGCCCACATCGTACAATAGGTTCAGTGCCACCATCTGAGTCGTATTGTCCTCATTGTGTATCACACGCAGCCCGTTGGACAAGGTGTATCGGTTAATGTTAATCATCTGAGTCGCAAATTACTGAATACTTGCCTTGAGAATCCGGATATTCTCTATAGGGCGGTCTGCGCGGTTCGTTTTTGCTATTTCAATATTGTCCACTACTTCCATACCTTCGGTTACTTCACCGAATACGGTATAAGAACCGTCCAGGTGGGGAGCGCCGCCTATGGTGCTGTATGCTTTGATCTGTTCGGGGGTGAAGCGGAATTTCTCTTCTTTGTCCGCCAGCTCACGGGCTTGGGCTTCCAAGGTGTCCTGTAATTCCAGTAACCCGGCATTGTCTCCTGCCTTGCGCATCTTGTATATTTCCTTCATGTGCTGGCGTGCCAGACTGTCGAACAGAGCTTCTTCACGCTGTTCGTTTATTTTGTTCTCCATGCCCAGCAATTGCGGTTCGGTGAACTTGCGTCCGGTAACAATATAGAACTGGCAACCCGATGAAGCCTTTTCGGGGTTCACATCATCACCCTGGCGTGCTGCCGCCAATACTCCTTTCTTGTGGAAGAATTTCGGATTGAACTCAGCGGGAATGGTGTAACCCACATCACCGCTGCCCAGCATGGCAGTATCCGATGCGTTTTTGCTGTCCGGATCGCAGCTTGGATCATGAATTGTTTGATAACCCGGTGGAACAATGTACTGTCATATACTCCTTCTTTTACCAGTTTGATAAAGTTATCACGATGTTTCGGCGTTTCATTATACAGGGCCACTGTGATATTTCCCATGGTGGTTTCCAGTTTTACCAAGGTACGCTTTTCATTTTCCATATGATGATTTGTTTGTCTTTTCGAGCCGGCGTTGCATGCAGTCAATGCAATGAAGGCAGGCATATTAGTAAAATTTTGTTTGAAGTCATGAGCTATTTTTTATTTATCGGACAAAGATAGGAAATAAAATTGAGAGTAAGAGCGGAAAAGCGAAGAAAGGAAGGATAAAAAAAGGGAGAGAGCGGAGGAATACTTCAGACGCAGACGCGGCAGAACCAGGTCTTTTTTTCCTCACAAACGTGCGTGTTCTTATAATTTGTAGAGAAGAAAAGTAAATGAGGCAGAGTGAGGGGAAGAGAAGCACCGGAAAGAGAAAAGACGAAAGAAAATAGATAAAAAGACCGGCGGCAAAACCGGAAGATGATAAAACTTGAAAAAAGAAAATTAAAAAAGTTTCTGAATAACATGGTTTGCATAAGTCTTGAAATTCGCATTGAATAGTAGTATGCATCCATCGTTTCAGAGGGAAGTCTTTGATGAAGGATGCCGGATTTATATCATATTTGTAATATGCGCGCACGTGTGTGAGAAAAAGGAACTGCGTCTACGTTGGAAGTAGCTTCCGTCTTCTTGGAAATCTGTCGGCTTGTCCGTATTGTTCATATTATGGGAACAGACGGGAGAGCTGAAAGATTTAAATTTTGCGGGGGTAAGATTATAGATCTTTCCTAGTGGCAACAGGTAGTCCGTAAGTTCTTTTTTAATAAATTATGGGAAACAAAAGATAAAAGCTGCGTTCTTTCAACCATTATGCCGATAAAATTGTTTAAATTTGCAGGAATACTTGTACAGACACTCGATGAAGAAAAAATATGTTCGTTGGACATTGTGGACGATAGCATCTCCGTTCATTCTGTTCATCATTTTATGTATATTGATTTATTTGCCACCTATTCAGAATTTTCTGGTGGACAAAGCTGCTGTATATGCCTCGGAAGCTACTGGTATGAATATCTCCGTGGGACGTATCTCTTTGTCTTTTCCGTTGAATCTGGTGGTGACCAATGTAGATGCTGCTTCCCCGCATAATGATACGTTGCTCAGTGTACGCCGCCTGCAAGTGAATGTGCAGTTGCTGCCACTGCTGAAAAAGCAGGTGGAAGTGGATGGCATATCCCTGCAAGGAGCCACAGTGAATTCTAATGACTTGATACATGGCATGAAGTTGAACGGTACTTTGGGGGAATTGTTCATTTCCAGTCATGGAGTGGCACTGGACCCCGAAACTGCCATCGTTAACAAAGTCTTGTTGAAAGATACGGATTTATCTCTTTGCCTGAATGACACCGCTGCGGCCGATACGGCTGCAAGCGACACCGCCTATTGGAAAATAATATTGCAGGATATTGATTTACAGAATGTATCCTTTGCGCTGGATATGCCTTTGGACAGCTTGTCATTGGCGGCTTCGCTGGATAATGCCATACTGCGCGATGGGCTGATAGACTTGCATAAATCGGCCTATTCGCTGCAAACGTTTCGGATAGAGAACGGACGTGTGCGTTACGATAACGGGAAGCCGCTGGCTGCCGACAGCCTGTCCTCCGGACTGGACCCCTCCCATATTGCACTGACGGATATCGGTGTGAAACTGGATTCCCTATACTACGGAGGTAGGAATATGAAAGCCATAATCAGCCAGTTTGTGCTGAAAGAGCGTTCGGGAGTGGAAATCGTTTCTGCCACAGGCGGATGGTTTCCAATGACAAGGTGCTGCGTGTGCCTTCATTGAAACTGGAAACCCGGGATTCTTATCTGGAACTGAACGCTGCGATGGATTGGAATGCCTTGGATTTTAAGGATGAAGGCTTGGTGTCCGCACGGCTGATGGCTGATATAGGAAAGCCGGATGTGGTGAGATTCATGGGAAGTATGGATGAAAGTTTATCCGGCAGTATCCTTCCGAACCCTTGCGCATCCGTACAGGGATCGACGGTGATTTGAACAAGCTGAAACTGACTACGCTGACTGCCGAGCTGCCCGGTGCATTGGGATTGTTCGCCCGGGGGGAGCTAACCCATCTGACAGACAGTCTGCTGCGCGGGGGGGATATCACTTTGGAAGCTGAAACCAAGGATTTGAAGTTTGTTTCCACGTTGGCTGAAGGAATAGAAATTCCATACGGAACGCGCTTGGAAGGCAAATTTACGATGGCGGGCACTAAAATGGGCACGGACCTGCTGCTGATGCAGCCCGAAGCCCAGGCGGTGGTTGCGGCCGATACTATTCCTATAACGGTTTATAATGACAGCATCTCCGTAGCGGATGATTTCAAGATGGAACGGGCAGCCCGTCTGTTTGCCAAATACGACTTGTCGCGTGACAGGTATGAGGCAGACTTGGCTGTCAATCATTTTGACCTGCACCAGTTTATGCCTGCCGATTCTTTGTACACCTTGTCCACCCGTCTGAAAGTGGAGGGGGAAGGTTTTGACTTTTTTTCTCCCCGTACTTATTTCAATGCGGAGGGCGGCATAGACCGTTTCCATTATGGCAGTTATCATCTGACAGGAATTTCATTGGCTGCCGGACTGGAGAAATCGAAGGTGCATGCTTCACTGGCAGTGAAAAACTGGACCATGGATATCAAGGCGCATTTGGATGGTATCTTGAAACCTCATGATGTTTCGGGCGACTTGAAAATGGATGTGGCTCATTTGGATTGGCAGGCGCTTCATCTGATGGATACCCGTTTTCAGACCTCCCAGCACCTGGGGGTCCGTTTCAGCAGTGACCTCAGAAAAAGGTATGTCGTAGAGGCCGAGATGACGAATGCCACGATTGTCACTGCCAAACGCACTTCCCATTCCAAGGACCTGTTTGCTGGATTCAGCACTTCCAGAGATTCCACTTTTGCTTATCTGCGTGCGGGGGATCTTGATTTGAGTCTGGAAGGAGCAGGCACATGGAATACATTTCCGGCAGGCGGATTTGCTGATGAAGAAACTGGCGGAACAATGGGAAAGCAAACATATTGAACAGGAGGAGCTTCGGGAATTTCTTCCGGGACTATGTCTGAAAATATCTTCCGGTCCCGATAATCCGATAGCCAATTATCTGTCAATGATGGGGTTGTCATACAGTCGTCTGTTTATGGATGTGGATTCATCTCCGGCAGAGGGATTGAACGGGGAGGCTTATTTATATGGATTGCGTACAGACAGCCTGACTTTGGATACCATCTATTTGGATGTACAGCAGGACCTGAATGGCATAAATATGTTGAGCGGAGTGGTGAACGGACCCAAACCGGGACAGGAGGCGTTTGATGTGACGCTGGAGGGAAATGTGGGAAACAACAGTGCCCAGTTGTTGGTTCAATACCTGAATGCCCGTAAAGAACAGGGAGTATATATGGGCGTGATGGCCGACCTGCGCCGCCACGGCATACGCATGAAGGTTTTTCCAGAGCATCCCACGTTGGTATACCGTCCTTTTACCGTGAATAAAAATAACTATATTTATCTGGCTGACAACGGGCGGATTCATGCAAATCTGGATTTGCATGACGAGCAGGGGACCGGACTCAGTTTCTATACCAATCGGGAAGATACCATAGCCAAACAGGATATGACGGTGGAGCTTTCACGCATCAATCTGAAAGAATTCCGGCGTATCCTTCCCTATATGCCTGATATGGAAGGATGGATCGGAGCAGAAGCGCATTATATAGATTCCGGTCCGTATATGATGGTGAGCAGTGATTTGCGTATAGATGAATTCAAATATGAAGGCAGTGCGTTGGGAATTGGGAACTGGGTGGTGTGTATCTGCCCGGTGAGGCAAAGGATCATCATCTGGATGCTATATACGCCATGATGGTGAGGAGATAGCTCATTTGGGAGGTATCTATCTGCCCGCGGAGGAAGGAACGGGAAGCCTGAGCGCGGATATAGCCTTCGAACATTTTCCGCTGAATGTCGCCAATCCGTTTGTGCCCGACCGCATGGTGGAACTGGACGGGGATATTGATGGAACATTGTCCATGAAAGGTGATCCGGCCAAACCCTTGCTGAATGGGGAACTGGCATTGGATTCCGTGACTTTCTTCATGCCGGAGATGTCTGCCATGTTCCGTTTTGATAATGAACCGGTGCAGGTGGTGAACAGTAAGATGATGTTCAAGGAGTTCGATATATTCACCAAAGGCAAGACTCCTTTACCATTAACGGCGAGGTGGATTTCTCGGATTTGGAACGGACGGCAGTGAACCTTAAAATGCATGCCGAGAATTATGAGTTGCTGAATGCTCCCCGTACCAAGCGGGCTATGGTTTACGGCAAGATGTATGTGGATTTTAACGCAACGCTGCGCGGTCCTGTGGAGGAACTGGTGATGCGGGGGAACATGAACATCTTGGGGAAGACCAATGTGACCTATGTCCTGAAAGACTCTCCCTTGACGGTGAACGACCGTTTGGGGATATGGTGACTTTTGTCAATTTCAACGACACAACTTCGGTAGAGGAGTCCTCTGTCCAGCAAATCTCTTTGGGAGGGATGGATGTGGCCATGACCATGCATATAGACCAGGCGGTGCAGGCACGTGTGGATCTGGTGCCGGACGGCTCCAACTATATGTTGCTGGAAGGAGGCGGAGACTTGTCATTCCAGTACACTCCTCAGGGGGATATGTTGCTGACCGGGCGTTATTCCTTGATGAGCGGGGAGATGAAATACCAGATTCCGATTATTCCGCTGAAGACTTTTTAATATTCAAAATGGCAGTTATGTGGAGTGGACGGGAAATATCATGAATCCGCAACTGAACATTACCGCGGCCGAAAGGGTCCGTGCTTCGGTGGGCGAGGATGGAAAGACTTCGCGTATCGTCGGGTTTGATGTAGGGATCGCTTTGAGCCAGAGTCTGGAGAATCTGGGGCTGGCGTTTACCCTTTCGGCTCCCGAGGATGCGTCTGTGCAAGACCAGCTGAATGCCATGTCGGTGGAGGAACGGGGAAAACTGGCTGTCACCATGCTGGTGACCGGAATGTATATGGCTGAAGGAAACTCTACGGGAGGATTTAATGTGAATAATGCCTTGAACTCATTCCTGCAGAGCGAAATCTCGAATATTGCCGGAAAAGCACTTGATATCAATGTGGGCATGGAAACGGTGGATGATGCCGATAGCGGCGGGAAACGCACGGATTATAATTTCCAGTTCGCCAAACGTTTCTGGAATAACCGCTTCCGTATAGTGGTAGGCGGTAAAGTGTCTACCGGAAGTACGGTACAGCAGGATGAAACCTTTATTGATAATGTATCCATAGAATACCGCTTGGACAACAGCGGTACCCGGTATGTCAAGCTCTTCCACGACAAGAACTATGAGAGTGTGCTGGAAGGTGAGATCATAGAGACCGGTGTGGGTATTGTGCTTCGCAAGAAGATGAGTCACCTGGGCGAACTGTTTATTTTCAAGTCTAAGAAGAAAAATGATTGTTGGAGATATGGAGAGAAAACATAACATAAACCTGCTTCTATTATCGGTATTGTTGCTGATGACAGCTGCCTGCTCTACTACCAGGAATTTGCCGGAAGACGAAACGCTATATGTCGGTGTGAAAAATATGGAGATTCTGAATGAAGACAAGACCCCTGCCGGTGTCCAGACCTTGGAAGAGGTGGAGGCTGCTTTGTCTTATCCTCCCAATAATGCCATTTTGGGAAGCAACTCCTTGCGTTTTCCCATTCCTTTCGGTTTGTGGATATACAATGATTTTGTGAAATACCAGGATAAAAAGGGGGTGGGCATTGGATCTTCAACAAGCTGGGGTCTACTCCGGTGTATTTGTCTACGGTGAATCCGGAAACCCGTGTGAAGGTGGCCACCAATCTGTTGCATGATTATGGCTTTTTCAATGGTGCTGTGACTTATTCTGTAGACTCGTTGAAGAATCCTCGGAAAGCCAAGTTAAGTTATAAGATTGATATGGCGAACCCTTATTATCTGGACTCTGTCATGTATCTGAAATATCCTCCTCGCGCCGATAGTCTGATCAGGGCTGCTTATGACCAGAGGGTATTGCATAAAGGAGATAATTTCAGTGTGTTGAAACTGGAGGAGGAGCGCCAGCGGCTGAGTACCCTTTTCCGTAACAATGGTTATTATTATTTCCGTCCCGAATTCATTACTTTCCGTGCGGATACCTTGCGCAAACCGGGAATGGTCAGTTTGCAGGTTGTCCCGAAAGCTGGAGTGCCTGCCGATGCGAAAAGACCTTATTATATAGGGAATACTTCTGTTTATCTTACCGGATATAAAGGAGAGGAACCTACTGATTCCATCGTCTTTCCGGGAATGACTTTACACTATAGCGGTAAGAAACCCGGTATCCGCCCCGGAGTATTGGCTAAGCGCTTCTTTTACCAGAAAGGGCAGCTTTATTCTCAGGCCCGTCAGAATTTCACGCAGGAAGCTTGGCGCGTTTGGGCATTTTCAAATTTGCCGAGTTCCGCTATGCCCCGCAAGATACATTGCCGGGGTGTGATACGCTGAATGTGCGGATGAATGCTACATTCGATTTGCCGTATGACGGAGAACTGGAATTCAATGTGACTACCAAAAGTACGGATCAGACTGGTCCCGGAGCGATTTTCAGCCTCTCGCGGAAGAATTTCATGCGTACAGCCGCCACGCTTTCTTTCCAGTTGAAAGGGTCATACGAATGGCAGACCAATTCTACGGCGGACGGGAACAGTTCTAAATTGACTCATACGAGTTGGGGACTTCTTTTTCATTGGAATATCCTCGCCTGGTGTTGCCGTGGATGAGTAAAAAATGATGAGCTCGCGATTTCCGCAGCATACCTCATTCAAGTTGTATGCCAGTCAGTTGAACCGTGCCCGCTTCTTTAAAATGCTTTCTTTCGGTGGAACGGTGTCATATGATTTCCAGCCTTCGCGGGTATGGAAACATACTGTGACTCCTTTCAGACTGGCATTTAATACGTTGCAGCATACTACTACACGTTTTGATACGATAGTGGACAAGAACCGGAGCTTGAAAATCAGTTTGGGAAATCAGTTTATTCCAGCTATGAGTTATACGTTTACGTATGATAACGCCCCGTTGAAGAAACGCAATAATTTATGGTGGGAAACTTCCTTTACTTCGGCAGGTAATCTGACTTCGTTGGTGTATGCTGCTTTTGGGAAGGGATTCAAGGAAACAGATAAGAAGTTATTAAACAGTCCTTATGCGCAATTCCTGAAAATGACATCCGAAGTGCGTTGTTTGTTTAAAGTCGGAGAGAAACAGCATATAGCCACTCGTTTGATGGGGGGAATTTTGTATGCATATGGGAACCAGACTGTAGCGCCTTACAGCGAGCAGTTCTATATTGGGGGAGCTAACAGTATCCGTGCGTTTACAGTGCGCTCTATCGGCCCCGGTTCTTATCGTCCCGAAGATAAACAGTATGGTTATCTGGATGAAACCGGAGATGTGAAGCTGGAAGCGAATGTGGAATACCGTTTCCCTATCCTGGGTGATTTGTACGGGGCAGCTTTTCTGGATGCGGGAAATGTGTGGCTACTGCGTGAACAAAAGAATGAGGAAGGTGAGAATATACGTCCCGGCGGTTTGCTTACTCTTCGTAATTTTGCTAAAAGTATAGCTTTGGGTACTGGGGTGGGATTGCGTTATGACCTTACTTTCCTGGTGATCCGCCTGGATCTGGGTATTGCTCTTCATGATCCGTATGATACCGGCAAGAAAGGATATTATAATATTCCTAAGTTTAAGGATGGACTGGGATTGCACTTTGCCATCGGCTATCCTTTCTAGAAATAGGGCTTGATTTGCGTCAAAAGGAGGGAAATGATTGATTTATGCTCGAATTTGAATGGAATGTAGCTTTTTTCCTCCGTATTATTTTGTAGCTTTGTACCATCAAATATTCAATTTTAAATAAATAAACTATGAAACCAACTTTATTTTTATTGGCGGCTGGTATGGGCAGCCGTTACGGAGGATTGAAGCAATTGGATGGTCTGGGTCCTAACGGCGAAACTATTATGGATTATTCTATTTATGACGCTATCAACGCCGGCTTTGGAAAACTGGTCTTTGTTATCCGTAAAGATTTTGAACAAGATTTTCGTGAAAAGATTATTTCTAAATATGAAGGTCATATTCCTTGCGAACTGGTATTCCAGGCTTTAGACAATCTGCCGGAGGGTTTTACTTGTCCTGCGGAGCGTACAAAACCTTGGGGAACTAACCATGCTGTCATGATGGGAGCTGATGTGATACAGGAACCGTTTGCGGTGATCAATTGCGATGACTTCTATGGCCGTGACTCGTTCCAGGTAATGGGCAAGTTCCTTTCTGCACTGCCCGAAGGTGCTAAAAACACGTATGCTATGGTGGGCTTCCGTGTAGGAAATACATTGAGCGAGAGTGGAACGGTATCCCGCGGCATCTGTGGAACCAATGCGGATCATTTGTTGACTTCCGTGGTAGAACGTACCAAAATTCAGCGCATAGACGGAGAAGTGAAGTATATTGACGACAATGGCGAATGGACAGCTACCCCTGACACAACTCCGGTGAGCATGAACTTCTGGGGCTTTACTCCTGATTACTTTGCTTACAGCAAGGAATTCTTTAAAGCATTCTTGAGCGATCCTAAAAATATGGAAAACTTGAAGAGCGAATTCTTTATTCCGCTGATGGTGGACAAGCTGATTAATGATGGTACTGCTACCGTTGAGGTATTGGATACTACCAGCAAATGGTTTGGAGTAACTTATCCTGAAGACCGTCAGAGTGTGGTTGACAAGATACAGGCATTGGTGGATGCCGGTGAATATCCTGCAAAATTATTTTAAGATGAGAGGTAGTGTAGTCACACTTATATAATTTACTTTCGGGGGCTGTCCGTTTTTTTCGGACAGCCCCCGTTGGATTACTATTTTTTATCTTCTGTTTTCATTATTGCATCTTGTATTCGCTGGGAGATAACCCGGTATGGTGCTTGAAGTATTTGCCAAAAAGGAAGGGTTCGGGAAGTTCATAAAATAAGCTACTTCCTGAATAGACATGACGGAGTATTTCAACAGTGCTTTGGCTTCCAGTATCACATATTCGTCAATCCACTCTCCGGCAGTTTTTCCGCTTACTTTCTTTACTACGGTGGAGAAATGTTTGGGACTCAGGAATAATTGCTCCGCATAAAAATCTACGCGTCTTTCTTTACGGTGATGTTCGGTCAGCAAGTTGATGAACTGGTTGAACAATACCTCTTCCCTTTTCAGTGATTTCGGATTCTCGGAAAGGAATTCCGGTTGTTTTCTATGAAGGATGGAACCTATCTTATATAAATAGGCCCCCATTAGTCTGCGTACGATTTCTGTCCTGAAGTTATCGTTCCGGCTTACGGTTTCTTCTATCAGTTCATAGAATGATTTCAGTTCCTGTACCTCTTCTTCCATCAAATGAAATTTGGGATTCTCTTTCAATGAGATGAAAAATGGCATGAAACTGTTCAGGTTGATATACATCTCTTTTAAGAAATCAGATGATATTAAAAACATTTGTGACAAATGAATGCCCGGTGATAACATGGACTGTAGAATATCGCCGGGAGCGCAAATAATCAGATCGTTTTGCTCAATGTCGTATTCCCGTAAATTGATATTGACTTTGGCAGAGCCTTTTTCACGGATAGAGATAATGATTCCATCCAGCCGTAATGGGTATTTAAAGATGGGGTTCATATTCTCGGGGATGTAATGTTCGCTTCTATCCATTACGAAATCATTGTTAATCCCTTTTAGACTGGGATTCATCTGTCGGATACGGGCTATGGATATATTTCCTATTTCATGTTCCATATTTCTTAATTTTGCCTCAAATGTATAAATCAAAAGTCAATAATCCACTCTTTTTTTCTCATAATATTATTTTTTAATTGAAATTGACGGATGTGAATTCGGAGGCGTGTGATGGCAGGAATTCTTAATTCTATTTAAAAGGGGGATGCTGGCAAACTATTTGTACATAATAACGTGTATATTTAACAACAGAATTATAAAGAACAAAACTATGTCAATGTATTGGATCTTATTTATTGGAATCGCGGTAATCAGCTATATTGTACAGAATAGTCTGCAAAGCAAGTTTAAGAAATACTCGAAGATGCCTTTGGCCAGCGGTATGACAGGAAAGGATGTGGCTGAAAAAATGTTGCATGATAACGGTATCTATGACGTGCGTGTAACCAGCACTCCGGGTATGCTGACCGATCATTATAATCCGGCAAACAAAACGGTGAACCTTAGTGAAGGGGTATATGGAAGCAACAGTGTGGCTGCTGCGGCAGTTGCCGCCCATGAATGCGGACACGCCGTGCAACATGCGCGTGCATACGCTCCGCTAAAGATGCGCTCGGCTTTGGTGCCTGTGGTGCAGTTCTCATCTTCTATTATGACTTGGGTGTTACTGGCAGGTATTTTGATGGTGAATACTTTCCCGCAGTTATTGTTGGCAGGAATTTGTCTTTTTGCCATGACCACTCTTTTCAGCTTTATTACGTTGCCTGTTGAGATCAATGCCAGCCAGCGTGCGTTGGTATGGTTGAGCAAGGCCGGAATTACAAATTCATATAACCATCATGCGGCAGAGGATGCGCTGCGTTCAGCTGCTTATACGTATGTGGTTGCGGCACTTAGTTCGTTGGCTACACTGATTTACTATATAATGATTTATATGGGACGTCGTGACTAAGACTTATAAGGGAAATATATTTTTATTATAGAAGGCTGCCTGCGGGCAGCCTTTTCTAGTTATATTTTGATTAGTTTCGAAATAATTTTTGTTTTAATCTCTTTTTCTTTTCGTTTTAATTTGTATTTTTGCCCTGTCAGCAAAATGAGATAATACCTATGAAAAAACAATTACTGGTCTTTTTAACAATTTGTTGTTTCCCGTTTATGCTAAATGCACAAATGCCGGAACGTACTCCCGAGAATATTGCAAAATACAAAGAATTGTGCCGTGCCCATATTTATAAAGATATGAAAGGCATGTATCGTGAAGCCGGAGGAGCTTTAGTCTTTCCGTTCCTTGCTCCGGGAAGTAATCAATACTTAGATATGCTATGGGATTGGGATTCTTGGTTGAGCAACATCGCTCTGCGCCAAATCTTATTAGAGAACGGCACGGAAAAGGATAAGCAGGAGGCCCTGAAGTATGAACAGGGATGCATCCTCAATTCCTTGCACTATGGAGGTATGGACGGTTGGATTCCTATCTGGATAGAACGGAATGCCCCTAGCCGCGAAGAGATGTTGAAAACACGGAATCCTTGGAAAAGCAATATGCACAAACCTACATTGGCGCAACATGCCGCTTTATTGTCCGCAATATGAACGGGGATGCGGAGTGGTTGCGCGATGATTTTTATACGTTGCAGTCATTTGTCTGTAAATATTTGAATTTTCATCGTCACAAGGCAACTGGGTTATTCTATTGGGAAACTGATGAGGCTATCGGAGTTGATAATGATCCCAGTACTTTTTATCGTCCTCAGGGCAGTTCGGGATCCATCTTCTTGAACGCGTTGATGTATCGCGAATTACAGGCTATGGCATACTTGGCCGGCTGTCTGAATTTGGATGATATAGCAGTTTCCTTTGAGAAAGAAGCGGCAGTATTGAAAGGAAAGGTACAAGAACATTGTTGGGACCCGCGTGACCGTTTTTATTATAGTGTGGATTTGAATCTGCTTCCGGTGGAGAAACCGGATATAAAGGGGCTGTACCCGGGACAATTGTTTCTGCACGTAGGGCAGCCGCGTGATTATGATTGTTTGATTCAGCGTCTTAGTGTGTGGAGCGGATTTATGGCGATGTGGGCTGAAATTGCCACTCCGGAGCAAGCAAAGGAAATAGTGCGGATTCATTTTCATGATACTTGCTCCTTTAACGCTCCGGCGGGAATCCGTACTTTGTCTCCTTTGGAAAAAATGTATAATGTACGTGCCAGTGGGAATCCGTCTTCCTGGCAAGGTCCGGTTTGGATTAATGTGAATTATCTGGTCTTTCGTGGATTGGTGAAATATGGATTTACGGAAGAGGCCCGGGAATTGGCGGAAAAGACCATTTTGCTTTTGGGACGTGACTATGAACGTTTCGGGGCATTACATGAATATTATCTGCCTGATAATGGTGAGCCGGTATTGAATAAAGGTTTTCAGAACTGGAATTTACTGGTGTTGAATATGGCTGCATGGTTGGATGGGAAACCATTCGTTACTGAATTCTAGGTATGAAGCTGCCTTTTGACATAGAGCGGGAATTAATTCGGAAACTTATAAATGGAGACAAGATTGCTTTCAGCCATCTTTTCTCTTTTTATAAGTCCCAGGTCCTTTATTATTGTGTCCATTTTGTCAAGGATAAAGAGATAGCTGAGGATATAACACAAGATATTTTTTTGACCGTTTGGGAAAAGAAGGAAGATATTCGGATTGAGCAGTCTTTTTCCGCTTTTCTTTATACTATAGCAAGAAATCGTATTTACGATATATTTCGTTCTCTGTCTGCCCGATCTGTGCTATACGAAAACTGATGGAACAGGCCATTGATTATGTAGATGATGTAGAGAAGAGTCTGGAAGAAAAGAATATTAAGGAATTGATTGCACAGGCTTTGGAACAGTTGAGTCCGCGCCAACGGGAGATTTTCGAATTGAGCCGGAATAGAGGACTGTCTCATAAAGAAATAGCTGAACAACTTGGTTTGTCTGTTTATACTGTGCAAGATCATATAAAAAATGCGTTAGAGAAAATTCGTGCTTATCTGATCCCTTTCATTAGTGCCTGTCCAATACTTGTAAGCCTAATCATATTAAAATACGTTAAACCATAAGATTCCTATCCCCACCTTTTGCTTTTGATTCGTATCCTTTATAGAGAAACGAAAGAAATGCATAATGAAAGAAAAACAAAAGATACATTATTCGGTTTGGAAAAGATTTGTTGACGGTATTTATACCTGTAAGGATATTGAGGAACTGTTGGCAGACACAAAGACAGACCAGTCAAAAGACTTTGATGGAGCTTCTGCTTGTTTATGGAAAACTGGTGAAGAAGAGTCTTCATCCTCATGGGAGGAATGGATTTCCAATGAGCGTCAGGCACTTCAAATTATCAGCAATTACGAGGATAGCGTCGGAATCACTCTATCTATTAGTAAAAAATGGGGGAGCATTGCTGCGGCTATATTGCTTTGCATCGTTTTGAGCGTAGTTTATTTTGCTAATCCGGCAGGCATGAAGGTTGCTCAATATGAAATACACGTACCTTATGGTAAAAGACAAAAAGTGGTGCTCCCTGACGGGACAAAAGTGATCTTGAATGCAGGCTCTTATATGAAATATCCGAGGCAGTTTGGAAAAGAAGGCCGTTACGTTCATTTCAAGGGAGAGGCTTATTTTGATGTAGCTAAAAATAAAGACTGTCCTTTCATTATTCAAAGTCAGGATTATAAAATACGTGTTTTGGGTACTACTTTTAATCTGAATAATTATGAAGATAGTGAGGAACTGCAACTGACTCTATGCACAGGAAAGGTGCTGATGAATTTCGGCGAAGAACAATTGAAACTGACCCCCGGCGAGCAATTGGTATTGGATAAAACCAATATGCATCTGGAGCGTGAGCATGTGAATACTCAAAATTATATGTTGTGGATGCAGAACAAGTTATACTTTAACCGTACTCCGATACAAGAAGTGACGAGGAGGTTGGAACGGGTGTATAATTGTACTATACGATTAGACTCAAGTTTTTGTCTTTAACAATTTCCTTTCGGGTACGCATGATAATAGGAGTTTGGAGGCGGTTTTGGAGTCCATTCGCTTGGCTACGGGCATTAAATACAGGAAAGCAAACAATTCGTATATTCTATATAAATAATACCTTAATAATTAAATAATCAAGATCTATGAAACAACATGCGAAGAGGGCTTCGTGGGCCCGAGTATTGCTTGTACCGACCTTATTGCTAGGTTCGGCATCCATGGCTGCTTTCCCCGTGCATGCAGCACAAGTTGAATTGAATCAGATAGTTACATTGCAGATGCGTAAAGTGAAATTGGCTGATGTGTTCAAGAAACTGAGTAACCTTTCCGGTTATGAGTTTTTCTATGATGAGAGTGTTGTCCAAAAGTATAATACGATCGATATTGATTTGGACAATGTAAGTTTCGATCAGGCTTTAGAGCAAATCAGGAAACAAACTAGTCTGCAATTGAGCAAGGTGAATAACACCATTGTGGTGAGTCTTGCCAGACAAGTACTGGCATCTTCCGGTAAAGTACAGGCTTCCAGGCATAGAGTCACCGGTAGGGTAACCGATGCTAATAATGAACCGCTGATTGGGGTAAGTATAGTTATTCAAGGAAATAGCGGAGGAACTATAACGGATATTGACGGACGTTATACGTTGGAAGAAGTGGATGCCGATGCCACTTTGGTCTTCTCTTATATCGGTTATGTTTCACAGAAAATAGTTGTCGGAAATCAGCAGACATTGAATGTACAAATGAAAGAAGACAACCAGACTTGGAAGAAGTCGTAGTAATAGGTTATGGTGTGCAAAAGAAAAGGGATATGACCGGTTCTATTGCTTCTATTAAAAGTAAGGATATCACAGCTATTCCTACTACCAATGCCTTGGAGTCATTACAAGGAAAAGTAGCCGGACTTGATCTTACAAACTCTTCGGGGCAAGCAGGAAGCACACCTAATTTTACGATCCGTGGAGAGCGTTCATTGACGGCTAGTAATGCTCCGTTGATTCTTGTGGATGGTATTGATTATGGTACCTCGCTAGATATAAATCCCACTGATATAGAATCTATTGAAGTGTTAAAAGATGCCTCTTCTACAGCTATTTATGGAACACGGGGTGCGAATGGTATTATTATGATTACGACTAAAAAGGGAAAAGAAGGAAAGTCAAAAGTATCCTTTAATGCTTTTGTTTCTTCTACCATGATAACTGATTATCCTGATATCATGGATGCTGAAGAATATGCCCAATACAAAAGAGAGGCCTATCGGGACAGAACAACAGGAAAATACGCAGAGGATGCTGCTGTATTTGCTCCTGAAGAACTGACTTATCTGGAAAAAGGATATGATACGAACTATCGTGACATGTTGATGCACAACGGATTTAACCAAAATTATGAGGTGTCTGTATCTGGGGGCAATACGAAAACCAAACATAATATATCTTTGGGTTACAGAAGCGAAGAGGGACTCTTTAAGGATGATAATTATAAACGGTATAATGCCCGTGTAGCACTGGACCATCAATTGTTTGACAATGTGCAGGTAGGGACAAACATTATCTATGCCTATGTAGATAAGAATAATCGTTATAGTCCGCTGAATATGGCTAATAAAATTGTTCCTATCTCGAAACCTTATGATGAGGAGGGGAATTTAGTGATGTATCCGTCTCCCGGTTATAATACTCAGATGAATCCGTTGATTGACGATCAGGAGGGTATGCGTGTGGATAATACCATTCAGGAGCGTTTCTTCGGCAGCTTGTACCTGAACTGGAATATCACCAAGGATATTTTATTCCGTACGACGCTGGGATTGAACTCAGTGAATGTGCGTAGAGGCTTTTTCTGTGATAAGAACTCGTTGCAGGGAAGTGGCAAGGATTCACAATCCTATAAGGAGCACACCATGACACGTAATCTGACATGGGAGAATGTGCTGACTTATTCAAAGGACTTCTCTGATATCCATAATTTGCAGGCAATGGTTGAACCAGTACGATTCTCAACTCTAAAGAATATACCTATGCAGGTGGAAAGGGACAAGTATATGCTGATAACTGGTTCCATAATTTGTATTCCAATGAAAAAGAAATCACTATAAAGAGTTCACTGGTCGATCAAAATCTGGCTTCCTTCTTTGGGCGTGTTAATTATAAATTGATGGATCGCTATATGCTGACTGCTTCTTTGCGTGCCGATGGTTCTTCTGTTTTTGCACCAGGTAAGAAATGGGGATACTTTCCGTCTGTAGCACTGGCCTGGCGTATCAATGAAGAGAATTTCCTGAAAAATGTGGATGCTATTTCAAATTTAAAACTCCGATTGAGTTGGGGACAATCTGGCCAATGTGCTATTGATCCTTATCAAACCGTTGGTTTGCTGGGTAACTCCACTTATTCGTTCAATAATGAGGGAGCTTATGGATTCTATCCTAAAACGATGTCAAACAAGGAACTGACTTGGGAAACTACCACGCAGTATAACCTTGGTCTGGATTTCGGATTTTTTAATAATCGTATTTCAGGTAGTATTGATATTTACAAGGCAGAAACCCGGGATATTTTAATGAATCGTGTAATTCCATCTATTAACGGTTATGCTTCGGTTATGGAAAATATCGGTAAGACTGAAAGTACTGGTGTTGATTTGACACTGAGTACGGTTAATATTCAAAACAAGAACTTCTCCTGGTTCTCAGATTTCTCATTGTCACACAATAGGGAAAAAATAAAAGAACTTGCTTCGGGACAATTAAAGGATGAGGCGAATGCTTGGTTTGTAGGAGAACCTTTCAAAGTGTTTTATGATTATAAGAAAGAAGGCATCTGGCAATTGGGTGAAGAGGCTGCCGCTGCTGCCAATGGACAGGAACCGGGTGATATAAAGGTACAGGATGTGGATGGTAATGGTGTCATAACGACAGATGATCGTATCATTTACAGTCAGCGTCGGATGTAACTTTTGGTTTCAATAATACTTTTAATTATAAGGGGTTTGATTTGTCTGTATTCTTGTATGCTCGTTTGGGTCAGTGGATTGCGTATGATTATAATACTACGTATCGTATCAATGCGTTGGAAAATGGTGGAAATGTAGATTACTGGACTCCCGAGAACCCTACCAATGCTTTTCCGTGTCCTAATAAAAGTAAGAGTTATACACAGGTTACTTACTATTCAACGTTGAAGTATGAAGATGGTTCTTTCTTTAAAATACGCGATATTACGTTGGGATATACTTTCAAACCGGAACTTTTGAAACATCTCAATCTATCCAAACTCCGTGTATATGCTACAGCAAAGAATTTCTTTACTTTCAGCAAGATTGATAATTATGATCCCGAACAGAGGAAGTATTTCTTTTCCTATGACAAAACAACTTGTATTTGGTCTGAATGTAGAATTTTAACTGGTAAAGAATGAAAATTATGAAACGAATTACATTATTATATGCATTGGCAGCTACTCTTATGGTTTGCTCGGGCTGCTCTGATTTTTGGAAGAACACAATCGTAGTGCGGTTACTACCGAAGGTGGTTATTATGATACTGAGAAAGGTTTTGAGTCTTTGATTAACTCTTGTTATACTCTTGCGTTTTGGGGTGGAAAGTCTGCTGCTATGGCATTCAGTGAAACGGGAACGGATATATTGGCTCCGGGCGGTGGTTGTGATTATCCCGCCATTGTTTCTTATCAGAATGATTTTGATGGGACCAATCCTATCAGTAAAGAGTATTATGACCGTTTTTACAAAGCGATCAACTTTTGTAATACAGCCATCTATCATGTAAAGAATGTTCCGTTCAGTGATAAGACACTTACCAGCAAACGAGAAGCAGAGGTGCGTTTCCTACGGGCGTATTATTATTGGATTCTGGTGGAAACATTTGGGGATACTTATTATACGGATCAGCCATCGGAGTCTATTGTTATGGCACCTAGGAAAACCTCGGTGGCAGAGATTTATACTCATATTTTTGAAGATTTGGATTTCTGTATGGATAGCCGGTTATCTGTTGCGCAAGCTGATGGAGGGCGTGTTACCATGTGGGCTGCCAAAGCCTTGAAGGCTCGTTTGCTATTGACTAGAGCAAGTGAATTGAATGATAAAGCATTGTATGAACAAGCCTATACTTTGGCAAAAGAAGTGATTGATAATGGTCCTTTCGAGTTATCAAAGGATTTTGCCTCAGTATTTGATATGGAAAATTCTGATGGAAATGGCAATAAAGAAGTGATTTGGTATATTGATTATTCTTCTACCAATCAGTTGTATAATCAGGAGATGGATAATGATATAATTCGTTCAGGCGGTAACCATACTCATTTGATTTTCTGTATGAAATATGATGACCAGCCCGGTATGGTCAGAAGCATAGAATATGGTCGTCTTTTAATCACTATATGCCGACGCGTTATTTGCTGGATTGTTATGACGAGAATATAGACCAACGTTTTGAAGTGACTTTCCGTTCGTTATGGAAGGCTAATGGAGGAAAAACCGGAGATAACTACCCTTATATGGTACAAGGGGATACTGCTATATGGATAACAAAAGATGTTGTTCCTCAGGTAAAGCGTCAGTGGGCCAAAGGACGTTATCAGATACTTGATCGGACAGATATTTATCATGAAGATGGTTCTGTAAAAAGTCAGAAACAATGTATGCCTATCTCTAAATTTGAAGACCCTACTCGTGCTACGGTGAACGAGGATCGTGGAACACGGGATGCTTTTATAATCCGTGTGGCAGAAATGTATTTAATTGTGGCGGAAGCAGGAGCAAAAGCCGGCAAAGCAGATGCGTTGGCTTATATGAATATTCTTCGTGCCCAAAGAGCTAAGGCTGGCAAAGAGGAGGCTATGAAAGTTGCTCAAAGTGACATTGAGGATATTGATTTCATATTGGATGAACGTGCTCGGGAATTGGTCGGAGAACAATTGCGCTGGTTTGATTTGAAACGAATGGGAAGTGAAATATTATCCGCCGGATAAAATCCGGAAATCCTGATGCCGGTAAAAATGTGAAAGCTTATCATATGTTGCGTCCATTTCCGCAAACTTTATTAGACGCCATAACGAATAAAGATGAATTTTTACAAAATGAGGGATATAAATAGGCTTGTAGGAAATAGGGTGAAAAGGTAGTTAGGAAAAATGGCAGCTGTTGGTTCTTATACCAAAGTTGCCGTTTTTTTCTATTTTAACCTTGTATTTTATGTCTAATTGGCAATTTATCTTAGGAGGAAATCTACATTTGGTTATCTTTGTACTTGTTTGATAAATCGATGTAAAATGAGAAACACAATAAAGTTAAAATACATATGGTGTACTTTGTTTTTACTTCTTCATTGGGGTTTTGTCAAAGCACAGCCTATTTGTGTTGCACGCCAATATACAGTGAGAGACGGATTGATTCAAAGTAATCCGGCGCAGATTCTTCAAAGTCATAATGGTTTTATATGGGTCAGTACTTGGAATGGGGTAAGCCGGTTTGATGGACGCGATTTCGAAACTTTTCAGTTTGATTCTCTTTTGAACCAGCACATGCAGCGGCTGGAGAATACGGCCGACGGCAATTTATGGATGATTGCATACGATCGTCATAGCCTGTATTTATATGATATTCGTGAAAATAAGCTGATCAATGTTCTGAAACAGTATGAACAACATTTTAATACTCCGTTGCAAATAGAAAATTTGTATCCTTTATTCAAAGGGATTACTTGGGTTACTTTAAATAATGGAGGATGTTTCAGAATTTCAGATAAAGAGTGTACTGTTTCTTCAGGGATTCAGTATATTACAGCTATTGATGATGTGGAACTGGGGAAAGTCAGTAGGGTCTTTGAAGATAAACAGGGAGAGGAATGGGTATTTAGTGACAAGGGAGTTAGCATATTTGGCAAGCGGACCATTAGTTCATATCCCTTTTCTATGTTCGAAACAATGGATAATCTTGTTTTTCTTGCATCACAGAATGGCAGGCTAGCCTATTATGATGTAAATACCATGCAATTCAACATCGTTCCTTTTCAAGAGAAGATTCAGCATATAAACGGAATTAAAGTGTTGAAAGATAATCAGCTGGCTGTTTTGTCTGATAAAGGTTTGTACCTATGCCGTTTCCCTGAACTGGCGATGGAGAAATATGATTTCTCTCTTCCGGGGCATGATGATGCGGCTGTGAGAAAAGTCTACCAGGATTCTAAAGGATTTCTATGGATATTTACCGGATTGCCGGGAATTATCCGGCTTGATCCGGAAACCGGAGTGAAACAATATTTGAATACTCCTTCCGGATACATGGCTTCTTCTCCGGAAAATGAACTCTTTATTTATGAAGATCCTAACGGAGTGGTTTGGACTATTCCTTATAAAGGTATATTCAGTTATTATGACGAAAAGAGCCGGGAGCTAAAAGTCTATTTTACACCGGGAAGGAATCATATACCTTATTCTCCTATTATTAAAACAACTTATGTTGACAAACAAAATAATTTGTGGATCAAATCCCAGCGCTCATTTATAAAAATGTTCTTTCCGCCCAGTCCCTATACTTATAGGGAGTTGGACAATTATTTTGATACAAAATCATTCTGTTTGATAGCGACGAACATTTATGGATTGCAACAAAGAAAGGGATTATACGTATTATGGATCACAGAAAAACTTGTTGGGTTATTTGTCGCCTGATGGGGAACTGGCTCAAACGGAAACAGTTTTTGCAGAAGGTGGAATCTATGTCATGCTGAAGGATCAGGCGCAGACAATATGGCTTGGCAGTAAGGAAAACGGATTGTTCAGACTTGTTCCTCGGAATCGTCCTTATCATTATGAGGTATATCATTATATGAATAATCCGTCGGATCCTTATTCCATCAGTGACAATAAAATATCATGCATTGATGAGGATCATAACGGACGTATTTGGATTGGTACTTACGGTGGCGGATTGAATTTGGTTGAGGAAAAGGAAGATGGGGCGATACGTTTTATTCATGCGGAGAATAAATTGTCCGGTTTTCCTATTAATCGTACCAACAGTATTCGTTGTATGGTGGAGGGACCCGGTCATACTATGCTGGTGGGTACTATAGAAGGTTTGATCACTTTTTCTTCTGATTTTTCGGATTACGAATATTCGTTTTTATCTTAACCTTCCTCGTCCGCAGGCGACTGACGGATTGTGTAGTGCTGATGTGATGTCTGTTTTACGAACGACGGATGAAACTATCTATTGTTATTGTTATGGAGGTGGCCTTTGTAAGTTGGTTTCGTCAAATTTATTATCTGATGAACTTCGGTTCCGGTCGTTCGGCAAAGAGACATCTCCGTTGGCTAGAGCTTGATTGAAGATAAAAATCATAATATATGGATCGGCTCGGAAACGGATATCACTCTGTTTGATGTGCACGATCAGACTTTTGAGTCTTTTGGAGAAACTTTTTTCAATCGCTCTTTTAATTATAGTGAATGTCTTCCGGTTACAGACAGGCAAGGGGATATCTTAATGGGTACAGAAGGCGGTATGCTTGTCTTTTCTCCGGATAGTATCGTTAAGCAGACTTATGAAGCTCCTATTGTAGTGACAGGTATAAAATATTCGGAGGATAATTTGTCTCATGTATTGAGTGATGCGGATTATTTAGAGATCCCTACCCGGCGGAGGAATTTTACCATCTCATTTGCTGCGTTGGATTATACTAATTCCTTGGATATCGAGTATGCTTATAAGTTGGATGATAATCAATGGTATTATATAGGTAAGAAGAACTCGGTTAGTTTTGTAAGTCTTCCGGCAGGAAAATATCAATTTCAGATAAAGGCGACCAATGGGATGGTATTTGGATGAACACTGTGAAAACGGTTACTTTACAGGTATTACCCACCTTTTGGGAAACCGGTTGGGCTAAGGCTTTTTATCTAGTTGTTGTCTTGGTGATATCTTTAGCTATCGGATATGTTTTTTCTATATTTACTATTTGAAGCATAAGGTAAATATGGAACAAAGATTGGCGGAAATAAAAGTACGTTCTTTTATTGATATCTCACATGAACTACGTACTCCTTTAACCCTTATATCCGGTCCGGTATCCGAAGTGTTGTCCCAGGAGCCTTTGACTTCCCGGACCCGGCATCATCTTCAATTGGTTCAGAAAAATATCAATCGTATGTTATTGCTCATTAATCAAGTATTGGATTTCAGAAAGATACAGAATAAAAAAATGGGCTTGACTATTGAATACCGGGATATCATTATCATGCTTCATAATATAATGGATAATTTCCGGTTGTTGGCAACAGAAAAAAATATAAATTTTTCTCTTTCAGACAACGTTGCCTTCTGTTTTTTGTGGATAGATAGTGATAAGTTCGAGAAAATTATCTTTAACTTGCTTTCCAATGCCTTTAAGTATACACCGGATAACAAGTCGATTACCTTGATTGTGATGGAAAGCGGACAGTTTGTTTCGATTGCCGTAAAAGATGAAGGTATTGGCATCTCTAAAGATAAAGTGCCATCCATATTTGAACGTTTCACTACAGTGTCCAAGGAAAATGACATGCAGCCTTCATCGGGTATAGGGCTTTCGCTGGTGAATGAGTTGGTTAAAATGCTGCATGGGGAAATTCAGGTCGAAAGTGAAGTAAAGAAAGGAAGTGTATTCAAACTGGTTTTGCATAAAGGAAAAGAAATATATGCTCAGGATAAAAATGTTGAATATATATTGAACGACACTTCGGAAGAACAGGAAACGGTCTTGGCGGAACCGGAACAAAATGATAAAATATCTTTGCCGGACATGCCTCCGGCAACAAAAGAAACTTAGTAAAAGTGATGGTAGTGGAGGATAATGCGGAGTTGCGTCAATTTATATGTGAAATATTGTCGGGCACTTACCGTGTTGTTGGAGTTGCCGACGGGGTGATGGCATTGGAAAAGATAGAAGAGGAAATTCCGGATTTTATTATTACGGATATTATGATGCCGCGTATGGATGGTATTGAATTGATAAGGCACATCAAGGAGAATGTCAATACCTGTGATATCCCTCTTATTATCCTTTCTGCAAAATCGTCTGTTGAGGATCGTATTCAATGTTTACAATTAGGGATTGATGATTATATACCTAAACCTTTCAGCAGCGATTATTTAAAATCGAGAATTGAGAACTTGATCAGGCAAAGAAAAGTGCTTCAGTCGGCTTTTTTGTCAAAGTATGGTGCTCAACCGAAGAAAGAACCTTTAGAAGCCGTCGCTTATCCTGTGTCGCAAATTGTTCCTTTGGATGAGTTGTTTATGCAGAAGCTGGTAGGATTTATGGAAGAGAATTACAGTAATCCAGGGCTGCGGGTGAATGATCTGGCAGAGTTCATGAATATGAGCCGCTCTGTATTCAATCGGAAAGTGAATGGTATCATGGGGATTTCTCCGATAGAATATATAAAGAATTATAGGTTGAATAAAGCGAAAAGTTTTATACAAAGTGGTATGTCTTTCTCTGAGGTCGCTTTTGCCGTCGGCTTCTCTGATCCCGGTTACTTTGGCAAGGCGTTTAAAAAAGCATTTAATCAGACTTTGACTGAGTATAAAAATAATAACTAAGTTCCGTTTTGTGCTGTTTATGAAGGTAAATAGCAAGAAAATACCTTATTGACGTAAGATTTTACCTTTGGCTTTCAAGGGTAAATCTATCTTTGTGCTCATTGACACAGTATGAAAATGTTCCGGAAAACTTTTATGAGTATAATTTTTAAAACATGATAGGATGAGTACAATTTATGTAATAGCTGTTTGGACGCTGTTAAGTTTTGTGGTAAAAGTAAATGCACAAGACAAAGTGGAATGTTGGGACCGGTTTGAGTTGAGTTTTAAACAGGTGACCAAAGGGAATCCTTTTGATATACGTCTTTCCGCTACTTTCGTTTGTGGAAAGGAAAAGAAAACGGTGGAAGGATTTTATGATGGTGAGAATACTTATAGGATACGGTTTATGCCTGCTGTCGCCGGGGAATGGAGGTATGTTACATCTTCCAGTATAGGGGCTATGAATGGTCGGAAAGGTACATTCACAGTGATACCTGCCGGAAAGATAATCATGGCATGGTATTGGTGGACGGAGAACATAATTTTAAATATGCGGACGGTACCCGTTATTATCCGATGGGTACGACGGCCTATGCATGGACACATATGAAGGAAACGACTCAGGAGGCTACTTTGAAATCGTTTGGTGAAGCCGGTTTTAATAAGGTAAGGATGTGTGTGTTTCCTAAAAACTATTCTTTAGTGAAAGACGAGCCTGCGCTTTATCCTTTTGAAATAGAGAAGACGATAAAAGATAAGGAAGGAAATGAAAGGAAAGAATGGGACTTTGACAGATTTGACCCGGCTTTTTTTCAGCATTTGGAGAAACGGATAGACCAACTGAACCGTTTGGGGATTGAGGCGGATTTGATCCTTTTCCATCCTTATGATAAGGGAAGATGGGGCTTTGATGCTATGTCGAATGAGGTGAATGTACGTTATATTAAATATATTACTGCTCGTTTGGCTTCTTTTAGAAATGTATGGTGGTCTATGGCAAACGAGTGGGATTATGTAAAAGCGAAAACTGTGGACGATTGGAAGCTGTTGACGAAAACTGTGGTTGAGAATGATCCTTATCGCCATTTATGTTCTATTCATGGAGCGACGGCTACTTATTTTGATTATTGGATGCCTGAATTTACCCATGTCAGCATACAGGATGAGGCACCGGTACTGAGTTCTACCGCTTCTGCTACTTTAAGAAAAATTTATCGCAAACCGGTTATATGTGATGAGGTTGGGTATGAAGGGAATCTACCTTATCGTTGGGGAAGGTTAAGTCCGCAGCAGATGACTTGCTTTATTTTGAATGGTTTGTTGGGTGGAATTTATGTCACTCACGGTGAATGTTATCAGCAGGGGAACGAACCTATCTTTTGGGCGCAAGGGGGATCTTTAAAAGGTGAAAGCTGGAAACGTGTGAAATTTTTAAGAACGATTATTGAAGCTGCTCCCCATCCGTTGGAGATGGCAGATATCAGTCGTGACTTGGTTACTTCTACTGCTGGACCAGATTATTATCTGGTCAATATGGGAAAAGATGTGAAAGGTTTCTGGACTTTTAATCTGCCGGTAAAAAATGCGGATTATAACAAATTGCAAAAGAATAAACGGTTTAAAGTGGAGATTATTGATGTGTGGGCCATGACTGTCACGGAATATCCTGTGATATTTGAAACAACGGAGGAATTGGATTATCGTGTTTTTGATATACATCATCGGGGAGTAAGAATTCCGGATGCTCCTTATATTGTTCTTAGAATAACAGAAGTGAAATGATGGGATAAGCCTTCTGACGGGAGATGATTGATTTTTTTTATCATAAAAAAGGCTAATAGTTTTCGATTCTTTTTGTTTTAGCTTAAATTTGCGGTATAATTAACTCCCTAGATACACTAAAATGTTAAATACAGTAGAAGAAGGATTGGAAGATATTCGCCAAGGCAAAGTATTGATCGTTGTTGATGACGAAGATCGTGAAAACGAAGGCGATTTTATCGTTTCAGGAGAAAAGATTACTCCTGAATTGTAAATTTTATGATTACTCATGGCAGAGGGTTGTTATGTGCTCCTCTGCCACGTTCACGTTGTGAAGAACTTTGTCTGGCTCCGATGGCAGAAGAAAACACTTCATTGCTAGGTACACCGTTTACTATGTCGGTAGATTTAAGAGGGTATGGCTGTACTACGGGAGTTTCTGCTTTCGACCGTTCGTCAACAATAAAAGCTTTGGTGGCAGGAAATCTGAATCCTTCCGAGTTTGCTCGTCCCGGACACGTTTTCCCTCTATATGGTGCGGAAAATGGGGTCTTGGAGCGTAATGGACATACCGAAGCCACACTGGATATGACAAGAATGGCAGGTTTGAAACCCGGAGGAGCTCTTGTTGAAATTTGAATGAAGATGGTACAATGGCGCGTCTTCCCCAACTAGGTGAGATTGCAGCAAAATTCGGTTTGAAAATTGTTTCCATTAAGGATATTCAGGAATATCGTAAAAACATAACCTCTAAATCTAATAAATATGGCACTCAATCAAAGAAGAGTAAAGATATTGCATCTGATTCGTGAAGACGGGCATGCAAAGTTCAGGACCTTAGTAAAATTTTCAATGTGACGGATGTAACGATCCGTCAGGATTTGGAAGCCTTGGAACAAATGGGGTATATCCAAAGAGAGCATGGAGGTGCGTTTCTGAAAGGAGTAGGGTCGTTTGCCAAGACCGGGCAATTGTTCAATCAGACTCATTTGGAGGAAAAGAAAGAAATCGCTCAGAAAGCTATTCAGTTTATTCAGGAGGGGGACAGTATAATTCTTGATTCCGGTTCTACAACTACAGAGATCGCAAAGCTTTTAATGAATTATAAGGACCTGACAGTCATTACCAATGCTTTGAATATAGCTTTGATTTTAGGTGAGAATCATGGTATTAATCTGATTGTTACCGGAGGTGAGTTCAAGGCTCCTACACTTTCTTTGACAGGAAAAATGGCGGCCGATTCATTTAAAGATATACGCGCTAATAAATTGTTTCTGGCTACGGCCGGTATTTCTTCGGATATGAAGCTGACTTATCCTAGTCTAAGTGATTTGGTCGTGAAATCTGCTATGATAGAGTCTGCCAGTAAGTGTATCTGGTGCTGATTGTTCAAAAATAGGTGTCAGTGCTTTTGCTAGTTTAGGCTCGGTTTCATTAGCAAATGCTATTATTACAGATAGTACTATAACCGAAGAGGATTTGAAAGATTAAAAGAATTAGAGGTCGAAGTTATCTGATTCTTACTGAAACAAAGGTAATATGGGTGATTGAGAATGTTGGAAAATACATTCTTGATCACCTTTTTTATCAACTTTGATTTTACTTCCTTATTTCTCCTTATTGTTTGCTTCTTTTTTTATAACAGTTCTGTTGGGTACAAAATAGACAATCGGATAGTCTTGTTTATATAGAGATATAACTTTGTTAGCAGAATAAATTAATTGTCCTGATTTATAGATTATATAGGTGTTTATTGTTAATATAATCAAATTTATTTTCATTTTATTTCGTTTTGTATTGAATATTTCCAGTTAAATTCCGTTATTTGCGAAATGATAAGAAGTAAATGATAATAATATGCAAGTTGAAACGTTAGAATTACAATCGGAAAAGAATCGGAAACGGTTGGTTGAGATTGTGTATAAAGCAAAAGCAGGACACATTGGAGGTGATCTGTCGTGTCTTAACGTGCTTACAGCACTTTATTTTGATATAATGCGTGTTTGGCCGGATAAACCAAAGGAAACGAAAAGAGATCGTTTTGTAATGAGCAAAGGGCATTGCGTAGAAGCGTTATATGTTACGCTGGAAGCAAAAGGTTTCATCTCTCGTGAGGTAACCGACACATTAGGAGAATTCGGATCTATCTTGTCCGGCCATCCTACTATAGAGGTACCGGGTATTGAAGTAAATACAGGAGCTTTAGGGCATGGCTTGTCTGTAGGTGTCGGAATGGCGATGGCTGCCAAAATGGATAAAGCTGATTATAAAACGTATGTATTGATGGGAGATGGTGAGCAAGGGGAAGGTTCTATATATGAAGCTGCTATGGCAGGAAACCAGTATAAATTGGATAATCTGGTAGCCATTATTGACCGTAATCGTTTGCAGATCAGCGGTACAACCGAGGAGGTCATGTCATTGGAGAGTATGCGCGACCGCTGGACTGCCTCGGTTGGGATGTATTGGAAATGAACGGAGATGAGATGGAAGATATCATCCGGACTTTCCGTTCTATTGATTATACGAATAAAAAGCCTCATTTGCTTATCTCCCATACTACAAAAGGAAAAGGAGTGTCTTATATGGAAGGCATTGCAAAATGGCATCATGGCGTGCCTACAGCCGAACAATATGAAGAGGCTGTTCGCGAGGTATCCGAAAGAATTGAAAAACTAGAAAAAGAAAACAATGGCAAATAATATGATAGCGTGCAGAAAGAGCTTTACAGATACGTTGCTGGAGTTGGCGCGTCAGGATAAAGATATTGTGGCGGTTACAACAGACGCCAGAGGATCTGTTACTTTGGGGGATTTTGCAAAAGAATTACCTGCACAGTTTGTAGAATGTGGAATAGCCGAACAGGATGCGGTAGGAATATCAGCAGGTTTGGCACATAGCGGAAAAAAAGTGTTTGTATGTGGCCCGGCTTGCTTTTACGTGGCACGTAGCTTGGAGCAGGTGAAGGTCGATTTGGCTTATAGTCAGAATAATGTGAAGATACTCGGAGTAAGCGGTGGAGTTGCTTATGGTGCTTTGGGGGCTACTCATCATAGCCTGCATGATATTGCCGTATTAAGAACTTTTCCGGGAATGAATATCGTTCTTCCTTGTGATGCCCGTCAGACACGCAAGTTGGTCAAACTATTGGTAGATTACCCTGAACCGGTATATGTGCGTGTAGGAAGGGCTGCCGTTCCCGATGTGTATGAGAATGATGATTTTGAATTTGTTCTGGGAAAAGCCAATACGTTGCTGGACGGTACGGATCTGACTATCATTGCCGCCGGAGAAACGGTTTATCATGCTTATCAGGCCGGCTTGATGCTGCGTGAGAAAGGCATTCAGGCACGTGTGCTGGATATGTCTTCCATCAAGCCTGTTGATGTGGAAGCCATCAGGAAAGCGGCGGAAGAAACCGGACGAATTATCACCGTAGAAGAACACAGCCGGTTTGGCGGCTTGGGAGCTATTGTAGTTGAGACGCTTCTGAAATCCGGTTCCGGTACGCATTATCGGCATCCCCGATGAGAACGTGGTTCATGGAAACTCCCATGAATCTTTGCCCATTACGGATTGGATAAAGAGGGCATCTGCAAGACTGCCCTTGAATTCGTGAAAAAATAAACATATCCTTTTTAAATCTAATAGTATGATTAGCAGAATAATTACCATAGATCAAAGTACTTCGGCAACAAAAGCCATGCTGTTCTCTGAAGATTGCGAATTGTTGCATCGGGTAAATATAGAACATCAGCAATTCTACCCGCAGATAGGATGGGTAGAGCATGATGCCGAAGAAATCTATAAAAATACCATAGAAGCGATACATTGTCTGCTTGAACAAGAAGAAGTGAATGGAAAGGATATTTCTTATTCTCTTGCCATCACCAATCAGCGCGAAACGGTGGTTGTTTGGAACCGACATACCGGCAAGTCCGTTTATCATGCCGTGGTATGGCAATGCCAGCGGGGAGCGGCTATTTGCAAAGAACTGAAAGATAAGGGATACAGCGAACTGGTACAACGAAAGACCGGATTGCTTATCGATCCTTATTTTTCTGCCAGTGGTGCTAAGTGGATATTGGATAACGTGGAAAATGCACGTGAACTGGCAGAAAAGGCGATTTGTTGATGGGAACTATTGATTCCTGGCTGATTTGGAAATTGACCGAAGGCAGGAAGCATCTGACTGATTATACGAATGCGTCGCGTACCATGCTTTTTAATATTCATACTTTGGACTGGGATGAAGAGTTGTTGAAACTCTTCACTATTCCCCGGAATATGATGCCGGAAGCGTTGCCCTGTGATGCTGTTTTTGGAGAAACAACGATAGAGGGTTTGTTCAAATCTCCGATACAAATAGCAGGTGTTTTAGGTGATTCCCATGGAGCATTAACCGGTCAGATGTGTTTTGAGGCAGGTATGGGCAAGGTGACTTATGGAACGGGATCATCTGTTATGGTTAACATTGGAGAAGAGGCTGTCGCTGCTCCTGAAGGGCTGGTTACATCCGTCGGATTCTCGGCTTTGGGTAAAGTGTATTATGCTTTTGAGGGCAATATCCATTGCACCGGAGCCACTATCAAATGGATGGTGGAGAAATTGGGATTGGTGGACTCGTTCAATCAAATTGAAACCTTGGCGACTTCGGTGAAAAATAATGATGGAGTCTATCTGGTTCCCGCCTTTACCGGATTGGGAGCTCCCTGGTGGAAACCGGATGCTAAAGCTGCCATCTGGGGAATGACACTGAATGCTGGAAAAGCGCATGTGCTGCGTGCAGGATTGGAATCCATTGCTTATCAAGTGAAGGATTTGATAGACATGATGACCCGGCAGGCAGGAATCGAGCTGAAAGCGTTGCGTGTTGACGGAGGCCCCACGAAGAATCAGTTCCTGATGCAGTTTCAGGCTGATATGCTGCATGCCGTCATTAACCGTTCGGAGATAGAGGAAGCTTCTGCATTGGGGGCTGTTGTCATGAATGGCTTTGCCCGTAAGAAGTGGGCCAGTTTCCAAGAAGCCGCTGCCATGCGTACCATTGACAATTGCATCGCTCCCTGTATGGAGGAAAAAGAACTTCAATCTTTGTATAGTGGCTGGCGTGAGGCTGTTAAGAAAGTAATAGGACAGAATAACTAACTGAATATATCGTAACTTTTAATACCATTAGAAATGAAAAACAAGAAAAAAATGTGTTTTGGTGTCATCATTGGAACACGCGCTTATTTTAACTCGGAATTAGCAAAAGATGTCCGTAAACAATTGTTGGAAACACTGACGAAAGAGGGCTATGACTATGTCATTCTCCCCGAAGATGCTACGCCTACAGGCAGTAGCAGTATTGAAACAAGAGAAGATGGCTTGAAATGTGCAAAGTTGTTCCGTGAGAACCGTGACCGCATTGATGGAATCATTGTTTCATTACCTAACTTCGGTTTTGAAATCGGTATCATCAATGCTATCAGTGTAGCCGATCTGAATGTGCCTGTTTTGGTTCAGGCATGTGATGATGAGAATGACAAGGTGGATTTGGATAGCCGTCGTGACGCGTTCTGTGGTAAGATTTCCGTATGCAATAACTTGTATCAGTATGGCATTCCTTTTACTGATACTACACTACATACTTATTCTATTTATTCTGATTTGCTGGCAGCCGATATTAATAAGTTCGCTGCGATCTGCCGGGTGGTGAATGGTCTTCGTCATGCTCGCATCGGTGCCATCGGCACTCGTCCTGCCGGTTTCCAGACCGTCCGCGCCAGCGAGAAACTGTTGCAGGCATCGGGCATTACAGTCGTTCCGGTAGATCTTTCTGAAATCTTGTCTGCCGCCCGTAAGATTGAAGATGCTGATGAAACGTTACAAGCAAAACTGAAAGAAATCAGACAATATGCTGCTGTTCCCGAACAATACAATGATAAACTGATTTTGCAGGCTAAATTTGGTGTGGCTGTAGAACAATGGATGGAAGCCAATGAAATTGATGCTGTAGCTATCCAGTGTTGGGACTCTTTGGAGCAAAACTATGGTTGTGCAGCTTGTGTGACTATGAGTATGTTGAGTGAAAAATTAATCCCTGCTGCTTGTGAAGTGGATATTGCCGGTGCAGTGTCTATGTATGCGTTGACATTGGCTTCCGGTCGCCCGTCGGCATTGCTTGACTGGAACAATAACTTTGCCGAGGATCGTGACAAGTGTGTGTGTACACATTGTGGTAACTTCCCTAAATCATTTGTAATGAATGATTTGAAGTTAGGAACATTAGGAGTGTTGGCAGAACATTAGGTAAGGTACATACTTTCGGTGCCGTTTACGGTAAAGTAAACAGGGTGATTTCACCTTCTTCCGCATCTCGACAGATGATACGAAGGGTTGTATCAAGTCTTATTTGGGCAAAGGTGACCTGACCGATGACCCATACGGAATGGATGGTTGTATAGCAGTAACCAAGGTGGATAATTTGCAGCCGCTTATGAAATATATTTGTAAGAATGGATTCGAACATCATGTGGCTATGTGCCGTGGCAATGTGAAAGATATTTTGGCGGAAGCTATTGAAACTTATCTGAACTGGAATATCTATATTCACGAATAATATCGATGAAATATGATATTGGTAGATAATTACTTTTTGGCAATCCTCTGCTGTGTTATTTGCTGTGCCTGCTGGGCTCTTGGCAAATACGCAGAAGATGGTTGCGCCAAGCAATGGAGCTTTGAACTGTTTTATTGGGATTTGACCGTCGGTCTGTTCCTTACAGCTTTATTGGGGGCGGTGACTTTGGGAAGTATGGGAAGTGAAGGCCGTACCTTTTTCAGGATTTGGCAGTCATGGACTGGTCTAGCATTCAATATGCATTCTTGGGCGGTGTTGTGTGGAACTTTGGCAATATATTTCTTACCGCAGCCATTGCTGTAGCCGGAATGTCAGTAGGTTTTCCTATCGGTGGAGGCTTGGCCTGGATTGGAGGTATTGTATTCAATTATTTATTAATCTCTTTGGCCGGTCAGACCTATCAGGGAAATCAGCTTTTACTATGGAGTGGTGTGTTAGTCATCATTGTAGCTATACTGATCTGCGGAAAAGCGTACGGAAAGTTATCGTCCGGCAAGGCTTCCACTCCGAAGAAGGGGATTCTGCTGGCCATTATGGCAGGCATTGCTATCATGTTCTTTTACGGATTGGTAGTGAAATCTCTTGACCCGCAGTATGTGGCGGGAGGAACCGGAACGCTGACTCCTTATACAGGTGTGTTCTTCTTTGCGGTAGGTATTCTGGCCAGCACACCTATATTCAATACCTTTGCCATGAAGCATCCGGTAGAAGGCAAGGCGGTGACCATGAAAGATTACTTTGCCGGCGATGCCAAGACCCATCTCACAGGTATGCTGGGAGGCTTTATCTGGATGGGCGGCATGGTGATTAGTTTTATGGGAGCAGGTGCTGCCAATCCGGCTATCTCTTATGCCCTTAGCAACGCAGCGCCTGTGGTGGCTATGATCTGGGGAGTTTTTGTCTGGAAGGAATTTAAGGAAGCTCCGAAGGGGACCAATAAACTGATTGCGGCTATGTTCTCCTTGTTTATTATCGGATTAATAAGCATTACTTTGTCAAATTAAAAATTAGATGAAGAGAAATTATAAAATAGGGCTTGTAATGAAGTCGTTACAAGCCGATTTTTTCAAAGTGATGAAAGAAGGGGCCATTCAGTATGCGGCCCCTCTTCCGTTTTTGGATTTGGTTTGTGTGGGAACGGCTACACAGACAGAGGTAGAGGAACAGGTTGACTTGATGTATTCCTTGATTCATCAGCAAGTCGATGCTATCGTATTGGTTCCTATAGATTCAAAAGCCTTAGTTCAGCCTGTAGTAGAGGCTGTCAGGAAAGGAGTTCCGGTAATCAATATTGATATCCGGTTGGATACTCAGCTATTGGAGCAGGCAGGAGTAGAAGTGGCTTTTGTGGGACCGGATAATTTTGCAGCTGCGTATGAAGTGGGTAAATTATTGGATAAGAAGTTGCGGAATGAAGATAAAGTTGCTATTATTGAAGGATTGGCGGCAGCGATAATGCGCAGCAGCGTAAAAGAGGTTTTATCAAGGCGATAGAAGAAAAAGGGTTAAGATTGGTGGCATCCGAACCGGCCGACTGGGAAACGGAGAAAGCCGCCGAAGTTTTTCAGGCTATGTGGATGCGGTATCCTGATTTGAAAGCTGTATATTGCAGCAATGATGCGATGGCGTTGGGGGTTCTTCAGCAGATGCAAGAAAAAAATTGCTATCTGCCTGTAGTGGGCTTTGATAATGATGCGGTAATGAAAGAATTTCTTTCTACGGGAAAACTGGTTGCAACAGCTGATATTTTCAGCTCACAGATGGCTGTCCGGGGCATTGAGTTCGCTTTGGATGTATTGGAGGGAAAAATAGAGAATAGAGGGGTTCATTCTACAGCTTACGAAATTATTAAACAATGAGTTCGTAGGGAAACGGTCCATACTGAGATATGCACTTAAGGCACCGGCTGTTTAACTTCTTAATATTGCCGGCAATGAGCAATATTAAGAAGTATTCTTTTTACGAATGAAATATTTAGTGTAATTTTGTGGCTCAAAATAAATTAAATAGAATCATTATGGCAGCAAAACCAAGGTATACCTAAAGGAACGAAGAGATTTTTTCGCCCGGTGGAAATGGCGAAACGTAACTATATATTCAATACGATCCGTGATGTGTTTCATCTTTTCGGCTATCAGCAGATTGAAACTCCTTCTATGGAGAATTTGTCTACCTTGATGGGAAAATACGGTGACGAAGGGGATAAGTTATTGTTTAAGATACAGAACTCAGGTGATTATTTCAACGGCATTACCGATGAGGAATTGCTGAGCCGCAATGCGGTAAAGCTGGCGAGCAAGTTCTGTGAAAAAGGATTGCGCTACGATCTCACCGTACCTTTTGCCCGCTATGTGGTGATGCATCGTGATGAAATAAGTTTTCCTTTCAAACGTTATCAAATCCAACCGGTTTGGCGTGCGGATCGTCCCCAAAAAGGGCGTTACCGTGAGTTTTACCAATGTGACGCCGATGTGGTAGGCAGCAATTCTTTATTGAATGAAGTGGAGCTGGTACAGATGATAGACCGTGTATTTGGTAAATTCGGAGTACGTGTTTCAATTAAAATCAATAACCGTAAGATATTGACCGGTATTGCCGAGATTATCGGGGAGGCTGATAAAATTGTAGATATCACCGTAGCCATTGACAAACTGGATAAAATCGGATTGGAAAATGTAAATGCGGAATTGGCTTCTAAAGGGATTCCTCAAGAGGCTATTGATAAATTGCAGCCGATTATTTTATTGAGTGGAAGCAATGAAGAGAAATTGGAAACTTTGAAGACTGTCCTTGCTACCAGTGAAGCGGGATTGAAGGGAGTGGAAGAAAGTGAATTCATATTAAAAACCGTGTCTGCACTGGGTGTGAAGAGTGAAGTGGAATTGGATTTGACTTTGGCTCGCGGCTTGAATTATTATACGGGAGCAATTTTTGAAGTGAAGGCCTTGGATGTGCAGATTGGCAGCATCAGTGGTGGTGGCCGTTATGATAATCTGACCGGTGTCTTTGGTATGGATGGTATGTCTGGTGTAGGTATCTCTTTCGGAGCCGACCGTATTTTTGATGTGTTGAATCAGTTGGATTTGTATCCGAAAGAAGCGGTGAACGGAACCGAGCTGTTGTTTGTAAACTTCGGCGATAAAGAGGCTGCTTATTGTCTGCCTATCCTGACAAAAGTCCGTGAAGCAGGGGTGCGCGCTGAAATTTATCCGGATGCTTCTAAAATGAAGAAGCAGATGGGATATGCCAATGACAAGCAGATTCCTTTTGTCGCTATTGTTGGTGAAAATGAAATGAACGAAGGGAAACTGACTTTGAAGAATATGACTACAGGCGAGCAGTCACTGGTTACACCGGATGAGTTGCTGGCGGTGGTGAAAGCTTGATTTCATCAAGCGGATGTTGTCGGAATAGTCCGGTATATTCATCCGTAATTATCTATGCGGATTAACAGATTATTTTTTTTCTTCCGTCACTATATCTCATTTAGAATCAGTGAAATATGGTGACGGAAGTCCTTTTTCCCCTCCGAAATGGTTTGTTCTCCTTTCCCTGTGTGGAGTCGGCCTGATAGCTACCGGTCATTATGGCAGATGTGTTTAGTACTCCTTTTTATATTCTCGTCCGTTTTTTTTGTAGCTTTGTCTGTCTTCTTTTGTTGTTTCACTTAGGTGACAATGCATTGCACTAAGTGGAGAGGCGTAGTCACCCAAGTGATACGATTGCTTCACCTTGGTGAAACTATAATGCAACAAAGTGTTTGCACGATAAGTATTTGTAAATGAAGTAAATGGATGAACCATCATACAGGACACATCAAGAAGGAAAATCTATGAGCCTTCAGAAACAATGGTAAAAAGACACATACATACCGGTTAAGGGGAATTACGGAACCTTTACACCACAAACCTTTGAAGATAAATGGTTTGTGGTGATGGAAACAAAAAAGAACAGATGTCTTTTTAATACGCTATCTTATCCAATATCCCGTTCAAGTGTGCAATAGCCACTCCATAATTAGTCATGGGAATCTGTTGCTTACGGGCATTATCAATCCGGTTTAGTACATATTTGCGATTGAACATGCAGGCTCCGCAATGAATGATTAAGTGATAGGGTGTCAAATCCTCCGGAAAGTCTGTACCTGCAACGATATCTATTTGCAACTCTTCACCTATCTTTTTACGCAACATACGTGGAAGCTTTACTCTGCCTATGTCCTCGGTGGCAGGGGCATGAGTGCAGGCTTCTGCTATCAGTACCCGTGATTGTGAGGTGAGGCGGTCTATGGCTGAGGCTCCTTCCATATAATAGAGTATATCCCCTTTATATCCTGCCATCAGAACGGAAAAAGAGGTGAGAAGGCTTTCTGCCGGTTTTTGCTCATAAACGGCATGAAAAACTTGGGAGTCGGTTATGATTAGTTTCGGAGGATAGGACAGAGCCTGCAAAGTGGCGGCTATTTTATCGGTTGTACAGCTCATTACCAGACATTTTTGTCCAATAATTCGCGCATCGTCTGTACTTGTGGAAGAATAAGTCGGCCTTTGGGAGCCTGTATGTCTTGTGGCATGACTAAGAGCACTAAATCTCCTTCTTTAACCAGATCTCCGGTAATGGTCTGTTGTCCGAAATCTGCCGGTAACTTTTCTAGAATAGCTTGAAGTATTTTCTCTATGCCCGTCTGTTCTTTTGTGCTGATAATGAGAGGTTCTTGACCGCATTCTTTTTCTATACGGTCCCTCGTGGATGCTATGTCTTTTCGGATATCAGCTTTGTTCAGTATCAGGATAACCGGAATATTCCTTTTATTTAACTGCTCCATCCATTGTTTTTCATCCTCGCAATTGCCGTCTTCACAAAGAAGTAAGGCAATATCTGTCCGTTCGATGGCTTTCAACGTACGGGTTATGCGCATTTCTCCCAATTCCCCTTCATCATCAAATCCGGGAGTATCGATAAAGAGACAAGGACCGATATGTTGAATTTCCATCGCTTTGCTGACAGCATCTGTTGTTGTACCGGGAATATCCGATACAAGGGCGGTGTCTTGTCCGGTCAAGGCATTGATTAGAGAGGACTTGCCGCTATTGCGTTTTCCGAACAGGACGATATGTAGCCGGTTGGCAGCGGGAGTGTTGTTTAGACTCATATTTTATTGGGCTTGAATTAGGTTCATTATCTGTATTGAAAAGGTTGCTTGACGCATGAGCGGTTAGAATCTGAAATCTCGTTTCCCTTCTTCTATCTCTTTCAGATTACGAATTGCTATTTCTTTTATTTTCGGATTGGGAATATGTTCCAACTCTTTTTTATCAGTTGGATTCCTTTGGCTCGTGTATCCGGTGCCGCATAATCTTCCAGATACTCTTTTAGTGTCATCAATGCATTGGGAGCGCAGCAGTTGGCGATTTGTCCCGATTTGACTAATGACATAAAACGGTCGCCTGTACGCCCTGCCCGATAACATGCTGTACAGAAACTGGGGATATGCCCCAAGTCGAGCAGCCAGTTCACTACCTCGTCCAAGGTACGGGTGTCACTGATGTCGAATTGTGCTGAGTTTTCTTCCGGTGTTTCCGGAATGGCATAACCGCCTACGCTGGTCCGGGAGCTCCGCTGATTTGTGAGATTCCCAGGTTTAAGACTTTGCGTCGGGTTGCAGCCGATTCCCTTGTAGAGATAATCATACCTGTATAAGGAACAGCGATACGGATTACCGCCACAATTTTACAAAATATATCATCTGAAATGGCATCCGGGAAATCTTGCGTGGAGATATCATCTGCCGGACAGATGCGAGGAACACTGATGGTATGTGGTCCCACTCCGAAGGTAGCTTCCAGATGTTCGGCATGCATCAATAATCCTGTAAAGTCATAGCGGTAGGTATTCAGCCCGAATAAAACACCTAGTCCTACATCGTCAATTCCCGCTTCCATGGCACGGTCCATCGCTTCGGTATGATAAGCATATTTGCTTTTCGGACCGGTGGGATGCAGGGATTCGTAATTTTCTTTATGATAAGTTTCCTGGAACAGGATATAAGTGCCGATACCTGCGTCTTTCAGCTTGCGGTAGTTTTCCACGGTAGTGGCGGCAATGTTGACATTGACCCGGCGGATAGCCCCATTTTTATGTTTGATGCTATAAATGGTTTGGATAGATTCCAGTATGTACTCAATAGGATTCCGCAACGGATCTTCTCCTGCTTCCAGTGCCAGGCGTTTGTGTCCCATGTCTTGCAAGGCAATTACCTCCTTACGTATCTCTTCTTGTGTCAGCTTTTTGCGTGCTATGGTCTTGTTCTTCAAATGATAAGGGCAGTAGACGCATCCGTTCACACAATAATTGGAAAGATATAGAGGGGCGAACATTACAATACGGTTGCCGTAAAACTTATGTTTGATTTCCTGTGCCAGCCGGAAAATGCGTTCTGTTAGATCCGGTTGGTCGCATTCCAGCAGTAATGCTGCCTCACGATGGGACAGTCCTTTGAATTGAGCAGCTTTGTCAATCAGTTGCTCTATCAGGGCACGATTGCTTTTGTTGTTGTGAGCATACTCCAAGGTATCCAGTATCTCTTGATGGTCTATGAATTCTTCTGCTATTTTAGAATCTGCTTTATACATGTTTGTTAGGGGTTAGTGATAGTCACCTCTATCTGTCGATATCCGGTAACCGATTGTTTCCAGTTGTTGTGCCAAAGCTCGTAAACCTTCGGCTGCTTCGGCACCGAAAGCGGCTTTGTTATCATACAAGGTGTATTTTTCTCTTTGCTCCCTGGGGGAGAGATTGGGCATCACTACATTAGCTCCTGCCAATATTCCTTTTTCCCGTCCGTCCGGTGACAAGGTGGCAAGGGCGGTGGTCGATGGAATCAGGGCGGACGGGTGCATTAACCGGAAAAGGGATAACAGCTTGAGGGTCATTCCTACACTTCCGGCCGGCTCTGTTCCGAATGGTGTGTCATGATGGGGGATAAATGGACCGATACCGATCATTTGGGGCTGGAATTGCTCTATGAATAACAGATCTTCCACCAGATGTGTCAGGGTTTGTCCCGGAGTGCCTACCATGATTCCTGTTCCGGTTTGATATCCAATTTCTTTTAGCCATTGCAGGCATTGGAGCCGATGCTTTAGTGACATCTCCTCAGGATGTAATTTCCTATAGTGTTCTTCGTTGTGTGTTCGTGTCGGAGCAGATAACGGTTGGCTCCGGCACGGAAGAAACGTTTCGTATGCTTCCCGTGAATTTCTCTCCTAATGAAAGGGTGATGGCACAATCGGGGAATTCACAGTGGATGGCGGCAACGGTTTTTTTCTAATCCATTCATCTGTTAAGGCAGGGTCTTCACCGCCTTGCATCACGAAGGTGCGGAATCCGAGTGCATATCCTTCACGGCAACATTCCAAAATGGTTTCACGCTTTAATGCGTAACGGGTAATGGCGGTATTTCCTTTCCTTATTCCGCAATAATGACAGTTGTTACGACATCGGTTGCTCACCTCGATAAGTCCGCGGATAAATATCCCATTCCCGAAATGTGCCAAAGTGACTTCCCTGGCCTGTTGCTGTAAATACAGTAAGTGCCGGTATCCTGACAGGAGAGGAGGTTGGCATATTCCTCACCTGTCAGGCTATGGTAGTGACGTAATTTGTCAATCAGTCGCTTCATGCATACCTTTAATATGTTTTTTTCTGTTTTGCCAGTTCCTGTACCAATTGGCGTTTTCCATTGTTGCTGCCGCTGTGCGTACTGGGTCCTGTGATACAACCACCCTCGCAGGCCATCACTTCGATGAATTGTCCGGGAGCTTTGCCCGATTTAGCGTAGGCGCGTAATGTTCCGATATTCTTCTTGTTTAAATCAGATACCTGTATGGCATTGATTTTGTCCGCTTCCATTTTCAGGAATGCCTTTACGGCTCCCATCACGCCGCCGGCTTGTGCGAATCCATGCGCTTCGCGAACGGAAGAGAATTCCATAGCGTATGGCTGTACAATCTCCAGGTTAATCTCGAAAGCATCGAAAATAGAGGAAATCTCTTCGAATGTCATCACAAAATCCACAGCCTCGTCACGTTGAGCTTCTTTACGTTTGGCTACACATGGTCCAACAAATACGATTTTTGCATCAGGATACTTCTCTTTGGCTATACGTGCGGCATAATACATAGGCGAGCCTGTGCCGGAAACGTATTTTTTCATATCGGGGATGTATTTGTTCACCAGCTCGATATAGGACGGGCAGCATGAGGTAGTCATGAATTTCTGTCCTTCTTCCAGTTTTTCTATCAGTTCATGCGCTTCATGTTCTACGGTGGACATGGCTCCTTGTGCTACTTCAATTATATCGGTGAAACCGATTTGTCTGAATGCACCATATACTTGTTCGATAGTTGTGCTGAATTGTCCCAAAATAGATGGCGCGACAATGGCTACCACTTGTTCTCCTTTACGGATGCGTTGCAACACATCGAATGTCTGGGATATTTCAAAAATGGCCCCGAAAGGACAGGCATTCATGCATTTACCGCAATAAATACATTTATTCTCATCAATATGCTCTATACCGTGTTCATCTTTGCTGATCGCTTTGACAGGACAAGATTCCTCGCAGGGAACGGGAATATAGACGATTGCGTGATAAGGGCAGCTTTTGTGGCAGATGCCGCAACTGATGCAGGTATCATGGTCGATCCATGCCTTGCCGGTGTCGGCATGTACATGTACGGCTCCTTTGGGACAATTGTACTGGCAACTGCGGGCGGTACATCCCCGGCATAAGTCGGTGATTTCATAATTGATCTGTACGCAGGCCGAGCATGCTTCGTCTATAACACACATAATGTTGTCTTTGGGCTTTCCATTGTTTGCACGTTCTATAGAACGTGCGGCATATTCGGATAGTGGAGTGAGCTCATCGGTTTCATCATCCATATCCAACCCCAGTAGAGGAAGGGATTTGTATTTCCATACAGCGCGTTCTTTGTGTACGCAGCAACGCCCTGCATGTTTTGAACGTCGGGGGCTGAGTTCTAATGGCAGACGGTCTATTTTGTCTGTTGTCAGTTCTCCGTTTTTCCACAATTTTACAAGTTCTGTCAGCAATCTGTGGCGGACAATCATAATGTTGTTCGTAAATGCCATATAGTTAAAGGGGTTAATTATTAGGTTTTGCAAAGATAGTGATAGTTTGTGTCCTATGGAAATATTAAAAAAGAAAAATCACATTTTTCTCTTTTTATATTCAGATTCGTTCTGTCGCTGTGGAATGTAGCCGACTGGTTTATATATGAATCTTTGTAGGTAAAAATAATAAATTTCGTAAAAGCAACTGATAATGGCAGGGGAAGAGGAAACCATTTTAGTGAAAGATATGTTATAGCTGTGCCAATTTGGCAGAATAAAACTGTCAATTTCTCCTTTTTCATGTTTGGCACGTTTTTCGCAAGATGTTTTGCGTCACTGCTTAAAGATGACGGATAATTGATATAATTAAAAGTATAACATATAAAAATTAAGAACTATGAACATTAAACCATTAGCAGACAGAGTATTGATTCTTCCTGCTCCTGCAGAAGAAAAACAATCGGTGGTATTATTATTCCTGATACAGCAAAGGAAAAACCATTGCAAGGTGAAGTTGTCGCAATAGGTAACGGAACAAAAGATGAGGAGATGGTGTTGCATGTAGGTGATCAGGTATTGTATGGCAAATACTCGGGCACTGAACTGGAACATGACGGTAAGAAATACCTTATCATGCGTCAGAGCGATGTTCTCGCTGTTTTGGGATAATTAAATAGTACATTGTAAATCATTAAATTGTAAATAGAATTATGGCTAAAGATATTAAATTCAACATTGATGCCCGTGACGAATTGAAGAAGGGTGTAGACGAATTGGCTAACGCAGTGAAAGTAACCCTGGGTCCGAAAGGTCGTAATGTGATTATCGAAAAGAAATTCGGTGCTCCTCATATCACTAAGGATGGCGTGACTGTAGCTAAAGAAGTGGAATTGGCTGATGCATTTCAGAATACCGGTGCACAGTTGGTGAAATCTGTTGCTTCAAAGACAGGTGACGATGCAGGTGACGGTACTACTACTGCTACTGTGCTGGCTCAATCAATCGTAGGGGTAGGTTTGAAGAATGTTACTGCCGGAGCAAATCCGATGGATTTGAAACGTGGTATCGATAAAGCTGTTGCCAAAGTGGTTGAATCTATCAAGTCTCAGGCCGAGATGGTAGGTGACAACTATGACAAGATTGAACAAGTGGCTGCTGTTTCTGCCAATAACGATCCTACTATCGGTAAGTTGATTGCAGACGCTATGCGTAAAGTTTCTAAAGATGGTGTGATTACTATCGAAGAAGCTAAAGGAACGGATACTACCATCGGTGTGGTAGAAGGTATGCAGTTCGACCGTGGTTACTTGTCTGCTTACTTTGTAACTGATACAGAAAAGATGGAATGTGTGATGGAACATCCGTACATCCTGATTTATGATAAGAAGATTTCTAACTTGAAGGATTTCTTGCCTATCCTGGAACCGGCTGTACAGAGCGGACGTCCTTTGTTGGTTATCGCAGAAGATGTAGACAGTGAAGCATTGACTACGTTGGTTGTAAACCGTCTGCGTTCTCAGTTGAAGATTTGTGCTGTGAAAGCTCCGGGCTTCGGCGACCGTCGTAAGGCTATGTTGGAAGATATTGCCGTATTGACAGGTGGTATCGTTATCAGCGAGGAAAAAGGTTTGAAGTTGGAACAAGCTACTCTTGAAATGTTGGGTACTTGCGATAAGGTAACTGTTTCTAAAGATAATACTACTATCGTAAACGGTGCAGGCGCAAAAGAAAACATTCAGGAACGTATCAATCAGATTAAAGCTGAAATAAAGAATACTACTTCAGATTATGATAAGGAAAAGTTGCAGGAACGTTTGGCTAAGTTGTCAGGTGGTGTAGCTGTTCTTTATGTAGGTGCCGCTTCTGAAGTTGAATGAAGGAAAAGAAAGACCGTGTGGATGATGCATTGTGTGCTACTCGTGCAGCTATCGAAGAAGGTATCGTTCCGGGCGGTGGCGTAGCTATATCCGTGCTTCTGAAGCATTGGAAGGCCTGAAGGGCGATAATGAAGACGAAACAACCGGTATCGAGATTATCAAGCGTGCCATCGAGGAACCGCTTCGTCAGATTGTTGCCAATGCAGGTAAGGAAGGTGCAGTAGTAGTACAGAAAGTACGCGAAGGTAAAGGTGACTTCGGTTACAATGCCCGTACTGATGTTTACGAAAACTTGCACGCTGCCGGTGTGGTAGATCCTGCTAAGGTAACTCGTGTAGCTTTGGAAAATGCCGCTTCTATTGCAGGTATGTTCCTGACTACAGAATGTGTAATTGTGGAAAAGAAAGAAGATAAACCAGAAATGCCGATGGGTGCTCCCGGAATGGGTGGCATGGGCGGCATGATGTAATCTTTGCCCCATAAATGATTAACGGACTCCCTGTTGGCGAAATGTTGACAGGGAGTTTTTTATAGACCATAGTGGATTATCTTCTCAAGTTTATTTACTCTCTAAATTTCGGCTCATCCGAGAAATTATGTTATGTGAGGAGACTGTGGATCACTCTTAAAAGATTAGTGGGGTTTATTTCAAATTGAACTGTCCTATAAAGAAGTGTTCTGAACGTTCAGAAACACTTCCTTTTTTTAGTGAGCCTCTTGTCGGATTCGAACCAACGACCCCGAGATTACAAATCACGTGCTCTGGCCAACTGAGCTAAAGAGGCATTGCTTTTTGTTTAGCGGGTGCAAAGGTAAGAATATCTTTTAAAAGAACAAATTCCTATGAAAAATAGTTGGAAATTACCAAATGGTAATTTTTACTCCGAAATAACGTTCTATCTTTGCATCCGCTAAACAAAAAAGTGAAGTTTATGAAGGATAGTATTGATTTTGGTAGTATGGAAATTCCGAAATTGTTTCGGAATTGCTGATACCTACTGTGCTGGGGATGGTATTTTCGGCTGTGTTTGTGATAACAGATGGTATTTTTGTAGGTCAAGGGATAGGTAGTGACGCATTGGCGGCAGTGAATATTACTGCTCCTTTGTTTTTGATAAGTACGGGTATCGGACTGATGTTTGGTGTTGGCGCATCGGTGGTGGCATCTATTCATTTATCTCAGGGAAAGTTGAAAACTGCTCGTATCAATGTGACGCAGGCTGTTGTGGTTTCTTCTTTGTTTTTGGCTGTGCTGTGGGGAGTGGTATGTTTGTTTGCTCCACAAGTAGCCGTGTGGTTGGGAAGTTCGGAACGTCTGTTGCCTTTGGCGGTGGAATATATGTATTGGTTCTTGCCTTTTCTGGTATTTAGTGCTTTGCTAAGTTCAGGGATGTTCTTTGTCCGTCTGGATGGTTCTCCTAATTATGCCATGTTGTGTATGCTATTCCGGCAGTGGTGAATATCCTATTGGATTATGTGTTCATTTTTATTCTCAAATGGGGAATGATGGGTGCGGCGCTGGCTACCAGTCTGGGGTATATTTTGGGGGCCGGAATGATTGTAGTCTATTTAAGTCGCAGAAGAAATGTGATTCATTTTTGCCGGGTGAAACTTAGCAAGAAGAGTATGCGGCTCACTTGGCGCAATGTGAAATATATGTGCCACTTAGGAGTTTCCACCTTTTTGTGCGAGGCAGCCATAGCCTGTATGATGTTTGCAGGCAATTATGTGTTTATCCATTATTTAGGCGAAGATGGAGTGGCTGCTTTCAGTATTGCCTGTTATTTCTTTCCCATTATATTTATGGTATATAATGCCATAGGACAATCGGCTCAACCCATTTTAAGCTATAACTTTGGAGCGGGTGATACCATGCGGGTACGTTCCGCTTTCCGTCTGGCACTGGGAACGGCCGTGACTGCGGACTTGTGTTTTTTGCGTTAACAGCTTTGTTCAATCATCAGATTGTGGCTATGTTTATTGATCGTTCCTATCCGGCATACGATATTGCTGTGGCGGGACTGCCTTTGTTTGCGTCTGGTTTTATTTTTTTTGCTGTAAACATTGTTTCCATTGGCTATTTTCAAAGTGTAGAGCGGGCACGTCCGGCTATGATGGTTACAGTTTTGCGTGGGTTTGTTTTTATGGTACTTTGTTTATTGGGCTTGCCGTTGCTATTGAAGGTGCCAGGGATATGGCTGGCGGTTCCTTTGGCGGAAATACTTACTTTTTTTAGTAATAATGGTAATTTATTATCGTAACATCAATGGGTTCGCAGATGATTTTTTACTTTGTAGTAATTAATCGGGTGGATATATGGATGCATTCATACAGAAGTTTTGTGAAAAATATAGTTTGCCGATAGCTTTGAGCTTGCAGTTGTTGGATAATATGGAGAAGTTCACTTTTCATAAAGGGGATTTTCTTGTACAGGAAGGTGGGCGGAACTCAAACTTCTATATTGTAAGTAAAGGAATCTGGCGGGGGCATTACCTTAATGACGGGGTAGATGTTTCCGTCTGGTTTGCTTCTGAAGGAGAGGCCATCTTCTCGTCATGGGGATATGTGGAAAATACAGTTTCGTTGGTTTCTATCGAAGCGATGTGTGACAGTGAACTTTATGGTATTTCGAAGGCAAAACTCGAAGTATTATATGCCGGATCTGTTGAACTGGCTAATTTTGGAAGACGACTGTTCGAGCAGCAGTTTTTAGGGCTTGAAGTTGGATGATAACGGGAGGAAGCCCCCGGGCCAAGGAGCGTTATCTTACTTTGTTGGAAGAGAATCCGGAACTGTTGCAGTATGTACCTCTGAAGCATATCGCTTCTTATTTATGGATTACCCCACAGTCGTTAAGCCGTATCCGTGCCGAACTGGGAGAAGGAAAAAAGACCAATGACAATTTTAGCATTTACGGGGTTGGTTCTTTCGTATGGAAACGCATTGTTCTCTTTGCTTTTTCTTGTATGGTTCATCTTTGCCTTGATGGATGGTAGAAAAGTTGGCATCCGATAAATATTTATCTTAAAAGTGTCATCGTATTTTATTTTTGTGTAAGTTTGTAGTGAATCCTAAAAAAACTTATGGCAATGATAGATGATATTTTAGAGTTCAACAAGAAATTTGTTGAGAGCAAGGGATATGAGAAATATATTACCAACAAATATCCTGATAAAAAATAGCTATTCTTTCTTGTATGGATACCCGGTTGACGGAATTGTTACCTGCTGCTTTGGTATCAGGAACGGTGATGTAAAATTATCAAGAATGCAGGTGGGGTTATCTCGCATCCGTTTG
>ENA-OQHP01000014-OQHP01000014.1-human-gut-metagenome-genome-assembly--contig:-NODE-14-length-59214-cov-2.806793_pt1 | contig 59214 bp, 74 predicted proteins | sample MGYA00242563_ERZ504717 | MGnify/ENA primary metagenome ERZ504717 (study PRJEB26092, sample SAMD00036212) | human gut metagenome | host: Homo sapiens | study: EMG produced TPA metagenomics assembly of... | reverse complement strand
CAGCGGTTCATCCCCTATACGATAAGGCAACAGTATTCACAAAAATCTTCAAATGAAAGAGAACGGTTCCATGGACGTTTCTGCCAATTATCAAAAGCACGGTCTATATTGTCTATCAAGTATTCGGCTGTGATAATATGGGCATCATATATTTTTAGGAAGATTACGATAGGTATAATGCCCCCAACCGTCTGGCATAAGTCTGGTCTATTTGTCCGAAAGGACTATAATAAGTACGTACACGCTTCACACTATCCATTTCACCTCCCTGTTGGTAGGAATAGCAATGAGGCATATTCCGTATCAAAATTTAGCCGCTTCCAATTTTAAAGAATCATAGGTATAATGCTGAAGCAGTATCTCCAATTCCAAACGATTAGAAGTAGCAAAATTTAAAGCATGTTTCAATTGTTTCTGCTCAAAAGAAGAGTGGGCACAAGAGATACATACTAATGAAAAAAGGACAAGGAGTCTTGCTAAGAACATAATATTATTCATTTGTTAATTTGGTGGAATAGTATAATTTACCCCTGCGAAAACATAAATTAAAACTAAACTCAAAACACACCTTATTCTTCCCGCTATCTGATACAATCTAAAACACAGGAATTAAATTATGTACCTGAGTAAAACTACATTTCAACCAGTCTGAAGAATCAGACTCAATTGATATTTTTAGTTTCAATAATTAGTTACTTCATCTTATTTTCAGAAAAGGAGAGAATAAGGATTCACACTTACAATAAAATAAAGATACTATATTTGTCATCGTACTTTACTAAATAGTTCATTAAATTCAAGTGCTACTACAGAAGGATTTAAATTTTCCTCAAAGGATTCCACATCCTTATTTTCCCATATATACCCCAAACAATATAATTTATTATCATTAGACAAATACTGAGTATTAAACAAATAGGATTCTGCAGAAATTCCACCATCAATTTGATGATAACTTCCTCTTGCAAATTCTTACTAATAATCCAATAATAAACCTCTGGGATTCGTTCACCTTCATTGTTCAATAAAACATTTAAAAATATATAATCATGATTTTCCAGATAATTTATAATAGATGCATAGTTAGAACGCTGCAATTCTTCTATAACTTCCATGCCCGATAATTCATGTAATTTCTTAGGCAGCTTATAATTAGGAAAGTCCATAGCATATGATAAGTCCAATTTCCCATTTTCTATCGTATACAAATCATGATTTAGCGACTCATGAAACGTCAACCATTCTCCATTTCTTCCAAAATTATTCTCTACCATCGGAAGCATATTAGACTTTTGATGAAGATAATATGCCACATTGGCGATATTTTCATCTGTACAAATCATTTTAGCATCGCCATACGTGGTGTTGTTACCTACATAAAACCAATAATTCTGCCTATCATCTATGGCAAAAGAAAACGCAGGATAAGTAACCTCCTTCTTGTCTAAGAAATCTCCCCCAAAGTATAACAAAAAATTCCTCCATCTGATAGGACCTCTAAAACTTTACTTTTCTGATTAACAACGACATCATAGACGCTAGTATATTCACCAGGGCCATTTCCCCTGTGTCCGATATAACCGGAAAACTGTCCATCACTAGTAAAGCTAAGTATAGATGATTCTGAATTTTTTGAATATACAATCCAACCACTGTCAACTTTAATTATAGATGAATTACGATCGACCATACTAGAATCTGAAAAACTGAGAACGGTTATATCCTTACTCAAAGTCAATTTGCTTTGCTCAAGTGTGATTGCTTCAGTTTTATTAAAATATAATCAAATGTTTTTTTATGTTTTACACTACATGAAACAAAAAGAAATGGGAAAAAATATTAATATCAACTTTTTCATTATATAGAATTTAAAGTTAAAATAAGCTCCAATCCAATGGAGTATATGAATTGGAGCTGTTTCAAATTTATATCATAATACTCTCATTTTATCTGCACGGCCTTCGACAACTTTCTGCAGTTCGTCTTGAAGTACACATATAATTCATGTTTAATGGTGCACAATACCCCATAGTTTGGTATCTATTTGTTGTCGAAGATTCACCACTAGCCAACGCTTCCACATTAGCCAAAGCCAAATCAGACATTACATCCGATTGCTGAGCATTATACACATTCATTCCTGCTATCAAAGCAAACGCAACAACCAAAGTTGCCTTCAAAATATTCTTCTTCATCTTATTTCTAGTAAAAAAATTATTATTATTCATATTTTCATCTTATTCTCGGAAAGAACTCCACCGCAGAAAAAACAAAAATACCGCTTGCTTATTCTGATTATTTACACTACTTTTACATCGGACTTAACCTCCTTTTCTTTTAGGAGAGAGCCACAGGGTGGAAAGAATCGACTTTCGGCAAAGAAAATGAATTTCTTTCCATCCGCTTTTTACTCCCATTGATTCATACTTCATCCTTTATTCAGCATTCCCCGTTACCTTCAAACGAAGTGGAGAATTATCTGCATTGCAATAAATGGTAACCGTCTTACTGAAATGCTCAGCCTTTTCGGCTTCATAAATCACGGTCAGTTCCGCTTTTTCTCCCGGACGAACACCCTCCTTATTATAGTTTACCTTGGTACATCCACAGGAAGTGATGACATCGTATATCACCAGTACATGCTGTCCCGTATTGGTCAATGTGAACTTGCGTTCCTGCTTCTCCGACTGAGGAAATGAACCGAAGTCTATGCTTGTTACGTCCAGACTGACTTTCGTTATCGGTGTTTCCGCTTTTACAACTTCACCACCTGTCAATACTTTCAAATAAAGTTCCTTCACCTTTGGATTGTGAACAGGATTGCCTATAGCCGCCACCCTGTTGTCTTTATCCAATAGGAATGTCTGGAAAGTCATTTCATCCGGAAAGTGGTTCAATCGGTTAAAATCGTCCTTTTCATCGAAACAAACAGGATAGACAAATGCATCACGACGGGTAATATAACGCAGTCTTTCATATCTTTCGGATGGAAATAGAAGACAAAGGGAACCGGACGGTTCAACGTTGAATCAACTTCCTGCATAAACAGCTTCCAGCGAAGCAATTGTAACTTACAACTAGTACAGCCTACAGAATCGATATAAGTCACTACCTTATAATCCGCATCCGCTAAAGAAAAGTCCACTGTATCCTTCCCTTGAATAGAATAGTAAAAAAGGAATGGGCAGGAAAGAGAATTTCTTTCCCTTCCCATTCCTCAACCAAACGAGCGATTTTATCTTTTTCTGATTCCTTGCAGGAGGAAAAAAGAGCAAAAACACATAGTAATAGACAAAGGTATCTCATTGATTAATCCAGGCCAAAAGGTATAAGCACATATTCCACTTTGTCTCCGGTACTGCAAGTCACATTCCCACTGCCCAGACATGTATCATACCCGGATTCTCCTGCAGCCAATGCTTCCACATTATCTAAAAGAAACTCACTCTCTACCGGCTTTCCGGATTGCTTTTCCCAAGCCATTACCGCCATTAGCATAACAACGGTAAATAACACAAATACTTTTTTCATTGGTTTATCATTTTTTGTGTGAAGGTAGAGAACATCTATCGGGCACGCAAATTTTTTCCCTTAAATTGATCTTAAGGTGACCTTAAAGTTTTCTTAAGATTCAAAAATCCCCATTTCATCGGAAGGATTATTTTAATGCCCTGATCTCCAAATCATAAGGTTCATCCAATTAAATCATATTCTTTTTTTAACTTATAAGTTCCTTTTTTATAAATATGCGTATCTTTGCAATCTCTAACATGAACAAGAAACATGAAAATACCGACAAACTTATTCAAGTTTAGCTTTATTGCATTGGGATGGATTGTATTCATCCTGCTATGTTATGTTGCTTTTAAAGATGAAAAACAAATGTTCTGATAACAATGAAGGACAGCCTACGTGAAGCAATCAATATTGATTATCAAGAACGCTTAAACAAGATTCTTATTCATTATCGCCCTTTAGGCAGAAAGGTAAAAGGTGTCCAAATAGAATACGATGATAGTCTAGAAATCATTTATTTTGAAGACAGCACCCATGAGTCACTGGCTGCCCAACTGGCCAACCAGTATGTGATGACAAGGATTATCCCCGTCAATCCAGACAATTTCAATAAGATCTTCCAAGAAGAATGGGAAAAGAATGGAGTTTCCGCCGCTAAGACGGGAATCATTTACCGCTACAACAAGAAAAAGGTATTCAGTGACAATGATTCAATCTCTTTCCAGAAAGCTCTTGTCACCCCTGTACAAGCAATAGACGCTAAAAGAACCGCCGGCGTACAGGCATGGGCTATGATTCATTGGACAGAAATAGTAAAACATACCACTCCAAAAGTGTTATGGAGTATCATTGCTTATTTCATTGTCTTGATATGGGTGTCTCTGTCATTTCTGAAAAAACCACAGGAAAAAGAAACTCCCGCCAATCCGGACTGCATACCATGTGAAGAAATTCCTGACAATCCGGACTACATACAATTGGGGAAAATGACTTTAAAGTTGGAAAGCAAGAAACTATATATTGGCGACCGGCTTTGCCACATAGCACCGGCAGATTTCAATCTGCTGGAACTGTTTATCAAAACACCCAAGCATCTTTTGACTAAAGAAGATATTAAAAATGCTTTCTGGCCGAAAGATAACAATCCCGAAAATAAAATATATAGTCATATCTCCACTCTTAAATCCTCACTCAAGGACTTTCCCGAATATCAGATAGTGACAGAAAAAGGAGGATACCGACTGGTTATCTCCTCAAACGAATGAATAGCTCCTATTTCCAATAATAAGCATACATAAGGTATACAATCTTACTTAAAATCACCAACCACCGCAGCAGGAACAAAGCATTTCTCACAGCGGAACGAGTTGTTTCATTAAGGTGGAATAATTTATTTCATCAAGGTAAAACTAAATATTCCACCATATAAAACTATTTGTTCCACCATATAAAATTAATTGTACCAAACAGTGGAACACACTGTAATACACGGGAAACAAAGAGATTCTCGTTACTATATTCTGATTCATTCATTATAGGCCACAGGACAATGTAGTGCAGGACAATAACACTGTGACAGACTTTTATCTGTCACACTCTCCGTCACGCTATCTGTCACATCTTAACAACCTGTTTTTCAGCAAAATAATTAGTACTGTGACAGTGTGACAGATAATTCTCACTTTTAAACTCTATGAAAGCAAACTTGAAAATCATCCATATTCCTTCACCCTGAAGGATTTTTTTGGCTGAAGCTTTCCGGGTACAAATCCGTCATTATAATCAGCTAAGAACTAACATCTTACATAAGGATGAAGGATTTGAAAGAAAAAACGCATGAATTCTAAATTGGTATAAGCAGACAGTCCAGCTCATAAAACACTAGAACCTTTTTAAAAAAGGCCCTGTTCTTTTCAAAAAAGATCCGGTTCTTTTCGGAAAACGAACTTATGTTTTTCCAACCATACACTACAATAAATTATCCGCCATTATAGGATAACACGGTGATTTCTTTTCAAAACTTCCTCTATTCCAATTCAAGGGGAAATTTCACTATCTGCTCGTCAGCATTGACATCCAAACCGAATAACATACTGGCAGCCTCATCTACATAAATACCGGCAATAGGACGATCCAATACATAGGTTTTCACCACATCGCCCTCGTGGGTGGATATACGTAATATTTTACCACCCTGCTGATAGGCATCGGCCAACTTCATAATATCCTTAAATTTACGACCGTCATAAATGGTATAAATGTATTGGTCAGTCACCTGCACATCATAATAACAGATTCTCCCCGCCGGAAGTCCATACCCTTCAGGACTCACTTTAAATTGGGGTTCACCATCCCCACCCAATTCTCCTATATGCTTTTGTGAAGCCATGCTATAAATATCGAGCCTATCTCCAAACTGAGTGACAGAAACCAATATCTTCTTATCAGGACTGAATGATACAAAACTGTTCCAGCCTTGAGCCACAGCAGGCGCACTTTCTCTCAACAGTTCCGGATCGGACACAGGTATCTGCTCGGATTTACGAAGCAATTCGCCGGAAGAGAGTGAAGCCCAACTGAAACGGTTCTCACCGGAATAATCGGGGATAACAACAGTAGAGGCATCCTTCAAATCAAAATCAAGGGAACGGAACAAGCGCTTATCCAACAAAATATCCTTTTCCTGTTTGGGAGTTTTCCCCCCGGCTATACCGCTATATTGATACATCCTGCCCTTGCCGTCATCAAGCACCCACACCGTGTCCTGCCCTGCAAAACGGATATTCGCCGCATAAATGGACTCACCCGGACCTTCCCCACGCTTTCCAAAAGAAGACTGATATTGAAAATCGGGATAAGTAAATACATGATAATAGTAATCGGCATTGTGCAAATCCAATATCACCGCCTTGTCACCCTGTACACGCATACGATAGGCATACCGGAACAGAGCCGTATCAATGGGAACAATCTCCCCTTTCAGAACTTCTCCCTTCCGCACCGCTTCTTCTATGATTGACTCACTGGATACCTGCTGTTGGTGGCGTTGCCCGGTACACGCCACCAACAAAGAGAATAAAACGCATAATAGTTGTTTGTTTTTCATTTGATTTCTATATTTACTTATCTGGCACAAAGTAAACAAACTATTCATAAAAACAAGAAGAAACAACCTTAGATTTACCTTAAATCTTCATTTTAGATTCGTCATAGACATCTCTTTTTCACGAGTAGATTTTCATTTCTTCCCATTTCATCGAAGTTCAGATACTTTGCCATTTACTAAGTGCAAACATTTCAAAACAGCTCGGACAGACATACCCATAGAACAAGAAATACATCACAATAAATTCCATTTTCCACAAAATAGGTTTATATGATGAAAATCACTATCTTTGTTCTATGAATAGATTGGTTATAGTAGGATGTGGACGACTCGCTGAAATTATAACAAACGCAGTTGTCAAAGGAATGTTGCCCGACTATGAATTAGTAGGCGTATATTCGCGTACGGCATCAAAGGCCGAACACATTGCGAATAAAATGAGGCAACACGGAAAAATGTGTGCAGCCTGTCACACTTTAAAAGAACTGTTGGAATTAAAACCTGATTATCTGGTGGAATCAGCCTCGCCTGCCGCAATGAAAGAACTGGCCTTACCCACCTTGGAAAACGGAACTTCCATTATCACCCTATCCATAGGAGCTTTGGCAGACACCTCTTTTTATGAGAAAGTCAAAGAAACGGCCAAGGCAAACGATACACGGGTTTACTTGGTATCCGGGGCCACCGGAGGATTTGATGTATTAAGAACCACCTCTTTGATGGGAAATGCTACAGCTCGTTTTTTTCAATGAAAAAGGACCTGATGCTTTGAAAGGCACATCGGTTTACAAGGAAGAGCTGCAACAGGAAAGACGCATTGTCTTTTCCGGCAATGCAACAGAGGCAATAAATGTTTTTCCAACCAAAGTAAATGTATCTGTCGCAGCCTCATTGGCTTCCGTAGGACCGGACAATATGCAGGTATCCATACAGTCCACCCCTGGATTTACAGGTGATACTCAAAAAGTGGAAATCAAAAATGAACAAGTACACGCAGTAGTAGAAGTGTACAGCGCCACATCAGAGATTGCAGGATGGTCTGTAGTGAACACCCTGCTCAATATCACTTCACCCATTGTATTCTGACAAATTGGCCAGCACCTTCTCGCTCAGGCGGTCAAACGCCTGGCGGGTACGGCCGGTTGATACTTGCATACAACGCACATGCGGATGGGTAAGCAATGCCGTACTCCCCAATGCTCCTAATGTATCACAAAAACAAAGATTATCTTCCTCCAACCATCGGGTAAACGAAGATTCATCCCACGCAGGTGACAATCCTGTGTTAAATAGTATCTTCCTATTTCCAAGTGCCTTGAACTCCGCCTCATGCAACAAAACCGTATTCTTATTCAAGCAACAGCATACCACTTCACTCCATGTCAAAAGTTCATTCAAAGGCATAAAACGATAACCTTTCGCACCGGCTTCTTTTTTTTCACTACGGGCATAATAAGCTATATCCGCACCAAAAAACTTCATTGCATCCGCTATCATACCACCAGATTTTCCTAAGCCTACAATACCCACTTTCAAGCCGGTAATCTCCCGGGGAATCCCTTCCCACGGCTTCTGACCGAATCCATGAAGACAACGCACCAGTCGCTGACTACATATTCTATTACCCTTCATCACCATAGTCACGAATACCTGTCACCGTAATACCGCGTTCATTAGCATAACGGATATCCACATTCGCACTTCGGGAGAGTATAGTGAACAACACATACCGATATACCGGACATTCGGACATCTCTCTAAAATATACCGGTTTATTTGTGATGTATAACTTAACAATACAGCATCCGCATCTCCGATCCGAGCAATAATCTCATTATCCCCCGCCGGAATATCAGAGTACATAACAACCTCATCTGCAAAAGAATATAACGCTTTTTCTGCTGACAGAACCAGACTGACAGGTTCTATTGCTACAAGTTTCTGAAACATAGTATTTTTAATTTGACTGGTAAAGATAGTAAAAAATGCGGCAAAGAGACTTTTTTCATCCAAGATTGTTTATTTTTGCATCCAAAACGAAAAAATTAAAAGAATAATGGGAGCAGGAAAATGGATTGGTGGTATTCTGGGATTCATGACTATGGGACCACTGGGAGCTTTGGCCGGATTTGCCTTAGGCTCATTGCTGGATGGAAACAACGGACTTTTTGGCAATACATACGAAAAAGGACAGGCGGAAGCCGGAAACTATGACGAAGGCCAGCGGAATAGCTTTTTATTCTCCATGTTGGTTATGGCGTCTTACATCATCCGTGCAGACGGACGCATCATGCACAGCGAAATGGAATATGTACGCCAATTCTTAAGAATGAATTTCGGCGAAGAGGCAGTCATCCAAGGAGAACAGATTTTGCTGAATCTTTTTGAACAGCGCAAACAGATGGAGCGTCAAAACCCGATGGCATTTAAAAATACCATCCATGAATGTGGCGCACAGATTGCCGCGAACCTGCCTTACGAACAACGGCTGCAATTGTTGGACTTTCTGGTAAACATAGCCAAAAGTGACGGAAGCGTATGCTCTGAGGAAATAGCAGCATTAAAAGAAGTGGCACAATGCATGGAACTGTCGCCCAAAGAAGTGGAATCCATGCTGAACTTAAGCGGAAACTCATTGGAAGAAGCTTACAAAGTACTTGAAATTGACCCGTCCGCCACCAATGAGGAAGTACGTACAGCCTATCGCCGTCTGGCATTAAAACATCACCCTGACCGTGTTGCTACATTGGGTGAAGATGTGAAAAAAGCGGCAGAAGAGAAGTTCCAACAAATTAATAACGCTAAAGAACGAATTTATAAAGCCAGAGGAATAAAGTAAAAAAGAATATTTCGTGAAAACAAGAAGGAGGTGTGTCCATCCCTTAGGGATTTTTGACCACCTCCAACAACAAATTAAAACTCACTGGTAAAATGGAACTTAATATGCTTGAAGTCCATTTGTGCCATTTGAAGTACATAATTGCTATCAGCCAAGAATACATCCCTTCCTTCACGATCCTTGGCCATATACTGATATTTACGTTTTTTGAAAGCTTCCAGTTCTTCTGGGTCATCACTTTCCACCCAACATGCCTTGTATAGGCTGATAGGCTCCCATCGGCATTTTGCATTATATTCATTTTCCAGACGATACTGGATCACTTCAAACTGCAACTGCCCTACCGTACCGATAATCTTACGTCCATTAAACTGATTGATAAATAACTGTGCCACACCCTCATCCATCAACTGGTCAATACCTTTAGCCAATTGTTTCTGTTTCATAGGGTCAGCATTCTCAATATATTTAAACATCTCGGGCGAAAAACTGGGAATTCCACGGAAATGAAGTTTCTCACCTTCAGTCAGCGTATCACCGATCTTGAACGTTCCGTTATCCGGCAAACCGATGATATCTCCCGCCCAAGCCTCGTCTACTGTTGTTTTACGCTGTGCCATAAACTGAGTGGGAGAAGAGAAACGCATCGTCTTGTCATGACGTACATGATAATAAGGAGTATTACGGGAAAATTTGCCCGAACAAATTTTACAAAATGCAATACATGAACGATGATTAGGATCGATATTAGCTGTGATCTTAAAGACAAATCCGGTAAATTTCGGTTCATCGGGTTCCACCTCACGTTCTTCTGTCTTGGTAGGACGGGGGCTCGGAGCAATTTCCACAAATGTATCCAGCAGTTCCTGTACACCGAAGTTATTCAATGCCGACCCGAAAAATACAGGAGCCATCTCGCCTTTCAGGTACTCCTCCACATTGAATTCAGGATAAACACCGTCAACCAGTTCCAGTTCTCCGCGCAATTTTTCAGCCAAAGGAGCACCGATCTGGTTGTCTAGTTCTTCCGTATTGATATCAACCTCCACTTTTTCTGTTACCACCTGTTTGGAAGGTTGGAAAAGATTCAGTTTATGTTCATAAAGGTTATACACACCTTTGAAACGGGGACCGCTTTCAATAGGCCACGTCAGAGGACGTACATTGATAATGAGTTCCTCCTCCAGTTCATCCAACAAATCAAACGGATCTTTCGCCTCACGGTCCATTTTGTTGACAAATATGATTACCGGAGTATTACGCATACGGCATACTTCCATCAGCTTACGTGTCTGCGTTTCCACACCTTTCGCACCATCCACCACAATAATGACACTATCTACGGCTGTCAAAGTACGATAAGTATCCTCGGCAAAGTCCTGATGGCCCGGAGTATCCAGAATATTGATTTTATAATCATTGTAATCAAACTCCATCACAGAAGTGGTCACAGAAATACCACGCTGCTTTTCAATGTCCATCCAGTCGGATGTGGCGGTCTTCTTTATCTTATTACTCTTTACGGCTCCGGCCACCTGTATCTGTCCGCCAAAAAGTAACAATTTTTCAGTTAGAGAGGTCTTACCGGCATCCGGATGCGCTATAATCGCAAACGTCCGTCTTCTTTCTATTTCACTATTCATATTTTATTATGCATTTAATTCTTTGATACATGCTTCCAGACTCTCTTCCCAATGAGGAATCTCAATGTTATAAGTAGTTTTAATCTTGGTCTTGTCCAATACGGAATAATGGGGACGGGGAGCCTTTGCCGGATATTCATTTGTATGCAGGGGACTGACCTTACAGGTCGTGATACCGGCAATACGATGGATAGCCTTGGTAAAATCATACCAGGAACATACTCCTTCATCACTGAAATGATAAACTCCCGGAATCACTCCCTTATAAATGGCTGTAAAGATAGCACGTGCCAGATCACGGGCATATGTCGGTGTACCAATCTGATCAAAGACCACACCCAAAGTTTCCTTTTCCTTTCCCAGACGGAGCATCGTTTTTACAAAATTATTCCCAAAAGTGGAATAAAGCCATGCGGTACGGATAATCATTGTTTTTTTGCAATACTCCAATGCATTCGTTTCACCGGCCAGCTTGGTCTTGCCGTAAACAGAATTGGGACAAGGAACATCCCCCTCATTATAAGGAAGATGTTTCGTGCCATCGAACACATAATCCGTTGATATCTGAATAAACTCACCCCAGTTGGCTTCAGCCGCCTTCGCCAGATAGCTCACTGCGTTCTTATTCAGCTTGGTGCATAACTCTATATCATCCTCTGCCTTATCTACCGCCGTATAGGCCGCACAGTTCACTATGACATGAATATTATTCTCTTTACGAAAGTCATCACCGCCTGCTCATCACAAATGTCCAATTCGGCTACATCCGTAAAAAACAAGTATATTCCTTGTATTCAGCCGATAACACACGCATTTCATTTCCTAATTGACCGTTGGCACCAGTCACCAATATATTCTTCATTTCTATTTCATTTATTAGAATTCCAATTCTCCTTTTTATCCTCTATATAGTAGTTTGACAACATAGCCAGCAATGTCGAGATTGCTTCTTGTGCCTTTCTTGTTTCCTCACTGATTTCTTTCTTTTGCAATTTCAACAATAAGATACCATAAAGCGCCTCAAAACAAGTTTCCAGTTCAGGCTCCTCTTTATCCGCACCTTTAGCGCGTAACTCTACAATATAAGGCAATACTTTATAATAAGCAGAATTATAATAAGGAAACTTAGGGGAACGCAATAACTGCAAATGAAGGTCGGTAAGCCAAGTTATAATGTTTTTATTAATCTGCAAATGGCCTTTTTCCATAATCCCTTCATGACGCATCATCTCAATCAAATCCATATACCACTGGGTGAGTTCCGCTTTCTGCTCTTCCGTTAACGGATAAGGAGCTATGATGGTGCTTTTTATCTTTTCCATATCACAGCCGTTGGCACGGATTAAATCCTCTATCTGCCACATATATATAAGATACTCGGCTATATTCTTTTCTTTTAACTGCTTGGAAACGAACATACTTTTTAAATTAAATTGATAATTAAAAAATTAAAAAACCAACGTATGATACACAAGATATGTTTCTTTGTCAGTACATCGTTTTCCTAAAATAGTATAAATGAAACCTGCGACTGAAATCAGCATCACTACAATACCAATCACACGGTTCAAAATCCAAATGCCGCGTAAATTAAAACGGGTGCGTACTTTATTGACAAAATACGTAATTCCGAACCACCAGAGAAGAGCCCCCAATACAATAGCCAAATACCCTACCAGTGAAAGCCTATGGGACTGCCCGGCATCACAAAAGAAAAACGGGCAAACAAACCTATAAACAGGAATATAATGAGGGGTTGGAGGAGAGTCACAAAAAAGCAGTAACAAAATTATGAAGATAACTGCCCGGGGTAGAAGATACAGGACGGATAGACTGGACAGGATTACTACGGAAGTATAAATACCGAAAAAGAACAGCATGATACTGCCGATAATTTGTAACAAAACTTGGTTCTTTGCCAAGAAATCATCCATAAAACTCATGCCATAACCTGTAATCAAGCATAGCCTATATCACTAAGGGCAGCTCCCAGACCGGTAACAAATCCATACCATCGTCCTTGTTCAGTGTGCGCTGTATACAAAGTACCCCAACAGGACCTAACGGCGCAGAAACCACTACACCGACGATAAGCCTTTCACCAATAAATCGAGTATGGTTACTTGTTCTATCCAATTCATGCTGCAAAGATGCTACTTTTTTACGAAAGTACCTATATTTACGCTCAAAATTCTTTCATACCCCGTCTCTTTTATATAACTTTGCACCTTATTAATAGACCCTTGATATTAGAACTAGTTTTCAATTAACAAAACAACTATAAAAGTGCTATGATTCTATTTTTCAGAACACCCACTAAAAGTGTAATAGCAACAGAAGTCAGCCAGGAACTGGCTTCTGAGGATATTCAGAAATTAAGCTGGCTTTATGGTGAAGCCACTGTAGAGAACGAAGAGAACCTGAAAGGTTGCTTCATCGGACCGCGTCGGGAAATGATTACTCCCTGGAGTACAAATGCTGTAGAAATCACTCAGAACATGGGTCTTACAGGTGTCTTACGCATTGAGGAATATTTCCCTGTAAAAGACGAAAACGCCGAGTACGATCCTATGCTGCAACGTATGTATAAGGGATTGAACCAGGAGATTTTCACAGTCAACATCAAACCCCAGCCGATTGTTCACATCGAGAACCTCGAAGAATACAATGAAAAAGAAGGTCTGGCACTTTCCCGTGAGGAAATGGACTATTTGCTGAAGGTTGAAAAAGATTTGGGACGTAAATTAACCGATTCCGAAGTATTCGGCTTCGCACAGATCAATTCCGAGCATTGCCGCCATAAGATATTCGGCGGAACATTCATTATTGATGGTCAGGAAATGGAGTCTTCCTTGTTCCAGATGATCAAGAAAACGACTGCTGAAAATCCCAACAAGATTATTTCCGCTTATAAAGATAATGTAGCATTTGCCGAAGGACCGATAGTAGAGCAATTCTCTCCGGCCGATCATTCCACTTCCGATTATTTCATTATCAAAGATATCAAGACTGTTATCTCACTGAAAGCCGAAACACATAACTTCCCGACAACCGTAGAACCATTCAACGGTGCATCTACCGGTACCGGTGGTGAGATCCGTGACCGTATGGGCGGTGGCAAGGGCTCATGGCCCATTGCTGGTACTGCCGTTTATATGACCTCTTATCCCCGTACTGATGAGGGACGCGAATGGGAAGACATCCTTCCTGTCCGCCAATGGTTATACCAGACTCCGGAACAGATCTTAATCAAGGCTTCCAACGGTGCTTCCGATTTCGGTAACAAATTCGGTCAACCGCTGATTTGTGGTTCTGTACTGACATTCGAGCACCAGGAAAACGGCGAGAAGTATGCATACGACAAAGTGATTATGCTGGCAGGAGGAGTAGGTTACGGTACTCAGCGCGACTGTCTGAAAGGACATCCCGAAAAAGGAAATAAAGTCGTTGTAATGGGTGGTGATAACTATCGCATCGGCTTGGGTGGAGGTTCGGTTTCTTCTGTTGAGACAGGCCGGTACTCATCGGGAATCGAACTAAACGCCGTCCAACGTGCCAATGCGGAAATGCAAAAACGTGCCTATAATGTAGTCCGTGCATTGTGTGAAGAAGATAACAACCCGATTGTTTCCATTCACGACCACGGTTCGGCCGGCCACGTGAATTGTTTATCCGAACTGGTAGAAGAAAACGGTGGATTAATTCATATGGACAAACTACCTATCGGTGACCAGACTTTGTCTGCCAAAGAAATTATCGCCAACGAATCTCAGGAACGTATGGGATTGCTGATTGACGAGTCGGCTATTGAACATGTACAAAAAATTGCTGATCGCGAACGTGCGCCGATGTATACCGTAGGTGAAACAACCGGAGACGCCCGCTTTGCCTTTGAACAGGCCGATGGGGTACGTCCGTTCGATCTGGCAGTAGATCAGATGTTCGGTTCTTCTCCGAAAACCTACATGGTTGACAAGACCGTAGAGCGCCATTATGAAAATGTTTCATACGAAACTTCCAAATTAAATGAATATATCCGCCGCGTACTTCAGCTGGAAGCTGTTGCTTGCAAAGATTGGTTAACCAATAAAGTAGACCGTTCCGTAACCGGTAAAATCGCTCGCCAACAATGTCAAGGTGAAATTCAGTTGCCTCTGAGCGATTGTGGTGTAGTAGCTCTCGATTATCGTGGCGAAAAAGGTATAGCAACTTCTCTAGGCCATGCTCCCCAAGCCGCCTTAGCCAATCCGGCCGCAGGCTCTGTTTTGTCGGTAGCCGAAGCACTGACTAATATCGTATGGGCCCCGATGGCGGAAGGATTGGACAGCATTTCCTTGTCTGCCAACTGGATGTGGCCATGCCGCGCACAGGAAGGTGAAGACGCCCGCCTGTACACTGCCGTAAAAGCCCTTTCCGATTTCTGCTGCTCATTGCAAATCAATGTACCGACCGGAAAAGATTCTTTGTCTATGACTCAGAAATATCCTAACGGTGAAAAGATCATCAGTCCGGGAACTGTCATCGTTTCTGCCGGCGGTGAAGTTTCGGATGTGAAGAAAGTGGTTTCTCCTGTATTGGTAAATGATGAAAAGAGCACTATCTACCATATTGATTTCAGTTTTGACAAGTTACGTCTGGGAGGTTCTGCTTTTGCACAATCACTGAACAAAGTAGGTGACGATGTACCGACTGTACAAAATCCTGAATATTTCCGCGACGCATTCCTGGCTGTACAAGAATTAGTAAATAAAGGTCTGATTATGGCCGGTCACGATATTTCTGCCGGTGGTCTTATTACTACACTGCTTGAAATGTGCTTCTCGAATATGGAAGGTGGTATGGAAATCAGCCTGAACAAGATTAAGGAAGATGACATTATCAAGATATTGTTCGCCGAAAATCCGGGTATTGTTATCCAAGTAAAAGATAAGCACAAAGAAGAAGTGAAAAAAATCTTGGAAGACGCAGGCATAGGCTACGTAAAATTAGGTAAACCGACTGAAGAACGACATATCCTGGTAGAAAAGGGAGATGCGACTTACCAGTTCGGCATAGACTATCTGCGCGATGTATGGTATTCTACCTCTTACTTGCTAGACCGCAAGCAGAGCATGAACGGCTGCGCCAAAAAACGTTTCGAGAACTACAAGAAACAACCTTTGGAATTTGTATTCGACAAATCATTCACCGGCAAACTTTCACAATTCGGCCTTAACCCCGACCGTCGTACTCCGACAGGTATCAAAGCGGCTATTATCCGTGAAAAAGGAACCAATGGCGAACGCGAAATGGCTACATGCTCTATTTGGCAGGATTTGATGTGAAGGATGTAACAATGACCGATCTGGTCAGCGGACGTGAGACATTAGAGGACATCAATTTCATCGTATTCTGCGGTGGGTTCTCTAATTCGGACGTTTTAGGCTCTGCCAAGGATGGCCGGAGCTTTCTTGTTCAATCCCAAAGCCAAAGCTGCATTGGATAACTTCTATGCACGCAAAGATACATTGTCATTGGGCGTATGTAACGGATGTCAGCTGATGATAGAATTAAACCTGATTAACCCAGACTTCACCAAGAAAGCGAAAATGCTGCACAATGATTCACATAAATTCGAATCCAAGTTTGTAGGTGTTACTGTTCCTATGATAGAAGCGTCATGTTCGGTTCGTTAAGCGGAAGCAAGCTTGGCATCTGGGTAGCCCATGGAGAAGGTAAATTCTCATTGCCATATCATGAAGATAAATACAATGTTGTATTGAAATACTCATACGATGAGTATCCCGGCAATCCGAACGGTTCAGATTACAGCGTAGCCGGTCTGGCCAGCCCTGACGGTCGCCATTTGGCCATGATGCCTCATCTGGAACGCTCTTGTTTCCCATGGCAAAATGCTTATTATCCGGCTGATAGAATAAAGAACGATCAGATTACTCCATGGATGGAAGCATTTGTCAATGCTAGAAAATGGATTGAGATGAACAAAAAATAAAAACGATTTGTTATATTTACTAAAAAGCGGTGAGTCATACTGATTACCGCTTTTTTTGTATATAACAGATTTTGATATGTTAAGGGAAATTACGAACTTTGTAAGGATTTTGCCTCCTAATAATATGAGAAGAATTCTTTTACTTATATGCCTTTTTGTTATTTTGGTAACACCTGCCGTTGCTCAACTATACCAGTATCTGGATACTCAGAATGGTTTGAGCAGCCGTAGAGTTTATCTATACGAAAAGATAAAAAGGGCTATATGTGGTTTCTCACTCACGAAGGAATAGACAGGTACAACGGAAAACAATACACACACTATAGCTTAACAGCCAACGGAAAACTATTGAACTTTTCCTAACTTGAACACTTTGCAAACAGATACGGCAGGAGTGGTTTGGGAGATAGGAAAAACCGGTCATCTATTCAGGTACAATTCCTTACAAGATAAATTTGAACTAGTTTGCGATTTTGCCAGTAAGGACAAAAGCAACAGCGGACTGCCGCTCACCGCTTCATTTCTTGACTCCAAAGACAACAATATATTGCTTTGCACTAAAAACAAACAATATCTTTTCGACATAGATACCCATGAACTTATTCAACTGGAAAGTCCTATCAAGGAAGAAATCACATATATTGCAAAATCTACGAACAACCAATATTTCTGGCATCCAGCCACAAGATTTACTGTGCAAAACTGAATCATGGCCGATTAGAAACAATCAAGCATCCGGAACTGGATAATTTTCATATAGTGAACTACATCTATTTTCATCCGGAAACCCAAATGCTAGTAATAGGTACCTTGCTGGATGGTATTTATCTATACAATATCCATAGCCGCCAACTGATTGATGTACACAACGGACTACAAGACATTAATGTCAACTCTATCATAGCAAGTAAAGAAAATGAAAACGAGGTGCTAATAGCAACTAATGGCGCAGGCGTATATAAATTAAACTTGGGCACTTACGAATTGACAAATTTTCTAAATGCCGACCACAACCATTCCAATAAAATGAACGGTAATATCATTAATGATATCTATATTGATGATGATCAAAAATTATGGATGGCAGTCTATCCTATAGGAATTACTGTGTATTCCGAGAAATATCCCGGATATAAATGGATACAGCACTCTTACGACAATCCCAACTCACTGATAGATAACCAAGTGAACTATATATTGGAAGATTCTGAAGGAGATATTTGGTATGCGACCAATAATGGCGTATGTTGCTACCGTCCTTCCACCAAACAATGGACGAATTTATTATCAACTTATCAGCATGACACACCTAATCAAAATCATGTATTTATCTCTATATGTGAATCCCGGCCAGGAATTATTTTAGTAGGAGGATATATGTCGGGAATGTACAAAATAGATAAGAAAAACATGACCACACAATATTTTATTCCCCAGACATTAAATGATGACACCATAAAACCGGATAAATATATTCGTTGTATTTATAAGGATTGGGATAATCTGATTTGGGCCGGAGGATATTACAATTTAAAAAGTTATGATATGGATACAAAGGAAATGCATTGTTATAAAATGGATTTCCCTATCACCTATATCACCAATAAGGACGCCCACAATTTATGGATAGGAACTATCAATGGATTGTATCAGTCAATAAGGTCAATCAAGAGCTCAAAGCGGTGAATCTAGACTCCGAACTAGGCTGCATAAATACTATTTATCAAAGTAAAAAGAACATCACTTTCATTGGTACACATGGTTCCGGTATATGGATTTACAACAATTATACAGAAAAAGTAACTAATTACCATGTCAATAATTCAGCTCTGATATCTAATAATATTCATTGCATACTGTCTGCTCTGGAAGACGATTTGATCATTAGTACAGAAAAAGGGTTGACCCGTTTCAAAACAAAAGAAAAAATATTCTCTAACTGGACAAAAGAACAAGGGTTGATGTCTACCAGCTTTAACCAAGCTGCCGGAGTACATACACGCGATAAAAAATTTATTTTCGGATGTGGAGACGGAGCCATTGAACTGGCAGATACCGTCACGCTGCCTCATCAATTCAAATCCAAAATGGTATTTGATAATTTCCGACTGCTCTATCAGAAAGTAATGCCCGGTGAAAAAGGTTCCCCTTTAAAAGAAGAAATTGATGATACCCGGCATATCATACTGAATTACGACCAGAATATTTTTTCATTGGATGTGTCTTCCATCAATTATGATAATCCCTCCAACATCGTCTATTCCTGGAAACTGGAAGGGTTTTATGATGAATGGACTTCACTCACGAACGATAACCGCATACGTTACACTAATATCGGTCCCGGTAAGTATAAATTAAGAGTGAGAGCCATCCTGATGGATGATCACCATTTGTTAGAAGAACGTTCACTTTTCATAACCGTAACCCCACCTTGGTGGGCTACTTTTTGGGCAGGCATTCTTTATCTGATCATTTTTATACTGGTCGGAGTAATTGTCTTACGTTATTTGTGGCTTAGGAAAGACAGAAACAATTCAAAAGAAAAAATCCGGTTCTTTATCAACACGGCGCATGATATACGTGCACCGCTGACTTTGATAAAAGCTCCTTTGGGAGAGATTCTTAAAAACGAAAACCTGTCCGAACAGGGAAGAATCAAATATCAACCTAGCTATACAAAATACAGACAATCTGTCTGAGTTAGCCAGTAATCTGATTAATTTGAAAAAGAGGAACTGTATACCTCCACTGTATATGTATCCCGATACGAATTGAACAACTATATCAAAAACTATTTGGAACAGTTCAATTTATATGCCCGCAAAAGACAGATAAATATCATATTTGAAACTAATTTCGAAAGCCAGGAAGTATGGCTGGACAGAAACAAGATGGATTCCATTATCCGTAACCTGATGACAAATGCCTTGAAATATACCTGTCAGGGGGGCAATGTCACTGTGCAAACTCAGAAAAATAAAAGTCATTGGTTCATCACTATTACAGATACAGGAATCGGGATCCCCGCCAATGAACAAAAGAAAATGTTCAAAAGCCTATTCAGAGGGAATAATGCCATCAATCTGCAAATCACAGGAAGCGGCATCGGCATGCTGCTTACCTACAAACTGATAAAAAGCCATGCCGGCAAAATATCAATGAGCAGTATAGAGAATGTAGGAACTACCTTCAAACTGGCATTCCCTATCAAAAGTCGGAAATACAACTACCGTATATTCAAAAAAGCTGATGTAATTGACCCGCTGCCTGTCATCGAAGGCAATCCGGAAGAACTGGTGAAAGAGATCAAAAACAAGCCGGTCAAAACACATGCCGCTTCCATTCTGATAGTGGAAGATAATATGGAATTGCGTACTTTCCTATTGCATACACTATCGGAAGATTATCATGTGTCTGATGTAGGAAACGGGCAAGAAGCACTGGATTTTATCAAAGAGCGACAACCTGATCTGATACTGTCGGATGTAATGATGCCTATCATGAATGGAAACAAAATGTGCAATATATTGAAAAGTAATATTGAAACCAGTCATATACCTATCATATTGCTGACCGCATTGAACGATAAAGAAAGTATTATCAAAGGCTTACAGACCAAAGCCGATAAATACATAGTCAAACCATTTGACATGGAAGTACTGAAAGCAAACATAACCAACGTTCTGGCGAACAGGGAAATCATGAAAAAGCGTTTCTCACAATTCAAATTCAATGCAGACGAGGTATCAGATGATCCGACGGTCAGTTTGGAACAGGAATTTCTTTTAAAAGCTACCGACATCATAAAAAGTAGTATAAACAAAGAAATGAACGTAGAAAACCTATGTGATGCAATGAATATGAGCCGGAGTAGTTTATACAATAAAATAAAGGCCTTAACCAATGATTCGCCCAGTGACTTTATACGTAAAGTACGTATGAACGAAGCTAGCATTTTATTGAAAAGCAAACGTTATACCGTATCCGAAGTTTCGGATATGATGGGATTCAGTGATCCCAAATATTTTACGGATACATTTAAGAAATACTACGGAGTTCCACCAAGCACTTATATGAAACAAAATTAAAAAAATGAATTTCTATTTACAATCATTTCTTATCTTCCTAAAAATAGGACTATTTACTATTGGCGGAGGATATGCTATGGTTCCCCTAATTCAAGATGAAATAGTGGACAAACGAAAATGGATTGACAAAGAGGATTTTATTGATTTATTAGCCCTCACTCAGTCTGTACCCGGAATATTTGCTGTAAATATTGCCATATTTATCGGATATAAATTGCGTAAATTCCGTGGAGCATTGGCAATGGCTTTAGGCACAATACTCCCCTCTTTCTTTATCATATTGGCAATTGCCTTGTTCTTTCAACAGTTCAAACAATACCCAATTGTAGAGAATATATTCAAGGGAATTCGCCCGGCGGTAGTAGCCCTTATTGCAGCTCCACTTTCTCCATGGCAAAATCCGCCAAGATAAACCGTTACACTGTCTGGATACCAATAGTATCCGCATTGCTTATCTGGGTATTGGACGTGTCTCCAGTCTACATTATCATAATAGCGGGCGTGGGAGGTTTTATATATGGCAAGTACAAACATAAATATTCATCCAAATGATTTTTCTATATTTATTCTACACATTCTGTAAAATAGGGCTCTTCGGTTTCGGAGGAGGCTATGCCATGTTGTCCATGATACAAGGAGAAGTAGTAACAAGATATAATTGGATCAGTGCCAGCGAATTTACAGATATCATCGCTATCAGCCAAATGACACCGGGTCCCATTGGCATCAACTCTGCTACTTATGTGGGATATACTGCGGTATTGAATGCAGGCTACAATGAAAGCTGGGCTATATTCGGTTCTTGCATAGCTACTTTTGCTGTAGTTTTTCCATCGTTCATATTAATGGTAATCATCAGCCGGTTCTTCTTGAAATACCAAAAGCATCCGGTTGTAGAAGCCGTATTCAAAGGGTTGCGTCCGGCAGTAGTAGGTCTGCTGGCAGCAGCTGCACTCGTCTTGATGAATGCTGAAAACTTCGGCAGTTATCAAATAGATTTGTATCAATTCATCATCAGTATAATTATTTTTCTAGTAACCTTTATAGGTACACGGAAATACAAAATCAATCCTATATTAATGATTATACTTTGCGGAGTGGCAGGGTTCCTGCTTTACTGAGAATAGGACGATTATGGGAAATCATCAAAAAATCCGTATGATCGGCTCCGGAAATAATCATCAACTCTTTGTCATCACTGATTAGATAAAGCCGCAATAGATGGATTACAGATGTTATAACCTTTTCCTGATTTCAACATAAACAATATAGCACCCGGAAAACAGGCGGCATACAAATCAACTGCCACTGCCCCGGAATTCTTTATTCATCGATAGGACGTGAATATAATACCCAGGCAGTGGCAGTAAAAATAAAATCTAAATTAAAGAAAACACTCCCGCTTCTTACAGTTTTACTTTCTTTTTAGTACCCTTCGACTCATTGTGCAAACGATCCAACGCTGTCACTACATACTGGTACTTTCGTTTTCCATCGTTATAAGGTAATGGATAAAAATGGTCACGGGTAATGGCTACAATATGGGAAGCATCATCCAAATTGATTTTTTCTTTTTTATCAAAGCGATAAACCACATACTGTACAGCTTTGTCCATCTCGTCCTTTGCCTTCGGAGCTGTCCAGAAGAGTACCGGACCTTCATACGTCCATACCATCTTCACCTTCTTTACTTTACCTGGAGCCTTATCGTCCATAAAAGGAGATCAGGAATCAAAGCCGGATAACGATGATACTCCTTCTCCAGCATAGTGCGGTAATTGCCGGCATTATCCACCACTGCAGCAGCATACCATTGACAACTTCCCTGCACGGTAGGAAGCGACCGTTGCAACTTCATTTTGGCAGGCATCTGGTTTTGTAACGGATTACGGGCATCCGCCTTGTTCACCGTACGCATCACATCCTGACCGATAAATAACGGACGCGAAGCGGCATGTTTTGCCCACCAATGTATCAAGTTGTCATAATCGGCAGCAGGATGACCTATTTCCCAATAAATCTGAGGGATATTATAATCTACCCAACCATTATTAATCCACATCAGCACATCTGCATACAAATCATCATAATTCTGAAGACCGCGTGTATCACTTCCATTCGGATCATTTTTCTTGTTGCGGTAGATACCAAAAGGAGAAACACCGAACTTCACCCACGGCTTACACTCGCGCACAGTTTCGTGAATTTCCTTTATCAGCACATTCACGTTGTCACGGCGCCAATCGGCTTTATTACTGTATCCGCGACCATATTGCGCAAAACTGACATGATCAGGAAAATCTTCGCCCGGGTTGGGATAAGGATAGAAATAATCATCCATATGAATGGCATCCACATCATAACGGGTAACAATATCGCGCACAATCTTGCAAATGTATTTACGGTTTTCGGGCAAAGCCGGATCAAAATAAAGTTGACCAGCATAATTCACGAAACGTTCCGGATTCTTATTATACGGATGAATGGGTGATAAGGCAGTAGTTCCCTTTGTCTTGGCACGGTAAGGGTTAATCCAGGCATGGAACTCCATTCCACGCTTATGGCATTCATCAATCATGAACTGCATCGGGTCCCAGTAAGGTGAAGGCACTCTGCCCTGCACTCCTGTAAGAAAGCGGCTCCACGGCTCATAAGAAGATTTATACAAGGCATCGGCTTCTGCACGTACCTGAAAATTATCGCATTAATGCCTGCGCCCTGCAGACTGTTTAGTTGATTTATTAACAGCCGCTGTATCTTCTCTGTCGGCATTCCCTGGAACTGTCCATTCACACACTGAATCCATGCACCGCGGAACTCACGTTTAGGATAACGTGTCTGAGCACTGACAACAGAAGTAAAAAGTAGTGCTATCAATAAAAGAAGAATAGTTTTTGCTCTCATTTTGTTATTCTTGTTTAATACGCTTGCAAAGATAAGAAAACTTATAATTATCTTTGCATATTAAACCAAATTCAATAAAGAATGTCAGAAAGTAACTATATATCCATAAAAGGAGCAAAGGTAAACAACCTCAAAAACATCGATGTAAACATTCCACGCAACAAGCTGGTCGTCATCACGGGACTATCCGGTTCCGGAAAATCATCCTTGGCTTTTGATACATTATACGCTGAAGGTCAGCGACGCTATGTAGAAAGCCTGTCATCATACGCCCGCCAATTTCTGGGCCGCATGAGCAAGCCTGAGTGTGATTTCATCAAAGGTATACCACCCGCTATCGCCATAGAGCAAAAGTGAACAGCCGCAATCCTCGTTCCACCGTGGGTACTTCCACCGAAATATATGAGTATCTGCGACTGCTCTATGCACGCGTGGGGAAGACTTATTTCCCCCCATTAGCGGGCAACTGGTGAAAAAACATAGCATTGAAGATATTGTAAACTGTATGCTTTCCTTTCCTAAAGGAACGAAATACACGGTTCTCACTCCTATGATGCCCCGTGAAGGCCGTACACTGCTCCAGCAACTGGAAATGGACTTGAAACAAGGATTTACCCGTATAGAGGTGAACCGTGAAATAGTCCGTATAGAAGATTTTCTGCAACAAACAGCTGCCGAAGATAAAAAACAAAACATCTATCTGCTGGTAGATCGCATGACAGCCGATGATAGCAAAGACAGTATCAGCCGCCTCACCGATTCTGCCGAAACGGCCATGTACGAGGGAGACGGGAATTGTCTCCTCCGCTTCTACTCTGCTGACGGAAGTACGCAGCTGTTCTCTTTCAGCACTAAATTCGAGACCGACGGAATTAAATTCGAAGAACCGAATGACCAAATGTTTTCATTCAATTCCCCTCTCGGCGCTTGTCCCGAATGCGAAGGCTTCGGTAAAGTGATAGGTATAGATGAACATCTGGTGATTCCAAACCGTGCTCTGAGTGTATATGACGGAGCTGTCCTTTGCTGGCGTGGTGAAAAGATGGGGGAATGGCTACAGGAATTCATTCATGAAGCTCCCGCCCACGATTTCCCCATCTTCGCCCCTTATTATGAACTGACACAGGAACAAAAAGATTATTTATGGCATGGACCTAGAAATAAGGCCTGTATAGATTCTTTCTTCAAAATGCTGGAAGAAAACCAATATAAAATACAATATCGTGTGATGCTGGCACGATACAGGGGAAAAACTATTTGTCCTGTCTGCCACGGAACACGCTTGAAAAAAGAAGCCGGTTATGTAAAAGTAGGTGGAAAATCCATCTCTCAACTGGTTGACTTACCTATCACGACTTAAAAGAATTCTTCCGCACTCTAGAACTAGATGCACATGACACAGCCATCGCCAAACGGATCTTAACGGAAATTACCAACGCATCAACTTCCTCATGGATGTGGGTTTGGGATATCTTACACTGAACCGTCTCAGCAACTCGCTCTCCGGCGGTGAAAGCCAGCGCATCAATCTGGCCACCTCATTAGGCAGCAGCTTGGTAGGCTCACTCTATATCCTGGACGAGCCCAGTATCGGATTACACAGCCGTGACACCGACCGGCTGATAAAAGTACTTCGTCAGTTACAGGAGCTGGGAAACACCGTAGTAGTGGTAGAACATGATGAAGAAATAATCCGTGCTGCCGATTATATCATTGATATCGGTCCTCAAGCAGGACGTTTAGGAGGACAAATAGTATATCAAGGCAACATGAACGATCTTCAAAGAAACAGTAACAGTTATACGGTGCGCTATTTGTTGGGAGAAGAAAACATAGAGATTCCCCGATGCCATCGTCCGTGGAACAATTATATAGAAATAAAAGGTGCGCGTGAAAACAACCTTAAAGGCATTGACGTAAAATTTCCACTGAATGTAATGACGGTAGTTACGGGAGTCAGCGGTTCGGGGAAGAGTACGTTGGTACGTGATGTCTTTTACAAGGCATTGAAACGCGAATATAGTGAAGCTAGCGAACGGCCGGGTGAGTTCATCTCTTTGGAAGGAGATGTACAGCTGGTGAAAGATATTGAATTTGTAGACCAGAATCCTATCGGAAAATCATCACGCAGCAATCCGGTAACCTATGTAAAAGCATACGACGAAATACGAAAACTCTTTGCCGAACAGCCTCTTGCCAAGCAAATGGGATATACTGCCGGATATTTCTCATTCAATACCGAAGGCGGGCGCTGTGAGGAATGCAAAGGTGACGGTACGGTAACCGTTGAAATGCAATTTATGGCAGATTTGGTACTAGAATGTGAGTCTTGTCATGGAAAACGTTTCAAGAGCGACACGCTGGAAATAAAATTCCAAGACAAGAGCATCTATGACATTCTGGAAATGACAGTGAATCAAGCCATTGAATTCTTTGCCGAATACAATCAAAAAAAGATAGTGAAGAAACTAATTCCATTACAAGAAGTGGGATTGGGATATATAAAGTTAGGACAAGCCTCCTCCACTCTTTCCGGCGGCGAGAACCAACGCGTAAAACTAGCTTATTTTCTGAGCATAGAGAAAGCACAACCCACTATTTTTGTATTCGATGAACCAACCACAGGTCTGCATTTTCATGATATCAAGAAACTGCTGGAAGCATTTGAAGCCTTAATCAGCCGCGGACATACCATTATCATTATCGAGCATAATATGGATGTGATAAAATGTGCCGACCATGTGATTGACCTAGGACCCGAAGGAGGAAATATGGGAGGAAATCTGGTAGTTGCGGGCACTCCGGAAGAGGTTGCAGCATGTGCGGCATCTTATACGGGACAGTTTTTACGTGAAAAACTGGCGATGGATTCTCCTGATTGATTTTTTATTCACCGTTGATTGTCCAAACTGACACAAATTATTAAATATGATTATACGCAATATACCACTAGATGATAAATGGGAATTTAAAAGTGATTTATTCCGTTCTATAAGTTTAGCATTTTGTGGTATGATTGCAGAATCATTTTACTAAAAATCTGTTTTAATGTTTTCCGCATTGTCAATCTAAACGAAAATATGAGTAAATTTAGAATTGAATTAACAACCTTATAAATCAACAGAATATGAAAAAACTTTTTTTACTACTCTTGCTGTTCCCTTTCCTATTGGGATGTTCACAAAAAGAGAAAGAATTCACCGTTCTTCAATGGAACATTTGGCAAGAAGGAACTGTAATTCCCGGTGGTTACGACGCTATTGTGAATGAAATAGCCCGTCTTCGTCCGGACTTCGTCACATTGAGCGAAGTACGTAATTACGAAAACACCAATTTCACTGCCCGCCTAGTGCAATCATTAAAGGAAAAAGGAGAAACCTATTATTCCTTCTATACCTATGATACAGTCTGTTAAGCCGATACCCCATCACTGATTCATTAACCGTTTTTCCCGAAAAGAATGACCACGGCAGTATCTATCGCCTTACAGCCGATATGAACGGACAGAAAATAGCAGTCTACACCGCTCATCTTGATTATTTGGATGACGCCTATTATAATGTACGCGGATATGATGGCTCTACTTGGGAAGAAATCCCTATCCCCACTACCGTAGAAGAAGTATTAAAGAGAAATGTAGCCTCACAACGCGATGACGCCATCAGACTATTCATTGAACAGGCAAAAAAAGATCGTGCAGCCGGCTACACCATCATTTTAGGAGGAGATTTTAATGAACCTTCACATCAAGATTGGACTGAAGAAACCAAAGACCTGTATGACCATCATGCTTTGTAATCCCCTGGACAGTTCCTGTCCTGTTAGACGAAGCCGGATTGAAAGACGCCTATCGAGAATTCTATCCAGATGTATTAAACTATCCCGGCTTCACTTATCCTTCGGATAATCCGGCAAAGCCGCCGACAAAATAACCTGGGCTCCCAAAGCAGATGAACGCGACCGTATAGATTACATTTGGTATTATCCGAAAGGGGTTGAAAGTGAAAGACGCCGCCATTCGGTCCGAAAAATTCCATAGTCCGTGCACAGCGTGTTCAGGAAACATCTAAAGACAAGTTTATAGAACCATTGGGCGTATGGCCTACAGACCATAAAGGAGTACTGGTTACTTTCCAATATCCCGCCAAATAATATCGTTTTTCCCAATATTTCTGTTATCTTTGTCCAATAACCTAATTTATTATCCTATGACCAAATGTACACATAAGCAGTTAATGACCGCCTGTATGTTAGCAGGCACATTGATGTTGGGAGCATGTACCAGTACTCCCCCTGTAACAAAAGAGGTATCCATTGTACCCATAACCAACCATCTGGAGGAAACAAACGGTGCTTTTGTATTGAAAAGTAATACCTCCATCGGTGTTATTGACGCCGAACTAATTCCCGCAGCCGAGTATTTGGCCGATATGCTTTCCGGTGCCACAGGCTACGACCTTAAAGTAAAAGAAGGCGAAGGAACCATCACCCTTGCTTGGGGGATGTTCAAGGAAAAGAAGGTGCCTATACCCTGACAGCCGAGAGCGATAAGGTCAACATTACAGGTAACTCTTACGGAGGTGTCATTGCAGGTATCGAATCCCTCAGACAGCTGTTTCCCCCGCAAATAGAATCTAAAGAAATTGTTAAAGGTACAGACTGGGCCATACCGGCCGTTAACATTCAAGATGCCCCCCGCTTTGAATGGAGAGGCATCATGCTGGACGTATCCCGCCATTTCTACACAATAGATGAGGTGAAAGAATTACTGGATGTCATGGCCCTTTACAAGATGAATAAATTCCACTGGCATCTTACCGATGACCAAGGATGGCGTATCGAAATCAAGAAATATCCTTACTGACGGAAAAGGAGCCTGGCGCAAATTCAATTCCCATGACCGCGAATGCATACGTCAGTCAAAGACTGATAACAATCCGGATATGGCAATTCCCGAAGACAAGATACGCATCGTAGAAGGTGACACCCTATATGGAGCTACTACACTCAGGAAGATATCAAGGATGTCATAGCATACGCCAAAATACGAGGCATAGATATTATTCCCGAAATTGATATGCCGGGACACATGCTGGCAGCTGTGAGTAACTATGAAGGTGTTTCCTGTTTTAACGAAACCGGTTGGGGAAGCGTCTTCTCCTCACCTGTTTGTCCGGGGAAAGACTCTGCATTGGAGTTCTGCAAGAATGTTTATGCAGAACTGATAGCCCTTTTCCCCTATAAGTATGTACATATAGGAGGTGACGAAGTAGAAAAAACCAATTGGAAAAAATGTCCGGACTGCCAGAAACGTATGCATGACAATAATCTGAAAACCGAAGAAGAACTGCAATCATGGTTCATTCATGACATGGAGAGATTCTTTAACGGGAAAGGCAAAGAAATGATAGGCTGGGATGAAATCATTGAAGGCGGATTGTCTAAAACAGCCACCGTAATGTGGTGGCGCAGCTGGGTAAAGATGCAGCGACCAAGGCAACGGCACAAGGCAACCCTGTCATTTTCACTCCTAACGGACAATTTTATTTGGATTATGCAGAAGACAAGAATTCTATGGCAAGCATTTATAATCTGGATACGACAGACAACCTGACTCCCGAGCAGCAGTCGCTGATTTTAGGAGTGCAGGGAAATATTTGGTGCGAATGGATTCCTTCCAACGCACGTATGCAATATATGACCATTCCACGTTTGCTGGCTATTGCGAATTAGGTTGGAGCAAACCGGAGCAAAAAGACTGGAATGCCTTCAAACAACGCCTGTCTGATCAGTTTGAACGTCTCAATATCATGGGTATCAATTACCGTATACCCGATTTGGAAGGCTTTAATGCCGTCAACGCCTTTATCGGTGAAGGAACCATCAATGTAACTTGCCTTGACCCCACTGCGGAAATTCACTATACCACTGATGGCAGTACTCCTACTTTACAATCTCCCGTATATGAAGGTCCCATCAAAGTGACTGAAACCACAGACTTACTTTCTGCACCTTCCGCCCTAATGGAAAGAAAGGTGACATAGCCAAGACACGTTTCATCAAAAGTGAATATACCCCTCTGTAACTGCCGCTCCTTCCAATCCGGGTTTGAAAGCTACATGGCACGAATTTAAAGGAAATAAATGCAGTGAAATAGAAAAAGCTCCGATCAATGGTACTTATCCAGTGGAAGACGTTATGATTCCTAAAAAAGTAAAAGGAAATATCGGACTGATTATCAAAGGATATTTCAATGCTCCTCAAGACGATATCTACACTTTTGCACTCCTGTCCGACGATGGTAGTACATTGACCATAGACAGTGAACAGATAGTAGACAATGACGGACCTCACGGACCTAAAGAAATAGTGGGACAAAAGGCATTGGCGAAAGGATATCATCCAATGGAATTACGTTATTTCGACCAAAACGGAGGACAACTGAAATTAAAAGTAACAGGTAGTGATGGTAAAGAAATTCCGTTCACGCATCTCTATGCGCATTAATCTCACATAAAAAGTTTTTCCACCACAGATTATACAGATTTACATAGATTGAATTTCAATGAATTCTCCCATTCAATAATCTGCGTAATCTGTGGTGGAATTACATCAATCAGAAGTAAACTCCGAACCCTATCTTGAAGCCTAATTTACTAAATTCTGAAATATCACTAAAACTCAAGTCATAATATACAGACGGCTCAATAGTCACATTTCTGCCCAAGAAAAAAGCATATCCGACTTCCGGTGTCAAACAAACCAGATTCTTTTTAAATCCTACACAAGAAAGGTGCTTATACGCCATTCCCAATCCTCCATAAATACCGCAACTGGAAAAATAATAACGTCCTTGTGCACCAATACTGGTTTCATCCATTCCATGTTCTACATAATTGCCCTTAAAATTCAGCAATACAGCCACATTATCGGCTACAAACGCACCACCGGTCAAAGCGAAACCAAAATTTGTACCCTCATTCTTGCTATGAGATAGGTCAAGCCCTGTCAATGAAGCATTCACATACCATACCTCCTTCTCAAATTGAGCATGCGCACTCAGTGCAGTCATTACCAACAGCATCAAGCTGACTAAAATTTTCTTCATAATGTTGTCGTTTAATAGTTATTTTTTATTTTCCAAATCACGTTCACGTCTTTCCTCCGCCTTTTCTTTCTTACGAAGGACAATCCATAACAACGCTATTATCATATAGGATAAACCTACTGTGAGATACTTTTCCGTATCACTTATTTCCGTATTACGCGGAATAAAATAAACGGCCATCGCTGTAGTATAAACCAACAAAGCGACAGGCAACCAAATCGATTTTCTATATTTTTTCATAAACTATGCTGTTTTGTTTCCTATACCAACTTACAAACCCTATAGCGGCTACCAACGTGCAAAGACCACCGATTATATAAGATACATAATCAGAAAAGTGCCAAATCCTCGGCGAGCAATGCAAATATAAGTAGAACATACAGCCGTCATAAACAAGGCAGGAAACAAGGTAATATAATAATTCTTTTTCGCACGTACCAGAAAACAGTGACCGCCCACAAAGTAAAAACAGACAAAGCCTGATTACACCAGGCAAAATAACGCCATATCATATCAAATCCCGCCGCATCACGCTGACTGTACAACAATATACCGATAGTTACCGCAAAAATAGGAATACAAATCAATAAACGTTTCGCTATACTTTTTTGTTCCAAATGCATAAAATCGGCAACAATCAAACGAGCTGAACGTAAAGCGGTATCTCCACTGGTAATAGGAGCGGCAATTACCCCCAATACAGCCAATAAACCTCCTATCGTACCCAACCATTCCTTGGTTATGCTGTCCACAATAATCGAAGCATTACTCTCCTCCATACCATTTTGATGAAAAAACAAGTAGCGGCAGCAGCCCAAATCAATGCCACGATCCTTCGGTCACCATCGCTCCATAAAAAATAGGACGGCCATACTTCTCATTCTTCATACAACGTGCCATCAACGGAGATTGTGTGGCATGAAAGCCACTGATTGCCCCACAAGCAATAGAAACAAACATGATAGGAAAATTGGTAATCCGGCAGGGTGGGTATTATGCAGCCCGTCCGTAATTTCGGGCAATGCCGGATGATTCCATAACAACATCACCAAAATCCCCACCGCCATAAACAATAAAGCAATGGCAAACAACGGATATATTTTTCCTATAATCTTATCTACCGGCAACAATGTAGCCAACATATAATAGACAAATACGACTATAATCCAAAAAGTAACATCCATATACTCCGGAGTAAGTTTGGCAAGCAATCCGGCAGGTCCTGCCACAAAAACCGCTCCGACTAATATCATCAGCACAACCGTAAAACCGCGCATCAACTGCTTTGTGGGAAGGCCCAAGTAACGACCGATAATTTCCGGCAAACTCTCGCATCATGCCGAATGGAAAGCATTCCGGACAAATAATCGTGTACCGCCCCGGCAAAAATGGTACCTAAAACAATCCACAAATAAGACGCCGTACCAAACTTCGCTCCCATTATAGCACCGAAAATAGGTCCTAAGCCGGCTATATTCAAAAATTGAATCATGAAAATCTTCCAAGTAGGAAGTGGAATAAAGTCAACACCATCCGCCATGGTCAGGCAGGTGTCTTCCTTATCTTGTCAGGACCGAACACACGTTCCACATAACTTCCATACAAAAAGTATCCGCCTACAAGAACCAATAATGCAATAATAAAGGTTATCATATTCTATTTTTTGTTTTGTTGGGGCAAAAGTAACGAATTAATTGATTACTTCGTATCTTTGCCCTAAAATTAAAGTAAATGCGAACATTCTTTATAACTTTATTACTAGTCATAGTGAGTTTATCACCCGTTTTCTCACAACCTAAATATGAAATCCGTGCCACCTGGATCACTACGCTCGGAGGAATGGACTGGCCTCGTAACAAGGCAGTAAACGCATCAGCATCCGGCGTCAGCAAAAAGAATTATGTGATATACTGGATCGCCTGAAAGCCGCCAATTTCAATACGGTATTGTTGCAAACCCGTCTGCGCGGAGATATGATTTATCCTTCCGCCATAGAAACTTTCGGCGAATCACTGACAGGTAGCACAGGAGGGAATCCCGGATATGACCCTTTGGCTTTCGCATCGGAGAATGCCACAAACGCGGCATGGAACTACATGCATGGATTGTTACGATTCCTGCCGGAAACACCCGTCAAGTACAATTGCAAGGACGTAGCTCCGTAGTACGGAAAAACCGGACTATTTGCAAACTTTATAAAGGTAACTGGTACTTGGACCGGGAAATCCGGGAACCAAAGAATATCTGTCATGCATCGTAAAAGAAATAACTTCCCGTTATGATATAGACGGCATTCATTTCGATTACATCCGCTACCCTGAGCAAGCCGACAACTTTCCCGACAAGGACACCTACCGGAAATACGGCAAAGGTAAGGAGTTGAAACAATGGCGGCGTGATAATATCACAGATATTGTGCATAGGCTCTATACCGACATCAAGACTATCAAACCCTGGGTGAAAGTCAGCAGTTCCCCTATTGGCAAATACCGAGATACCAACCGATATCCCTCCCGTGGATGGAACGCTTATCATGTAGTTTACCAAGATGCTCAGAAATGGCTAAAAGAAGGTATTCATGATGCGTTGTTCCCGATGATGTATTTTCAGGGAAATAATTTCTATCCTTTTGCATTGGATTGGAAAGAGAATTGCGGTAACCGCTGGATAGTACCAGGTTTGGGCATTTATTTCCTCTCTCCCGACGAACAAAATTGGCCGTTGGACGAAATAGTCCGCCAACTTCATTTCACCCGTCAGATAAAACTAAACGGACAAGCCTACTTCCGCAATCGTTTTCTATTGAACAACACCAAAGGCATTTGGGACGAACTCCAAGAGAATTTCTATACCACTCCGGCATTGATTCCCCCAATGACTGGATGGACAGCATCCCCCCATCCACTCCGGCCATGCCTTCCCTGCAACTGTTGCCGGACGGCAAAATGCACATGAGCTGGCAGATTTCCACAGATAACAACGGAGGTCTTGTCACCTATCATCTTTATGCCTCGGATACCTATCCGGTAGATATCACAGATGCCGGAAACTTACTGGAAACCTATCTCACCCATACGGAATACGAATATACCCCTATTTCACCTTGGCGACAAACGTTATTTTGCCGTAACAGCTGCCGACCGTTTTGGAAACGAAGTGCTCCCTTGGAACTGAATGCAATTTCAGAAACGGACATGCCTTTACTAAATGACGGAGATATTCTCACCCTGCCTGAAATAAAAGAGGCAAAGACAGTGAAAATATTTACTGTTACCGGTGAAGAAATAAAATATTTTGTTTATGCACCCCAAATGTCCATAGCCTCATTACCCGGCGGATTCTATACAGTATATATCTTGAATAATGCAGGAGCACAAACCTTTGTCGGAACAATCGTAAAATAAACACATAGCAAAAAGTAAATTTGGGCAAAGCGTAGCGAAGTACATTCAAAGTGTTATTCTACGTGAAGAAAGGCAGTGCCAAACCCAACGGCAACCTGCCTCTGATGTGTTGTATCACGGTGGACGCGGAAGTTGTAACAAAATACTCAAAGATATAATCATACAATGCGGTTTCAAGGTTCGTTTGACCTACCACGTGGCAAGACATTGTGCATTGTCTTTATCGCTCAAATTGAATGGGTTGCAAAGATTGGCTTCTTGATAGGTAACGATTTAGAAACGAGCGAAGTTCTGTATTCTGCCTTGTTAAACCCAAAGAACGCTGACTTCAAATGCAAAGGTAGTGGATTAGTTTGGATTATTATCATTCTTGTCCTTTAATCTTTTGATTTCTTTATCAAAATCACTTTCAAGCAAATCCATTTCGCGTTTGCGATAGATGGCAAATTCCTTTTCTGCCTTTTCAATCGCCTGTTTATGTGAAATACGTCCCTTATCAATCAAAACCTTTCGTTTATGGGCAATAATCTGATTATCCAATGCCTCTATCCAATCTTTCATGGTCATGGGATTCATTTCCAATGCCTGGAACTCGGCAAAGTCCAAGAAACCGGAAACAAGCAGATTCAAACGCTGGAGTTCTATTTCTGACAAATAGTTCTTGGCAATCTTCACATCGTCCTTAGTCACATAGTTGCCTTTGAAGTTCGTCATACCCACAAACGGCTTCTCATTATCCACACGATTATAGATAACTTCCGCTGCCGTATTTTCGTGAACGGCATAATGGAGCTTGTTTTGCACGGTGGCAAAAAACATCTTTGTCATCTCGTCCCGTGGGTCATAGTCCGTGGCTGTGGCATATATGTCCGTAACCTGTTGATAGAAGTTACGTTCACTACTACGAATATCCCTGATGCGTTGCAGCAACTCACGGAAGTAACGATTACCCCCTTGCTTCAACCGCTCATCATCCATAGCAAATCCCTTTTGGATATATTCATGAAGCCGTTGAGTCGCCCAACGGCGAAAACGGGTTGCAACCTGAGATTGCACACGATAGCCCAAGGCGATAACCATGTCAAGATTGTAATGGTCAATGTTACGTCTCACCTGACGATTGCCTTCCTGACGAACTAACAAGAATTTCTTGTTAGTTGCTTCTGTGAATAATTCTCCGTCTTTATAGATGTTATCTACATGTTGGCTGATATTCTGTTGTGTAGTACAATATATTTCCGCCAACTGATTCTGTGTCAGCCACAAATCTTCATCGGAAAAGCGAACAGACACACGTATTATCTCATTATCGTCTTGATAGAGTATTATTTTGTTATTCTCACTCATGATTAGCGATTGTCTTTTTTCTTGGAATTTGAACGATAAAGGCTATCAGTGATGATACCTCTAAATATATCTTCATTAAGAAATTCTAAAGTACGATTTAGCTCAACAACATTATTGGTCGGTAACACTAACTCATTGTTCCCATTAATTTGTGCATTGATTCCATATTTCTTTAAAAGACTTGTTTTCGTTCGAAACGTCTTTCGCATAAAAGTAGCAATGTTGTTTGTGCTAGATAATAATTTTATGAGTCGACGAGTTTTTATGTTTGCGATATGTTTTATATTCTCTGCATTTACATCTATACCTTTTATTTCGCCAAATGATTCAATTTCTGTATTTGTGGCTTCTGTAACAAAATCTATTAGCGAAAATATTTGATTTGCAATTGTATAACTTTGAAAGTACAATTTCCCATTTTCATATATTGCATGAATTTTATCTTCTACGATAAAGGCAGAAGTATTCATTTTAGCAAAAATGTTTCCATGCTCATCTTGCAGTTGGCTTCTTGCCATGTCTGTAAGGCTGATATAGTCTTCTTCATTGTATTTGACAACGCTAATATCTGTATTTTGAACGGTAATTTTTGCCATTGTAATTGATGCATTGAGTTTCAATCACAAAGATAGCTATAATTTGTGAGGTTGCATTCTTTTTATATGGACTATCTACAAAGATAGGATGCAGTTTTTTTGATAGTAGGCATTATTCCCCGAATAATTTTATTAACTTTATAAATGCAAAGAGTTGTTTGACAGCATAGCACCGCAAATCGCTGATATTCGCACGGTTACTAAATCGTTACCTCTGTTTCTCAATACTACGCTAAAGTTTATTCTTCAATCGGTTGTATCAAACTGATGAAATCTAAAATAAAATGCAAACTGCTTCTTTGGCATGACACATTATGTCGTTGCAGATGCCCGGCTCTCAAAAAGTTTGTCTGCCGGGCATATCCATCTTTGTCGTTAAGTTATAATCTGATAAAACTTTACGTACTGTTATTTTTTATTTCCGCACTGCAATGTTTTTGTTCCGCCACCGCATTATACTGATATACAACGATATGCAGTGACAGAATTTCTGTATCCCCACAAAGTGTTTTTTTTCGTTTTTCCTTGCGGAAGCCAGCTCGTCAGATGCCGGTTGTCATATTGGATACGTAATCTTGGTATATTTACGGCAGTATCCGTGCAAGAAGAGTGCACCATCTGTACCATCACCCAGATGAACAGGCCCTATCATTCGGGTGAAGAGCCGTTGTCACCTGTGTGAAACTGCCGCTTCACACAGGTGAAGCAATAAAGCCATAAGGCTGTTTTCATGGTAACATACTGCCGGCAAGGTACATCTGTTGGAGTTTTGCCGCTATGGGTATGGTGGGCGCAATGTGGTACATTGACCGGCGATTACCAACCGTTTCGGGGCCTTTACAGATATTTTCACACCGGAACATACTGATAATGAAGACGATGAGATGACGGGGGAATTTTATATTTCACGTTAAATTAGGCCGTGTTTTCTTTTATAGTCTTTAAGATCTTTGATATTGATGGGGGTGGTTGTACTATGCGTCTTTCTTTATAACGCTATATTGACAAGGCATTGTAACATATAAATAGTGTATGATATTAATGCCTGTTCGATATACATATTAAATTTACTTGTCTAAAAAATAAGAGCATAACAATAAATCTAAAACAGGAACGGCAATAATATGGGAACAGAATAAATCCCTTCTCCTCTTTTATTTTCATAAAACTCAAGGCTATAAGCAAAATAATAACTATTTTTGCACATTCAATTGAATAAAATATATAACTCATGAGCAATCAACGATACATGCAGCGCGGTGTGTCAGCATCCAAGGAAGATGTGCACAACGCCATTAAGAACATTGACAAAGGTATTTTTCCGCAAGCTTTTTGTAAAATCATCCCCGATATTCTAGGCGGAGATCCTGAATATTGCAACATTATGCACGCTGACGGTGCAGGTACCAAATCATCACTGGCTTATTTGTATTGGAAAGAAACCGGCGATTTAAGCGTATGGAAAGGCATTGCACAAGATGCACTGATTATGAACATCGATGACTTGTTGTGTGTAGGTGCAGTAGATAATATTCTGGTTTCATCAACTATCGGCCGTAATAAGCTACTCGTTCCGGGTGAAGTCATTTCCGCTATCATCAACGGAACGGATGAACTGTTGGCCGAACTTCGCGAATGGGTGTAGGCGTATACGCTACCGGAGGCGAGACTGCTGATGTAGGTGACTTGGTTCGTACCATCATCGTAGATTCTACCGTAACATGCCGCATGAAACGTACCGATGTCATTAACAATGCCAATATTCGCCCGGGTGACGTCATCATAGGTCTGGCATCTTACGGACAGGCTACTTATGAAAAAGAATACAACGGAGGCATGGGCAGCAACGGACTCACCAGTGCCCGCCACGACGTGTTCGCAAAATACCTGGCCGAGAAGTATCCCGAAAGCTATGACAAGGCAGTACCCGAAGAACTAGTGTACAGTGGCAATTTGAAGCTGACCGATGCTGTGGAAGGAAGTCCGCTGGATGCAGGAAAGCTGGTACTCTCACCTACCCGTACCTATGCTCCGGTAGTGAAGAAATTACTGGATGCGCTCCGACCTGAAATTCACGGAATGGTTCACTGCTCAGGCGGTGCTCAAACCAAAGTCCTGCACTTTGTAGGAAACAATTGCCGTGTAGTAAAGGACAACCTGTTCCCCGTTCCCCCTCTGTTCAAAACCATCAAGGAACAAAGCGGCACCGATTGGGAAGAAATGTACAAAGTATTTAATATGGGCCACCGCCTGGAAGTTTACCTCTCACCCGAACATGCCGAAGAGGTGATCGCCATCAGCAAGTCATTCAATATTGACGCGAAGATCGTGGGACGTATAGAAGAAAGTGACAAGAAGGAGCTAATTATCAAAAGTGAGTTTGGAGAATTCAAATACTGACAAGCAATATTATAATAACACTTCCAAGCCTGCTACATTGAAAAAAAGATTTTTTTATGGCATAGGAGCAATAATATGCTCATTAGTTACGATTGATACAATACGCGAGTTGTATTTCATCTCTACCGCATGGGGTCATGAAACAACTTGGCATGACATACTATATACAGTAAGAAAAGTACTTGCCATACTTGGGTGGATATTACTCACTTGGTATGTCGCAAATAAATGTTTAGAAAAGAATGGCAGAAAACAATAATACATTACTTGAGAAATTAGACGGGTTAGTGGCTCGCTTTGAGGAAGTTTCCACCCTCATTACAGACCCTAATGTCATAGCTGACCAAAAACGTTATGTCAAGCTCACCAAGGAATACAAGGACTTGAATGACATCATGAAAGCCCGTAGAGAATATATACAATGCCTGAATGGACTGGAAGAGGCCAAACAAATCATGACTAACGAATCCGACCCGGAGATGAAAGAGATGGCACGCGAAGAGGCAAATCTCTGCGAAGTCCGCATCCCAGAACTGGAAGAGGAAATCAAACTGTTACTCGTTCCTGCGGATCCGCAAGATGACCGAAATGCCATTCTGGAGATACGCGGTGGTACGGGAGGTGATGAAGCCGCCATTTTTGCAGGCGACTTGTTCCGTATGTACTCCAAATACTGCGAGACAAAAGGTTGGAGACTGGAAGTATCCAGCGCCAATGAAGGAGCAGCAGGAGGTTTTAAGGAAATTATCTGCTCCGTAACCGGAGATAAAGTATATGGCACTCTGAAATATGAATCGGGCGTACATCGTGTGCAACGTGTACCAGCCACCGAAACCCAAGGACGTGTACATACTTCAGCCGCATCAGTCGCCGTTTTACCCGAAGCCGAGCCTTTTGATGTGGAAATTAACGAAGGGGAAATCAAATGGGACACTTTCCGAAGCGGTGGTGCCGGCGGACAGAACGTAAATAAGGTGGAATCCGGAGTACGCCTGCGCTACAACTGGAAGAACCCCAACACCGGAATAGTAGAGGAAATCCTGATAGAATGTACCGAAACCCGTGACCAGCCGAAGAATAAAGAACGAGCCCTTTCTCGCCTGCGTACCTTTATATATGATAAAGAACACCAAAAGTACATTGACGACATTGCCAGCAAACGAAAAACAATGGTATCTACCGGAGACCGATCGGCAAAAATACGTACCTACAATTATCCGCAAGGACGTATCACCGACCACCGCATCAACTATACCATTTACAATTTGGCCGCCTTTATGGATGGCGACATTCAAGACTGCATTGACCATTTGACTGTAGCCGAGAATGCCGAACGTTTGAAAGAGAGCGAATTATAATTTAAATATCGTAAACCATAAACTGTAAACATAGCAATGAACAAGCAACAATTATTTGAAAATATCCAAAAGAAAAAATCATTCCTCTGTGTAGGACTGGACACCGACATAAAGAAGATCCCCGAACATCTGTTAAAAGAAGAAGATCCTATCTTCGCTTTCAACAAAGCCATCATTGACGCTACCGCCCCTTATTGCATCGCCTATAAACCCAATCTGGCCTTTTATGAAAGCATGGGCGTAAAGGATGGATCGCTTTCGAAAAGACTGTATCCTACATCAAGGAAAACTATCCCGACCAATTCATCATTGCCGATGCAAAACGTGGCGATATCGGAAACACTTCGGCCATGTATGCCCGCACATTCTTTGAAGAGCTGGACATTGACTCAGTCACCGTAGCTCCTTACATGGGTGAAGACAGCGTGACTCCCTTCCTGAGTTACGAAGGCAAATGGGTAATCCTGCTAGCGCTTACCAGCAACAAGTTCCCACGACTTCCAGCTGACCGAGGACACCAACGGCGAACGCTTTTCGAAAAGTATTGCGCAAATCACAAGAATGGGCCAACGATGAAAACATGATGTACGTAGTAGGTGCCACACAAGGACGCGCTTTCGAAGACATCCGTAAAATTGTTCCCAACCACTTCCTGCTTGTACCTGGAATCGGCGCACAAGGAGGTTCTCTAGAGGAAGTCTGCAAATATGGCATGAATAGTACCTGTGGACTTATTGTTAATTCAAGCCGTGCCATTATCTATGCGGATAAAACTGAGAATTTTGCGACTGTAGCAGGACAAGAAGCTCAGAAAGTCCAGGCACAGATGGAGAAAATAATGTGCCAATAAAACAATGTGCTAATATGCAAATTACCAGGTAGATACATAGCGTAATACATTGGTTTAAGCATATCAGCACACTGAATAATTATTCCCCATGAGTGACCGAAAAATTATAAATGACCCGTCTTCGGGTTTATCAACATCCCGAAGGGGTTACTATATGACATTGTATGTCACCCATTGCTGCAACGTCTTACCCGCATCAAGCAACTGGGCCTGTCCTCTGCCGTATATCCGGGAGCACAACATACCCGTTTCCAACACTCATTAGGCGCTTTCCACTTAATGAGCGAAACGATCAAGCACCTTACCGCCAAAGGTAACTTCATCTTTGACAGCGAAGCGGAAGCCGTACAAGCTGCCATCCTGTTACACGACATCGGACACGGTCCCTTCTCCCATGTGCTGGAAAACACATTGGCAGGAGGCGTTTCACATGAAGAAATCTCCTTGATGCTGATGGAACGAATGAACAAGGACATGAAAGGTCAACTCAATCTTGCCATACAGATATTCAAAGATGAATATCCCAAGAAATTCCTGCACCAACTGGTCAGCGGTCAATTGGATATGGATCGTTTGGACTATCTGCGGCGTGACAGTTTCTATACCGGTGTATCCGAAGGCAATATCGGGTCCGCCCGCATCATCAAAATGCTTGATGTAAAAGACGATCACCTGGTAGTAGAATCCAAAGGCATTTACTCCATCGAAAACTTCCTGATGTCCCGCCGCCTGATGTACTGGCAGGTATATCTGCACAAGACCTCCGTTGCCAGTGAAAAAATGCTGGTCAACACTCTGACACGAGCAAAGGAATTAGCCTTACGTGGCGTAGAGCTGTTCGCCTCACCCGCTTTAAGATTCTTTTTATACCATCCTATTGATAAAAAAGAATTTTATAACAGTCCGGATTGTATTGAAAATTTTATTCAATTAGATGATAATGACATATGGACTGCACTGAAGTTTGGAGCAATCACAGCGATGTGGTATTGTCCACTCTGAGTCGTGGAATGATTAACAGGAAACTATTCAAAGTAGAGGTAACCTCCTCTTCCATCACAAAAGCACGAAAAGAAGAAATTCTTTCAAGAATAAGTAATAGACTGAATATCAACAAGAAAGAAGCAAAATACTTCCTATCCATATCCAGTATAGAAAACAATATGTATAAAAAGGAGGATGACAGTATTGAAATCATCTATAAAGATGGAAGCACCCGCGATATAGCCAAGGCTTCGGATATGCTCAACATCTCTCTTCTCTCCCGAAAAGTCAAAAAATATTATATATGTTACCTGCGTTCCGAAAACGACGGACATTAAATAATTAGCGAATTGTACGGATATATATAAAAAAAATGCGTAATTTGCATAATTAATGATGTGTTTACACTAACATGTAACACGCAAGTAACAAAACTGAAACATTTAGAACATAAAGAATTAGACAGTATTATGGAGTTCTCAGCTAAACAAATTGCGGAATACATCCAGGGAATTATTGTTGGCGATGAAAACGCAACTGTGCATACTTTTGCTAAAATAGAGGAAGGCGTGCCGGGAGCGATTTCTTTTCTTTCAAATCCTAAGTATACTCATTACATTTACGATACTCAGTCTACCATTGTGTTGGTAAACAAAGATTTCGTTCCCGAGCAAGAAGTAAAAGCTACCTTAATCAAGGTAGACAACGCCTACGAAAGTCTGGCTAAACTACTAACCCTCTATGAAATGAGCAAACCTAAAAAGACTGGTATAGATCCGCTGGCATACGTTGCCCCCACTGCGAAGTTGGGGAAGGATGTATATATCGCTCCGTTTGCCTGCGTAGGCGATGGTGCTGAGATTGGTGACAACACTTCCCTCCACCCGCACGCTACTGTAGGAAGCCATGCCAAAGTAGGTAATAATTGTACACTTTATCCACATGCCACCATCTATCACGACTGCTTGGTAGGAAACCACTGTACCTGCATGCAGCTGCGTAATCGGTGCTGATGGATTCGGATTCGCACCTTCTCCCGAAGGGTACGAAAAAATTCCACAAATAGGTATTGCCATCATAGAAGATAATGTGGAGATTGGTGCTAATACCTGCGTAGATCGTGCCACCATGGGCGCCACCATTGTACATAAAGGAGTGAAACTGGATAACCTGATCCAGATAGCACACAATGTGGAAGTAGGAAGCCACACTGTCATGGCATCACAGGTGGGTATTGCCGGTTCCACCAAAGTAGGTGAATGGTGCATGTTTGGCGGACAGGTAGGACTAGCCGGACATATTAAGATAGGTGACAAGGTAGGTATCGGCGCACAAGCAGGCGTTCCCGGTAACGTGAAATCCAACGAGCAAATTCTAGCACTCCGGCCATCGATGCCAAGAATTTCATGAAATCATCGGCCGTATACAAAACTGCCCGAAATTTACACCACACTGAACGCCATGCAGAAAGAAATAGAAGAATTAAAAAAACAACTAAATAAATAACCCCATGTTGAAACAGAAGACATTAAAAGGCAGTTTTTCTTTAAATGGAAAAGGCCTTCACACCGGAGTAAACTTGACGGTGACATTCAATCCTGCACCGGACAACCACGGGTATAAAATCCAACGAATTGATCTTGAAGGACAACCAATAATTGATGCCGTAGCAGAAAACGTAGGTGATACTACCCGCGGCACTGTGCTGATGAAAAACGGAATAAAAGTAAGTACAGTAGAACATGCTTTGGCAGCTCTTTATGCAGCTGGTATAGACAACTGCCTGATTCAGGTAAGCGGTCCCGAATTCCCTATCCTGGACGGCAGTGCCAAAGCGTATGTAGAAAATATACAGCGTGTAGGAATCGAAGAACAGAATGCTGTCAAGGATTACTATATCATAAAATCAAAAATCGAATTCAGGGACGAGGAAACCGGATCTTCCATCATTGTTCTTCCGGACGAAAATTTCAGTGTGAATGCACTGATCTCTTATCAGTCTAAAATACTGTCCAATCAGTTCGCCACACTGGAAGACATGGCTAAATTCCCCACCGAGGTAGCTTCCGCGCGTACCTTTGTATTCGTCCGCGAAATAGAACCATTGCTGGGTGCCGGACTGATCAAGGGAGGCGATCTGGACAACGCCATCGTAATCTACGAAAAAGAGATGAGCCAGGAAAACTACGACAAGCTGGCAGACGTCATGGGGGTTCCCCACATGGACGCCACCAAACTGGCTACATCAACCATGTTCCCTTGGTATGGGACAACGAACCGGCCCGCCACAAACTGTTGGATATCATCGGCGACCTGGCACTGATAGGCAAACCCATCAAGGGACGCATCATCGCCACCCGTCCGGGGCACACCATCAACAACAAGTTTGCCCGCCAGATACGCAAAGAAATCAAACTTCACGAAATACAGGCTCCGTCCTATAACTGCAACGAAGCTCCCATCATGGATGTCAACCGCATCCGCGAACTGCTTCCGCACCGTTATCCTTTCCAGCTAGTGGACAAAGTCGTTGCCATTGGCGCCAACCACATTGTCGGTGTGAAAAACGTAACCGCCAACGAACCCTTCTTCCAGGGACACTTCCCACAGGAACCTGTCATGCCGGGTGTGCTTCAAGTAGAAGCCATGGCACAATGCGGTGGTCTGCTTGTTCTTAATTCAGTGGACGAACCCGAAAGATACTCCACCTACTTCATGAAAATAGACGGTGTGAAATTCCGCCAGAAAGTAGTGCCGGGAGACACTTTATTGTTCCGTGTTGAATTGTTGGCTCCTATCCGCCGGGGCATCTCCACAATGAAAGGATATGTGTTTGTAGGCGAGAAAGTAGTCTGCGAAGCCGAGTTTATGGCACAAATAGTAAAAATAAATAACCACTAAAAAACAACATGATTAGTCCATTAGCATATATACATCCCGAAGCAAAAATTGGTGAGAATGTAGAAATCGGTCCTTTTGTGTTTATCGACAAGAATGTAGTTATCGGTGATAACAACACAATCATGCCTAACGCCAATATACTGTATGGCTCACGCATAGGGAACGGCAACACCATTTTTCCGGGAGCTGTTATAGGCGCTATTCCCCAGGATTTGAAATTCCGCGGTGAAGAAACGACTGCGAAATAGGTGATAACAACACCATTCGCGAGAATGTAACCATCAATCGTGGTACAGCGGCTAAAGGCAAAACCATAGTGGGCAGTAACAACCTGTTGATGGAAGGGGTACACGTAGCACATGATGCCATCATAGGCAGCGGTTGCATCATAGGCAATGCCACCAAGATGGCAGGTGAAATTATCATTGATGATAACGCCATTATCAGCGGCGCCGTATTGATGCACCAATCTGCCGGGTAGGCGGTTATGTAATGGTACAGGGCGGTTCACGTTTCAGCAAGGACATTCCTCCTTATATTATAGCAGGGCGCGAACCCATTGCCTACGCAGGAATCAATATCGTAGGACTCCGCCGCCGCGGATTCTCTAATGAACTAATAGAGAATATACACAACACCTATCGCATTATTTATCAAAATGGCATGAACGTTACCGATGCCTTGGAACAAGTACGCAAAGAAATACCTATGAGCAAAGAAATAGAATATATTATTTCTTTCATAGAAAATTCTCAAAGAGGTATCATCAGATAACAAAGTTTATAACTTACTGCACGAAAAAAAAGTTATATAGTATATACAGTATAAATATATGATTTACAGATTTACACTAATCTCTGATGAAGTCGATGATTTTATAAGAGAAATAAAGATAGACTCGGAAGCAACTTCTTTGATTTGCACGAAGCAATATTGAAAGCGGCAGGATATAAAGATGACCAGATGACCTCTTTCTTCATTTGTGATGACGACTGGGAGAAAGACCAGGAAATCACACTGGAAGATATGGGAAGCAGTTCGGAAGAAGACAGCTACATCATGAGAGAAACCCGCTTGAGTGATTTGGTGGAAGACGAAAAGCAAAAATTGCTGTATGTATTCGACCCGTTGGCAGAACGAGTGTTTTTCATTGAACTGTCGGAAATCATCACCGGCAAAGACCTTGACAAAGCAGTGTGTTCGCGCAAAGCCGGAGAAGCCCCGAAACAAACCGTCGACTTTGACGAAATGATGGCAAAAAGCAATAGCGGAAATCTGGATATAGACGAGAATTTCTACGGCGACCAGGACTTCGATATGGAAGACTTTGATCCCGAAGGATTTGATATGGGCGGTGCTCCTCACCGGACCCTTATGAGCAAGAAAACTATTAATCTTAACGGGGGCGGACGTTACACGTCCGCCCCTCTCTTTTATAAACACCATGCCTGACACCCTTATCGTCCTTATCGGCCCTACCGGTGTAGGAAAGACCGAACTAAGCCTTTCCATTGCCGAACACTTCCGGACTTCCATTGTTTCGGCAGACTCACGCCAATTGTATGCAGACCTGAAGATAGGAACTGCCGCCCCTACCCCCGAGCAACTGGCGCGTGTTCCTCATTATTTTGTCGGAACATTACAGCTAACAGATTATTACAGCGCCGCACAATACGAAGCAGACGTACTGGCACAACTGGAAATCCTATACCAAAACCATGACACTGTAATACTGACCGGAGGTTCCATGATGTATATAGATGCCATTTGCAAAGGCATAGATGATATCCCCACTGTAGACAATGAAACACGCCAGCTGATGCTACGACGTTACGAACAGGAAGGCTGGACACTCTGTGCGCCGAACTAAGGCTGCTGGACCCCGAATATTACAAAATAGTGGATTTGAAAAATCCCAAACGAGTAATACATGCATTGGAAATATGCTACATGACCGGAAAAACTTATACTTCTTTCCGTACCCGTACTCACAAGGAACGCCCTTTCCGCATCATCAAAATAGGATTAACCCGCGACCGCGAAGAATTGTATGACCGCATCAACCGCCGCGTGGACATCATGATGCAGGACGGCTTGCTGGAAGAAGCCCGGCAGGTATATCCTTTCCGGCATCTGAACTCGCTCAATACCGTAGGATACAAAGAAATGTTCAAGTATCTGGACGGAGAATGGACATTGGAATTCGCTATCGGGAAAATCAAGCAAAATTCCCGCATTTACTCTCGTAAACAGATGACCTGGTTCAAACGGGACAAAGACATCGTGTGGTTCCATCCCGACCAACAAACAGAAATTATGCAATATATTCATTCAGTTAACCACTAATTACAATCATGAAAAATTACTAACCTTCATCATGGCTTGTGTCATAAGCTGGGTGCAACAGCCCAAATCTCGGAAAAAGCATTTGAGAAATGGCATCAGAACAAGTATTCCATGTTCATCCACTTCGGTCTTTATTCCGAACTGGGAGGCGTATGGGAAGGCAACCCCGTCACCCGAGGATACAGTGAACAAATCCAATCGTTTGCGGGAATCTTCAGTGACTGGTATGGAGATACCGCCCTGCGCTTCAATCCCACCCTGTTTGATGCAGACGCTATCGTGTCACTGGCCAAAGAAGCCGGTATGCGCTCCATCATCATTACCACCAAGCATCACGACGGTTTCTGTATGTTCCGTACAGCCACCACCGACTATAATTCATACGATGCCACCCCCGGCAAGCGCGACTTCATAAAAGAGATGGCGGAAGCTTGCAAACGTGGCGGAATCAACTTCGGCATCTATTTCTCACTGATAGACTGGCATTTTCCACAAGCTATCCTATCTCCAGCCATAACTGTGATTTCATCACCCCACAGCATCATGAATTCACCAAAGCCCAAGTTACCGAACTGTTGACCAACTACGGTCCCATCTCCGAACTTGGTTTGACATGGGTTCCAACACTCCTGAACAAAGCAAGGAACTGTATCAACTGGTGCACAGATTGCAACCAGACTGTATGGTAAGCGGCCGGTTGGGCAACGATCAGTATGACTTCAGTGTCATGGCAGACAACACATACCCCGAAGGCTCCTTGCAGACCGCATGGCAAACAGCAGCTTCCATGTTCGATGAAACCTGGAGCTACCGTTCCTGGCAGAAAAGGGGGGACGTTCACACCAAAGCGATGGAAAAACTACGCAGCCTGATCAATGTAGTTTCCCATGGCGGAAACTTCCTGCTGAACATCGGTCCCAAAGGTGACGGTTCCGTAGTACCCTTTGAAAGAGAGGTGCTGAAAGAAATCGGTATCTGGTTGAAGAAAAACGGTGAAGCCATTTATGGCACAGAAGCCTCTCCTTTCCGTGAGCAATTCGAATGGGGAACCATTACCCGCAAAGGCAATAACCTCTACCTCATCTTATCAGGCAACCGCCCTGCCGATGGTAAAATCACTTTGAACGTGCCGGGATGCAAACTGCAAAAAGCAGACATTAAAGCTATTCAGAAAGGACAGGAGATGATCTTCACACTACCCGCCGACGCATACGGAAAAGACATCCAAGTGATTTGCGCCACGTTCGACCAACCGGTGAAACCGCAACCTATGGCTGCACAGCGCACTCCCAATTATAGTTATTCCTGTTTCGATTATTACAGCAACTACCGCAGTACGGTGAGCTATCAATGGAGCATCAACAAATCCAACCTCAACGCATTGGAATTTACCTATACTCCGCAGGAGAACGGTAAGGAATTACTGGTTGAAGTAGATGGAATACCTTACACAGTAACCCTTGACGCAGGCAAGGCACAGGCATTAAACCTGCCTTCCAAGACCGTATGGGGTCAGCGTTACTTCTGCGGACCGGGCAGCGGATTGTTCGATGCTCCTGCCACCATCCATACTGATCCGGACAAAGCACCGGTAAGAAAAGGACAATGGAAAGAAGTGAATGAGGAAAAAGCCATGTTCCCCAGCAATATTCTGGAAAGTTACTTCCTGATGCAGCAGGTAGAATCGCCCAAAGCACAAGATATTCTAGTAGATGTAGGTGCCGGAAACGGTATCGAAATCTATCTGAACGGCAAGTCGGTAATGAAACACCTCAACCCTTACCGCTGCAAGTTCCGCGAGGAAAAGGTGCTGCTACCGCTTCAAAAAGGCAGTAACCAAATTGTGGTAAGAATATACAACCGCTTTGAAAAAGAAACAGGCTATCTGCTGCGCCCATCAGCGGAACAGGTTATCTACAAGCAGAAATTCACTTTGCCGCAAGTGGCAAAAGGAAAAGTTCATACTGTTGTTGTAAAACAGAATAATCTGCCATCCATCCATAAGGACACAGAATTATCCAATCTGAAGGTAGAGGCAAAATAAAACTTTTCAATAAATAAAAAATGAAAAACCTCTCCCCGGATGTTTCTGTCATGAAATGTCCGGGGAAAGTTTTATATAAAGAAAACATCATTCTAGAATTTACCAATAGTACTGACAGGCCTCATGCATGAAGATCATAATATTCATAAAGTACCCTTCATACAGTCTGTTCCGATATTATGCTTTCCTCCTGTCTGCCTGATAATTCAGAATTACCCCCAGTACTATCAGTACAGAAAGTACAATCCATGCAACATTCAAAAAGATCCCTTTCCATTCCTGCCGGGTAATGAACTGTGAATACAAAGGTCGTATAATCGGAGCTTGAGGATGGTGGAGTTTACAGCGGGACCGATCAATGGCTTTCTGATAATCATCTAAATCAAAAATACAACGCTCATAACATACAACGGCTTGTCCTTTCTCATGCCTCACCGGAATAACCCATGCCTTAACTTCCCGCTCCTCATACTTATGATGGGGCAATGATCGGTAAATGCAGGAGCTACAGAGAAATGATATTGCTTCTGTTCCTTACGATAGCGGTGTCTGCCCATACTTCGTGTCACCTCACGAGTGACAGTCACACTGCTCCTTCGGGCATAATCCACCTCCAGAGTATCGAAAGTAAAATACAGAGCATTATTCTCCAAATTATATAAATCGGTAACAGCATGATAACGCACCACTCATCTGCCGAATGAAAAAGCCAGTTCTGTAAAGGAATATTAAAGGCCATACTTGCAGCTGCCATCAATATAAGAAAAGGAATTTTCCATCTTGAAGCAACGATAAAAGCCCCTCCGGCGAGAGTGAGTAACGGAGGTAAAGCATACGTCGTAATTTGTAACCAACCACCCGGATTAAAACCCAGGATAACGGTGAACAAAATTCCCACAAAAGAAGGAATGAAAAGTAACAGTAACAGCTTTACAACCCAATTTTTCATATTCAATATTAGTTTTATCCTGCCAAAGATAGCAATATAATTCTTGTTGTCTAAATCAAATTAGTAAATATTTTATCTATACAACAAGGCTAGGATTCATGAAACTGACAGGGAAAAAACAATAAGATAAGACCGATAAAAAAATCAGCTGTAAAGGAGGAAATTTCCACCCTTACAGCTGATAACTTTATCTAATCTTACTATTCAGACTTTCTTCCGCCTGTAACTACATCTCTGCAAACAAGGGGAAAATATTTATTCGGCAATCGTCACATTCGTCACCCTTTCCAGCCAGAAGCGGTTCCGGTTAGGATGGAACGGTTTGTATTCCGTATTCAACTTAATGGTGTTATTGCGGAAGACCAACCCATCGACAGACTTGGCATAAAGAATAGGAGCGTCGAAGGTTTCAAACTCATTGTCTTCAATCACAATGCCACCCTCGGGTCCGCCGTGGAAATATTGCTGCTGTCCCTTCAGGTCGGGAATCTCCGGATAGATGGAGATAACCGCATTGGTAAACTGGAACAGATTAGTCAGCGCGTTTACAAAACGGTTCTTACGGATAATGACATGACGGCAGGCACCGGTCTCAAACCAACCGTTGCAATCGCCGCAAAGCAGAATAGCAGCCCCCGAAGTATGGTCAAACAAGTTATTCTCGACGATAGTCTTGCGCGGGGTACTGAACAAAGAACCGCGTGCACGGTTATTACGGATCACATTGCCGGAAAACAAAACTTCAGGAGTCCATGTGAGGTTCTCTATTCCGAAACCACTTTGTTCATTAATTACCTGGTCTACCGGTTCCTGAAACGTAATCAGGAACTCTCGCGCGCCTTCGGTCTGTTCTTTGTCATAAGGACGGATAGAATGATCTTATTCTGTTTTCCGACCAGTTCCATCGTATTCGAACGGATAAACTGCACCTCATCACCCGGGCATCCCCACTCGAATCCCCACGACTGACCATGCATATAGCGGCCCACCAAGGTACGGTCGTCCACCCGTTTCACCACTTTCAAATAAGTGCCATGTACATTGATGGCATCATCCATCATCCCCTCATACAACCCGTTGCAAGACACAATCTTACCCTTACAACCGGAAAAATGGGTCGCATCTGCCTGCGTGGTAAAATAACGCGGATCGGCATCCCCTTTCAAACATACGCCAAATTTCTCAAGTGTAATATTTTCACAAAAGCTGTGCCAACAATCCCATGCCTTCCGCATAATGTACCTTCACATTCTCAATCGTTGTATTGACATCATGGGAAAGGAATATACCGGGTGTAGGACGTCCCCAGCCACGCATGGCCACCACTGTCCCCGGCACTAGGCGGGCATCTTTCCACCCCGGAGCATGGATACGGCGCGGAGCCACCTCACTGGCTCCTTTCGTCGGACAACCTATGTCACTGGTATTGTAAACCAGATGTTTGGTATCCCCGTCAAAAGCAATTCCCCACGAGTGTCTCATGGTCCATCCTTCACCATAAGCCTCGAATATGGATCTTTAGCAATGCGATAATCGACCACGGAGCCGGTTCAAAAACAATTCCATCCTGCGGATCGTTTTCTACGATCTTCACCTGGGCAATATGGGGGTTCTCGAAATCGATGCTGAAGTTCTTTAACAGACAGTTTTCGGAACGCAACAAGGAAACAGGCAACATCCTGCCGTGAAATACAAATTCGGAACCTTGCCCGTCTAATGTCAGATTCTTCATGTCCTCTAATGCGATACCTACTTTCTTGGGATTCGTTTGGTCGTGATTGGAAATATAATACTCGCGCACAGCGGCTCCTTTTTCATGAAATTCATAACGCCTTCGGGAAAACGGAGGATTACCTTCTCACCTTCCTTATATTCCGCCTTTATCTTGGCAAGCGCTTTTTGAAGAACCGGAGAGGCATTTTTACTGCTATTGGCTTTCAGACCGAAAGCAGAGATTTCATAGACTTCTGAGCAGAAAGAGTGGTGCACGATAACACCAGACTCAATGATAAAACAGATAATAATTTCATTTTCAGTTAGAATTAAGAATTAATCGTATTGAAGTTTAAAGATACAGTGAAAGGAAATAGCCCAATCTATTAATCAGATTTGTTTAAATTATTTTAACATAGACTTAAAACAAAACACAAGCATGAAAAAGGCTTGAAAGCAACGTCTTTCTAATAATAGCAAAGAGGAAATGCAGCCCCAGCTGCACTCCCCCTTTCCTTATCCTTGTTACTATTTTTAAATAGAATGTTATAAAATTATTTTAGAAAGTGTCATGATATCCTTTCACCTTGTTCCAAGCATCCACACCACCCGTCCTCCAGTCTGGAGCAGATGCTTAAGAACAACATAAACTCGATACACTTCACTTAAATGCTACATTATTTGTCAGCTTCCGTCGCCCACTCTTTGGCTCCCCGTTCTTTCAGTTTAGCGGTGAATGCTTTGGCTTTTTCCATACTTGCCTGCTCTTCTTCCGGGCTTGCATAAGCGTGCTTGTAGCCTTTCACCACGTTCCATTCTCCACGAGTGAAGTCGGGGAACTCTACGGCAGCGCAGTTATTGTCCATAGATATCTCACCCAGTTCGGCCAGTGCGCACCACTCGGCAAGGTCATACACATCCATATCCAGAGGCAGACCATTCTGCAAACAATATACCAGACGGCTGTCCATGATAAAGTCCATACCCCCGTGTCCGCCTACCTCTTTGGCTATTTCACCATACTTCTTCAGAATAGGGTGCTGGTATTTCTCAACCAAAGCATCCATTTCAGCTTGTGGCAGGAATCCGTGTGAGCTGAGATTGTCCACCTTGGGTTGTACTCCTGAAGCACTCAGCTGATCAGCTCCCAATGCGTAGCCTTCTGTAGGATATTTGTTGGCGAACCCTTTCACACCTGTCAATTGATACAAACGGTTATAGGGTTGCGGAGTCATTACATTGTGTTGTATTTCGATCACTTTACCGTTTTCGGTACGAATCATAGTCGTAGTGTGATCTCCATTACGGAAATTAGTGCATTCTGAACCTGTTTTGGCTTCTACCAATCCTTTTCCTACTACTGATTTGGTATCCATGGCAGTCAGTGTCTTCATACGGTCGCCACGGTGAATATCCAAAACTTGTGCCACAGGGCCAAGGCCGTGTGTAGCATACACATCACCACGATGACGCATATTGAATTCCAGACGCCAGCCCAGTTTATCGTTTTCACCGTTTTTCCAGTAATAATCCCAGAAATCGCTGAGGTTGTGGATGTAAGCTCCTTGTGCGCGGATTACCTCACCGAACACACCGTTCTGCGCCATGTTCAGCGTATTCATCTCAAACCAGTCATAGCAGCAGTTTTCCAGAATGAAGCAGTGCTTGCGTGTTGTCTCGCTCAAGTTGACAAGATCCCAGCATTCCTGCAGGTTCATGGCAGAAGGTACCTCGATGGCTACGTGCTTGCCGTTCTCCAATGCACATTTGGCAATGGGGAAGTGGTGCAACCAGTCTGCGGCGATATATACCAAATCAATATCATCACGTTTACAAAGTTCCTCGTAACCTGTCTCACCCGAGTAGATTGCCGCTTTCGGCATAGAAGCTTTCTTTAAAATGTTCTGGCATGCTTCCGCACGTTTAGGGTCATAATCACAAAGCGCCACGATTTGGGTGCCGGGAATATGGGTGAAACGCGATACAGCTCCGGGACCACGCATTCCCAAGCCAACAAAGCCTACACGCACCACCTCCATTTTAGGAGCAGTAAGTCCGATCACGCTTTTTGTCCGGCAGGACGTTCGGGGCTTTTTACAACAATAGTTCCCTCGTTCCACTCCCATTGCGTACCTTTATCGGTCGTATGAACAGTAGGAGCCTGAGGTGAACATGCACTCAGCACAACACATGCGCCGGCTACGAGTAATAGTTTGATTTTTTCATGATAATTGTTTTATAAATAAATATAAATGAATCGGTTATGCACGAACACATAATAAATACGCCTATAAAGGACCTTCCCCCCCTAGTGGAAGTGATTTTTTTAGAATCCATGTATTTCCATTCATTGTCATTCAGAAGGATAAACAAAGGCTTGCTGTCCATTGGACATGGAAAAACAAGCCTTTTTCATTGTTTATTCAAAAAAGTTGAAGAAAACAGAAAACATTAGTATCCAGGGTTTTGGTCATCTTTCAACAGCGGATTCACGTCCATGGCAGAAGTCGGAATAGGCATCAGGAGCAAACGATCTCCCCATACTTTATCTATTACAACATATTTTTGCCATTCTTTTTTCACCGGATCAAATCCTCACAAGGTGCTGTACTTTCGCCATTCATCGCCTCACGACAATATTCCAATCCGTAACGACGTATATCATCGTAACGATGACCTTCGGCTGCCAGCTCAATACGACGCTCATTGCGTACCAACTCAAGAGCCGCATCTTTTGACAGACTGTTCGGAACATTGGGCATACCGCAACGGTCGCGCAAATCATTCAAAGCATGCTGAACTTTTTCATCCCAACCATTATTTTGTACACGAGCTTCAGCATAAGTCAACAAAACCTCAGCATAGCGAATGATCGGATAATCCTCCACACTCTGCCAACCTTGATAAGGAGTAAGAGAAACCAACTTACGGTAATTATATCCGGTCCAAGATTCATTTCCATCTGATCCGGCTTTCAAAGGATCCCACATATAATAGAAATCACCGGAGAAGTCCGTTTCCTGCCATCCTTTCAATGGAAATAAAATAGAAGCATACAAACGGCTGTCACGATTACGGAACTCCTGCATATAAGGGATTGACTTGATGTCCAATGTAGGCACCTTTTCACGGAACACTGCCGGAGCAACCGATTTATAAGTTTCTCCCACCGGCTCTGCAAAATACTTCATCCACATATCGGCAAAACGTGCACGTCTGGTTTCTTCGGAAGGAATTTCAGGAAGAGTTTTTCCATCAATGCTCCAATAGGCATCCACCAGATCCTGCATGGGCTCAAAAGAAGAGTATCCAGATCCCATCTGACTGGGACGAATATATGTATAACGAGTCCAATCACAGTTATTATCATCTGCCATGTATTCACGTGTCAGGATATATTCAGGATTACCCGGATTGGCATTCTCTTTGTGCCACAAGGTTCATAACTGAACAATCCTTTTACAAACTTGTCTTTGTCAATACCCACTTCAGCAAAATCAATATATTTCTCCATTTCATCAGCTTCCTGCTGTTGTGCCGCATTCAAAGAAGTTACACGGAACAAGGAATGATGTCCTTCCGATATCACTTTGCCGGCAGAAGCCTCAGCCTCTATATAGTTACCGAAATAAAGGGCAGCGCGGGCACGCAAAGCCAAAGCAGCGGCACGGGTAATACGGCTTGACTCATACAAATAACTGCCATCATATTCATCAGGAAGTATTTCGGCTATTTCATTCAGCTCGCTCAAAATAAAAGCCTGTACTTTTTCTGCCGGATCGCGTTTTGCATAAGGTGCATTATATTCGGGCACATCAGTAAAAAGATAGGCCTTGCCAAACTTCGTAGTCAGTTGTAAATACTGCCAGGCACGGAAGAAACGGGCTTCTGCCTTCATACGTTCCTTCAGTCCTTCACTGATATCACATTTATCTACATTGATGATAAAATTATTGGCTATGCGGACTGTACTATAACCATAACCAAAATCATTCCCTGCCGTGATACCATTGGTTTGTACCAACTCATAGGGACCTTCCCACGGTTTATGGCTATGCGCGTTATCGGTATACATTTCATCCCAGATATCCATGCCCGGGAGTCTGCATACAACGCGTTCAATCCATTCCAAGCATCTTTCTCGTTTTTCCAGAAAGTCTCGGTAGATATATCAGAAGGTGGAACAACGTCCAAATCACATGAAACCATAGATGCACACAGCAGTGCAGAAAATGTGATATATTTAATGTTGAATTTCATAATTTTATTTTTTTGAATTAGAATGATACGTTAACACCAAAGGCTACAGATTTAGCACCAAAAGCACTGATACCACGTCCGGTAGAGGATTCGGGATCAAAGTCCTTCATGTCTTTGTCGGCACGGAAGGTAAACAAGTTCTCGCCGGTAAGGAAGAATTTAAGGGAAGACAATCCCCAACGAGTTACCGCATCCTTCGGAACCATATATCCCAAGCTGATGGTCTTAATACGGAAGTAATCGGCATCAAATAACTGGTAATCAGAGAAATGCTTATTATATTCATCATAGTAATTACCTCCATACAAACGGGGACATGCTGCATTTGGATTCGGATTATCTTCATTCCAACGACTTAAATGATACTTCTCGGATTAGAATTCAACATAAAGGCAAACACCTGTTCTGACTCAAAAGCCACACTGGTACCGGAAACGCCTTGGCCAAATGCCGACAATTCAAAATTCTTCCATTGCAAATTGATATTTATACCATAAGTAAAATCGGGTACATCTTTGCCAATAATAGTGCGGTCATCATCGGTAATGTCATCTCCCATTCCACATTTTCACGCTGGGGTACATACTTAATGTCACCGGCATTAGGCTTGCGTCCGTATTTATAATAATGTCCCGCATCAATCTCTTCCTGGGTATACAGTCCATCCGTTTCCAGGCCATAATAAGAACCGATGGCTTCTCCTTCTTTCAGAATATATCTGACTACATCTCCACCATTCTGTATCATATTGTCTGATCCGGCCAAGGTTACGATTTCATTGTTATTAGTAGCAATGTTACCACTTACAGAATAAGACAGGTCACCAATCTTATTGCGGTAGGTTGCTGCCAATTCAAAACCTGTATTACGGACTTGGCCAAATTCATAACCGGTTTTGTCCAAATACCCGTTTCTGCCGGAACGTTATAGCCCAACAAGATATCTTTAGTATTTTTGATATAATAATCGGCAGTCACACTTAGTTTATTATCGAACAAATCTACATCCAAACCGAAGTCCGCCAAAGCTACAGTCTCCCAACCCAAAGTCTTGTTAGTAATCTGCGCTTCAAGCACCCCCTTCACCGGCTCATCATTAAAATTATAATTTGCATTGCTGCTCAGCAATTCAAAATAGTCATAATATCCTACATTGTTGATATTACCCAACGTACCATACGAAGCTCTCAGTTTCAAGTTATTCAGCCAAGCTATCGGTTTCATGAACGATTCTTCGCTGATACGCCATCCGGCGGAGAAAGAAGGGAACCATCCCCAACGGTTGTCCTTATGGAAACGCGAGGAAGCATCAGCACGAAGATTGGCTTCAAACAAGTAACGGTCTTTATATGAATAGTTTATACGACCAAAGTAAGAAAGCATTTTGCTCTCCACAATACCACGTCCATCAGGTAAATCTTTTGAAATATTATTACCTTGTTCTATATCTTCCAGACCATCGCTTACAAAATCTGTTCGTTTACTATATAACCGTTCAGACTTATAATGCTCGTAGGATGTACCAACCAGAAAATTCACCGCATGTTGTCCCAGTTTCAAATCATACTTGGCAGTAAGAGTAGTCATCATATTGCTGTTGCTGATCCAATACATACTCATTGAGTTCGGACTACTGTTGCCCGTACCGGGAATTTCCTTTCCTGTTTCAAAATGTACTACTTCAGGATACTCAGCCGAATAACTCTTGCTTTTATATTCATAACGCTTATAATCCAATTGTCCCGAAATGACCAAGTTCTCAATAGGTTTCAAATCAAAACCCAAATCATACATGGTATTTTCCGTAGTACTTTTGCTCCAGTTGTCAAAACTAAGCGTACGGAGTGGATTACTATTCATAAAGGTTTGTGTTGCATCCTTACCTCCGGCTATACTACCCCATTCGCCATTAGACTGCTGAGCCACCATAATAGAAGGAACCAAAACAAAATTGGCAATCCATGGAGTGCCGTTTTTGTATCGGAACTATTACGAATATACTTCACTCCGGTTTTCAAAGTCAGCCATTTGGTGACATCACTTTGAAGGTTAAGATTCAGATTATAACGATCGTCAGTAACCCCCGGCATGAAATTATCATTAAATACATAGCCCACACTGCTAAAGAAACGTACTTCTCACTGCCTCCGCTAAAGTTCAAAGAATGTTGGGTAGTCAGCACATGTTTGTCCAATACCAGATCAGCCAATTCGTATTTGGATAGTAATCGGGATTGCTGCCATCTCTAAACCATCCGATTTCTTCATTCGTATAAGCCTGATTTTTTCCTCCTGAAGGATTGGCGTTATATTTAGCTTCATTTAATAAGGTCGCATAATCCCATGAATCAAGGACATCCGGTAAATAAGTCGGAGTTTTGACTCCGACATATCCACTATAAGCCACATTCATTTTCTCTGCCTTTCCTCCTTTAGTCGTAACCAATACAACTCCATAGGCTGCACGAGAACCGTAAATGGCCGAGGAAGCAGCATCTTTCAAGAATGAAATTGACTCAATCGTGTTCGGATCAAGATTGGAAAATACCGTAGCATCTGCAATAGCACCATCGATCACATATAATGGAGCAGAAGTTCCCAAATTACCACGACCACGGAAATTAATAGAAGGTGTTGAACCCGGACGAGAAATAATAGTTACACCGGGAACGGTTCCTTGTATGGCAGACAAAACATTAGTCTGCACACGGTCTTTGATATCATCTGTACTGACAGAAGCAACAGCACCGGTCAAGTTTACTTCTTTTGAGTACCGTAACCAATCACTACCACTTCATCCAGTGTTTTCGTGTCTTCTTTCAACGTTACATTATAAGAAGTAACTCCAGATTGCACTTTACCACTTGA